>Ga0068864_100004615_pt1 | contig 11301 bp, 16 predicted proteins | sample KBSSwiS72_FD_66586 | JGI IMG/M metagenome (GOLD analysis project Ga0068864, IMG submission 66586) | Switchgrass rhizosphere microbial communities from Kellogg Biological Station, Michigan, USA - KBS Switchgrass S7-2 | ecosystem: Host-associated > Plants > Roots > Rhizosphere > Soil ...
ACCGTGACGTTGATCTTCACGTTGCGGACGTCGGGACCGGTCACCTCAGCCCCCGATCATCCGTGTGCCACCTCGTGTGCGAACTTCTCCGCCGCATCCCGCGCCTCGTCGACCACGCGATCCCGGGCCCGGTCCACCGGGTCGTCCACGACACCACGGCGGACCCGCTGCGTCACCCACGTCGACCGGTGGCCGAACACCGGATGCCGCAACACACCCCGGTTCAACGCCGACACGTCCCGTGACTCCCGTTTACCGGACGCCGACACGTCAACCCGGGCCCGCACCGTCTTCCCGCCCGTCACCCGCGTCGACACCTTCAAACTCCGCGACAGCAGGGCCGCATGGCCGCCCCGCTTCGGGAGCTTCTTCAACGCCTCGGCCTTCACATCGGCCCGCAACGGCGCCAACGCCCTACGCGTACCTGTAAGCAGGTCCTGCTCGAGCTGCTTCGGCGCCGTGACGTCGAGGATCGTCTGCACCCGGCGCAACTCTTCCCGCCCGTGCACCGACCCTGAGATCACATCCGCCTCAACTTCTCGTCCACATAGTCGCGGCACTGCTCCCACAGCCAGAACGGCATGTCGTCCACGTCCGAGAACCGCAAGCCGGGAATGTGGATCAGGAAGGCGAGTCGGTACGAGTCGATTTCGCCGCGGACGTCGCGCCAGGCGTCGACCTCTTCGGCCGAGAGCTCGTGGAGCGCCCGCGGCCCGTCGCTTTTCCCTGCGGCACCTTCGGCGCCTGGTCCTCGTCATTGATCAACCGCAGGCCCAGGAACGAGAACTCCAACGTCTTCGGGTCCGACTCGATGCCGGCGCGGCGAAGGCCCAGCCACACGAGCGCGGTCCAGGCTTCGACGTCGACCTCGTTCTCGGACCGATCCAGGGCGGCGCCGAACGCCACCGGCGTCGGATAGCCCAGCCGTTGCAGTTCGATCGCCTCGCGGTTGGTGATCGTCATGGCGGTGACGACCGGGAGGAACTCGGGACAGCCCAGCCGCTCCCGGTCGGCATCGGCGAGTCGAAGTTGAAGCAAGGGCTAGCCCACCTTAGCGATCACCGAGGCGGCCTCCCACGCGGCCGAGACCGTCGTGGCGCCGGACACGCTCGAAGAGAACGACGCATCGACGTTGATCGTTCCGAAGAAATACTGCGTGTTCGTGGTCGTGTTTGTGTACAAATAGAACTTCCTCGCTACGCCGTCGATCGCCGCCGTGTAGGTCTGGGCGGTGGCGTCGTCGTAGAAGCCCGAGAAGGTGCCCGTCGCCTCCGGCAGACCGTTCACGGTGACCTTGTTCGTGTCGCCGAACGCCGTCACGTCGATCTTCGGGGTGGAGAAGTTGATGGCCCACTCAGCCTGAAAGGCGACCGGCTCGGCGGTACCGCCGGACGTGAGCGCCATATAAACCCTGCTATTACGGCCGTGGATTCTGGCCACCTTGACCACACTCCATTTCGTTTCGTTGGTGAAGAACGGCCGGCGGCCGGGGACTCAGGCGTCGAGCAGACGCAGCAGTTGTTTGGCGTTGTGGGCGAACGTGCGGTCGGCGATCGCCTCGCGGGCCTTCCGGGCGAGGGACTCCCGCTCGTCGGGCCGGTCCAGCCAGTACCGCAGCAGTTCCGACGCCTCAGCCGGTGAGGTGAACGACGGCAGCATCGGGAACACGTCGTTCGACTCCGGCCGCGGGTCGCGCAGGAAGAACAAACCGCACGCGGCCATTTCGATCTCGCGGGGTCCCATGGACCAGCCGGCGGCCAACTCGGGCCGTTCCGCCTCACGCCGGTACAGGTTCATCCCGACCTTCGCCGACCAGTACGTCTCGCGCACGTCGTCGTTGTCGAGGCAGTCCTCGATGTCGTGCGCCACGTACTTGCGCAGCTTCGAGTCCTCCGGCAGCATCGACCAGTTCCCGGTGAGCACCACATCCAGGCCGTCTAGGTCCATCAGTTCGAAGAACCCGATCCGCGACGGGTAGGCGGTGCCGTTGAACGTGAAGTCCGACACCAGGCCCGGCTTCGGTGGTCCGGGGTGGTGGATGGTCGGCCGGTATGCGTGCGGCACATACTGCGTGCCCTTGGGGTAGCGGTCGATGTTGGACGGGTCGTTGAGCAGGTTCAGGTCCGCATACGGGGCGAGTTTCACCTGCCGGTCGTCCTCGTACGGCGACTCGGTGTGGATGATGACCACGCGGGTGCGGGTGCGGCGGGCCCGGTCGAGCAGTTCCTGCGGGATGAAGAACCCGGAAATGACCAGCAGAACATCCGGCCACACCTTGTAGAGGGTCGAATACAACGTGTCCGCGGCCATGTCGTAGGACTGCTCGGCGGTCAGCGCGTGCTCGAACACACCTGGCTCGCGGGTCTTCTTCAGTATCGACCCAAAGAAAGTGAGCCTGTCGTCCATATTGAACGTGTGCACGGTTTGGCCGAGGTCACGAAGGGCTTCAGCCCACCCCGTGTAGACATCGAACACACTGAATGACGGGCCGGGCGCCACCACGAGCCAACGCAACCTACCGAACCTCCGACTTCCGTTGACGCGACCGCTCCCGCTCACAGGCCCGACAGATCCGAGCCGTTCCGTGGTGCCGGGTGTTCGCTTCGTCGAAGGCGTGGCCCCTACTGCACCGATCCCGGCGGGCATAGACGGCGGGGATGCCATAGCCACGCAGGACGTTCACCCGCTTCGGTACCGGCTCCAAGTGAGCCGGGTTGACGCAGCCCCGATTCCGGCACAGGTGGTCGACCTCCATCCCCACCGGAATGGGCCCCACGTACAACTCGTAGCCGAAGCGGTGCGCGTTCGCCATGGAGCCGTTGAGGCTGAACTTCGCATACCCGCCGGAGTCATGCGTCCCCGTCCAGCCCCAGCAACCATCGGCCCGCACTACCTTGGACTCAAACCGTTCGCGGGTCGTCCTTGGTTCGTATCCGGGTGCGAAGTCCGTTGTTCCGCGCTTCCACCATCGTTGATAGTGCGCCCGACACAGCCCGCGACCAACAGTCGGCCTGCCGCATTCGCCCACGGTGCACTTACGATTCTCCATGTCGACTCCTGATTAGTCGGCCACGCCCCGGGACCGTGTCGAGCGGTCGCCGGGGTCTTTCGGTCAGGTGGAAGCGGTCACCAACATTTCGGCGCCGTAGTAGACAACCCCGGCCCATTCGACGTCGCCGTAGTTCTGCCAGCCCAGCACGTCGACGTACGACACGACCCCGCCCAGCGTCGGATCGCCGTACACCGCAGCGCGTAGCGACGTCGTGCCGGTGCGGTCCATGTAGCCGAGCAGCCGCTCCTGGGCCGGCCGGGTCATCTCCGACCCGACGATGACCTTCACCAGCATCGGAAAGTCCTCGGCGCCGTCGAAGGTGAGGTCGTAGTTGACGAACTGTTCGCCGGCGGGAAGCACGACAGCCCACGGGGTGACCATCGAGTCCGGCACGTAGGGGAACACGCGCCCGCTCAACGCGTCCGAACCGATGCCGGTCTTTACCCGCGACGCGAGTGCGACCAGCACGTCGGCAATGTCGGCCATTCAGCCCACCAGCACCGGCGCGAGGCGGTACGGCGCGAGCATGCCCATCACCTTCGGGTTGTCCCGCACCCGGATCGGTCCGAACTGGTCGAAGTTCGCCACCCCGAACGGGGCGCCCTTGAGTTTGAACGTCTCCAGCGCCAGGTAGATGCAGGCGACCTTGACGTTGGTGGGGACGGCGGCCCAGCCCCAGTTGGCGGTGACCTGAAGCGGGGCGATGTTGTTCACCCAGTAGCAGGGGAACTGCTGGTTGCCGATGGCCCGGATCCGGTAGTAGGGCCAGCCCGTCTCACCGTCGACGACGTTGTTGAGCGGCTCCAGCTGGTAGTCGGCAGCGACCCACGTGGTGGCGTAGGTGCCGTCCCCCGCCGTGTCGGTTTTGATGACCAGGCCGGTGGTGGTGGAGATGTCGTCGATCATCGTGAGGCTGTACGAGTTCGGGTAGAACAGCCGGGCGGTCGCCGAGCCGGCGGCGTTGAACTGGCGCTGGCAGAAATGCTCGATCGCCCGCGAGGCTTGCAGCAGCACCTCATCCAGCTGGGTGTCGTCAACGGTGTCCGTGAAGTGTTCGGCGTAGCCCTTCAGTTGCGCCGTGGTGGCGTATGCGGCACCCAGGGCCATGGCCTACCCCCACTTCTCGCGCAAAGTTGCGACGGCTTCGGTCCAGCCGACGATGAGGTCCGGGTCGCGCGGCCCGTCGGCGTTGTGGCGCACCATCTCGTGCCCGTCGGTGAGGCAGAAGTTGCGTCGGTGGGCCAGCTGCTGGCGGGACATGTCGTAGTCGTAGCCGTGCCAGCCGGGAATGTTCTCGTCCCACTTCACGTCATGGACGGTGGCGAGCAGCAGCCCGTCCAACACGGCACAGTCTCCGCCGGGGCCGAACAGCAGCGGGCCGATGCGGGCGTCGAACACCGACCCGCACGTCTGGCCGTCCCACCACGGCAGCATCGGGGTCCGTGACCCGACGAGCCCGACCAGCCCGACCGCGGTCGTGGTGTGCTCGAGCAGTTCGGCGCGCAGCCGCGCGACGTCGAGAACCTGGATGTCGGAGTGCACATAGCAGCGCACCGGGTTACGGGCCCGGGCCTGGCCTTCGTTGTAGGCGGCGGCGATCGACTCCGCCCCGGTGACGATGACGAACTCGTCACCGCCGGGCAGGGGATGCAGCGACGCGATCAGGTTGGCGTACAGGATCGTCTCGTCGTGCGCAGCCGCGATCCAGGAGATCAATGCTGCTCCGGCCGGCAGTAGTAGTCCACCGTCACCTCAGGCACGAACACCCACTGCGCGCCGGCCAGAACCCAGGCGTGCACCAGCTGCCAGTCGATGTGGTACTGCGACGGCGCCGGCCACCACCCGAAGTTCAGGTGCGTGTCGCGGCGCTGCATCAGGATCGACGAGTCGACCCGGCCGTGCTGCGGTGGGTCGCCGCCGATCTCGTCGCCGATGCCGTGGCGGAACATCTTCGAATAGGCGAAGTCGGCCCACGGGGTCGCCTCGAGTGCCTTCGCCAAGGTTTCCACATGGTGTGGGCGGAACGCGTTGTCGTCGTCGAGGTAGGCGATGAGGTCCCCGTCGGCGACCTCGAGGCCGCGGTTGCGCGCCCACCCGCCGACGTTCACCTCGTCCTCGTGGTGGATGTCCACCTCGGCGTACACCACGTCCACACCGGCGAGCAGGTCCCGCAGTTCCGGATCGGGACCGTCGGAGACGACCACGTGCTCCACCGGCACCGTCTGGGCGGCGACGGACGGGATGCACCGTTCGCGCAGCAGAACGTGGCGCTGCCAGGTCGACGTGATGACCGAGATCTTCACGCGGGCACCAGCCCGAGTGCCATCTCCGTCACCCGCTTGGCCGCCGTGACCGCGGTGCAGATCTTCCCGGACAACACCCAGATGACGTTCCCGTCAGGTTCCACCAACGTCGGGCGTTCGTCGGTCGCGTCCACATCCGGCAGCACCGCCCGGACCGTGAACATCGACCGGTGGTAGATCGACACACCCTGCCCGCCGGGTTCGAGCCCCCACAGGAACCGGCCAGCCGACTCGATCATGTCGCCGACGTTGCTCAGCGGCGTCGGCACCGGAGGGCGGCGCAGCAGCGCCGCATAGCCGGACGGGATCTCCGGTGCGTAGCCGACGTTGGCGTGGTGCACCGAATGGTCCACGTCGTACAGGGCGTAGAGCTTCCCGTGCGGGTCCAGGGAGGTGTAGTCGCCGTCCTGGATGATGAACGACGCCCCGCTGTGCCGGCCCAACTCGAGTAGCGCCACTTCACACACCTCGTACCGCAGCGGACGCAGCCACGGCTGGCCGTAGGTGGCCATCACCACCAGGTCGTGCCCGAGGTCGTCCGGTTCCACCCGCCGGCCGAAATGCAACCGCACCCCGGCGCGGGCCAGGTCGCCAAGCAGCAGCCGACCCAGCCGCGGCACGTCCACCAGCGCCTCGTCGACCTCCACACACAGATCAGCCGTGTGCAGTTCGAGCGGGTTGTCCACCACCTTGTACGGCAGGCCCAGCCGGTCACAGAAGGCCAGATACTGCCCGGGTGTGGTCTTGCTACCCGGTGCGATGGCGTAGTAGCGCCGGCCCCGTAGGACCGCCTCGGGGAAGCGGGCCTCGAACTCGGCCGAGGCGTCACGGGCCGCGGCGGCGGTCGCATCACTGCGCGGATAGTGATACCCGCGGTGGATGCGGGCCTGACAGCGAGCTGTGGCCCCGTCCAGCAGCGACGCCCGCGCCTCGTACAGGTCCACCTTCGCGCCGGCCCGGGTGAGGTCGACCGCGATGGTGCAGCCGAACACCCCACCACCGACGACCGCGACCCTCACCACTCACCAGGCCCGTACACGGCAAGCGTGTCCACCAGCCGCGGCGGCGGCTTCCACGCATCCAACGCCTGCCGCACGCCCGGGCACGTCGCCTCGTCATAGTCATGACAGCAAAGCGTGCCGCCCGGGTGGAGCAACTTCAGCGCCCACTCCACGTCGTGAGCGACCGTGCGGGCCTCGTGGTCGCCGTCGATCCACACCAGGTCGAACTTCCGGTCGTCGTCGACCAGCGCCGGCAGCACCGACCATGAGTCGCTGCGCCGGATCTCCACCCGGTCGGCCACCCCGTAGGCGTTCAGGTTCGCCCGCATCGCGTCGTACGAGTTCAGCCAGCCGTGCGGGTCGACCGCGGTCACCCGGGCCCCGGCGAGTGCCATCGCCACCGCGCTGTAGCCGTAGGCGGACCCGATCTCGAGCACGTCGGCGTCCTCGGCGAGGCGGCGGAGCTCGTCCGTCTCGGCCAACGTCAGCGACGTGGAGATAGCCGGACCGTCGCCGGGCGCCACGTCACGCCACTGCAGGGCGATCACGACCGGCCCCACATCGCTCGTACGCGCGGCTTACGTCGGTAGCGCCTGTCGGGAACCCACCGCTGAGGCGTCGACTGCTGGTAGTGCCGATCGGCGACCGTGACGATCGCCCACATCACGCCGGCGAACAGCGCGCACACGAGGAGGATCCGCGAGAAGGCGGGCCAGTCCGTGAACTGGTACCACCACCCGCGGCTCACGCCGCCACCGCCAGAGCCTCAACCAGCGGCCCGGTCAGCGGGTCGTCGATCAGTCCCCGTCCATTGGCCCGAATCTCCTTCAGCTCCTGCCGCATCTCAGCGGTGTCGCACTCGGCGTGAGCGAACGCCGACAGCTTCCCGTCCATATCCGCGTCGAAGTAGGTCAGATGCCACCCGGCCTCGTCGACCTTCGGCAGCGTGAAGTTCATCCGCAACCCGTCCGACGGGTGCTCCGGCAGGTCCCGCGCCCGGCAGGCGGCCGGGTGGCGCCACCAGTCCCGGTGCCGCCAGCGGGTGCCGCACATGTAGTTCGCCATCCGCAGCTTCACCGGACCGGACTCGGTCGTCTCGACGATCCGCTCCAACGCCCGCGGGTCGACGAACTCGTCCGCGTCGGTGAACAGGATCAGGTCGTCGGGGGCCATGAACGGCAGCAGCGAACGGACCGCGTCACGCTGCTGAGCCTCTCGGCCCCAATCGCCCTCCGCGTCCAGATTCACCCACACCGCCTGGACACCCACGCCCGGATCCGGCCGTTCCGGCAGCGGATTGCCGCGGTGGGTCCGGTCGCCGACGAGAGCGGCCGGAACGTAGGAGTCGACCGCGGCCCACAGCCGCAGCCGGGCGTCGACCGCCCAGCGCTCCCGCCAGTACGGGAAGACGTCGAAGACCCTCATGGCGTCACCGGCCTGCGCACGGCACTGCCCTTGACAGCGAAGCCGGGCACTGGCTCGTCGACGAAGCCGAACCAGTCGACGTCGATCTCCGACGCGCCACTGGCCTCGAAGTCGAGGATTGCGTGCTTGAGCATCAACTCGGCGCCGTCCTGGTCGGCCGCCTGGATGAACAGGTTGAACCTCTCGCGGTCGCTCATCGGTTCGCCGCCAGCCTGGCCTCGAACACCAGCCGGTCGGCCTCCATGTTGTCCGGGCCGATGTCGTACACGTCGTCCTTGACACCCTTGCCCCACAGCGGATGCAGATGCTCCACCACCGACCCGAGGGCCATCTGCCACACGCCGCGCTGCTTCGCCGCCACCACGAGCTCGTCGTCGACGAACCAGTGCCGGTAGCCCTCGTGGCACAGCACGCCCGGGCCGTCCCAGCCGGCGCCGACCTCGTCCACGTACGAGCGGCGGATGAGGAGGTGCGTGGCGTGCTCCCCCGACATGACGCGCGGGTTGCCTAGGTCGTTGGTGCCGACCACCGAGGCTTCGAGAGAACTGGCGACGTGCTGGGCGTGATCCAGCCAGCCCGGATGGAATTTGACATCGTCGCCGACCAGGAACGCCCACGGCTGCGACGTCTTCGCGTAGCCGAGGTTGGCCTTCTTCGCGAACTCCACGTCGGCGCTGGCGATCACCTCGGCTCCGGCCACGGACCAGGCTTCGGCCGCTTCCGGGTCGTCGGCGTCCACCACCGCGTACGCCGTCGCCAGTCCCGTGGATGCGCGTAGCGACCTCATCAGCGGCTCGGCGTTCTGGGGCCGGCGATGGGTCGGGATGATCACCGCCACCTCATCGGTGGCCGGCGGCGGGTTGTAGTTGCGCCAGTGGTCGATCTCCGACAGCCAGCGGGACTTGTAGTGGGTCGTCCGCACACCCGTGTGGACGTGGACCGGAATGTCAAGTTCCAGCGCCCGCATACAGAACGAGACGTCCTCACCCAGCAGCGTGCCCTCCGGACCCATCACCCGCTCATACCAGGTCGGGCCGAACGCGACGCTCATCTTCTCGAACACCGACCGGTGAATCAGGATGAACGCCGATCCGGTCGCCGCCACCCGCATCACCGCGTTCACCGGATACATCGGCACTACCGCGGTCCGCGGAACACCGTCGTCGTCCAGGCGCGCGGCGAAGATGGTCGGCGATGGGCGGGTGCGGAAGCCGTGCATCCCGTCCTCGTGGACGTGGCGGTCCATGAAGCACAACCCGCCGACGATCGGCCGGTCCACCGGATGCGCCACCTGCAACAGCCGGTACAAGGCGTCCGGGGCGAAGCCCATGTCCGTGTCGATCCACAGCAGATAGTCCGAATCGCTGGCCAGCAGCTGCACCGCCGCCGAGTTCCGCGCCGCCACCAAACCGTCAGTGCCGCACCGGATGGGCAGCCGGCTGCCCTCGTGCTGCATGAAGCCGTGCCGCCGGGCGTCGAAGCCCACCAGGTCGACGTAGCACTCCTCGAACGCCGTCACCCGCCCGGCGTCCGAATGCACATACGAGACGGTGACCTTCAACTTCGGGGCCGCGGGCAACTCCTTGACCTTCCGCGGCTTGCGCGGCGCCTGCGACTTAGGCACGGGCCCGCGCCTTGCGCGGCTCCGCGACCTCCTCGACCGGTGTCGCCGACTGCGGCTCGCGGCCCGTCGTCGAATGCACGCGAGTCGGCGTGGCCGAGAACAAGTCCCGGCGCGACTGCACGAACGGATCGTCGGCGAACCACACCTCACCCGGGCGCAGATACACACTGCCGCCGTGAACCTCGTCCAAGACGAAACCGTCGTTGTTGGCGTAGACGTACATTGCTCTCCTTCGGACGGTGCGGACGGGACCCGGCGCCCGCCCGTCCGAACGGGCGCCGGGAGTTAGAAATGAATCAGCCGGAGTAGCCGTCGGCGAGACGTTCGGGGGCGTACAGCTTCAGGAGATCGATCGCCCAGGCAACCTTGTCGGCCACGCGCTGGCCGGCTGGCTGGGCCTTGGACCAGAGTTCGAGATTTTCTGGGCGGTTGTCGTCCTTGACGCCGTTTATGTGGTGGACGTTCTCGTGCTGCAGAAGCGGGCGGCCAAGGATCTGCTCCATCACGAAACGATGCTCAAATTGCGGCTTCTTGCCGCGGACCCGTGCGGGCATCAGCCGGTAACCATCCGGATCCAGGCTTCCCGACCCGTTGGGTGCACGTTTGCGTTCCGCGCCGCCGGGATCTCCAGATCGAAGTTGGCGCGCATAGTGCATCACGCAGAGCCCCGCCGTCCTGTGCTCACCGCCGCAATCCGGCACCGTGCACACAGGCATCCGATCGCGATTTTTGCGATCCCAATCCTGCTTGTAGTGGTTCTCGCACAGACCTTTGGTAACCGCACCTACAACACAGCCGGGCGCCTCGCACATGTCTCCGCCGAGGGCGGCATTCGCCTCTCGTGCGCGCATGTAATGGGCGTAGCAAAGGCCCGCCCTCAGAATGCCCTGACCGTCGCAGTCGGTCACCGCGCAGTTTCCCCGGGACGGAGGTGTTGGCTTCCGGCCCACGCGGGGCGCCCTATTCGCGTCCGCGAAAATCTGAGCATGCTTCGGCGAGCAGAACCGCTGCGGTCGGCCGCCGCGGCGGGGCGTAAAGGGCTTCGAGCACTCGGTGAGCGCGCAGACTTTTTCCATCGTCTCTCCTTGGGAATGCGGAAGGCCCCGACTCCCAAGTGGCCGGGGCCTTCCTTGCTTCGGTAGCTAGCCGAAGCCGTCTCAGTCCGAATCGGACATATCTACTGATTTTGCAACAAAATGAAGCCCCGGTCGTTAACGGAGTCGCCACCGTTTCTTGCCCAGGCAAACATTCCGCGCTGTCCTGTGGGCCGCTGGCCGCTTGATCCAATGACAAGCGGAACCTGTTCGACACTCATTCCGGCCCTTTGGACAAAGAGGTAATTCGACGCATCCCCGACAACAAGGATGTTCTGGGGGCCCGTGGTTCCTGGAACCGATCCAGAAAATGTCGGAGCATAATCGGTGACCACGACCGGACGTCCGTTAATCCGGGACACACCGTCGGCGGTGAGGTCGACGGTGAAGTACGACGAGCTGGAGCCCGCCGCCGCCGCGAACTGCCGGATCGCGCTCTCGACACCGACCGACATGAACCAGGTGGCCCGGCCGCGGTACCGCTCCGGCAGAGCGTTCCACGCCTTGAAGACGTCGACGCCGCCGAATGATCCGTCCGTGGTCGGGATGACCTCGGAGGCCGAGGTCTGGTCGATGGCGGTGAAGATGCCCCACGGCTCGCCGGTGCCCGTGCCGGTCATGGTCTTGACCGCGAGCAGGTCGGAGTAGCCCTGGTCGAGGAGCCGGCCCATCTCGGTGGCGAAGCCGGGGTAGTCCTGGCCGACTTCGATCGAGTAGGGGATGTAGCCACGGGCCATGTGGACGGACACGGTGGGCTGGGCGAGGGTGGCGGTGTCGTCGCTGACCTCCGCTGCTTCCGTGT
>Ga0068864_100004627_pt1 | contig 11285 bp, 10 predicted proteins | sample KBSSwiS72_FD_66586 | JGI IMG/M metagenome (GOLD analysis project Ga0068864, IMG submission 66586) | Switchgrass rhizosphere microbial communities from Kellogg Biological Station, Michigan, USA - KBS Switchgrass S7-2 | ecosystem: Host-associated > Plants > Roots > Rhizosphere > Soil ...
CGTGTCGGCGCTGATCTCGAAACCGGAACTTCTGATCCTCGATGAACCGTTCTCAGGGCTGGACCCGGTGAACGCCGAAGTCCTCAAGGACGCGATTCTCGAGGTCCGGCGGCAGGGGACTACCATCCTCTTCAGCACGCACGACATGGCCGTGGCCGAACGGATGTGCGACCGCATCTGCATGATCTTCCGAGGGCAGAAGGTGCTCGATGGCACCCTCGACGAGATCCAGTCGGATTACGGCACCGACACGGTGCGCGTGAAGGTAGACGGCCCGGTCGACATGCTCAGATCGCTGCCGGGCGTCACCGGCGTCAACGACCACGGCCAGTTGCAGGAGCTCAGGTTCACCGGCAACCCGCAGGCGCTGCTCTCCGCGCTCGTCGCGCGTGTGCCGGTTCTGCACTTCGAGGTTTCGCACCCCTCGCTCCACGACATCTTCGTGCGCATCGCGCGGCCCACTTCGGAGGAGCTGCGGGAGTCCTCGCATGGGTAGGGTCTTCACCATCGCCCGCTCGGAGTTCATCACGGCCGTCCGCGCACGGGGGTTCCTCATCGGCATCATGCTGATGCCGATCCTGTTCGGCGGCGCTGTCCTGCTGCAGCGCGTCGTCGACCGGCAGGCCAACGGGATTCTCCGTCACGTGGCCGTCATCGACGACACAGGTGAGCTGTATTCGCGCCTGTCCGAGGCTGCCGCTGCCTGGAATCGCGGGGAGCGCGACACCGGGCCGAAGGTGACTGACGGGCCCAGGTTCACCCTGGAACAGGTGACTCCAGCCGGGGATCGCGACGCCCTCCGGCTGGCGCTCTCCGAGCGCGTCCGCGGGCAGGATCTGTATGCGTTTGTGGAGATCCCCGCCGGCCTGCTGCAGGGCGACGGCAGGGCGACGCTCATGTACTACTCGGGCGCCCCGGCCTATCGCGAGCTGCCCGACTGGCTCCAGCGCACGGTGCTCAAGGAAGTCGTCACGCGGCGCTTCGAGAATGCCAAGGTCAGCCCGCTCGTCGTCGCATCGCTGCTGAAGCCGATCAGCACCGAGGAGATGGGCCTGCTCGGCCGCGACCCGGACGGCTCGGTGCGCGCGGCCCGGCCGACCGATCGCGTCCGCGTGATTGGCATCCCTGTCGCCTTCATGTTCCTGCTCTTCCTCATCGTCGTGATGACAACGCCGCAGCTGCTGAATGCGGTGCTGGAGGAAAAGATGAGCCGCATCAGCGAAGTGCTGCTCGGCTCGGTGACGCCCTTCGAGCTGATGCTCGGCAAGCTCCTCGCGAGCACCTCCGTGTCGGCCGTGATGACGCTGGTCTACCTCACGGGCGCCGCGTGGACGGCGCATCGATGGGGGTATCTCGATGCCATCGAGCCGCGGATGATCGCCTGGTTCGTCTTTTTCCTGCTGCTGTCGGTCCTGATCTACGGCTCGATGTTCATCGCTATCGGGTCGGCGTGCAGCGACCTGCGCGATGCACAGAACCTGATGACGCCGGCGATGATGATCCTGCTGGTCCCGGCGCTCACGTGGACGCTCGTCACGCGTGCGCCGCATAGCGCCTCCGCGGTGGCCATCAGCCTGTTCCCGCCGGCCACGCCGTTCCTCATGCTGCTCCGCCTCGCGCTTCCGGAGCGGCCGCCGGCCTGGCAGGTCGGCCTCGGCGTCGCCCTCACGATCCTGACGATGCTCGTCATTGTCTGGGCCGCCGGCCGCATCGTCCGCGTCGGCCTGCTGATGCAGGGGAAGGCTGTCAGGTTTGGGGAAATCCTCAGGTGGGTAAGAGCCTAAGGACGAAGGACGAAGGACGAAGGGCGTAGGGCGAAGGGCGAAGGGCGAAGGGCGAGCAACTACATTAGGTCTCCCGCATTCGGCGGGAAGCTCGCAGGCGTGCGCGGCAGGTCTTGATGGCAGCGACGGTCAATGCGATGACCTCTTCCGATCGTGCAGCGATTGACTTCGCCTGCGACACGAGACTTGCTGAGAGACCGACACTCAGCAAGCGCTCGATCCAGAACAACGTCTCGTCCGCCTCTTCCTCGACTCTCTTGAGCTTGCAGAGCAGGTCGCGGGTTGACTGCGCCCGGTCGGCAGCACGGTAGTTGGCTCCAACACCACATCCGGCGCGGAGGAACTGCTTTCCAAGCTCGCGAACGATCCAGTTCTCCGGCAGTCCAGCGCCAGCCTGACCGTGAGATTGGCGACTTCTGCGGTCAGTGACTTCAAGCGATAGTTCGGCATGCCACGGTACCCGCATCAGCCATGCCACAGCCCCGCGGGCAAGCAGGCCGAGAGGTCTTACGGCTGTCGCACTAGCCGTTGGCAATTTCTGCGGCCGGTGACCCCCTGAACGTTGCACTTCTTCTTTCGTCCGTTGTCCTTCTTCTTTCGTCCGTTGTCCTTCGTCCGTCGTCCTTCGTCCTTCGTCCCTATTTCCAAATCCGCCGCCACCATGCGACATCTTCGGTCGTCGGCGGTACCGGCAGCGACGCCTGTTTCCGGATCTCTTCGATCCGCCAGCCGGTGAGATTCGAGAGCGTCTGAGCCTCCTTCTCGCGACGCTCGGACAGTGTGCGCTTGTAATCGGTGGCCGCCGGACAGCTGTCGCCGCCAGTCCACGCGTGCCGCAACACGTACCGCCCCTGAAAGTTTTCGCGATCGCCGGTCTGCTGGAACACCAGATCTTCAGGGAAGTGCTGCGCGTCGTAGCGGACGTGCAGGCGCGTGACGAAGACGTTCTGCCCGGCGCGCGCGTCGTCTCCGGTCCAGAACACGCCCAGCGTTTTCAACTCGGAGGCTGACATCGGATCGGCGGCGCACGGATCGCACCAGGCCATGTCCCATGCGTACTCGAGGAACACCGCCGACATCGACTCGCGCCTGACCTGCTGCTCGAACATCGCGCGGTAGAAGCGCGGGAAGTCATCCTTGACGTACGGCGGCAGCTCGCTGCCGCTCGGCAGCTTCACCGTGCGGTAGTTCGTCGTCTCGACGCGGCCCGTTCTGGTGAGCGCGTAGATGAACAGCTCCTGCGGACCGTTCGCGTTCACCGTGCCGAGCCGGATGGGCAGCATGAACTTCGGCGACTCGTACGCGACCTGCAGCGGGCGCAGGTAAGTGAAGCCGAGCCGCGTCTGCTCGCTCAGGTTCACTCGAGCCACGAAGAACCGCATGTTCTGGCGGAGGTAGCTGCCGATCACGGGGCCGGCGCCGGCGGGAATGCGGTAGCCGTTCTCGGTGAGCCATGTCTCGAGCCCGCCGCTCTGCTTTGCCGACAGGATCAGGATGTCGTACTCGCCCACGGTGTACTGCGCCTCGATGGTGACCCCGAGCGCCTTCGCGCGTTCTTGCATTGCCGGTGCCGAGACGTCTTTCATGACGCCGGCCATCGCCATCGGCCGCAGCATGTCGTAGCGGCGGCACGGATCGCTGTCGAAGTACTCCACCAGGCGAGGCGAGGTGTAGGCATCGATGTGATCGATCAGCGACTTCTCAGCGACGTGGATTTGCTCGCGCGTGATGAACGTGGGCACGGGAATGACGACGGCGAATTCCTTCGGCGTGCCCTTGAAGTCGCTGGCCATCGTCAGCACCGTGCGGTCGCCGTCGCGCGCGAGCACGACCTGCGACGCGCGATTGAACAGCGACGTGTCGGCCTTCGCGACGTAGAAGCCGCAGAACGCGCGCAGCGCATCACCCTGCCAGCACAGAAGCAGGGCCAGCGTGCACAGGACGGGAGACAGGAGTCGGCGCATGGGACACGTCCTCCGGTGGAAGAGAGTGACGGCCCGGCCACGCGTACCGCGAGCCGGGGAGAAGGCGATCGATGAGAGGGACGAGCAACGAGCTGCACGCAAGCGACCAGAGGAGGCCGTTGGTGCGGAACAGGCGGAACTGCACGTACCACGCACCGGCGGCGACGAGCGCGGCAAACACCAGGCGGCCGGCGCGGGAGTCCGGCGTTGTCTTCGGATCGGAAATCATGAAGAACGCAAACAGGAGCAGCGCGCCGCTCTGGAAGCGGTGGATGGGAATCGCCGAGGGCTCTCCCAGCCAGTACGAGCGGCCGGCCACCAGGGCGGCGTAGACGCAGAGGAACGCCAGCGTCACATCGGCCCGCGCCGCGCGCGTGACGACGAGGAAGCCGAACCCCGCCATCAGGAACGCGAACCACGCGGGGTTGCCCCACTGGCCCGGCGACACCCACACGGCATCGCTGAGCAGCAGCATCACGGCGAGGCCGATGTTGGTCGGATTGAAGACGTGCTTGCCGCGGATGCGAACGAGGAACTTGCTGCTGATGGCAATGGTGGCGGCCGCTGCCGCGAGCAGCGGGTCGCTGGTGCGACAGAGCAGGCAGAGCGAAAGGCCCGAGATGAGCGCGCTGCGCGCGTCGAACGCGGGCAGTCGCCGCCCCAGGATCCAGGCGAACTGCGTCGCGAGGCACGTACCCAGCAGCAACGCCGCTCGGGCCGGTGAGATGTCGAACCCCAGCGCAGCCCAGCCGTAGGCCAGAAGGCCGGAAAGGACGGCAATCTGATACAAACGAGGGTCGAACCGCAGGTTCATACTGGTTGAACGGGCGGAGCGGGGTTTCTTGCAGAGCAGAACTGATGTTCTGCTCCACGACGTGTTGTGGGTGGCCACAATGTGGCGCAGGACTTCAGTCCTGCGCAATTTCCCAGCGGCCGGATAAAATCAGTTCATGAGGCCATCCCTGGTTCTTTCTGCCGTCCTCCTCGGCGCGCTCGCAGCGGTCCCCACTCGCGCCCAGGCGCCGGCCGCGCCGAAGATGACGGTCTACAAGTCGCCCACCTGCGGCTGCTGCGCCAAGTGGGTCGCTCACATGCGGAACGCCGGGTTCGACCTCACCGTCAACGACGTGCCGAACGTCGGCGAGATCAAGGCCCAGCACCACGTACCCGCCGACGCCCAGTCGTGCCACACCGCGCTCGTCGGCGGCTACGTGATTGAGGGCCACGTCCCCGCGGACGTCGTCAAGCAGCTGCTCAAGGAGAAGCCGGCGGTCGTCGGGCTGGCGGTGCCGGGCATGCCTGTCGGGTCGCCTGGCATGGAGAGCGCGGACGCGGACAAGCAGGCCTACAACGTCCTTTCCTTCGACAAGGCCGGCAAGACGCAGGTGTACGCCGTCCGCTGACGGTCATGTCGAACCGGGCTCCGGCAGCCTTGCTGGCCGCCGTCATGGCTGCAGGCTGCAGTCAGCCCGCGGCGGCGCCGTCATCGTCTCCACAGCCTGGAACCGCAATGCCAGCGACGCCTTCCGCTGAACGCGACGCGCACAGCTACGCCGTGCCGTCGAACGCGCGCGTGACGCACGTCGCGCTCGACCTCACCGCCGACTTTGCCGCGCACGTCCTGGCGGGGCACGCGACGCTGACAATCGAGGCCCTGCCGTCGGCGACCACGCTCGTCCTCGACACGCGCGATCTCGTCATCCAGGGCGTCACCGATGGGGCGGGTCAGCCGCTCCACTACGAGCTTGGCCCCGAGCATCAGATCCTCGGCCGCGCGCTGAAGGTCACGCTGCCGGCGGATCGTCATCTCGTCACGGTGTCGTACCGAACCAGTCCGCGGGCTGCGGCGCTTCAGTGGCTGCAGCCGGCACAGACCGCCGGCGGCACGCACCCGTACCTCTTCTCGCAGGGCGAAGCGATCCTCACCCGCACGTGGATCCCGACGCAGGACAGCCCGGGCATCCGCCAGACTTATGAAGCGCGCATCGTCGCGCCAGCGCCGCTGACCGTCGTGATGAGCGCAGAACAACGCACACCGGAGGGGACGCCGGTGAACGGCGGAAGCGCGCGTGCATTCGAGTTCAGGCTGGAGCAGCCGGTACCGCCGTACCTCATCGCGATTGCGATCGGCGAACTCGCGTTCAAGGCGGTCGGGCCGCGCTCGGGCGTTTACGCCGAACCGTCCGTCGTCGAGAAGGCGGCCTGGGAGTTCGCCGACATCGAGAAGATGATCGACGCCGCGGAATCGATCGGCGGCCCGTATCGCTGGGGCCGCTACGACGTGCTCGTGATGCCGCCGTCGTTTCCGTTCGGCGGCATGGAGAACCCGCGACTCACGTTCGCAACGCCGACCGTTCTCGCGGGCGATCGATCGCTCACGTCGCTGATCGCGCACGAGCTGGCGCACTCGTGGTCGGGCAACCTGGTCACCAACGCCACCTGGCGCGACTTCTGGCTGAACGAAGGCTTCACCACCTACTTCGAGAATCGGATCATGGAGACCTTGTACGGTCCCGAGCGCGCCGCGATGCTTCGGGCGCTGGGCCGGAGAGATCTGAACGAGAAGCTCGGGGAGTTGAAGGACATGCCCGGCGATCAGGTGCTGCACATCGACCTCACCGGCCGGGACCCGGACGATGGCGCCACCTCGGTGCCGTACGAGAAGGGCGCGCTCTTCCTCCGAACCGTGGAAAAGCAGGTTGGCCGTGACCGGTTCGACTCGTGGCTACGCGGCTACTTCGATCGCCATGCCTTCACTTCGCTGACCACGTCGCAGTTCCTCGACGACTTCCGGCAGTACCTCGAGCAGGACGATGCGGACCTGGAGACCACGCTGAAGGTGCAGGACTGGCTCGAGAAGCCGGGCATTCCGTCGAACGCACCGGCGGTGGGGGACGTCTTCACGCGGGTGGACAAGGAAGTGGCGCGCTTCAACGCCGGCAGTCCGGCGGCGTCGCTGGTGACCGCCGGGTGGACGACCCAGGAATGGCAGCACTTCCTGGAGACGCTGCCACCGGGGATGAGCACCCGGCACCTCGAGGACCTGGACCACGCGTTCGGACTCAGCCGGTCCGGAAACAGCGAGGTGCTCTTCGCGTGGCTGCGGATAGCCGTCAGGGGGCACTACCGGCCGGCCATGCCGGCCCTGGAGCACTTCCTGACCTCGCAGGGACGCCGCAAGTTCCTGACGCCTCTTTACCGTGAACTCCTGGCGACGGACTGGGGCAAAGAAGAGGCGAAACGTATCTACGGAATGGCCCGGCCGCACTACCACGCCGTGGCGACCTCGACGCTCGACGGCATCGTGCCCGTGGGCACCGGCAGGAAGTAGTAATCTTGGGCAGCTCTGCTGCCGATAGCCTTGCCGTGAGCACTTCGTCCGGGCGTGCCGGCAGCGTCAGTGTGGAAACTGACGAATCGGCAGACTCGCACCTTCGAGCGGTACTCGAATCGCAGCCGGTCACCCTGGTGCGACTGGCCAAGGACGGCACCTTTCTGGCCGTCAACGAGGCCGGCCTGGCGGCCCTCAACGCCGAGCGGCTCGACCAGGTGCTTGGCACCTCCTTCCTGAAGCTGCTGCCCGAAGAGGAACGGCCGAACGTTTCTGTCTTCATCGAGCGCGTCATCTCCGGACATCGGGGGTCGATCGAAGTCGACCTGACCGGGCTGACCGGAACGCGCCACACGATGCAGCTCCACGCGTCGCCGCACCCGGGCGCGCCGGACGGCATCGATTCGGTCCTGGCCACTGTGAGGGACATCACCGAGGCCCGACGGCTCGAGCAGTCGCTGGTCGAATCAATGGCGCGGCAGGCGGAGCTTGCCGCGGCCCACGACGCGGAGCAGGCGCGGTTGACCGCAGCGCTGAACGAAGTCCGCCAGGCGCAGTCGGACGGCGCCGCGTCGTCCAGTCAACTCGCGGAGCTCGAAAAGCAGCTGCACCAGGCGCTCGAGGAGCGCGCCGCGGTCACCAAGCGCAACGCGGCCGAGATCGAAGGGCTCACCGAAGCGCTAGAGGAGCGCACGCGCATCAGCGAAGAGCAGTCCGCGCGGCTCGCGCAGTACGCCGAGCTCGAGAAGACACTCAAGTCCGAGGCGACGGAGCTGGCTGGGCGGCAGGAGGCGCTTACGGCCGACCTCGACGTGCTGCGGAAGGAATACGAACTGCTCCAGAAGTCGGCCGGCGCGAGCGACGCCGAGCGCGAGGCTCAGCGGGCCCAGCTCGAAAAGGGCCAGGCGGACGCCGCGCAGGCGCAGGCCGACGTGCAGGTTCTAAAGGACGCGCTGAACGAGGCGATAGCCGAACAGGGGCGTCTCGCCGAGACGGTGGGCGCGCACGAAGGCGCCGTTACCGAGGCGCAGGCCCGCATCACCGAGCTCGAGCGGTCGCTGGCGGCCGCACAGGAGCAGGCAGCCGGCAAGGCCGCTGACTTCGAGTCGCAGCTTGCCGCCGCGCGGCAGGAGATGGAAGGCCTGGCACAGTCGCGACGGCTCGCCGAGGCGGCGCTCAACGCCCGCATCGGATCGCTCGAAGGTGAGCTGAAGGTCGTGCGTCAGGCGGAGCGGGATTCGGTGACGCGGCTGAACGCGCTGTCGGAAGTGGCGCAGCGTATCGCTCGCGAGATGACCGAGGCGGCTGCCAATGCCAGACCGGCCTCGGCGCCCGGCTTCACGGTGGGCGCGCTCGCGGGCCGGATCGAGAAGCCAATCGGCGACGTGCTGGGCAGCGGCATCAGCGTGGCCGTGCTCGTGGCATCGCCGGATACGTCCGTCCAGGCCTCGATCGAGCGCGTTGAGCACGCGCTGATCGGGCTGGCCGTCAACCGCGGCGTGGCCATGCGTGCCGGTCAGGTGGCGCTGGAATTCGCCGACGTCGACGTCGACGACGGGGCGGCGCGCGCGCGCGGCGGCATGCAGCCCGGCGAATACGTGCTGCTCGCGGCTCACGTCATCGGCGAGGGTGCGGCAGACAACCTGCCCGGCGACCTGTTCGAGACGGGCGACGCGGCACGGTGGGAACATGCCGACGCGGGCCTGTCGTCGGCGTACGACTCGGTGCGCGCCTCTGGCGGCAACCTCTGGCTCTCGAAAGAAGGCCCGGCGGGTGTCGTATTCGAGATGTATCTGCCACGCGGTGGGAAACGGTAATGGCTGAGACGAACGCCGAGGCGCCAGTTCGCACGGACCCGAGATACCCGGCCTCGGCGGTCTCGGGCATCACCTCGATGCGGCTGTCGCCAGGCGACGCGGTGAAGCTGGTGAACATCTCGGCGAGCGGTGTGCTCGTCGAGGGCAAGACGCGCTTCGTGCCGGGCACGCGCGTGACGGTGATCTTCGAAGGCCCCGCGGCGCCGCCGTCGGTCAAGGCGCGCGTCATCCGCTGCCAGGTATCGGCGATCGGCGGTGGCGGCAGCCTGCAGTATCACTCGGCTATCGCGTTCGAGGCCAAAATCGAACTGCCCGTCGACGAGGCCGCGCTCCCGCCCGCCCCGGCGCCTCCCCCGCCCTCGGCGCCCACGAAGAAGTCCTCGAAGGCGGCCGCGGCAGCCTCGCCGGCCCCACTCGTCAATCGCTGGTAACAGAGAGCACTGGGGACAATCCCCAACTCGTCGTCTTTTTGGGACTGTCCCCAGTGCAGAGCGTCACGCGACAGCCTCGCCAAGAAATCTCACGAGGCCGGCCGCGTCGAACGCGCCCGATCGCCGCACGCTCTCGGCGCCTTTGCGAAACACGATGAAGGTGGGAATCGATCGGATCCGGTAGCGGCCGGCAAGATCGGGGAACACGTCCGTGTTGAGCTTCGCGACGAGCAGCCGCCCGCGAAGCGAGCGCGCGACCTTCTCCACTTCGGGCGCGACGACGCGACACGGGGCGCACCACGGCGCCCAGAAGTCCACCAGCACGGGCACGCGCGACGTGGCGATGAGGCGATCGAACACGTGGACCTCCGGCACCTCGACCGGCTCGGCGGGCGCGCTCAAGTCTGCATGACAGTGGCCGCACCGCGCGGCCTGCCCCAGATGATCGAAGGCCTGCCGATTCGTCTTGCCGCAGGCCGTGCACGGAGTCAGCACGCCGTGATCGTCCAGTGACAGACCGCTCATCGCGGCGCCTCCCAGTCGTCGAGCATCCCCGCCAGCTCGGGTGCTGACGCGAGGTGCACGAGGAGCCGGTCGGCCTCGCCAAGCGCCTCCACGAGCATGGGCGCGTCGATCGCGGTCCCGCGCGCAACCGCCAGGCGGCTCGCCGCCAGCCTGAGCACGGCGTAGGCGGCCACGATTGAGTTGTACCACGTCGAGAGCCCCTGGCCGTAATAGCCGATCCAGTTGGCGAACGCGCGCGCCGCGAGATAGCGTCCGATGGCCGCGTGCCACAGATGCCAGCCAGGGACCTCGCCAGTTCCGCCTGACGACAAGGACGCGGAACGTCGCCCTGCGGGGACTGATCGCCACACGAGCGACTCGAGCGTCGTGAGAGTGGAGAGTGGAACGTCGAACGGTTCGCCGCCGATCCCGGGTGCGGCGAATGCCGCGTGCACGGCATCCGTCAGCACATCGTCGCTGGGTCGCCACGCGGTGAGGGCACCGACTGCCGCGCGCAGCGCGCCAAGCGCCTGCTCGGGCGATTGCCCCTCGCGCGCGAGCAGCGCTACTGCCGATCGCTCCCACAGATCCCAGCCATCCCAGTCCCAGAGCACGCCGGGCCGGACCAGCGGCGGCAGCTCGTCGCGTGCATCGAGGCCTTCCCACACGCCAACGGCATGCGTGTCGGTGACGGCCCCGGACGTCACCACGACGGCAGGACCGCCGTCGATCAGCATCCGGGCTGCCGTCGGACACAGGTGCGACAGCGTCACGAACGTGCCGCGCGGATCGATCACCACGACTCGCGGGAAGTGGCGGCACGCGGAGGGCAGGTGCGAGTGATCCATCTGCCGCTGGATCGCGCAGAGGTTGCCGCGCTGCGGCTCGAAGAAGACGCATGCGCCGCTGGAGCGCCGCCGCAGGACAACGGGCTCGCCATGCGGCAGATCCTCGACGGACTCGAAGAGGTCCGGCCCGTGCGTCGCGCCGTCGACGTGGAGCTGTCCCCACTCAAGCGCGACCTGCAGCGAGCGATAGAGCGGCGCCTCCACGGGGATCGCCCACCCGGACGTACAGCAGACGCCGGCGTGCCGGCACCGGTACGACGCGTGGAAGCCGAGAACGTGCACCACGACGGCGAGCTCTCCCTGAGGGAGCTTACTCCGTCCGCAGTGCGGTGATCGGATCGACCTGCATGGCTCGCCGCGCCGGCACGACGCTGGCGAGGAGCGCCACGAGCGTCAGCATCGCGGGCACGGCAATGAACGTGACAGGGTCGATCGGGCGTACCTGATAGAGGAGGCTCCCGGTGAACCGCGCCACGACGAGCGAGATCGCCAGGCCAACGGCGACGCCGCCGAGCGCCAGCCACAGGCCGCGCGAGACCACGAGGCCGAGCACGGCCGTCCGATCGGCGCCGATGGCCATGCGGATGCCGATCTCGCGCGTGCGCT
>Ga0068864_100004632_pt1 | contig 11277 bp, 6 predicted proteins | sample KBSSwiS72_FD_66586 | JGI IMG/M metagenome (GOLD analysis project Ga0068864, IMG submission 66586) | Switchgrass rhizosphere microbial communities from Kellogg Biological Station, Michigan, USA - KBS Switchgrass S7-2 | ecosystem: Host-associated > Plants > Roots > Rhizosphere > Soil ...
GAAGAAACGTCGAGTTTCAATACCTCGCTACAAACTACACCGAGGATCAAGTGCGTCGCATCTTTCGCGACACGCCCGACATGCTCGACTTCTTCGAAGAACGCGCCGGTGTTAAGTATTCCGACAAAACGTACACGCAGGTGCTCGCAGCCGGCGGTGTCGAACAAGAGATGGACACTTTCACGGCTTTGAAAGAAGCGTACGGCGAGGAAGTGCTGAAGAACGAGCAGGACATTTGGCTTGGGGCGCACGAGTTTGCGCATCAGTGGTGGGGAAACATGGTGACCTGCCGCGACTGGAACCACTTCTGGCTCAACGAAGGAATCGCGACCTTCATCGCCGCGGCATATCTCGAACATCGTTTCGGACGCGCCGCTTACATGCGCGAGATCGAAACGTATCGCGCAAACTACGAGAAAGTGCGAGCAGCAGGTAAAGACAAGTCGCTCGTCTTTCCGGATTGGCTACACCCGACACGTGAAGATCGCACACTCGTTTACGACAAAGGCGCTTACGTCCTGCACTTGCTGCGCGAGGAGATGGGCGAGCGCAATTTCTGGAACGGCCTGCGGCTCTTCACGCAGCGACACTTTGGAAAATCGGTCGTCACCACCGACTTCGTCGCCGCAATGGAAGAAGCTAACGGAAAGAGTTTGAAAGAATTCTTCGCGAAGTGGGTCTACTTAGAGCCGGCGTGATTCATTGGTTCCGGGCTTCATTGACTTGCAATTTCTTACGATGGAGTTCCTTGCCGTTGAACTGGGCAATAGCTGACGCAGCTTCCTGGTCATTGGACATTTCGACAAAGCCGAAACCTTTCGAGTCTCCGGTGTTGGTGTGTCTCATCACTCTTGCTGATTCAACGTTTCCAGCTTGAGAAAACAGCTCCTCCAAATCCTGTTCGGTGGTCTGGGACGAGAGATTACCAACATAGAGTAATTTTGCCATGGAGAGCTGCCTCCTCTTTGTTTGGAATCATAACGCGCGCTTAAATTTCGTTTCTGAGTGGTTTCTCAGTACTGACGTGAGTTCTCACGCGACTGCTCACCATCTGCCACGCGGAAGCAGCGCGATTGAAACGAAGGCGCTTGATGCTGTGAGCCAATCCGAGAAACTGCAAGGCACGAATACCAAGCCAGTTTATATCGATCTCATACCAATGCAGACCGTGACGCGCCGAAGTAGGATGAGCGTGATGGTTGTTGTGCCATCCCTCGCCGAATGTCAAAAGCGCAACCCACCAACTGTTGCGCGAATCGTCGCCGGTTTCGAATCTTGTTTTACCCCATAGGTGAGTAGCCGAATTGACGAGCCACGTCGCATGAAAAGCCAATGTCACACGGAGGAAGACTCCCCACAGCAATACGCCCCAACCTCCAAAAACAAAAAGCATCACTCCGACTACCAAAAGCGGCACGTAATAAAAACGATTCAGCCAACGATAAAAGCCGTCCTTTATCAAATCGGGCGCGTAGCGAGCGAGAGTGGCTTGATCGTGATTCTGAGCCGTGCCCCACAATATCCAGCCAATGTGCGCCCACCAACCACCATCGCGTGGCGTATGTGGATCGCCGTCACGATCTGCGTGCGCATGATGAACGCGATGCGTCACGACCCACGTAATCGGTCCACCCTCGAGGGCGAGCGCGCCGCACAGCGCAAGAAAGTATTCAACTGCTTTTGGAACTTTATAACCGCGATGCGTGAGCAGCCTGTGATATCCCATGCCGATGCCAAGACTTCCGCCAACCCAGTAAAGCACAACCGCGGTAATCACAGCCGGCCAGCTCCAAAAGAAGAGAGCTGCAACCGCCGCAAGATGCGCAAGAATCAGGAAAACTCCATTTGCCCAGTTAACGCCTATTTGTTCTCTCGCTGCCCTGGCTTCGCCACGTACTTCTAATTTCATTCCAAGTTCCTTTAAAACAAATTCGGTAGTAGTCGCAGTTGAAATTTCGTGTGCAACCTCTCCAGCGCCTATCTAACCACAGAGCAACTGAGAAGAGAGTGTTGCGCGACAGAAATTACAAAACTGCGACACTACCGAATTAGCGCAGTACGAAAAGCGGTTACCAGCGCGGCTCTGAGCGACGTCCTTGACCACCGCCACCGCGATTGCCGCCACCGCCGCCGCGATTGCCGCCATAGCCGCCGCCGCCGCGATTGCCGCCGCCACCAAAGTTACGTCCGCCACCACCGCCAGGGCGATTCTCTCGTGGCCGCGCTTCATTTACTGTTAAATTCCGGCCACCATATTCCTTGCCGTTGAATTGGTCGATTGCTGCCGTCGCTTCTTCCTCGGTAGACATTTCGACGAAAGCAAAACCTTTCGACTGTCCGGTGTTGCGGTCTTCGATCACGCTCGCTGATTCAACTGTTCCAGCTTGAGAAAACAGTTCCTGAAGATCCTGGCTGGTAGTTTGGAAAGACAGGTTACCAACATAAAGTTTCTTTGCCATAGAGAGATACCTTTTCCTTTGGGTTTAAAAATGAAAGAAGCAGCGAATCAGATTTGACTTCGGCGAACGGTAGCGTTCGAAGAATCAGGTTCGGATGCTCTCAAAAGAGCCGCTTCGAAGTGTGAAACAAACCTGCTCTCGAACCATCCAAACGTCCAACGCCTATGCGCGGGGCGCATCACCGTCGATGCGCGAGAGAAGGATTAACAGCCGCGTATGATGGCCTATCGAGGGTTCAAGTTGCAAGCTCAATAAGAACTAAGCCACAGATAAACGCGGATCGCAATTCACAATTCTTAACAAATTTTTACGTCCACTTAACACACCTCTAATCAGGTGCGCTTAGTATTCGGTGTCCGTAATGGCACAATGGAGAGGCGCTTCCCGGCGGCGGCTGCGTGCGCAACAAAAGTGCACGCGGTATCGTACCCACAGAAACCCGAAAATTCAGTCGTCTCGTGGACGCTGATGAGCTAAGGAAAAAGAACTCGTATGAATTTCGAGCAGGGCTTGCCTTATCGTCTGGGAATTCTCCTGGCCATTAGTGGCCTCTGCGCCACTCTCGCCGGTTGTGTAAATAAGGCACAGCCAAATTTTGAACGTCCGCCGGCGCCCGTTGTCGTCAGTACCGCAGTCTCTCAGGACGTTTCGACTTACATGGACGCCCTCGGCAAGATAGTCGCGCGCGAAACCGTATCAATTCAGCCACAGGTTTCCGGACGCATCACAAAAATTCACTTTACCGACGGCGCCAACGTCAAAAAGGGACAACTGCTCTTCACTGTCGATCCGCGACCCTTCGAAGCGAATCTCAAGCAAGCGCAGGCCAACCTCGCCAAAAATGTTGCCGCGAAGAAACAGGCTGAGGCGAACCTCGCACGCGAGGTTGCACGTGAAAACTGGGGCCGCGCACAGGTCGAGCGCTATCGCACGCTGGTGGAGCAGGGCGTAGTGCCAAGCGAACAGTACGGACAACTGCGCGCGGATTACGACACACTGAAAGCCAACACGGAAGCCGCGCGCGCCGCAGTACACAGTGCCGACGAGACGCTCAAAGCCGACAACGCTGCGATCGAGACTACGAAGGTCCAGCTCAGTTACTGTTACATTCATTCACCCATCGATGGCCGTGCCGGACAGCGTCTGGTCGACATCGGAAACGTCGTGAATCCCGGTGGTCCAGGCAGTACGGAATCCGCCGGTGGCGTGCCCGGCAACTCGCTGCTGGTGATCGAACGGATCGATCCCATCTACGCAGACTTCACGATCTCGCAAAATAATCTGACCGCTGTGCAGAACCAGATGCGCGCCGGCACGCTCAGCGCTGAAGTTCGACTTCCGGACTCAGCAGATGATCCAGTCTCTGGTCCACTTACTTTTATCGACAACGCCGTGCAAGCGGAAACAGGACAAGTCACCTTGCGCGCAACGCTGCCAAATCCCGATCACAGATTCTGGCCTGGACGTTTTGTCAATATTCGACTGTTGCTCGGAAGAGTGACGGGCGCGGTGCTTGTTCCGGCTTCGGCGCCGCAGATGTCCGCGGCCGGCTCATATGTTTACGTCATCAAGCCTGATTCCACTGCTGAGCAACGCACCGTCTCGTTGGGCCAGCGTCAAGGCGATCTGATCGTCGTCGAGAAAGGCGTTGCGGCCGGAGAAAAGGTCGTGATCAACGGTCAGCTCGGCGTGACTCCCGGTGGCAAAGTAGTTATCCGGGAACCAGACAATCCGGCCACAGTGGCTACAGATGGATCGAAGTCATGAATCTCTCTGAACCATTCATCCGGCGGCCAGTAATGACCGCGGTGCTGACTCTCTCGGTGATCCTTTTCGGAGTGCTGAGCTATCGTCAGTTGCCTGTAAACGATCTACCCGCCGTCGATTATCCCGTGATCCAGGTGAACGTCGGTTATCCAGGCGCGAGTCCGGATACGGTTGCCAACAACATTGCCACGCCGCTCGAGCGCCAGTTCATGCAGATCAACGGGCTCGAAGTCGTGACTTCACGGAGCACCCAGGGCTTCGCAAGCTTTACGCTTCAGTTCGCACTCGACAAGAGCATCGACGCTGCGGCAACCGACGTGCAGACTGCAATATCACAAGCGATCAGCAGTCTGCCCGCGGATCTTCCATCGCCACCAACTTATTCAAAAACTAATCCCAACGATCAGCCGATCATGTATCTCGCAATGGTCAGCGACTCGGTGACGACCGGTCAGTTGCACGACTACGCGAGTACACAGGTGGGCCAGCGCCTGAGCATTCTGCCCGGCGTGTCGCAGGTGAACGTTTACGGAACCAAATCGGCGATTCGTATCAAAGCTAATCCGTCGGCGATGTGGGCGCGCGGCATTTCGATCGACGATCTCAATACGGCGATTAAGAACGGAACCAGTTACGCGGGCGCGGGCCAGTTAGACAGTTCGTCGCAAACCGCGATCCTGCGACCGCAAGGCCAGCTCGAAACTGCCGAACAGTACGCAAACTTGATCGTCGGCGGCACGAACAACGCGCCGGTGTATCTCCGCGACGTGGCCACGGTCAAAGACTCAGTGCAGGACGAACGCGTAAACATGCGCTTTTGGGTGCGTGGGCGTCAGGTGCCCGCGGCGACTACAGTCATCGCAGTGAATCGCCGCGCCGGCGCAAACGCCATTGAGGTATCGAAATCGATCCATGAAATTCTGCCGGCTGTCCGTGCGGAGCTGCCCGGCTCGATCGATATCATGCCGGTTTACGATCGTGCGGCGAGCATCGTCCACTCCGTTGCTGACGTGCAGGCAACTCTCATCATCGCTTTCGTGCTGGTCGTGATCGTTATATTTGCGTTTCTTGGTCGTGTGACTGACACACTGATTCCGGTGGTCGCGCTGCCGTTGTCGTTGCTGATCACGTTCATGGCGATGCGCGCGCTTGGCTACAGTCTCGACAATCTTTCCTTGATGGCGTTGACGTTGGCGATCGGCTTTCTTGTCGACGATGCGATCGTGTTCCTGGAAAACACTGTGCGTCGTATCGAGCGCGGCGAGCCACCTTTTGAAGCGGCCATCAGCAGCGCAAAGGAAATCAGTTTCACGATTGTCTCGATGACGATCTCGCTCGCGGCTGTGTTCATACCGCTGGTGTTCATGACGGGACTTGTCGGACGAATCTTTCGTGAGTTTGCGATCACGATCGTCATCGCGATTCTCGCGTCAGGCCTGGTTTCGCTAACGCTGACGCCGCTGATGTGCGCGCGTCTCTTGAAAGAACGCGGCCATGGCTTAAGGAAGACGTGGGTGGAGCGCGTCATCGGCGGTATCGAGAAACGCGTGCTCGGTTTGTATGGTGGATCGCTCTGGTGGTTCCTGCGTCATCGCTGGATCTCGCTGGTGATCTGGGCCGTCTGTTTGGGCGGCACGATCTGGTTGTTCATGCTGGTGCCCAAGAGCTTCCTGCCGCCGGGAGATAGCGGTGTTATCTTCGGCGCGTTTATCGCACAGGAAGGTTCGTCGCCAAAACAGATGCGCGAGTACCAGGATCAGGTCGATCGAATGTTGCACCAGGATCCGAACGTCGTCACTGACTTCACGCTGACAGGCGCTACCGGTTTTCTTTCGTCAAACACGGGCATTACCTTTACCTATATTGGAACTCCTGACAACCGCAGACCCATTGCCGACGTGACCGCGGAGATGATGGGCAAGCTCAACACGATTCCGGGAATCATGACCTTCCTGCGGCCCTGGCCAGTGCTGGAAATCAGCACGGGTGTTACAAATCAGACGCAAGGGCAATATGCGTTCACAATTTCCGGTGTGAATCCAAACCAGGTTTACGAAACCGGTCAAAAGCTGCTGGCGAAACTGCGACCTTCGCCGCTGTTTCTCAGCGTCTCATCCGACCTCTACAACAATACACCGAATGTGAATATCGACATTCGCCGCGATCAGGCGAAAACCTACGGTGTTTCCGAAGCCCGCATTCTGACGTTGCTGCGCAATGCCTACTCGCAAAACTATCTCTACCTGATCAAGCAACCTGAGGATCAGTATCAGGTCATCCTGGAGATGGAGGATTCGGTGCGGGAGAAGCCTGAGGATCTTTCGCTGCTTTATATCAAGTCAGACGATGGCGGGCGGCTTGTGCCGCTGAGTGAGCTGGTCACGTGGAAAAAGACTCTTGGTCCACAATCAGTGAACCACTTCAATCAGTTCACCGCCATGACGCTCTCGTTCAACCTCAAGCCTGGCGTAGCTCTTGGTGATGCGACTGATTTCATTAATAAGTCGGCGCAGGAGGTAGTTCCACAGGGCGTGCGCGCAGAGCTGCAAGGCGAGGCGCTGACGTTTAGCCGCACGGTTACAAGTCTGACGATCCTGATGGCGCTGGCGGTGTTTGTGATGTATGTGATTCTCGCGATCCTTTACGAGAGTTACGTGCATCCGTTGACTGTGCTTTCAACGCTGCCGACGGCTCTCGTTGGCGGCTTGTTGACGCTCATCGTGTTTGGGGCAGAGGCGTCGCTTTATGCATTCGTCGGCATGTTCATGTTGATGGGCATCGTCAAGAAGAACGGCATCATGATCGTTGACTTCGCGCGCCAGCGTGTCGAGGCGGGTGAGGCTGCGGACAAAGCGATTCACGATGCGAGTATGGATCGTTTCCGTCCGATTCTGATGACGACGCTGGCGGCGGTGTTTGGCGCCGTTCCGATTGCGCTTGGTTATGGTGCTGATGGATCGTCGCGCCGGCCGCTGGGGTTGGTTGTGGTTGGCGGGCTGGTCGTTTCGCAGTTCATCACGCTTTACATCACGCCGGTTATTTATCTTTACCTCGAGGAGTTTCAGGAGAAGGTCCTGGATCGCACTTCATTCTTCCGCTCACGCCGCTCGCAGAAACCGACGCTTGTTGAAGGCACTTCCGGCGACTGAGTCCCTCGAGCTGTGCCTCAATAGTCGGAATGATATTGGATACAGTCAGTACAGCCCGCGGTAGCGCGTGGGTCAACCAACCGGATTCAAAATTATTAAGAATATCGCATGCTAATCATTGACCCACCCGCTACCGCGGGCGGTACTGACTTCTTCCACGTGCGATTACTGACTTTTGAGGCAAAGCAAGTTCCTCGCAATAATTGTTTATCAGATTCAGTCCACAAAGATGGTTTCTTTTGCCTTCGCGGCTCAAGGTTGCGGGGGCGCCCCAGGTGTTTGGAAAGCAGCACTAATTAAGCTTGTCAGCAAGTCTTTGAATTGACCCGTTACTACGGTCGTCAAGGTCACGCCAATACTAGTAACCAGCACAGACAAAAGCGCCGTAAGGCTGGGCATGTTTCCGAAACGTGCAAATGTCTTCCAGCGGAATTGATCGCGGAATGCCGCACGAAAAGTTTTATAGTCCAACGCGGCTATTCCTAGCAGAGTGAAGAAGAGAAAAGTCTGGCCGGCGCGAAAGAAGACCCCGAGAAGATCGGTCTTGTCTGAAATACTCGTGATCCAAGTGGGGAGGAAGCACACAATTACTCCGCATGCGATGCGGAGACCCTTTTCCAACCCGGTGTCTCCGCGCAGATATCTGAAGTAATACCCAAAGAAGAAAGCTGCAATTAACCAGTCCGCAACGAAGGTCAATACCTGATTGAAAGCGAATTGAAGTCGAAACGCCGTTTCTGAAAAAGCAGTGGAGCTAACAAGCAATAATAAAAGGTAAGCGGCAAGAAAGGGCGCAATCAGCGCGGCTCCCCACTTAAAACACCATTTTCCATTCGACCAATCATCAATAGTCGGTCCGATGCCAAGCACGGTAGTCTTGGCGTGAAGCCCGTTGACATGAGTGCTGGCCAACTCCTTCTCGCGTGCATAATTTTCTATTTCGAGTTTTCGGTCTTCAAAGTCTTTCGGCGTCATGTCGCCGGAACTTACTTTTTCTTTCAGCTTCTGAACATCCGCTTGGAACTGTTGAGCCGTTTCGTAGGCTAGTACTCCTTCAATTAAGCGCCTGCGGTCAGTGACAACCTCATTATTGACATTGTCCAAATCCACCCACTTGCTGAAATCGTGAATGATGAACTTTTTAAATATCCAAATAGATAAGATGAAAGGAATCGGTATCATGAACAAGGTTGAATTGATACCTACCAGGTAGACTGAAAAGAGCATTAATCCAACGCACAAAACAAGATTTCGGCGATCTGGAGTAATGGCCTTTTTCAAAATGATCAGTAGCCCGATTGCCAGAGCGAAGGGTAGGAGGTCCTGCAATATTGAAAAGAACTGGGTGATGATTGAATACGCCGGTGAAGTACTCGGAATAACGATGGGAACAAGGAACTCAAGCGATACAACCGCTATTAATAGGGTCAAGAGGCGTCTATGTTTCGTTGTTAGCGACTCATGTTTAAGTACCTGATCGGTTCTGGAAAAAAAGACATAAAGAGTTACGACAATAACCGGGAAGATAACGATGAATTTTATTGCGTGCACGAGGAAGGGTAAATCCTCGAGAACTCTCGTCGGAATTATAAGTAAACAAATAAGTGCAGCCTTGAGAGTCCCGACGCCGATTCTAGTAAACCAGATGCCCCACGTACGGGCTGTAAACGGGCGCGCTAACAGCCAACAGAGAAACGCCAGCAAAAATATAGCGAAACTCGCCGAGGCCAAAAGGAACGGGTTACTGCTCGATCCCCGCCTTAGGATGTGCAGGTGATAGGCAAGATAAGCCAGCCCCCAAGAAACATTAAAAACCGTATCGATAAGGCTCAAAGTTATGAGCGTAGTTGATAATCGGGAAAGATCCCTTCTTAGACCCTCATCGATAATGCTTCCAACTCGTGACTCCCCAATCAACCAGAGCACCCAAAGCATCGGGACCAGGCTGTATAAGCCGTATAGTAAGTGGGGTATCGTACTACCGGGATATCTCCAAAAACTGTAGGGACTCACCTGCGCCAACCGAAAAAGATTTCGCGGGGAGGCGAACGGTTGGTAGGCCAATTGAACTTTGATTTCCCTCCTGTCGAACTCGTTGTTGGGTAGTTGGGTCTTGTTTCCCACCCAAGTCAGCGTATTCTTTTCAAAAAAAGTCGGCGGGGGACCGACTGACTCGATTGTGTAGTCGTATGTGCGTATCGTCAGGCTGTCCTCGGGGTTGGAAAAAGGAAAATTGCCTTTTCCATCTAATACCAATTCGCCGTCAAGGACAGGCAGATAGTCTCTTGTTGTACGATCCGATCTTGTAGTTGCCGTTATAGTTGCGTTGTGTTCCTTTATTACGATCTGCGGACGAGTGTCGCGGAACTCACCGCTGTAGTATGTGCGGTTGATTCGCAAGCCGAAGATCTTGTTAAAAAAATCGTCCGGATTGGTCTGATTTGCTAAGAGGGATGTGACCGCGGGATCGAATTGAGGCAATGTTGCCTCGAGAGTGATGGACATCTGCTTATGAGTCAGTACGATGTTTGCTTTCCGAGAAATGACTTTGGAAGTTTCTACTCCGACTGGATTCGTTGGTGGATACCAATCGGGGTCGTATACAAATCTAAGATCAGATGAGGGGGCGCTTGATGCACCGACCGAGTTGTATGCCACAGAACTAACTTTGTACGGTCCAGGTTCCGCGAGCCGCACCTTCGTCTGGAAGGCACCGTCTTTGGACGCGTTTTCCCCCGCCATCACCGGTCTTACCTTTTGAGCGTTCGGCAAAGGTGAGATGGACGAAGGCGATTCGATTGGCTTTTCGGAGTTCGGCTGTTTTGGTCCCTGTGGTTGCGTGTTTTTGGCAAGTTCGGGAACGTCCGACGATACGGTAATTCTTACTTTGCCGTTTGGATAGGTTGTTCCGGTAATTGTAACTTCAGGCAGGTTAGTAATTGCCGGCAAGGAGTTAATTACGGGAACAGGAGGATTCTTCGGTTCCCAAGTGATGGAGACCGTAGTCTCCGCAACATCGTCGTTTTCATCGGTCCGAGCTAAGAACCTAATTTCGTTCTGGCCGGGTTCGAGTTGGGCCTGAAAGTCGAAGCGCTTCTTGGCGAAAACAGTGCCAAGAGACGACGTACCACGAGTAACTTCGATTTGGGCTTCTCGCGATACGGTTCCGCTCAGAATGACCGTGGGTGAGGTTACGTAGTCCGGATGTTGGGAGAGTTGCATCCGTAAAGGTGGTTGGCGATAGATACGATAATAAACGAATAACCCGATTAGAGTGGGAAGGACAATGATGACCAGAAGAATAGCGAGAAGCCAACGTTTCTTATTCATCATGTTTTCCGAATCGAATGATTAAGGAAAGCAACCAGTCAGATTCACTAGAGGCAGTGAGAAGCTATGATCTCGTCAAATCAGTAATGATTATCCCTGATGATCAACAAAACCGCTAGTAGAGCACGCTGTTAACGATTCCTCATATTGCCCCAACTTTAATCTCCTGCAAATTTTCTGTGTCTTTTGTGCCTTTTTGTGGCAATCTCCTGTCGCCATGCCAAACGAAAAAGAACTTGAATTAAACGCGACTGGCACCGCCGAGTGGGTTGTTGGGCCAGCAGATCTGGCGAGTGCTTTGCCTATCGAAACAGACGACGAGTTTCCACCCGTCTTTGCCACCGCACGGATGATTGGACTGATGGAGATCGCGGCGTCGCGCGTGCTCCAGCCTTTGCTTGGACCAGGCGAGTTGTCGGTCGGCGTCACCGTCGATATAAGTCACACGGCGCCCACGCCGCTGGGCGCAGAAGTTATAGCAACCGCACGCTACGCTGGTCGCGAAGGCAGGCTCTTTCTTTTCGAAGTCAGCGTTGCCGACCCCGGTGGAGAGGTTGGTCGCGGCTGGCACA
>Ga0068864_100004638_pt1 | contig 11272 bp, 8 predicted proteins | sample KBSSwiS72_FD_66586 | JGI IMG/M metagenome (GOLD analysis project Ga0068864, IMG submission 66586) | Switchgrass rhizosphere microbial communities from Kellogg Biological Station, Michigan, USA - KBS Switchgrass S7-2 | ecosystem: Host-associated > Plants > Roots > Rhizosphere > Soil ...
CGATTACTCGTCGACGCACAGCGCTCGCCCGGTTGCAGAATATCCGCATTCATCCCAAGACACATCGAGCATCCCGCCTCGCGCCACTCAAAACCCGCCTCGTGGAAAATTCGATCGAGCCCTTCACGTTCCGCGGCTTTCTTTACGTCCTGTGAGCCCGGCACAACCATCGCACTCACCGACGAATTAACTCGATAACCTTTCACAACGCGCGCCGCAGCCCGCAGATCTTCGATACGCGCATTCGTACACGAACCGATGAACGCGCGATCGATCGCGATGTCGCGGATGTTGGTGTGTGGCTTAAGCGCCATGTATTCGAGCGCGCGCTCGGCTGCCTGTCGATCGGCAGCGCTCTTCGCTTCAGCTGGATCCGGAACATAGCCCGAAACCGGCACAACCATGCCGGGGCTCGTTCCCCACGTCACAAATGGTTCGAGTCCCGCAGCATCAATCTCAACCGTTCGATCAAACACTGCATCATCGCCGGTCGTAAAAGTTCTCCAGTAATCGACGGCCCTCTCCCAGGCTTCGCCCGCAGGCGCAAACCTGCGGCCTTTGAGATATGCAAACGTGGTTTCATCAGGAGCGATCATGCCGGCGCGTGCACCGGCTTCGATGCTCATGTTGCAGAGCGTCATGCGCCCTTCCATCGAAAGCGCACGCACCGCCTCGCCGGCGTACTCGATCGCGTATCCGGTAGCTCCGTCAGTGCCGATCTGTCCGATGATGCTGAGCGCGAGATCCTTCGCCGTAACACCCTCAGGAAGCATTCCCGAAGTCTGCACTCTCATCGTGAGTGGCTTGTTCTGCGGCAGGCACTGCGTCGCGAGCACATGCTCGACCTCGCTCGTCCCAATGCCAAACGCAAGCGCGCCGAATGCTCCGTGTGTGCTCGTGTGACTATCGCCACAGACGATCGTCATGCCTGGTTGCGTGAGACCAAGCTCCGGACCAATCACGTGAACGATACCCTGCTCGGGCGAGTGAATATCGAAGAGTTGAATGCCGAATTCCTGGCAATTTTTGCGCAGCGTTTCGATTTGCTTCGCAGCCGTGGCATCCGCGATAGGCAGACTGCGGTCAGTGGTAGGAACGTTGTGATCGACAGTGCCGAAAGTAAGATCCGCACGTCTTACTTTTCGGCCCGCCTGGCGTAAGCCCTCAAACGCCTGGGGAGACGTCACCTCGTGAATGAGGTGTAGATCGATGTAAAGCAGTGTCGGCTCGCCGCGCGCCTCACGAACAACATGCGCCTGCCAGAGCTTGTCGAATAGCGTTGTCATGCAAACAATCTTAACCACAAAGGCACAAAGTCACTAAACTCATTACCTCATTTTGTGCCTTTGTGCCTTCGTGGTTCAAATTCTTATACGGCGTGATATGCGTGGCGCATGTCTGCAATCTCAGTGACAGCCTCGCAGACCACTTCTCCAAACTCGCTGGTCGTCACGACGTAACCGCCTGTGCCTTTCGCGATATCCGGCGTGCGATAGCCTGCCTCGAGCACATGCTCGATCGCCAGCTCGATGTCGATTGCTTCCTGCTCGAGTTGGAACGAGTGGCGCAACATCATCGCCGCCGACGCGATTGCGCCACAAGGATTGGCGGTGCCACTGCCTGCGATGTCCGGCGCGGAGCCATGCACCGGCTCATACAGTCCCACTTCGCCGCCAATCGTCGCCGACGCGAGCATCCCCAACGAGCCCGTAATCACCGCCGCCTCGTCTGAAAGAATGTCGCCGAAGAGGTTCTCAGTTAACAGCACATCGAAGCGGCGCGGGTTCGTGATCAAGTGCATCGCACACGCGTCGACGTAGAGGTGTTCGAGCATGACGTCTGCGTACTGCTGCGACACACGTATGACTGTCTGGCGCCACAGTTGAGACGTCTCCAGCACGTTTGCCTTGTCAACCGAAGTCACTTTGCCGCGTCGCTTGCGCGCGGCTTCGAATGCGACTCTCGCGACGCGTTCGATTTCCTCAACTGAATAGCGCATCGTGTTGCGTGCGACTGTCGTTCCGCTTGCGGAGTCGATACCTCGCGGTTCGCCGAAATACAGACCGCCGAGCAACTCACGCACGATCAGAATGTCAGCGCCGTACGCGATCTCATCGCGCAACGGCGAGCACGCGGCAATCGAAGGATAGGACATCGCCGGGCGCAGGTTCGCATAACCACCGAGCGCGCTGCGCAGCAACAACAGCCCCGCCTCAGGCCGTTGATTTGGCGGCAGGCGATCGTATTCCGGAGCGCCGACCGCGCCGAGCAACACCGCGTCAGATCCGAGACACGCGTCGAGCGTATTTCTCGGCAAAGGCGAGCCAGACTGCCTGATTGCCACACCGCCGATAGCGTGTTCTTCAAACTCAAACCGGTAGCCGTGAATTGCTCCAACTGCTTGCAGCACGCGTACTGCTTCGGCAGTGACTTCTGGTCCAATCCCGTCGCCGGGAAGCGTTGTAATCCTGGTTCTCATTACTTATTTAAAACCTCAGGCCGCTGCGCCAACGACATTGTTGAGCAGGGAAATTAAGTCCTGATCGTAGATCCGTTTCTTCTTATCGGCAAGGTTTGTGAATTGAGCATACGCCTCGTCAAGCTCTACGGGGGTAATGTCGTAACCGAGCTCGGTATAACGCAGCGACAGCGCATGCCGTCCGGAGTGCTTCCCGAGCACCAGTGAGTTTGCCGGCACGCCGACCGATTCCGGAGTCATGATCTCGTAACAGAGCGGATTATTAATCACGCCGTGCTGGTGAATGCCGGCTTCGTGCGCGAAAGCATTGCGGCCGACAATCGCTTTGTTTGGCTGCACGTCGAAGCCGACGATGCTCGAGAGCAATTGGCTCGCGGGATAGAGCTCGGTGGTTTTAATGTTCGTTGCAAATGGCAGACGATCCGCACGCACGTGCAGCGCCATCACGATCTCTTCGAGCGACGCATTGCCCGCGCGTTCGCCGATGCCATTGATCGTACACTCAACCTGACGTGCTCCTACCTCGATCGCGGCTAGACTGTTTGCGACAGCGAGACCGAGATCGTTGTGGCAGTGGACACTGATGATCACATCTCGATCTCTTACGACTCTTTCGCGCACCTGTTGGACGAGGTGCGTGTACTCCACCGGCGTCGTGTAACCGACAGTATCCGGGACGTTGAGCACTGACGCGCCCGCATCGACAGCCGCTTCGAGCACTTCGCACAAGTAATCGATATCGCTGCGCGTCGCGTCTTCAGCTGAGAACTCGACGTCTTCAGCGTAGTTGCGTGCCTGGCGCACTGCGGCGCGAGTCATATCAATGACTTCGGAGCGACTCTTCTTCAACTTGTGCTCGAGATGGATGTCGGAAGTGGCGCAGAAAGTGTGAATTCGTGGATGAGCAGCGTCTTTCAATGCCTCCGCGGCGCGTGCCACGTCCTGTTCCGCAGTGCGGCATAGCGCAGCGACTTTGAGTTCTCGGCACTGGGCCGCAACAGCCCTGACGGCGGCATAATCACCTTCCGAGGCGATTGGAAATCCGGCTTCAATGATGTCGACGCCGAGGTCCTGGAGCTTTATCGCCATCCGGACCTTCTCTCGCAGGTTCATCGAGCAGCCGGGCGACTGTTCGCCATCGCGCAAGGTTGTATCAAAGATGCTGACTCTGTGTTGTGACATGGAGACCCTCCTGTGGGCAAGCAAATGAGAATGCTACGGAGGGTTGGGCCAAGAGTCAAAGCTATAATCTTTATGGGAAGATAAAATGCATTAATAGCCACTGATGAACACGGATAACACGGATTTCATTTCTGATCTGTGTTATCCGTGTTCATCAGTGGCTTATTTTGCCGGCACTTCCGCGATGCGGCGGGCGTATTCCTCGAATTGGCCGGTGTAATAAAGCCGGGTGAGCTCTTTTTCGAGCGGCGTCTGCAGGATGCGAGCGCGGATCTCGCGGAAGATTTTTTCCTTTAACCAGTAACCGTGATCGTAGCGCTCGCCGATCGCTGACGCTGAGGCGAGCTTATCGATCTCCGGTGTCGTCAACCCGCGTCGCCACGCGGCGCGATACACCATGAGCGCTTCCTGAAACGACTGGCTCGCGATCCTTCCGAACAGCGAATTAAGCCCCTCCCATCCTTCTTTGTGCGTGTCGATCAACGGCACAACATCCGGATGCGGGTTGCTCGGCGTGCGATAGTCGAGCAGCGACACCTTCAAATCGATCGTGCGATCGCCGTCGTAATCGTATTCAACCGTGTCTAGAAATCCGTTCTGATCTGTGTCGGTGTACTTCACGACTTCCTCGACACGCGGCGCGAGCGGCTTCGGCGAAGGCCTCCTGGAACCACCGTGAAACTCACCATTCTTATCGACCGTCCACGCACCCCATTCAGCGCCTGCGAGATGAAGCTTCCGATCAAACACGCCGGCGTATAGCTTGCCGCCGCCCGAATTGTCTTCGTCAAACTCCCCACGATCGCCCAACGAATCCGCCTGCGGATGGCCCGAGATCCCCGGCCGCTCGTTCTCCGCCGCCATCGCCAGTTCAGCGTAATTGCCGCGGCGCCACTTCTTCGTCGAATAGAGATCGATCTCCTTTGGACCACCAAAGCCGTGCATCGGGTAGTACATCTCCACGCGCTCCCAGCGATGATCGTCGTCGTCCTCGTCAAACACGAAATACATGCTGGCCCAGCGTGCGGTAAAGAACGAGTCGTAACTCTTCTCGTGCGGCATGTACATCAGCTCGTCGATCTTCCGCCAGTTATTCCACTGGAAACAGCCGTCGAACTTCGGATTGCCTTTGAGCGCGGGATACTTGTGTACAAACGAGCGATACGGAATGCCTGGTCCGCCCGCGCCACGCAGCGACATGTCGTAGTCCGTTTCATTTCCTTTCGTGGAATCGTTGTCGAGATCGAACGTCGCAAAGGCCTCGCTCAGCACGCCTGTGAGTTTGGTGACGTCTTTATCGAGCGGCGGCACGGGATCGAGCCAGCGGATCGCCATTTCGCTCGCGCCGTCGTTATCAAAGTCGAAGAAAGCAAAAGGGTTTTCCCAGTTCAGACGCGGATCGGGTAGCGACTGCGGCGGGCGATGCACTTTCAGAAAAACAGCGTTGCCGTTGTAGTCCGGCAGCCAATCGGTCAAGCCGGTGTAACCCCAGTTGTCGTTGCCAAAATCATAAGTTTGCCAATCGAGCCAGCCGAGCACGCCGTCTTTTTCAACATCGACAAAGACCATCCAGTGCGACTCGCCAGGATCGTATGTTCCGTTGGACCATTCGCGGCCCTGCGTGACGAACGCTTGCAGATCGGCGCGACCATCGCCGTCGTTGTCGGCCCACTTGATGTTGATGTCGAGCGCGCTGTCGTAGAGCCCGTCGCCGTTCTTGTCGATCTGCATGACGTCGCCGACCTGATCGCCACGCGTATCGGTCGGCAGCATGTCGCCATTCTCGTCGAGCCAGCGCACACGTTTGCCGTTCCACCAGCGCTCGAGGATGTCAGGCTGGCGGTCATTATTGATGTCGAGCCGGACGATCTCGTCGGATGGAGTCGTAGATTTGAGCGCGGTCTTGCGCAGGTCGGGGTTGCCGTTCTGAAAAAACAACAACAGTGCGATGAACGTTAGGAAGGGGTTCATAAATACATCTTTAACCACAAAGACACGAAGACACAAAACTCATTTTGTGCCTTTCGTGTCTTTGTGGTTAAGAAAATTTATAGAGAGAAGGTGCCGTAGAAGGCGCTGTTCTCACCCGAGCGCGACCATGGTTCGCCGACGGTTTTGCCGGAGTAGAGTGCTTTGGATGTGTAGCCCACCTTGCGGTTTTCCAGGCCGACCAGCGGTGTGTACCAGACAAGATTCGGCATCTTGCAGCACAAGTCGTTTGGCATCGCTTCCACGTTGATCGCGGCTTCGTTGGTGACGACCGCATACTTGCGACCGGTGCGCTCGAAGGTAATCGGCGCCGTGCGTACATCAACAATCTCGCCCAGTGAGGCGGCGTATTTTTCCTTGAGCGCGTTCATCATGGCCAGTGCCTGCGTGCGCGACGCTTGCGAGTCGACGATGATTTCGGATTTACGTGCGGCATTGCTTTCGCCGAGGTTCACGTCAGAGCTGACGATCGCCATCACGCGCACGCCGCTGAGATCCACGCCCTGCCATTTTCCGGAGGTAACATTCCACGCCATCAGCGCGTCGCGTCCCGTAGTGACGACTTCACCGTTGTAATGACACGCCCCGGCAAACACACTCGCCGTACGCACTTCCACGTAATCCCCACGCAAGCTGACATTCTCCGCGTGCGAACTGAAAACGAGCGCGCTTACGGCCACGATCATTGTTAATGCTGCAATTAATCCTTTTCTCATATCATTTGTGCCTTTGTGCCTTAGTGGTTAAGACTCATTATAAACCCTTGAGCGCGGATGTATAGCACGCGCGGCCGGGGCCGCAGCGATCGGGATCGACGTGCCGGTTATCAGGCCCGATCACTTCCTGCGTTTCACAGCACCAAACGTGGTTTGTCGCGTCGAGATATTCGTCGGCGCTCGTCGCCAAACGATCGAGCATGAAATACTTCTTCGAACGCAGCGATCCGCAGAATTGTGATTGGAGTGGTTCGACTGTTTCGTTTGCCATCTATACACCTCCCGCCTTGGCCAGCGCGCGTCGCACGAGCGTTTGAGCCAGCGGCACTTTGTACGCATTCTTCTCGAGCGGCCGGGCATCGGCGAGCGCGATCTTGCCCGCTTCGGCGAGCACGTCCGGCTTCAACTCTTTTCCAACGAGAAACTTCTCCGCCGCCGGGACGCGCCACGGTACCGGCGCGACGCCGCCGAGCACGATCCGCGCATCTTGCACCGTGCGACCGCTTAGGCGCACAGCCACCGCAGCAGACGCGAGCGCGAAGTCGAGCGATTCGCGCTCTTTGAACTTCAAATAAGTCGAGCGCGCGGCGAGCGGTGATGCTGCCACGTTGATCTCCGTGATGATCTCTTCGTTCTTCAAAACGTTCTCACGTCGAATATTCCCTTCCGACGGTAACGTGAAAAACTTATCGAGGGGAATAACACGTTTGCCGGCGGCGCCCGTAACAGTCACGGTTGCTCCGAGCGCGAGCAGCATCGGCGCCAGATCCGAAGGATGAACGATGAACGACGGACCACCTCCGATGATCGCGTTGTACTTGTTCTCGCCACTCGCCGCGTAACACTCGGAACCGCCCTTCTTCAAACAGATGACTTCCTCGAGACGGAAATACCAGCAACGTGGCCGCTGGCAAAGGTTGCCGCCGACCGTGCCGAGGTTACGGATCTGCGGCGTCGCGATCGAGTGTGCCGCTTCCGCCAGTCCGGGAAAACTCTTGAGCACGCCGGCATGCTCTTCGAGCTCAGTCAGGGTGACGAGCGCGCCGATCGTCAGCCCGCGACTATTCAATGTGATCTTATTCAAGCCACGAATATTCTTCAGATTGACGAGGCGCGTGGGACGCGACGTGTAGTCTTTCATCGTGGTCAACAGATCCTGCCCGCCTGCAATCGGTCGCGGCGCTTCGTCGATGTCCGCAGGCGAAGCAACCGTGAGCATCTTCACGGCTTCAGTGATTGTCGCCGGATTGGTCCACTCAAACGCTTTCATATCTCATCCTCAAGTTAGAGCCACGGATAACACGGATAGAACGGATCAGAAATTTCTGATCAGTGTCATCCGTGTTAATCCGTGGCTGAATTCGTCAATCCCATCAAGAGCTTATCGGGTGTTATCGGCAACTCCCTCACACGCACTCCCGTTGCATTGAATACTGCGTTCGCGAGCGCACCGACCGCGGGGATGATGCAGCCTTCGGCAATTCCGATCACCGCTTCGCGTTTGTCGTCGTCGTCGATGAGCGGCACCATCTCTGGCATCTCGAGGCTGCCCGGCAACTTGTAATCTCCAAAACCGGGATTGAGCTGCATGCCGAGCTGCGCGTCCATCACGCGCCCTTCCCACAACGCCATCCCCAGCGACTGGATCATGCCGCCATTGATCTGGCTCTCCATCGTCAGCCTGTTCAACGGCAAGCCTCCATCCTGAATGTGGACCATCTTGATCGGTTTGACATGACCTGTCTCGACATCCACTTCGACTTCCGCAAAGCAGACCCCGTGAATCCCGCGCGCCTGCAAATCCGCGCGCCACTCACCGTGCGAAGTAAGGCCTGCCGCAGGCAGTGAGGCCGTAGCCTGTTGCCACGAAAGCGACTGGCCCTTCGCAGAGACTTTGCCACCGGAGAAAACAACCTCTTCAGGTTTCGGATTGCCGAGCAGCGGCGCGACGCGCTCGGCCATCAGCATGCGAGCCTTGATCGCGGCGTCTTTTACTGACGGCGACAATGACGCCGCGGTGGTCGAGCCACCGGACGGATTTGCGGCGCCCAGTTTTGAATTGCCGATCCGTTCCTTGACGTCCTTGATCGTGAGGCCGAGCTCTTCCGCGACAATCGCGCGCGTGTAAGTGCGTGTGCCCGTGCCGAGATCCTGCGTGCCAACAGCAACGAGAACTGATCCGTCGCGCGAGATCGTCACGTCAACCTTGCACTGGTTGTTTCCACCGCCACCCCACGTGCCGACAGCGCAACCCATCCCTCGTTTCAAAGGACCAGGATTGCCGCCGGCGACCGGGTTTCTCCTGGACCAGCCAATCTCCTTCGCGGCGCGATCCAACTGCCGGTGATACACCTGATCGGTCAAATTCTTTTTGCGAAACTCGACCGGATCCATCTTGATCTTGTAAGCGAGCTCGTCCATAAGCGACTCGACCGCAAACGACGCCTGTGGATGACCCGGCGCGCGCATCGCGATCGACGAGTCTTCATTCGTGTGCAGCGCGTAGATCTCCCGATACGTGTCGCCCATGCGATAGATGTACGGTTGTCCCGCCTGCGAACCCTGGCCGATGCCGCCGAGTCGATACTGCCGCGCCTGAAGTGCGACGATCGTGCCGTCGTTCTTCACGCCCGCTTTCAGCTTTTGCCACGAGCCGGAGCGATTACCGGCCATCACAAACTCGTCGTAACGAGTAAACATCAGCTTCACGGGTGACTTTGTTTGTTTCGACAGCCGGCACGCGAGCAAGCCTTCGAGACCGAGACCAAACTTCGAACCAAAGCCGCCGCCCATGTGCTCGACGCTGACGGTCACGTTGCTTTCAGTTAGTCCCAACTCTTTCGCCGCATCCGCGGCAATCGTGAACGTGCCCTGCGTTGACGCGTAGATCATTGCGGAGTCGCCACCGCGATAATCGACGACCATGCCGTGTGTCTCGAGACAGGTGTGATGGACGCGCTGCGAGATGTATTCACCTTCGACGATCGCGTCGGCAGTTGCCATCGCCGCTTCCGCCTTCGCCGGATCGCCGTTTTTATTCTTCTCCTGGAGGTTGTTTTCTTCGGCGACTACTTTGGGCGCGTCGGGTTTGATAGCGGCGTGCGCATGGACCACGTGCGGTAGCACTTCATAAGTGACCTTGATCGCGCGTAGTGCGTCGCCCGCGATCTCGGGCGTTGTCGCCGCGACGGCTGCGACTGGAGCGCCGGCGAAACGAAGTTCAGTCAGTGGCGCCTGGATGATTGCCTTCACGCCGGGAATCTTCGACGCGGCTTCAGTGTCGAGCTTCGTGACGCGCGCGTGGCCGTGCGGGCAACGCAGAATGCGCGCGTGAAGCATGCCGGGCAGGCGCTGATCGTACGTGTAACGCGCGACGCCGGTCGCCTTCAGCGGACCATCAACACGCGTGACGCGCTTGTTGAGCAAAGTGTGCTTGTCGTTTGGACCCCATCCCGGACCAGCGTCTGCGTCGACTTCGATCTCGACCATCTGCTCGACGCCGTTTACGACGCGCGGCACACGGATCTTCTTCTTTGGTTTCGGCGTGGGTTGTGCTTGTGGCTGCTGTTGCATGATTTTTTCCATTTTCTCAATAGGTCCTATATGTCCTATGGGTCCTATTAAAGATTCTTTGCGGCCGCCAGTGCTGCTTCGAAAACGCGCGGATAGGTTCCACAGCGGCAGAAGTTTCCCTTGCACGCTTCGCGCACTTCCGCCAGCGACGGGTTCGGGTTCTTCTTCAGGTATGCGGAGATCGTGGTGACGAATCCCGGCGTGCAGAAGCCGCACATCAACGCGTCGTTCTCAACAAACGCGGCTTGCACTGCGTTCGGATTTTCGGGCGAGCCGAGTCCCTCGACCGTCGTCACCTTTTTGTTCACAGCGTCGACGGCTAGCACCAGGCAGGAGTAAACAGGCTTGCCGTCGAGCAGGACGGTACACGCGCCGCATGTTCCCACGTCGCACACGAGTTTCGGTCCGGTTACCGCGGGCTCGAGATGATTGCGAAGCGCGTTGAGCAAGGTGGTGCGCGGCTCAACCTGAACGTCTCGCTTAGCGCCGTTCACGTCAAGCGTGGCCTTCGTTTTGCCGACCAGGACGTTGCCGGCGAGCGTCTCCGGTTTCTCTTGAGCCTCTGCCTCAACCCAGAGGTGGTCGGCAATCGCGGCGCCTGCGCCGGCGATACCGACACCTTTCAGAAATCTGCGTCTGCCGGGGTCGTGCTGTTTCTGTTCGTCACGATCGTCACGAGACTTGGTCATCGCTTCTCTCCCACGCTTATCTGTAATGTTCGGTTTGGAATAAATTAGCTGATAAAGTCTTTCACCTCAAGCCGGATTGTTATATAAGCAACACCAGGCGAATGCATCCATCCACTCTGCGGAACAAGCTTTTCGGCGTGATCGCGTTTCCGGTGACGCCGTTCAAAGAAGATCTGTCGCTCGATCTTCCGGCGTTGCACGAGAACCTCACGAATTTGCTGCAATACTCGATCTCCGCACTCGTCACCGCGGGCGGCACCGGCGAAATGTACTCGCTGACCCCAGCTGAATATACGCGCGTGATCGAACTGACTGCTCTTGCCGTTGAGGATCGCGTTCCCGTGATCGCCGGTGTCGGCTTCGGACAACGTCTCGCAGTCGAGATGGCCCAGGCTGCCGAAAAAGCGGGCGCCGACGGTATCCTCGTCTTTCCTCCGTACTACCTCCACGCCGAAGACGAAGGACTTTTCGAGTACTACCGCGCCATCGGTGCAGCGACGCGTTTGGGAATGATTATCTACAGCCGCGATTGGACCACGTTCGGCCCGGCCATGGTGGAGCGTTTGACTTCGATTCCAACGCTGGTTGCGTGGAAAGACGGCCAGGGCGATATTCGCCGCTTGCAAACGATCATGAATCACGTT
>Ga0068864_100004640_pt1 | contig 11267 bp, 8 predicted proteins | sample KBSSwiS72_FD_66586 | JGI IMG/M metagenome (GOLD analysis project Ga0068864, IMG submission 66586) | Switchgrass rhizosphere microbial communities from Kellogg Biological Station, Michigan, USA - KBS Switchgrass S7-2 | ecosystem: Host-associated > Plants > Roots > Rhizosphere > Soil ...
GGCATGATGGCGCGCTTCAGGGGCGCGTCGGTCTGAAGGCCGACGATCACCTCATTGTCCTTGTCGATATAACCAGGCCCGTGCGCGGTGATCGAGCTTGGAATTTGCGATACGTCGAGCACGCCCTTCCTGCGCTCCTCGACGAACAGGTCCGTCAGCTTCTTCCAGATGGCGGTCGTCCGCTTCGTCGGACCGGAGAGGAAGGATTCATCGCCGTAATAAGGCGAGTAATTCTGCTGGATGAACTCGCGGACGTCGATCTCCTTCGTCCACAGGCCCTTCTCGAAGTCCGGGCGCGACCGGCTTGTCGTCGTGGTTTTCGGCTCAAGGACGGTCGTCGACATGCGGGGCCTCCATTTCGAACTTAGTGGGTCGCGAGCTTGGGCGATGGCGATGTGGATCGGGCGGGTCCCCCGGGTCCCGTTTCACGAAGGACCAGCGCGAGGAGGATGGCGAGGGCCACGCCGACGAGCAGAGGCGCGAAGGTCGCCTGATAATGCCCAAGGTCGCGCTCGCCCCCCTGGCTCGCCTCGATCAGTCTCGACGCGAAGATTGGCCCGAGGATCGCCGTCAAAGCGAAGTTGAGGAAGTTGATGACACCCGTTGCCGTGCCGGCATGTTCCGGCCGGTTCGCTTCCTTGATGACGGTATAGGGGATCATCGCCGCGCCCGACGCGATTCCGGTGAGCAGCCCCAGCGTGTACGGCGGGAAGGTGCCGGCGGGCAGGAACAGGATGAGCGCGAGGCAGCCAAGCAGCACAAGTCCCGCGCCGACGATGACCGGCTTGCGACGACCGATCCTGTCGGTGAGCCAGCCAAGCAGCGGGCAGCCGATGATCCATCCGAACGGGACGGACGCGGACCGCAAAACCGCAACGGAATAGGGAAGATCGTGCGCTTCCTGGAGGTAGCGCACGCCCCAGACCATGTCGAAGATCGTGGTCGGGATGAAAAACAAGCCCGCGATCAGTCCGCACAGGATCGACTGGGGGTTCATGAATACGGTTCCCATCGCCCGGATCGCGGGGCCAAGTCCTGCCGCGCGCTTGCCGGGCGAGGCCTGCGGGCGCGGGATCAGCAGGAACAGGAGGAATGCAATCGGCAGGCCGATGAAGCCCATCGCGAGCCAGAAGCTGTTCCAGCTCACGCCGCCCGCAATCATCGGGCCGACGACGAACTGGCCCGCGGAGCCGCCGGCCATGCCGAACATCTGCGTTGCTCCGATGAGTGTCGCTGCTCGCGATGCCGGCATGTAGGCGCTGACGAGATAAACCGCGCCGATCAGGGCAAAGACTCCGCCGGCGCCCTGCATGAACCGGCCGATGCTTCCGAGCGTCGGGTCGGCAGTCGAGAAAAGGATCGAGCCAATTGCGACTGTCGCCGCGCCGAGCGGCACGACCTTGCGCGGTCCGAGCTGGTCCATGCAGACGCCGGCGACGAGGCTGAACGGCGCGTAACCCCAGTAGAACAGGCCAACGAGCGATGCGACGCCTACGGCGGTGAGGCCGAATGCCTCCGAGAGTTCCGGCACCATCACGGCCGGCGCCGAACGCATCGAATATTGATAGAAATAGAAGACGGCAGTCAGCAGCCAGGCCGCAACGACAATCCGAGTCGATGCAGCCTTATCAGACTGCTGAGGCGTCCCGGTCACAGCAGCAAGCCGTCAGCAAAGCACCAGGGCCTGGGCAAGACCGGCCTCGGACGTTTCCTTGTATTTCGGATTCATGTCCTTGGCCGTCTGTGCAAGCGCGGTGATGACAGTGTCGAGATCGACCCGCCGGTTCTCGGCGATCTCGTTGCTCGCGATGAGATAGCCGGTCCACGATTTCACCGCGCCGAATGCGCAGCGTTCGATGCAGGGTATCTGCACGAACCCGGCGACCGGATCGCACGTCATTCCAAGGTGGTGCTCCAGCGCCGCTCCTGCACCGTTGGCAGCAATCGCCGGGGCGGCGTCATGTGCCTGCGCGATGGCTGCAGCGCCCATGGCCGATGCGACGCCGATCTCGGCCTGGCATCCTCCCTCGGCCGCCGACAGGGTCGCATTGTGCTTGCAAAGATAGCCGACGATCGCGCCCGCAAGGAGCGCCTCGCGCTGCTTCTGGTCGGATTTCTTCGCGCCTTCCGGCCCCAGCGAGTAGATGATTGCCGGCATGACGCCCGCGGAGCCCCCGGTCGGGGCAGTGATGACGAGGTGCCCGCGCGCATTCTCCTCGGAACCGGCAAGAGCAGCCGCGGAAACGAGGCCAATGCCCCGGCGCGCCGGCTCCTGGATCGCCATCGCATTCTTGTAGACGTCGCCGGCCTTGGTCTTCAGTTTGATCGGTCCGGGCAAGGTTGCGGTCGGGGCGTTGAGGCCCGTCTTCACGGTAGCGCGCATTGCGCCGAGCACCTTGTCGAGGATCGCGTCGACCTGCGCCTTGTCGCGACCCGCGATCGCCAGCTCGTTCGCATAAGCGAGTTGCGCGAGGGAGATGTTGTCGCGCTTCAGATGGGCGAGGACCTCGGCCATCGTCGAATAGGGATATTTGGGCGGGTTCTTCTTGGGGGGCTCCATGCCTTTCCACTCGATGAAGCCGCCGCCCACGGAATAATATTCCTGCTCAAGCAGCGGCTTGTCGCCGGCGAGCAACGCGACCTTCATCGTGTTCGGATGGTGAAAGTCGCCCTTGGTCGCGTCGTAGATGACGTCCTTCAGGCCGACGGTAAGCGTCTTCGTTCCAAGCTTCACCGGGAATGTCTTGCTGGGATTTGCGGCAAGCTCGTCGAGGATTGCAGGATCGATCGTTGCCGGCTCATAGCCGGCGAGGCCCGCCAGCGCCGCTCGCTCCGTTCCGTGGCCCTTGCCCGTTGCGCTGAGACTCCCGAAGAGATTGACCCTGAGCGCTGTAGCCCGCGCCAGCTGGTCTGCCGGAAGCTTCGAGGCGCGCTGATAGAAATCATAGGTGATGCGCATCGGGCCGATCGTGTGAGACGAGGAGGGCCCTGGACCGACCTTGTAGAACTCGTCGACGAGAGTCATGACCGGGCCCTTGGTATTTTTCACTACCTGCAGGTTCGGATCGACGTCCCCGCCGCCGAGCGGCGGCGTTGTCGGCGTCTGTGCCCAGAGCGGATTGACCCTTCCCCCGAGCGCCGCGACCGCGGCTGCCATTGCGCTTCGCATCATGAAGCTTCTGCGGTTCGACCCCGCCGGTGGCTCGGAATAGTCGAGTTCGGGAAGCGTGAACTCGTCAGGCTCGAAGGTTTCGCTGTCCATGTGCTGCCCTTCCGAAATGGATCCGTCCCCAGGCTGGACGTTGGTCAAGCTTCGAGGCTGGATCGCCCACATCCCCCCATGCTCGTAACGGGCTGCGAGGATAGGAACCGCCCGTCGGGCGACCATCAGGGCTAACCCCCAAGAGGTGCTCATCCTGTTGCTGAGGGCGCGCTTGCGCGAACCCGTATCAAGATTGATGGCAGCGTCGGGAGATATGCCGATAGCCCGCGGGTGCCGGCTGGATATCCTCGCCCTCCTGAATTGAGGGAGGCGGCCCGGATGGGCGAAAAGCAGGATCTCGGGCCGGCATACGACTACTTTCGGGACGCCTATGAGCGCTCCGTGCTCTTTCTCGACGTCTTGCGGCAGCGCGGGAATATCTATCGGGAACAGCAGGCCAAGGAGGTTCCGCACGTCCTCGAGTTCGCTGGAGAGGTAGTCCTCGACGGCCGGACGTTGCCGCGCCCCGTCAATTACGGTCTCGTTCGCATGGAGGCGCTCGAAGGCGTTAAGACAGACCCTGCCAAGCGGCCTTTCGTCGTTGTCGACCCGAGGGCGGGCCATGGTCCCGGCATCGGCGGGATGAAGAAGGACAGCGAGATCGGCGTTGCGCTGCAGGCCGGTCATCCATGCTACTTCATCGGGTTCACGCCCCAGCCCATGCCGGGCCAGACCACGGAGGATGTCTGGACCGCGGAGGCCGAATTCGTGCGGGAGGTCGCCCGCCGCCATCCAAATTCGGGCAAGCCCGCGATTATCGCGAACTGCCAGGCGGGCTGGCAGACGATGATCATGGCCGCGACAAACCCTGATGTGCCGGGGCCGCTGCTGCTTGCCGGGTCGCCGCTGTCATACTGGGCGGGCGTTCGGGGCCACAACCCGCTTCGCTATCTCGGCGGGATGCTCGGCGGGACCTGGCTCACCAGCCTTGCCGGGGACCTTGGTTGCGGAAAGTTCGACGGGGCGAGCCTCGTCGCCAATTTCGAGGCGCTCGATCCGGCCAACACGGTGTTCGAGAAACCCTACAACGTTTATGCCAATGTCGACACCGAGGTTGAGCGCTTTCTCGATTTCGAAACGTGGTGGGGCAGTCCCGTGCTGCTGAATGCCGGCGAGATGCAATGGATCGCCGACAACCTGTTCGTTGGCAACAGGCTCACGTCTGGTGAAATCCGTACCTCCGCTGGCGTCCAGATCGACCTGCGCGACGTCCAGTCGCCGATCATCGTCTTCTGCTCGCAGGGCGACAATATCACACCTCCGCAGCAGGCGCTCGGATGGATCACCGATCTCTACGGTTCGGATGAAGACCTCATCGCGAACGGCCAGACGATCATCTATGCCGTCCACGAGACTGTCGGCCACCTCGGTATCTTCGTTTCCGGCAAGATCGCGACGCGCGAGCACGACGAGTTCGCGAGCGCGATGGACATGATCGATATGATGCCGCCGGGGCTCTACGAGGCGGTCATCGACGACATTGGCGACGATGTTGCCAATCGCGAGCTCATCGAGGGACATTATTTGTTCCGGTTGGTGCCGCGCACGCTCGACGACATTCGCGCGTTCGGAGGCAACAGCCCCGAGGACGATCTGAAATTCAGGGCCGTCTCTCACGTTTCGAACATCAATCGGCGGCTCTACGAAACCTACATGCGGCCGCTTGTGCAATCGCTGACGCCGCCCGCGTTCGGCGACTGGGCGCGCAGCATGCACCCGAACAGGATGCGGTTTGCGATCTTCTCGGACGAGAATCCGGCGATGCGCCCGATCGGCGAGCTCGCAGGTCAGTTGCGCGCTGATCGCAAGCCCGTCGCGGAGGACAATCCTTTTCTGGCCGGCCAGCAGGTCTGGGCGAAGACCGTGAGCTCGACCATCTCCGCCATGGGCTCGGCCCGCGACGCGTGGACCGAGCAGGCCTTCCATATGTTCTACGGCTCTCCCTTGCTTCAGGCGCTTGTCGGCCTCGGTGCTCCGGGCGAGCCGGACACGCAGCGCATCGCGCGAGACGCGCTTCGCGAGCAGGCGCAGGCGAAGAAGCGGGAGGTGCTCGAAGAGCGGTTCGAGGAGGGCTCCGCGATCGAGGCGGCGCTTCGCTCCATCGTGTGGGTGAAAGGCGCCGAGGGCGGCGCCGACGAGCGCTCGTTCGCGGTTATCAAGCAGCTCCATGATGCCCAGCCCCCCGGGCGCCCCCGGTCGATGTCCGAGCTCAAGGAAATCCTGCGCGACCAGGCGATGCTTGTGCGGCTGGACGAGCAGCGCGCGATCAAGGCGATCCCCAAGCTGCTTCCACGAGATCAAGACGACCGGGCGCGCACGCTCAGGGCAGTGCAGCGCGTCATCCTGGCCAAGGGCGAACTGACAACCGAAGGCAAGAGCCGCCTCGCGAAGGTGGAACAGCTTTTCGGCGTCAAGGCCGCCGCGAAGACGCCCGGCACTGCAAAGGAGAAAAGCGATGTCAGTGCTTGAGGCGCCGGTCCGGCCGGGAACCAACGATCACGCCAAATTCTTCAAGCTGGTGGGCGCCGCCCTCAAGCATCCGCCGGCGACCACGGCCGTCGCCCATCCCTGCGACCAGGTCTCGCTGGAAAGCGTGGTCGAGGCCGCGCGGCTGAAGCTCATCGAGCCGATCCTCGTCGGGCCAAGAGACCGGATCGAGAGTGTCGCCCGGAAGTTCGATCTCGACATCAGTCCCTTCGAGATCGTCGATGCCCGATACAGCGAGGAATCCGCTGCCAAGGCCGTCGAGCTCGTGCGGGAAGGCCGTGCCGACGCCCTCATGAAAGGCAGCCTTCATACCGACGAGCTGATGGGAGCGGTAGTCAAGCGCGACACGGGCCTCAGGACCTCGCGACGCATCAGCCATTGCTTCGTGATGGACGTTCCCAACCATGACCAGCCGCTCGTCATCACCGACGCGGCGGTGAACATCGCGCCCGACCTCAAGTGCAAGGTCGATATCGTCCAGAACGCCATCGATCTGGTCCATGCGCTCGGCCAAAAGGAAGTCCGCGTCGCGATCCTGAGCGCCATGGAAAGCGTCAATCCCGACGTGCCCTCGACAATCGAAGCAGCAGCCTTGTGCAAGATGGCCGATAGGGGACAGATCACTGGCGGCATTCTCGATGGACCGCTGGCGCTCGACAATGCGATCAGTCCGGCCGCGGCGGCGATCAAGAAGATCAATTCCCCGGTCGCAGGGCGCGCGAACGTCCTCGTCGTGCCTGATCTCGAGGCGGGGAACATGCTCGCCAAGAGCCTGTCATTCCTCGCCGACGCCGACGCGGCGGGGATCGTGCTCGGCGCCAAGGTCCCGATCATCCTCACGAGCCGGGCTGACGAAGAGATGGCCCGTCTTGCTTCCTGCGCTGTCGCCCAGCTGCTGGTCGCCGCCCGGCGGGCGAGCAGCGCGGCAGCCATCCAATAGGTTCGGGCGATGACTGAAGTCCGGCCGATCCTGACCGGGCACAAGACCCTGATCGTCGGCATCGCCAATGACCAGTCGATTGCCTACGGCTGCGCGGAAGCTTTCCGCGCTGCCGGGGCCGACCTCGCAATCACCTGGCTCAACGACAAGGCCCGTCTTTACGTCGAGCCGCTCGGCACTGCGCTCGGTGCCGAGATCATGCTGCCGCTGAACGTCGAGAATCCCGGCGAGCTCGAGGCCCTGTTCTCCTTTATCAAGGCTCATTGGGGGCGCCTCGACAGCATCGTCCATTCGATCGCCTTCGCGCCCAAGGAGGATCTGCAGGGCGGATTGCTCGATTGCTCTGCGGAGGGTTTTGCCCGCGCGATGGATGTGTCTTGCCACTCCTTCGTGCGCATGGCGAAACTCGCTGCGCCAATGATGACGAACGGCGGCACGCTGTTTGCGATGAGCTATTTCGGGGCCGAGAGGGTGGTCACCAGCTACAATGTCATGGGACCCGTGAAGGCAGCGCTCGAAGCCGCCTGCCGCTATCTCGCATATGAGCTCGGGCCCAAGGACATCCGCGTTCACGCCATCTCGCCAGGGCCCTTAAAGACCCGAGCGGCCTCGGGCCTCAAGGATTTCCAGCGCCTCCTCAACGACGCTGTCGAGCGCGCGCCGTTGCACGAACTCGTGGGCATCGAGGATGTGGGGTCCGCCTGCGCCTATCTCGCCAGCGACTACGCCCGCCGGATTACCGGCGGCACGATCTACATCGACGGCGGCGCGCACATTGTCGCCTGAACGAAAGGACTGGAAATGACCCGCCAAGTCGCCGTGATGAATGCCGGCTCGTCCAGCATAAAGTTCGCGGTCTTCGACGTCGGAAACGACGGCGACCGGCTGCGCTTTCGCGGCCAGATCGAGAAGATCGGAGTCGGCCCTGTCCTCGAGGTCGAAGGACCCGATGGAGAGGCGCTCGCTCACAACGAATGGGGTGCCAGCGACCTCGACCACCGCTCAGCGACCAAGATCATCCTTCAGACGTGCATCGCCCTACTCGGCGGCGAGGCCGTGGAAGGCATCGGTCACCGCGTCGTTCATGGCGGTACGATGTTCACGTCCCCGACGCTGATCACGAAGGAGGTCCTGAAGTCCCTGAAGACGCTGACCCCGCTCGCGCCGCTGCATCAGCCGCATAATCTCTCGCCGATCGAGACGATCATGGCCGAAGCGCCTCACATTCCGCAGGTCGCCTGTTTCGATACGGCGTTCCACCAGTCCCAGGACCATCTCGCCCAGGCCTTCGCGCTGCCGCGCGAGATCACGGATGCGGGCGTGCGGCGCTATGGATTCCACGGGCTTTCCTACGAATATGTTTCGGGCAAGCTGAAGGAGGTGGCTCCCGAGCTTGCCGCCAAGCGGGTGATCGTCGCGCACCTTGGCAACGGCGCGAGCCTTTGTGCGCTGAATGATGGCCGGAGCGTCGCGACCACCATGGGATTCACCGCGGTTGAAGGCCTGATGATGGGAACGCGCTGCGGCTCAATCGATCCGGGCGTGCTCATCTACCTTATGGACGAGCGCAAGATGAATGCGCGCGCGCTCGAAGAGCTCGTCTACAAGAAGTCCGGCCTCCTCGGCGTATCGGGGATCACGTCCGACATGCGAACGCTTCGCGCCTCGGACGATCCGCGGGCACGCGAAGCCATCGACCTGTTCGTCTATCGGATCGTGCGCGAGGTGGGCTCGCTCGCCGCCGCGCTCGGCGGCCTTGACGGGCTCGTCTTCACCGGCGGGATCGGACAGCGTGATGCACGCACGCGGAGCGAGGTCGTCGCAGGCTGCGCCTGGCTCGGCGCCGAGATCGACGAAGGCGCCAATGCGAACGGCAGCGGCCGCATCGATGGCGGTTCATCAAGGATCCCGGTGTGGGTGCTCCCGACCGACGAGGAGGCTGTCATCGCCCGCCATACCGCGGGCCTGATCGGTGCTGCGGCTACCGCTAGTGAAGCTGCCGGCGCCCGGATGGAAATTCCGCAACCGCTTGCCGGCTGATGAGCGCGCGCCGCGCGAGATAGCGGTCGGCGAGCTCGACATACTGGACCAGCCCGTCCAGCTGGCTTTGCAACTCGACGCGCCAGCGCAGCGGGATCGTCGGCGACAGCAGCGCGTCGGACGTTTCCCGCAAGGCAAGCAACACGGTCCGCCGGAACGCCTCGATATTCTCGTCCCAGAATGCGTTGAGGTCGCACTCGCGGCTATCGAGGATGCGCAGACCCGCTTCGAGTTGCTCGATGCTCAAGGACCGAGCGCTGGTGGCTTCGAATGGCATGTCTCACGATAACCTAGGTCGGCTCTTTTTCCCGCAACATCGGGATTCACCCCAGAGGAAAGCCTGGCGTGCGCGCTTTTTTCCCAGCCGAAGCCTAGTGAAGAAAAATCGAGGCGTGAGCATCAACCTCGATGGGCCCCGACGATCCGTTCGGCGGATCGACAGCAATAGCTGAGCCCGTCGGGTTGAAGATGTTGTAGCCAGCGGTCCCGTCCTGCCGCTTCACCCGCTGGACGATCAGTCCGTCAGGCCGGCCGATCTCGGGGAAGTCGCATTTAAGGTCCGGCTGGGCGAGGAGAGAAGCGAAAAGGTCGGCCCGCTCTTCGGGAAGCTCGTCGAGCTTGTCGCTGGTCATCAGCACGCCGCCCGAAAAGCCGGCAAACAGGAGGAGGGACCGAACCTCCTCATCACTAAGCTCGTGGAAGCGATCGCGCAGAAGCACGCAGTCAGGGTCGGCTTGCCACAGGATGTGGGAGGCGTGATTGCGCGTGACCTGATCGCGCAGCAGGCTTTCGGCCGAATATTCGCCGTGCCACGAAACGCCGATGTCGCGGCCGATGCGGACCGCGTCGACATAGCCGATCGAGGCCCAAAGCGGGCATCCGCAGCCGAGCCACAGTGCGTCGCCGATCTCCTCGCGGATGATCGAGGCCATGCGGCGCCAGATCTCCACCCTCGACATGCCGAGGTCGTGCCACTGCGCCTGCTCGGGACCATATTCCATGCCGGCATTCATGAAGTCGGTCTTGAAGTAGCGCGCGCCCCAGTCGTGCCTCCAGGTCCTGAAGACGTTGCGGATATAGGCTGCAGCGCTGGGGTGGGTGACATCGAGGACGTAATATTCCTCGCTTCGCTTGTGCCAGCGGAACTCTCCATAGAATTTCATATGCCGGAGCGGTCCGCCGGAAACGCTCTCTACCACCCAGTCGGGATGCTCCGCGTAAAGACGGCTTCGGTTGCCGACGAGGAACGGAGCGATCCACAGGCCGGGCGTGAAGCCGGCCGCGGCGATGTCCTCGACCAACGGCTTCATGCCGCGCGGGAATTGCGGTTTGACCTCGAGCCAGTCGCCCATTTCCGGCGTGAAGCCGTCGTCGATCAGGAAAACCTCGAGCGGGACCTGGCGTTCGGCGCGGAACCTTGTCGTAGCTTCGAGATGCTCGAGGATCGAGGGCTCATCGATCGCCGCGTAGAGATTGTACCACGAGCACCACCCCGTAATCCTGTCCTTGCGTAGCCGCGGGGCCAGTGGAGAGCAGGCTGCACTAAGCCTGGACCAGGCGCGCAGTGCTTCCTCGACCTCGTCATGCTCAAGGAAGACGAGCGGCTCTCCTTCGATCGTTCCGTGGTGCGCTTCTCGATCCCACAGCGTCTCCACGTCGAAGGCAAACGAAGCGGCATTGCCGCCGAAGCGAAAGCGGCTCTGGAAGCGGTCGTGGCGCGAAAATCCGAGGACCAGAGCTCCGCCGCCGCTATCCGGGAGGAGCGCCGTCATCGCAAAGCCGAGGGTCGGGGCCTTGGCCGGTGGGCCGTCGCCCGATGGCGTGCCCGGCGCCACAAAAAAGCTTCCGTCCCAGCTCTGATAGCCGTTTCTAAGGTAGAGCCTTGCACCCTCGACGTTGCCGAACCGAAGCCCGAGGCTCGAGATCGGGCGGTCAGGGACAATCCCTTCGAGGCTCAGCCGAAGGGACGGTCGCTCTCCCGGTTCGACGTGGAGCACGGCGAGCCCTGTTCCAAGTTCCCAGCTTATGGAGTTTCCATCACGCCGGGGAGGCTCGTGGGCGGGCACCTCGCCATCGATGAGCGGCTCGATGCCCCGAAGGCTGATCTTCCGACCGCTGATTTCGAACGGGTCGAGGCCGACCTCAATCGGCAAGCCGCAACTCCCGCCGTTCCTTCCCCGATTGTACAGCCGCGAGCGCAAGGCGAAGCGTCTTCGCGCCCTCGCTCAGCGGCACATGAGGCGGTCGCTTCCTGACGATTGCGTCCGCGACGTCCGCCAATTGGGCAACGAAGGGATCGGTGATGCCGGCGACATCCTCGGCCTTCCCGTCGCCGGTCGTCGGCGTCAGCAGCGCGTCGTTCCAGCTTGAAAAGCGGCCGGTCATTTTCTCGGCCATGATCGTCCATTCCTTGTGCCAGACGCCAGGGATCGCGATGTTCGAGGCGGTCAGCGATGCAATCCTGCCATCGTCCCAGCCGAACAGGGTCGCTGACACGTCCTCCACGTCATAATCGGGCACTAGCGCGTGAAAGAGGTT
>Ga0068864_100004643_pt1 | contig 11264 bp, 11 predicted proteins | sample KBSSwiS72_FD_66586 | JGI IMG/M metagenome (GOLD analysis project Ga0068864, IMG submission 66586) | Switchgrass rhizosphere microbial communities from Kellogg Biological Station, Michigan, USA - KBS Switchgrass S7-2 | ecosystem: Host-associated > Plants > Roots > Rhizosphere > Soil ...
CGTTCGAGCGTGTCGCGATGCTTGTTGAAGACGGTCATAAGTGTTGAGTCCGGCTACGGTGCTGTGATCGGTGCCGGCTGAAGCCGGACACTACTTGCGCGGTTTTGACGGCCGGAGTTCGATGCGGCTCTGCAGGCTTCGCGGATGCGACGTGAGCAAGTCAATCACGACAGCGGCCACATCGTCCGCCGACGCTTTCCAGTCCGCGCCCTTGGCCTCGTCGCCGCCGGAGAACCCGGTCGCCACCGACCCGGGCATGACGTAGGTGACGCGGATGTTGTCGTAACGGACTTCCTGCATCAGCGCTTCGCTGAAGGCGTTGAGGCCGGACTTCGAGGCGCAGTACGCCGCGCCGCCGACAAATGCATTCTTCCCGGCGAGACTGCTGATGTTGATGATGTAACCCTGACCGCGACGCTTCAGATGCGGCAAGGACGCATGACAGAAGTTGAACACGCCGGTCATGTTCGTATCGATGACGTCGGCCCACTGATTGGGAGTCATATCCGAGACGTTGGCAAACACGCCGACGCCGGCATTGTTGACGAGGACGTCGAGGCCACCAAACCGGGCGACCGTTGCGGACACCGTGCGCTCGACGTCTGCGTAATCGCGAACGTCCGCGCGCAGGGTTTCAATCGCTGCCGGACCGGCGCCCTCGATGGAGCGTCGCGCCTGAGAGAGATCGGATTCGTTGCGCCCGGTGATGGCGACGTTGACGCCGTTGGCGACCAGGGCATGGGCGATGGCGCGGCCGATGCCGCGTGAACCGCCTGTGACGATCGCCACCTGACCGCGAAGAGAGTTGTCCATAGCTGCCATTACAATAGCCCACGGATGAAGGACGTCGCCATTGTCGGAGCCGGCGAGCTGGGCGGCGCGCTGGCCCATGTGCTGGCACGGCGCGACGTCGTGCGATCGATTCGTTTGATCGACAGCGCTGGTTCGATCGCGGCGGGGAAAGCGCTCGACATCATGCAGGCGTCGCCGATCGAACAGTTCGCCACCCAGGTCTTTGGCACGGCGGACGTGACTTATGCGGCAGCGGCGTCGATGGTCGTGATTGCCGATCGCGCCGGACAGACCGAGTGGCAGGGTGATGAGGCGCTGCTCTTGTTGAAGCAGCTGTCGGAGTCCGCCCGGCGGGCGATGGTGCTGTGCGCGGGGGCGTCACAGCGCGAGCTCGTCGAGCGAGGGGTGCGCGAACAGCGCTACTCGCCGCTACGGCTGTTTGGCTCGGCGCCGGAAGCGCTCGCCGCGGCGCTGCGATCCGTGATCGCGCTGGAAACCGACGCCTCGGCCGGCGACATCGCGTTGACCGTGCTCGGCGTGCCTCCGCAACAGACGGTCATCCCCTGGCAGACCGTCACGATCGCGGGGTTCTCGGCGACGGACGTCTTGAGCGAACCAATGCGACGGCGAATCGAAGCCCGACTCGCGCTGCTCTGGCCGCCAGGGCCGCATGCGCTGGCCACCGCGGCCGCAGAAACGGTGGCGAGCATCGCTGTTGGCTCGCCACGGACATTCAGCTGCTTTGTGGCCGCCGTCGAAGGCGGCCAGTGGCGGCAGCGCGTCGCCGCGCTGCCGGTGAGATTCGGTCCGGAAGGTACAACTCGAGTGGCACTACCCGAGCTCGACGCGAGAGCCCGGGTTGCGCTTGAAACCGCGATCCGTTTGTAAGTGAGTTACGCCGTCGCGTGATGGAGCGTGAGACCGCCCGCGAAATCGGCAAGCTGGCGGCGCAGGATCAATCGACCGCGGTGGAGCCGCGATTTCAGCGTCTGATCTTTCACGTGCAGCATCGCGCTCGCTTCTTCGGTCGACAAGCCTTGAATGTCGCGCAGCATCACCGGCGCCCGGTAAATCGCCGGCAACGCCAGGATGGCGTTGAAGACGCGGCGCCGCAGCTGTGACCGGAACACGCGTTCGTCCGCCATGTCCGACCAGTCGGCAATTTCCGTCCGCGCCGGCCTGGTCATCTCGTCGCCGTCGCTGACCACCGCCTGGAGATCGTCCTGTTGCGCGCGCTGATACTTCGCCGTCCGGAGCCGCGACATCGCCGCGTTGAACGTGATCCGATAGATCCAGGACGACAGCGCCGCGTCGCCACGGAAGGCATCAATCTTCCGATGCACTTTGTAGAGCACGTCCTGCGTCACTTCTTCGGCGTCTTCCTTGTTGCGGAGATACCGGAAGGCCAATTGATAGATCTTCGATCCGTACGCCTCAGCCACGTCACGAATCGCGTTTTCGTCGCCCGCTTTGAGCCGGGCCAGCAACTCCTCGTCTGTTCTGGGTTCCCGCATGGTCGTCTGCCTCTTTTGTGAGGGAGAAAACACCGGAACTCCCGAAAATATTCCACACGTGAACTAAATTTTTAAGTCGTTTATAATGAGCGGCTTGCAGCGACAGCCTCGCGCTCGAACACCTGGCTGAAGTGGTGAGCCAGCCGCTCCTCGACATCGCGCCGATCGGCCGTGCAGCCCAGCCGTTCGAGCGATGTGACCCCGCGATCCGCAATGCCGCAAGGCACGATGAGGTCGAAATGGCTGAGGTTGGCCGTATGGTTCAGCGCGAAACCATGGCTCGTGATCCACCGCGAAATCCGGACGCCGATGGCGGCCAGCTTCTCGTTCCCGACCCAGACGCCGGTGAGTCCCCTGATGCGCCCGGCCTCAATACGGTAATCGGCCGCGGCCCTGATCACCACTTCTTCCAGGTCACGGACGTAACGGTGAACGTCACAACGATCAGGCTTCAGGTCGATGATGGGATATCCGACGATCTGCCCCGGCCCGTGGTACGTGATGTCGCCACCCCGACCGGTTTCGAACACCTCGATGCCTTGCGCAGCGAGGGCATCCGGAGACGCCAGGATGTGCGAGCGGCCGCCATCTCCGCGGACGCCAAGCGTGAGGACCGGCGGATGCTCGACGAGAAGCAAGACGTCCGGGATGGCTTCGGCGCGACGCTCCTCAACCAGTTGACGCTGCAGGGCCAGCGCTTCGGCGTAAGGCATCAGGCCGAGCCGGCGGACTTCGATGGGCCGCATTAAATGCGAAGGTCGCTAGGCCTGCGAGGGATCCCAGTTCTCGAGCGCGTGCTTGATGTGCGACATGAACTCGTCGGCGACCGCGCCATCGATGATGCGATGGTCGTAGCCAATCGAGAGATAAGCCATGTGCCGGATGGCAATCGCATCGTCGAGCACCACCGGCCGTTTCTCGATCGCGCCGACACCGAGAATCGCCACCTGCGGTTGATTGATGATCGGCATGCCGAAGAGCGCACCGAATACACCGGGATTCGTGATGGTGAAAGTGCCGCCCGACACTTCGTCGGGCTTCAGCTGCTTGCTTCTCGCGCGGCCGGCCAGATCGGCCACGGCTCGACTGAGCCCCAGCAGATTCTTCTCGTCGGCATTCTTGACGACCGGCACGATCAAGCCCCAGTCGAGCGCCACCGCTATCCCGACGTTCACCTGTTTGTGGTAGACGATGTTGTCGCCGTCGACTGACGAGTTGACGACCGGAATCGCTCGCAGCGCGTCAACCGCCGCCTTGAGAATGAACGAGAGATACGTGAGCTTCGCGCCCGCCCGTTCGTACTCGACCTTCTTCGCCTGACGAATCTTCTCGACCTGTCCGAAATTCACTTCGAACACGGAGTGCACATGGGCCGACGTCCGCCGGCTGGTGATCATGTGCTCGGCGATCTTGCGGCGCATGATCGACATCGGCACTGCCTGACCGGCGAGTCCGGCGCCGGCAGCCGAACTGGTCGAGGACTTGGGAGCGGCGGGCGCAGCTGGGCCGCGATCTCCCGGCGTCGCCACCTGACCTGCTGGCGGAGCGGCCTTGGTCGGCTGACTGCCGCCGCCGATGAACGCGAGGATGTCGTCCTTGGTGACTCGGCCGGCAATCCCGGTCCCATGGATTTGACTGATGTCGACGTTGTGCTCTTTGGCGATCTTCCGCACCAGCGGCGATGACCGAATAGAGCGGTCGCTGTCACTCCCCGGCGCCGGGTGCGCCGGCTCGGTGCTGTCTTTCGGAGCCTCCCGGTGTGCCGGTGGCGCGGCGGCAACCGGGGCCGCTGCAATCGGTGCCGGCGCCGGAGGAGCGGACGGCTTCGGCGCGGGCGGCCGGGCGGGCTGGGCGGTGGGCGCAGACGCGACTGGCTTGGCTCCCGCCTCTCCAATCACCGCGACGACCGAATTCACCTCGACGGTCTGTCCCTCAGTCGCTCGAATCTCGGTGATGACGCCGGCGGCAGGCGAAGGAATCTCGGCGTCGACCTTGTCGGTCGAGATCTCGAACAGCGGCTCGTCACGCTCGACGGTATCGCCGACTTTCTTGATCCATCGGACGATCGTGCCCTCGGCGATCGACTCGCCCATCTGGGGCATCACTACGTCGGTTGACATGACTCAGATCCTTGCATAATTGGATAATCTGGTGATCGGGTCATCGAAAACGGCGTGCGACCAGCAGGCCATTACTCGATTACCAGATTATCCAATCACTAGATGTGTATGGCCGCCCCGTGTGTCGCGTGGGCGGCCTCGCCAACTGCTTCCGCCATCGTCGGATGCGCGTGAATCGTGCGAATCAATTCCTCGACCGTCGATTCGAGACGCAATGCCACAGTCGCCTCGGCCACCAGCTCGGTTGAACGCAGACCGATCATGTGCACGCCGAGCAACTCATCGTACTTCTTGTCGGCGACGATCTTTACGAACCCCTCGGTTTCGCCGGCCATTTTCGCGCGGCCGAGAACGCCGAACGGAAACGTGCCGATCCGCACGTCGTAGCCGCGCGCTTTCGCCTCGCGCTCGGTCAAACCGACGCTGCCAATTTCCGGATCGCAATACGTGCAACCCGGCACCTGGTCGTAATTGAGCGGCCGCACTTCCTGTCCCGCGATGCGCTCGGCGACGAGGATCCCCTCCGCTGACGACACGTGCGCCAGCTGCGGATGTCCGGGCTTACCAAGCGTGATGACGTCTCCAACCGCCGAAATGCCCGGCACGTTCGTTCGGTACGCGTTGTCGACCACAACGTAGCCCTTGTCCATGCGCAGGCCGACCCGCTCGGCATCGAGCCCGGCGGTGACCGGACCACGCCCGGTCGCGACGAGAAGATAGTCGGCGCGGAGGTTCTGGGTCTTGCCGTCGGCCAGCGTCGCCGCCAGATCGACGCCGTCGGCCGCGGCGGTTGCGCTCGTCACCTTGGCGCCGGTATGGGCGGTGATCCCCCGCTTGCGAAATGCTTTTTCGAGTTCTGCCGACACTGCTTCGTCTTCGATCGGCACCAGTCGCGGCAACAGCTCGAGAATCGTGACGTCGCTGCCGAACCGTTTGAAGATCGACGCGAACTCGACGCCGACCGCTCCGCTGCCCATGATCGCGATCGACTTTGGCACTTCCTTCAGGTGAATGGCCTCGTCGCTCGTGATGATCCGCTTCCGATCGATCGTGATGCCGGGCACGGAACGCGGCGCTGAACCGGTGGCCACAATGATGTCGCGGCGCGCGCGCAGGGTCTGCGTCTCGCCTTCGAACACGTCCACGCCGCCGTTGCCGGTGAGGCGCGCTGTGCCCTTGATCCATTCGATCTTGTTCTTCTTGAACAGAAACTCGACGCCCTTCGTCAGACCGTTGACGATGCGATCCTTGCGGGCATGAACCTGCGTCATGTCCAGGCCGGCCGTGATCGGCGCGCCACCTAAGGTCACGCCCCATTCTTTAGCGCCCTGCACGATCTTCAGCGCGTGGGCGTGTTCGAGGAGCGCTTTGGTCGGAATGCAGCCCCAGATGAGGCAGGTGCCGCCGAGCGCCTTCTGTTTTTCGACCACGGCGACCTGGAGGCCAAGCTGTGCGGCTCGAATCGCGGCGACATAGCCGCCGGTTCCTGCCCCGATGACGATGACGTCGAATTCGCGGGTCATTTTTTCAAGGACGAGAGCGGGACGAACGTCGTGGCAGCCGAGGCCTGACGGCTTTCAGGATCCGGGGACGGTTCGCGCAGGCCGGTTTCGACCTCCAGGCGGGTGACCCGTGCCTTCAGCTGGCCGCTCTCGTAGCGCAGTTCCCAATACGACTCGGAGAGCCGCTCGATCCGCTTGGCCGCACCCCGCGCGCGCCAGGCGGCCAGCACGGCAATGAGCACCGCGACACCGGCAACAAGAGACGGTAACGTCAACAAAACTCGTACCTTAGCGAACGGCTTGCAACGGTGTCAACCGCCTGCGACAATACCCGCCACCCTCCTCAGACCAATGAGTTCTAAGCCGAAAACCGTTCTCATCGTCGATGACGACGAGGGAATGCGGGATACGCTGACGGCAATTCTGAAACGCGAATTCAGGATTCTGCGCGTCGCCAGCGGCGAGCTGGCCCTTTCGATTCTGAACAAGGAAGACGTCGATTTGGTACTGCTTGACGTGCGCCTGCCCGGGATCAGCGGGTTCGAGGTTCTCCGCATCGTCAAGGAAAACTACAGCCTGGTCGAAGTGATCATGATCTCGGCCATTCAGGAGATCGAAACCGCCGTGCAGGCAATGAAGCACGGCGCGTATCACTACATCACCAAGGACTTCGACTACGACCAGCTCCGCTCGATCGTGCGCAATGCCAGCGAGCGGCAGGATCTGAACCGGCAGGTCATGACGCTCTCGGCGCAGGTCGCCGACCAGACCGAGCGCGAGTTCGTGGTCGGGCCCAGCCGCAACACCCGCGACATCGTCGATCTCGTTCATAAGATCGCGAAGCTGTCGGCGACAGTGCTGATCCTGGGTGAAAGCGGAACCGGCAAGGAGCTCCTGGCGCGGCTCATTCATCGAGAGGCGGGCGATCCCGACGCGCCATTCATTGCCGTCAACCTGGCGGCCATCCCGCGCGAACTGACCGAGAGCACCCTCTTCGGCCACGAGCGCGGCGCGTTCACCGGCGCGCATCGTCAGCAGCTCGGCAAATTCGAGCTCGCCTCGAACGGCACGTTGTTCCTGGACGAAATCGGCGACCTGCGTCTCGATCTGCAGGCGAAACTGCTGCGGGCGATTCAAGAAGGCGAAATCGAACGGGTCGGCGGCACGAAGCCGATCAAAACCGAGTTCCGTCTGATTACGGCGACCAACATCGATCTGGAGAAAGCGGTCAAGGAAGGGCGATTTCGCGAGGACCTCTTCTATCGCATCAACGTGATTCCGATCAAAATGCCGCCGCTCCGCGAGCGGGCCGAAGACATCCCCCAGCTCATCGAGTTCTTCCTCAAGCGCTACACCGGGCGCTTCCGCAAGAAGATCGACGGCATCACCGACACAACCGTCAGCATGCTGAAGAAGTACTGGTGGCCCGGGAATATCCGTGAACTGGAGAACCTGATCGAACGCCTCGTCGCGGTCAGCGACAAGGAGTACATCTCGGAAGAAGATCTGCCGCTGGAGTTCCACTTCGCCCAGCTCGAACCCAAGGGCCAAAAGACCGACAGCCTGTTCGAAGATGCCACCATCGCGTTCGAACGGAACTTCATATTGAGGGCGCTCGAAAAGTGCGGCTGGAATGTAACGGCCACGGCCGAGTACCTTGGAACTCCACTGAGTACCTTGAAGTACAAAATGGATAAGCTTGAAGTCCGCGATCTGGCGCGCCGGATCAGGGGAGCGTGACAGACTTTTACAACTGCTACCGCCCGCCGGTCGACTCGAAGCGATGCGTCAGCCCTCCGCATGAGCAGAAAATTGGCTTCAGCGGCCAATCCTTCGGCCTCGTCTCGTAATTCATTGAGTATCTAGAAAATACTTCGGACTACTCGAGGTCGGACCCCCGTATTGCGGTCAGGCGGTTAACCGCTTTCGAACGCTCTTCGTCCGCGCTCATCACGGCGTCCTAACCAAGTCGATCGACTTTCCTCAACAAACAGTTGTCATCGCTGCTACCGCGTCTAGGTGGAACACGCGTTGCACTGGCCGGTTCCAGCTGTTCCACGGCGCTTCAGTAACCAAAATCCGATCCACCTCTATGCCAAGTTCGATTTTCAACCTCCGTGTGCCGCTCGCTAATGATGAGGTGTTCCTGATGAACACCTTGACCGATGCACAGGCGATCGTGTCGTCCGACGTGGCGGCACTGCTCGATGCGCCGTTCGGCATCCGTCTGCCGGATCCCGAGACGCGCGCCGCGTTCGAGACGCTCGTCGACAACGGATTCATCAGCGAAGGCCGCGACGCCGATCGGGCGGCGCTCAATCACTACCTGACGCAGGTGTCGAGCGATACATCGGAGCTGAACGTCACCGTGCTCACCACGCTGCAGTGCAACTTCGCGTGCGACTACTGCTTTCAGGGCGATCACGGCGACTACAACAAGTTTGCCGAAAAGATGTCGCTCGAGACGGCGGCGCGCGTGGCGACCTGGATCGAACGGGAGCTGGATCGCGTACGGCCCGAGAAGTTCGTCCTGACCTTCTTCGGCGGCGAGCCGCTGCTGAACCTGCCGGTCATGTATTACCTGGCAGAGCGGCTCTGGGCAGCTAGCCGGTCGCGGCAGGTCCAGCAGATCACCACGATCATCACCAACGGCCTGCTGCTCACCGAAGACGTCGTCGAGCGCATGAATCTTTACGGTCTCAAGGGCGTGAAGATCACGCTCGATGGTGATCGCGACACCCACAACCGCATGCGGCCGCTCCGCGGCGGGCAGGGCACCTTCGACCGGATTGTCGACAATATGCGCCGCATCGCCGGGAAGTGCCAGATCGCGATAGGCGGCAACTTCGACGACAGCTCGTTCGAGAGTTACACCGCACTGCTGGGCTTCCTCAAAGAGGAGTTCGAAGGAAAGCTGGGCAAGGTCAATTTCAAGCCGACCGTGCGGACGGCTGAGGACGCGGGAGTCCACACCCCGAAGACGAAGTTATCGGGCAAGGGGTTGTCGCTCACGCCAGTCAAAGCCGACGGGTCGCTGATGAAACCGCTCGGCGGCACGTGCATGACGTCGGCCGGCGCCGGCACCGCGTCGACCTGCGACTCGTGCCATTCGCTAGACGACCAGATGACTTTCCTGCGCGAGGAGACACGGCGCCACGGCTTCAACACCCCCGACGGCGTGCACAACGGACCATGCCACGTGCACATGAAACACGCGCACACCATCGGCCCGGACGGCTCGCTCTACGCCTGCCCGGGGTTTACGGGCGAAAAACACATGTCCACTGGTCACATTGACGACCGGCGGGACCCGCTGCGCGACCGCGCGCGGGAACAGTTTGATCGGCTCAGTCCCTGGAGTGAGTGTGGAGACTGCGCCTTCATCCCCGTCTGTGCGGGGGGCTGCATTGCAGCGTCGCACATGACGCTTGGCGACATGAACACGCCGGCATGTCACAAGCGCAGTTACGAATCGGCGGTTATTTCGCTGGCGCACCAATTCGTCAGCGCATCTTAGGAGACTCCCCCAATGAAACTCACTATCATCAAGAAGGCCACCAAGACCGCGAAACCCCAGGGCTGGTGCCCAGTCTTTATCGACGATGGAGGCATCACCTCGAAGTAACTCAATGGCCATCGCCAAAGAACGGACTCGACGTCTGACTTTGGCGGTTGGCATCGCGATCATCTCGATCGCAGGCATTGGTGTGGCCGGGTGCAGTCGCCGAGACTCCCCGGTCACTGGTGCCCAACCGACGACTCTGAGGATCGGACAGGGGTTTGACGCGGGCGCGAGAATGCAACCCGTAGTGCAGATCTTGACGCAAGAAGGGCTGCTGAGCGCCACATCCGACGGCAGACCGGGTCCTCGGCTGGCGAAATCATGGGCCGTGTCTGATGACGGCCTCACCTGGAATTTCGAGCTGCCGCCTGGCGCTGTCTTCCACGATGGCACACCTGTGACTGCGCAAGTCGTTCGCGATGTGCTGGCGCAGGACCTCCCGGCTGCGTTAGGTCCGTCGTTCCAGAATATTCAGTCGATCGACAGCGTCTCTCCAACCGAATTCTCGATCGCGCTGAGGCATCGCTCGATGTTCCTTCCGGAGGCGCTCGCGCTCAACGTTCCGATTCATCACGGCGATTCCGGAACCGGGCCGTTTACACTATCGACCGTTCAAGGAAACTCGGCAGAGTTCCGGGCGAACGATCATTACTACCTGGGAAGACCTCTGATTGACCGCATTCTGATCGAACCCTACAACTCAGTACGAGCGGCCTGGGCGGATATGCTGCGCGGGCGCGTGGACATGGTGTATGAAATCGGCGTGGACGCGTTTGATTCGGTGAAGCCGGCAACCGAGACCAGACTCTTCACCTACCGAAGACCGTACTCGTTCGTGATCTTGTTGAACCTTCGCAAGCCCTTAATCCGGGATCGACACTTCCGCCGGGCATTGAACAACGCCATTGATCGCGAGAAGCTCGTGGCCGACACGTTAGGTGGACACGGTCGTTCGTCGGACGGACCGATTTGGCCGGATCATTGGGCCTACGATGACACGCTGCCACGCTTTCGTTACGAGCCAGAGACGCTCGGCGCCACACGAAATTCACTGACCTTCACCTGTCTTTATTCGGATCCCTCGTATGAGCCGCTGGCGATCTTCGTTCAACAGGAACTTCGGGCCATTGGAGTCGAAATGCGCCTGGAATTTGCTTCGGTTGCCGATGGGATGGCCCGAGCCCAAGCAGGCGATTTTGATGCGTGGCTCGCAGACGTGAATCTGGCGCCGAACTTTTTCCGCCAATCGCTGTTCTGGCAGTCGCACAGCCCGCTCAATTGGGGACACTACGAGTCGGCCGCGGCCGACGCGGCTCTCGATGCCATCGACCGGGCACGAGATGACGCGGAGTACAAGCAAGGCGTCCGAGTCTTCCAGCAAGCCTTGATCGACGACCCTCCAGCGATCTTTCTGGCGTGGAGCGAGCGGCTGCGCGCCGTGAGCACACGGTTCGAAGTGCACGAAGAGCCGGGGCGGGACATTCTGAATACACTTCGGCTGTGGCGGCCGGCTGCCACGAGCGCGGCGCACAATTGACGTGAAGATTCGCCACATCGCGACTCGTTTTGCGATTGTCCTGGCCATCGCGGCGATGCTGCCGCTGGTCGCCTACGGCTTTTGGTCGCTGATCACGCTTCAGCGCGGCACCCGAGACTCGGTGGTGACCGGCAACCTCAACGTCGCCACCCGCGCCGCCGAAGAAATCCGCCGCTACATCGTCGGCGACGCGGAAATCCTGAAAGCGCTGGCCGCGGACCTGCAGAACACCGGCCT
>Ga0068864_100004647_pt1 | contig 11258 bp, 9 predicted proteins | sample KBSSwiS72_FD_66586 | JGI IMG/M metagenome (GOLD analysis project Ga0068864, IMG submission 66586) | Switchgrass rhizosphere microbial communities from Kellogg Biological Station, Michigan, USA - KBS Switchgrass S7-2 | ecosystem: Host-associated > Plants > Roots > Rhizosphere > Soil ...
GTGTCGCAGCCGGCGTCGGCGGCGGCGCGGATGTTGTCGACCTTGATGCCGCCGTCGACCTCGAGCCGGATGTCGCGGCCGCTCGCGTCGATGCGCTTGCGCAGCTGCTCCAGCTTCTTCAGTGCCGAAGGAATGAAGCTCTGCCCGCCGAAGCCCGGGTTGACGCTCATCACCAGGACAAGGTCCACCTTGTCGAGGACCCAGTCGATCTCGTCGATCGAGGCCGCGGGGTTGAGCACGACCCCGGCCTGGCAGCCGGCAGCCTTGATCAGCTGCACGGTGCGGTCGACGTGGCGGCTCGCCGCCGGATGAAAGCTGATCAGATCGGCGCCCGCCTTTGCGAACTCCTGCGCCAGCGCGTCGACCGGCTCGACCATCAGGTGCACGTCGATCGGCACCTTCGTTCCGTCGGCCCTGACCGCGTGCTTGCGCAGCGCCGCGCACACCATCGGCCCGATCGTCAGGTTGGGCACGTAATGGTTGTCCATCACGTCGAAGTGGATCCAGTCGGCGCCGCCGGCGATGACATCGCGCACCTCGTCGCCGAGCCGTGCGAAGTCGGCCGAAAGAATGCTCGGGGCGATGCGAAAGCGCGGCATGCTGATCGCGTCGATTCTAGGTCGCGGCCCCGAGGCCGCCTCCTAGAATGACCTCATGGCCCATCCCCAGTTCACGATCAGCGTCGCGGTGCGCCACCTGCCCGAGGAGACGGATCGCGAGGCCGGCCAGTTCGCGTTCGCCTACACCGTGACGATCAGGAACAGCGGCGACGTCACCGGCCAGCTGATCGGCCGCCACTGGATCGTCAGCGACGGGAATGGGCACGTCGAGGAAGTGCGCGGCCTCGCCGTGGTCGGCCACCAGCCGGTGCTCAAGCCGGGCGAGACCTTCGAATACACCAGCTGGACCCGCCTCGCAACGCCGAACGGCACCATGCGCGGCACTTTCTTCTGCATGACCGAGGACGCCGAGCCGTTCGATGCGCCGATCGGCGAGTTCGGCCTGACGCTCGCTTCGGCATTGCATTGAGCGCCAAGCGAGGCGCCTCGCCCTGGGACCTGACCGCGCTGCTCAACGCGGCCGACCCGAAGGCCTCGCTCGCGGAGCGCCATCTCTGGATCATCCGTTTCCTCGAATGGCTGCGGCATGCGCCGGTCCAGAGCGAGGCGCGCGCCACCGCCCCGGCCGAGCTCGTTGCGGCGGCCCCGGCCGAGGCGACGCCGACCCAGGCGCTGCGCCTGCGCCACATGCTCGGCGTCATCGAGCGCAACGCCGAGCACCGCGATCGCGTCGGCACGATGCTGGTCGCGTTCCTGCGCGAGGTCGACAGCGCCGCGCTGCTCGCCGACTTCGGCTTCGCGCCGCGCGCCGGCCTCTGGGCCGAGTTCGGCCGGCGCGTGCGTTCGCGCATCCTGCCGCTGACGCCGGCGACGAGCGACCTCGGTGAGCTGTTCGCCCTGCTTTTCCCGCCCGGCAGCGACGCTGCCTGGCTGACCGCGCTCGACGCCGAGACCGAGGCGCGGCTGGCGGCCCTGCTGGCGCCGATCGCCGACGACGGCAGCGACTGGCGCGCGCCGTTCCTCGAGGCGATCATGTTCCTCGCGAGCGCGATCCGCTCGGCCGGCTTTTCGCCGCTGCTGCGCCAGCGCATGAGTCCCGAGTTGCTGGTCGACGAGCCGTTTCGCCAGCTCGCGCGCGCCGCCGAGCGGATCCGCGAGCACGCCGAGTCGAGCGAGCCGGAGGCACACGCGCAGCTGCTGCGCGATGCCCAGTACCTGCGTGCCCTGCTCGACGTCTGCCGGCGCTGCGCGACGAGCGTCCATGAGCATCTTGAGGCGCACGGCGTCTCGGTCGACGTGGTCTTCGAGGCCGACCAGCTGCGCGAGCGCACGCACCGCATCGAGCTCCTGCTCGGCTGCGTGCTGAGCGAGCGGCCGGCGCGCGAGCTGCTGCGCTTCGTCGCCCAGATGGTCGACGCTGCCGAAGGGCGGCGCTCGATCCGGGGCCTGTTCGCCGAGCACTATTCGATCCTCGCGCGCAAGGTCGCCGAGCGCAGCGCCGACGCCGGCGATCACTACATCACGCGCGATGCCGCCGAGTACCGGGAGATGCTCCGCGCCGCGGCGGGCGGCGGCGCGGTGCTCGGCGCGACGACGCTGCTCAAGGCCCTGATGGGCATGATCGGCCTGGGCGTGTTCTGGGCCGGCTTCGCCAACGGCCTCAACTACGCGGCCTCGTTCGTGCTGATCCAGCTGCTGCACTTCACGGTCGCCACCAAGCAGCCGGCGATGACCGCGCCGGCGCTTGCCGACAAGCTCGGCGACGTCGCCAGCGACGAAGGTCTCGAGCGCTTCGTCGACGAGGTCGCGTGCCTGATCCGCTCGCAGGCCGCCGGCATCTTCGGCAACCTGCTCGCCGTCGTCCCGGTCGTGCTGGGCGCGCAGTGGCTGGCGCGGGCCGCGTTCGGCGCGCCGATCATCGGCCCGACGCAGGCCGAGTACACGCTTGCCTCGCTCAGCCTCGCCGGCCCGACGCCGGTCTTCGCCGCCTTGACCGGCGTGCTGCTGTTCGCGAGCTCGCTGGTCGCCGGCTGGGTCGAAAACTGGTTCGTCTGGCACCGGCTCGACAGCGCCATCGCCTGGAACCCGCGCATCGTCGACCGCTTCGGCGCCGCCCGGGCAAGGAGGTGGTCGGCGTTCTGGCGCCGCAACATCTCGGGCCTGGCGTCGAACGTCTCGCTCGGCCTGCTGCTCGGCCTGGTCCCGGCAATCGCCTGGTTCTTCAGCCTGCCGATCGACGTTCGCCACGTCACGCTCGCGACCGGGCAGCTGGCCGCCGCCGTCGGCGTGCTCGGCGTCGCCATCGTCGCGAGCGCGCCGTTCTGGTGGTGCGTCGCCGGCATCGCCGCGATCGGCGCGCTCAATCTCGGCGTCAGCTTCTGGCTCGCGTTTCGCGTCGCCCTGCGATCGCGCGGCATCCGCCTCGCCGATCAGAGCCGGATCCATCGCGCCATCCGCCGGCGCTTGCGCCAGCGGCCGGCGTCGTTCATCCTGCCGCCGCGGCTCGCTCCCGCCTAACCTTCGCCATCACCAAGGACGCTGCATGCCGCTCTGGACGATTCTGTTCCCGCTGCTGTCGATCGGCCTGGTCGGCCTGGGCTTCGTGCTGCCGGTCGGCGCGCTCCTGATCGCCGCCGCGGTGCCCGCGCTGTGCGGCTCGGTGCTGGCGTCGGTGCACCATGCCGAGGTCGTCGCCCACCGCGTCGGCGAGCCGTTCGGGACGCTGATCCTCGCGCTCGCGGTGACCGTGATCGAGCTCGCCCTGATCGTCTCGATGATGCTTGCCGGCGGTCCCGACAAGTCGGCGCTGGCACGCGACACGATCTTCTCGGCGATCATGATCATCTGCAACGGTGCGGTCGGCCTGTGCCTGGTGGTGGGCGGCCTGAAATACCGGGAGCCGGCGTTCAGCGTCGAAGGCACGACCGTGTCGCTGTCGACGCTGATCGCGCTGGCGACGCTGTGTCTCGTCCTGCCGTCGTTCACGACCAGCAATTCGGGGCCGACCTACACCGGCGCGCAGCTCGCCTTCGCTGCGATCGCGTCGCTGGTGCTATGGGGCTCGTTCGTGTTCGTCCAGACGGTGCGCCACCGCGACTACTTCCTGCCGCCGGCTGGCGTCGACGACGAGTCCAACCACGCGGCGCCGCCGTCGACCAAAGTCGCGTGGGCCAGCTTCGGGCTGCTCGTGGTCTCGCTCGTCGCCGTGATCGGCCTGGCGAAGGTGCTGTCGCCCGCGGTCGAGAGCGGCGTCGCGGCGGTGGGTGCGCCTCCGGCGGTGATCGGCATCGTCATCGCCCTGCTCGTGCTCCTGCCGGAAACCTGGGCCGCGGCACGCGCGGCGGCCACCAACCGGCTCCAGACCAGCCTCAACCTCGCGCTCGGCTCGGCGCTGGCCAGCATCGGCCTGACGATTCCCGCGGTCGCGCTGGTGGCGACGCTGCTCGGCATGCCGCTGCAGCTGGGCCTGACGCCCAAGGACCTGGTGCTGCTCGCGCTCACCTTCACGGTCAGCGCGATCACGCTCGTCACCGGGCGAACCAACGTCATGGAGGGCGTGGTCCACCTCGTCATCTTCGCCGCGTTCGTCTTCCTCGCCTTCGTTCCCTAGCGCCGGTCAGGGCTCGTCGTCGCGTCGCTCGCCCTTGCTGCGGCCCGCGAACATCGTCCACCAGACGATGAGGAGAAGCAGCACCAGGGCGCCGAACGATTCCAGCAGAATGACCCACATGACCAGCGCCTTCGCACGCGCCAATCGGCTGGCGGCGGTGCCGATTCTAGGAAGGCTGTCGCTGCTCATCGCGCTGCTCGCGGCGGCGTGCTCGAGCACGCCGCCGCCGACGACACCCGGCCCCCAGGCGCCCGTCGCCGGAGGTGCGCCCGCCGCGCCGACGGCGCCGGAGGTGCGCGACGACCTGGCCGCGGCGACGATCGACCGGCCGCGGGCACGCTGGATCGCGGCGCGCTGGAGCGACCTGCCGGGCTGGAACGGCGACCGCGTCGGCGAGTTCTGGCCCGCGTTCCTGCGCAGCTGCGAGCGCCCGGCCGCGCCGTGGCTCGCCGTCTGCGTCACGGCGCGACAGAGCTTCGCTGCGCCGCCTGCCGACGCGGCGCTGCGCGACTGGATGCAGCAGCACCTGCGCGCCTATCGCGTCGAGTCGCTGGCGCGCGACCCGGCCGGTCTGGCGACCGGCTACTTCGAGCCGCTGGTCGAGGCCTCGCGCGAGCCGAAGCGCGGATTTCGCGTCGCCCTCTATGGCCCGCCCGCCGACCTGGCGACGAGGAAGCCCTACTGGACGCGCCAGCAGCTCGAGACGCTGCCGGCGGCGCAGAAGAGCCTGCGCGGCAGCGAGATCGCCTGGGTGCGCGACCCGCTCGACGCTCTCGTGCTGCAGGTGCAAGGCTCGGGTCGGCTCGCCTTCGCCGGCGCGGGCGGCGGCGTCAAGGTTGTCCGGGTCGCCTTCGCAGGGCACAACGACCAGCCGTACCAGTCGATCGGCCGCTGGCTGATCGAGCAGGGCGAGCTGCGCGCGAGCGAGGCCTCGTGGCCGGCGATCCGCGCCTGGGCGCGGCAGAACCCGGGCCGGGTCGACGAGATGATCCGCAGCAACCCGAGGGTCGTCTTCTTCCGCGAGGAGCCGCTGCCCGATCCGGCGATCGGCCCGAAGGGTGCGCAGGGCGTTCCGCTCACTCCCGGCCGCTCGATCGCCGTCGATCCCCAGAGCGTGCCCTACGGCACCCCCGTCTGGCTCGACACCAGCGAGCCGCTCTCGACCCGGCCGCTGCGCCGCCTCGTCGTCGCCCAGGACACGGGGACGGCGATCGTCGGCGCGGTCCGGGCCGACTACTTCTGGGGCTGGGGCGACGACGCCGAGGCCGAGGCCGGCCGCATGAAGCAGCCGCTCAGGATGTGGGTGCTCTGGCCGGCATCGTGAGCCTGCTGACGTCGCCGGCGCGAGCCGAATCGGCCCGCGGCGAAAGGTTTTTCGGCCGGTGCCGACAGACGCGCATCGATTCAAGGAGACTTCCGCCATGACCCGCCGCCCTTTCCTTGCCATGCTCTCGGCCTTCGGCCTCGCGCCGCGTCTGGCGTCGGCACAGCCGGCTGCCGGCGCCAAGAGCGAGCCGCTCAAGCTCAGCGACGCCGAGTGGAAGCAACGCCTGACGCCGGCGGCGTACGACGTGCTGCGCCACGAGGGCACCGAGTACCCCGGGTCGAGCCCGCTCAATGGCGAGCACCGCAAGGGGCGATTCGATTGCGCCGGCTGCGACCTGCCCCTCTTCACCTCGGACACCAAGTTCGACAGCGGCACCGGCTGGCCGAGCTTCTACGCCTCGATCCCGGGCGCGGTGGCGATGAAGACCGATCACAAGATGATCGTTCCCCGCACCGAGTACCACTGCGTGCGCTGCGGCGGCCATCAGGGCCACGTCTTCGACGACGGCCCGAAGCCGACCGGCAAGCGCTACTGCAACAACGGCGTCGCGCTGAAGTTCGTCCCGGCCTAGCCGTTCGGAGCGGAGCCGGCCGTTCCCGGCAAGCCCGGCGACGCACTCGCCGCGCGCGTCGCCCGTAGACTGGGCGCATGCCCTTTTTCACCTATGTTCGTTCGCCGGCGAGCGGACCGTCCGACGGCACGATCGATCCGAGCGATCCGATGGCGCGCGAGGCGCAGACCTTCCCGCTGCTCGACCCCGGAATGATCGATCGCGTCGCCCGCTACGGCAGCGAGGAGCGCTTCGCGGCGGGCGCGCCGGTCTTTTCGCGCGGCGAGCGCAGCGTCGACTTCTTCGTCGTCCTCGACGGCTCGATCGAGATCTTCGACATCGACGCCGACGACCGGCCGCAGGTCTTCGCGATCCTCCGCCAGCGCCAGTTCGCGGGCGAGCTCGACCTGTTCAACGAGCGCCAGGTGCTGGTGAGCGCGCGCGCCGGCGAGCCGAGCGTGCTGCTGCGCGTCAGGCGCGCCGACTTCCGCCGCATGGTGTCGACCGAGAGCGACATCGGCGAGATCGTCATGCGCGCGTTCATCCTGCGCCGGGTCGGGCTGATTCGTCACGTCCACGGCGGCGTCGTCGTCGTCGGCCCGGCGCACGGCGCGGACACGCTGCGCCTGGTCCAGTTCCTGACCCGCAACGCCTATCCGCTTCGCTTGCTCGACACCGAGGCCGATGCCGAGGCGGGCGGCTTTCTCGACTGCTTCTCGCTCAGCGCGGCCGACCTGCCGGTGGTGGTCGCCCCCGGCCATCGGGTGCTGAAGAACCCGTCGCTGCCGCAACTCGCCGACGAGCTCGGCCTGACCGAGACCTTCGATCACGCCCAGGTGTTCGATCTCGCCGTCGTCGGCGCCGGGCCGGCCGGGCTGGCCGCGGCGGTGTACGGCGCGTCCGAAGGCCTGCAGACCATCGTCCTCGAAAGCCTGGCGCCCGGCGGCCAGGCCGGGACCAGCTCGAAGATCGAGAACTACCTGGGCTTTCCGACCGGCATCTCGGGCCAGGCGCTCGCCGGCAGGGCGCAGGTGCAGGCGCAGAAGTTCGGCGCCCGGCTGGCGCTGTCGCGCGCCGTCGTCGGCCTCGACTGCGACGCGGCCCCGTTCACGCTTGCGCTCGACGACGGCGAGTCGATCCGCGCGCGCGCCATCGTCGTCGCCACCGGCGCGCGCTACCGCAAGCTCGACGTCGCCGGCTACGAGCGCTTCGAAGGGGCCGGCATCTACTACGCCGCGACGGCGATGGAGGCCGAGCTGTGCGGCGAGCAGGAGATCGTCGTCGTCGGCGGCGGCAACTCGGCCGGGCAGGCCGCGGTCTTTCTCGCCCGCAGCGCGAAGCACGTGCACATGCTCGTTCGCGGCGCCGGACTGGCGGCGACGATGTCGGACTATCTGGTCCAGCGCATCGAGCGCTCCGACAGGATCACGCTCTATCCGCATTCGGAGGTCACCGCCCTGGCCGGCGACGCTAGCCTGCGCAGCGTCACCTGGACCGACCGGCAAAGCGCGAGAGAGACGACTCGGCCGGCGACGAGCGTCTTCGTCATGATCGGCGCCGAGCCGAACACGCAGTGGGCCGCCGGCTGCCTCGACCTCGACCCGCAGGGCTTCGTCCGCACCGGCGCGCAGGTGGGCGCCGACGCCGATTCACCTTACGCGACGTCGCGGCCGGGGGTCTACGCGGTCGGCGACGTCCGCTCGGGCTCGGTCAAGCGGGTGGCGTCGGGAGTCGGCGAGGGCTCGGTGGTCGTCCAGTCGATCCATCGCTATCTCCATCCCGGACCCTGAGCGACGCCGCTGCCGGAGACGAAGCGAAGGTCAGCGGGACGGACAATCTGCCGATGCCGACCGCCAAGACCGCCGTCAAGAAGGAGGCTCCGGTCGTGGCGGAGGAGAGCCTGACGAGCCGGCTCGGCCCGGGCCTCATCACCGGCGCCGCCGACGACGACCCGAGCGGCATCGCCACCTATTCGCAGGCCGGCGCGCAGTTCCGCTTCGCGCTCGTCTGGACACTGTTCCTGACGACGCCGCTGATGGTCGGCATCCAGATGCTCTCGGCGCGGATCGGCTTCGTCACGCGCAACGGCCTGGCCACCAACATCGGTCGCGTCTGCCCGAGGTGGCTGACGATCTCGCTGATCGGCCTGTTGGTCGTCGCCAACACGATCAACATCGCCGCCGACGTGGGGGCGATGGCCGAGGCGGTCAAGCTGCTGGTCGGCGGCCCGCAGCCGCTGTACGTGCTCGCCATCGGCGCGGTGTGCATCGCGATGCAGGTCTACTTCTCGTACGAGCGCACGGTGCGCGTGCTCAAGTGGCTGACGCTCGCGCTTTTCGCCTACGTCGCCGTGATCCTGGTCGTTTCGGTGCCGTGGCGGCAGGCGATCACGGAGTCGCTGCGCCCTTGGGCGTTCCTGCCGGCGAGCGCGACCGCCAAGGAGTACGCGGCGATGGTCGTCGCCGTCCTCGGCACGACGATCAGCCCCTATCTGTTCTTCTGGCAGGCGACGCAGGAGGTCGAGGACTGTCGGCGCCGGCCGGAAGGCAAGCACCTGCACCGCCACCCGGCCTACGTGCGCAAGCACCTGCGTCGGATCAAGCTCGACACGGTGATCGGCATGGGCTTCTCGAACCTGGTCGCCCTGTGCATCGTCGTTGCCACCGCGGTGACGCTGAACCAGCGCGGCATCGTCGACATCCAGACGTCCGCGCAGGCGGCCGAGGCGCTGCGTCCGGTAGCGGGCGCTTTCGCGTTCCTGATCTTCTCGCTCGGCATCATCGGCACCGGGCTTCTCGCCGTGCCGGTGCTGGCCGGCTCGGCGGCTTACGCGGTGAGCGAGCTGTTCGGCTGGAAGGCCGGCTTGTCGCGCGGCTTCCACGAGGCGCGAGGCTTTTATCTCATCATCATCGCCGCCACCGGCATCGGCTCGGCGATGGGTTTCTTCGACGTCGACCCGATCAAGGCGCTGGTGCTGAGCGCGATCGTCAACGGCGTGATCTCGGTGCCGATCATGGTGGTGCTGATGATCATCGGCCAGTCGAAGCAGGTCATGGGACGATTCACGATCACGCGGCGCCACCGCGTCCTCGGCTGGAGCGCCACCGGGGTCATGGCCGCGGCGGTCGCGGTGATGTTCGCGACCGGCTTCTAGCCGCCCTGGCTTGCGCTACTGAGCCGTCGCGCTCGTCCAGGCCTTGCGGATCACGGCGCCGCAGCGCACCGAGGTCTGCGCTGCGTCGCCGCCGGTGTCGTGGCGGGCGAGGACACCGTAGATGGCCTTGCTCGCGTCGATCCATGGGTAGAAGCCGAACGCGCCGGCGCTGCTGAAGGCGCCGTCGCCGACGTTGGGATCGTCCTCGACCCAATGGCCGATCGAATAGTGCCAGCTCAGGTCTGGAGGAATCGGCGTCGACACGGCGGTGCTGCAGGTGGCCGGGTTGGTGCAGACGGCGTGGCTGCCAAGGGCGGCTTGCATGCGCAGGCCGCCGCCGAGGATCTTGCGAAGGAAGCGCGCGTAGTCGTCGGCGGTCGTGACGATCCCGCCGGCGAGCTGCGGCTGCGAATAGGCGAGCGCGACGTCGCTGCCGAGCTGGCTGCGGATTTCGGTCGCGAGCGCGACGTTGGCGAGCGGGCCGAGCCCGTTCAGGCTGGCGTGCTTTTCCATGTGGCCGCCGCCGTAGTCGAACTTGCCGTCGCTGGCGGCGGTGTACGTACCGTTGGCGAGGAAGTCGACGCACTGCTGAACGGTCTGGGCCGGCAGGCAGATCGCAAAGCTGCTGTAGCCGCTGCGGAAGGTGAGGAACTTGACGTCTTCGGCGCTGAGCACGCCACCCCGGCGCTGCACGAAATAGCTCGCATAGAGCCACTTCGACGCCGAGGCGATGTACATCGAGGTCGCGGCGGTGTAGAGCGTCGGATCGCTGCTGCTCGCAACCGCGCCCGACGCCAGCCGACTCGCCTGGTCGCCGATCTCCCAATAGAACGGGCGTGCCGGCGTGCACGCGTTGCTGCCGCTGCTGGCGGTCGACGTCGCGGCGGCGACGCGCGCGCGGCAATGGCCGGGTCGGGATTGGGCGCCGGTGCCGGCGAGTCGCCGCCGCCGCACGCCGTGAGCACCGCCATCGCGAGCAGCGCCGACGATCTCATGGAGCGCTCCCCTGGCGCGTCGCGCGTTGCTCGCGCGCATAGGCGGCGATCTCGGCGAGCGAGATCGTGCCTTGCCGGTTCTTGTCGATCTCGTCGAAGTGCTTGTAGACGTACGGCATTCCGGCCTGCGCCTCGTCCTTGGTCAAGCGGCCGTCGCCGTTCTTGTCGGCGGCGGCGAAGCGCTTCTGCATCTCGGCCGCCATCTGCTTGATCCGATCGCTGTCCTGCGCCGCGGCGCTGGCGGCAATCGACGCCAGGACCAGGGCGAAGCCGGCACGGCCGGCGATCGCGCGGGAGTTCGTCATGGCTGATCTCCTGGGTCGGATGCGGCGGGGCAGAGCCGTCTCCTGACTATCGGCCGGCAATGTTGCCGCTCGATTGCTGGCGCTCGCGGCGTTCGTGAACAACCCCGCGCCCGACCTGCTTTCGCCGCCTGTCCGCCGCACCCAGGCGGAGTGCCTACACTTCCGTGTGCGCGGCCGGTCACGAGCGGGCTCGCGCCTCTCGCCAGCAATTCCGACCGGAGTGACGAACGATGAATGCCCCGCTTCCCGACGACATCCGCAAGGCGCTGGAAAGCGTCACGCTCGACGACAAGTACGCGCTCGAATCGGGCCGCGCCTTCATGAGCGGCGTCCAGGCGCTGGTGCGGCTGCCGATGCTGCAGAGGAAGCGCGACGCCGTCTTCGGCCTCAACACCGCCGGCTTCATCAGCGGCTACCGCGGCTCGCCGCTCGGCGGCTACGACCAGGCGCTGTGGCAGGCGAAGAAGCATCTCGCGGCGCAGAACATCGTCTTTCAGCCCGGCGTCAACGAGGAGCTCGGCGCGACCGCCGTCTGGGGCACGCAGCAGCTCGACCTCTATCCGCAGACGAACAAGTTCGACGGCGTGTTCGGCATCTGGTACGGCAAGGGCCCGGGTGTCGACCGCTGCTCCGACGTCTTCAAGCACGCCAACATGGCCGGCACGTCGAAGCACGGCGGCGTGATCGCGATCGCCGGCGACGACCACATCGCCAAGAGCTCGACCGCGGCGCACCAGAGCGACCACATCTTCAAGGC
>Ga0068864_100004650_pt1 | contig 11256 bp, 10 predicted proteins | sample KBSSwiS72_FD_66586 | JGI IMG/M metagenome (GOLD analysis project Ga0068864, IMG submission 66586) | Switchgrass rhizosphere microbial communities from Kellogg Biological Station, Michigan, USA - KBS Switchgrass S7-2 | ecosystem: Host-associated > Plants > Roots > Rhizosphere > Soil ...
AGGCTGAATATCGCTGTGAGTGATTTGCCATTGCGCGAATACTCTTGGACCAGCCAATTCTTATATTGTCGAGCACCTTCACGCACACCCGTGATAATGCGCTCACCCTCGCCGCCTGCGCCATACGAACTGTTGTCATCAAAAACAGCATAGTCAAGTGTGAGTGTTATTTCTTTGATAGCCACGCTCCCGCTAAAGGAGAGGGGTCCGGGTGACTCCATAGTCATTTGAGTTCCAGGCAAAAGAGATTTTCCGCGCATGTCTGGATGAAACGCTGTGTCCATCGTGCAGTACACTGAGTCGAGTTCAGTCTTGCCGCCATCCTCATAGGCAATTGTCTTTATTACAGCCGCGGCGATCACTGCCTTCGTTGAATTGTTTCTGAGGCTATAAGTTAGGTCGTCAAGCTTATTGGGCGCGCTCGAAACAAAACTCGGCTGAATTATTTCAACCGGCATCACACCCGCTTTCTCCGCTGGCTGAGTCACTATGATCTTAATACCCGCTGACTCACGAGATTGAAGTCTCTTTGTGCTCCGCGCCGCGAAAGTGACTCCGCTTAGGAACACAATTAAGACCAAGCTAATCAAAAATCTGAACTTCATGGTAATCCTCGTTCGTCCATTGACGTTGCGGTGGTAAGACGCTATCTTACACGCCATGAGAACTACGGTGTCAACCAAGGGGCAAATCATTCTTCCCGCGGAAATAAGGCGGGAAGATGACATTAGATCCGGCCAGGAGTTCCAGATTGAACGCATCGATCGTGGTGAATATCTTCTAAGGCGGACAAAGAAATCAAGGAACGAAGGTTTGGTTAAATTATTGTTGTCTTGTCCCATCAAGGACTGGTTTCAGCCTCTCGATCGTTCTGAAACCACCGACGACCTCAAGCTACCTACTATCGGATGACCTTTCTCGTTGATGCAAACGTACTCAGTGAGCCCACGAAACAGGAGGCTAACCGCAAGGTTGTGGCCTGGCTCACGGAAAATGAAGCCAATCTGGTGGTTGATTCCATCATTCTTGGAGAATTACGAATCGGTATTCTGGCACTCCCTCGTGGGCGCAAGCGAGATAGATTAGAACAATGGTTTGAAACTGTCGTTGAGACTATCGATTGCCTTCCGTGGGATGCAACTGTAAGCCGGCGCTGGGCTGAACTAATGGTCGATTTGAAGCGCAAGGGCGAAACAGTGCCTTTGTTGGACGGAATGATTGCTGCCAGTGCGCTCCATCACGATCTAATTGTTGCCACCCGCAATACACGCGACTTTAGAAAGACCAGAGTCAAAACCGTTAATCCGTTCGATTAACATTCCCGACTTGATTGATCTGCGGCTAAGTTTATGACTCGTCGTAGGCGCGTTTGGCTTTGACGGTGACGAATTCGTCGCTTTCGATGATGTAGGCGGTCAGGTTGTAGCCGTAGACGCAGCCGGTGTCGAGGCCGATGGCTTTGCGTCCGCGACGAGGTTCAGGAGCCGGCCAGTGGCCGAACAACACGATCTTCTCTCCATGATAGACGTGATACCACGGCGTGCCATCTTCACTCTCACGATCGGCGCCGAGCGTCCGCAGGAGCGTCATGTCGCCGGTCGTTTGTGAGTAGAGTTCGACGTTCGGGCGCAAACCCGCATGCACGACCAAATGCGTGTCGAGATCGATTGTGAACGGCATGCGATTGAAGAAGGTGGCGTAGGCTTCTTTTTCAGCGCGCAGTTCTTTGTGAGTCTCTTTCTGCGCGGACTTTAACTCAATGTCCTCGCCATTCCATTTTCGCCGCAGCGCCAAATCGTGATTACCAATCACGGCATTGAAGCGTGCGTCAGTCATGAAAAGCTCGAGGACTTCCTTGTTCTTCGGCCCCTTCGTGATCAAATCCCCTACGGCAAAGACACGGTCGTCGTCGCCGACACCAATCTTTTCCAGTAGTTCCATTAACTCATCGTAACAACCGTGAATATCTCCAAGTACAATCCTGCGACCTGTCATATTGGCAGTCTATTGCATGGCGTAACTTCGATCAAACTGAGCCGCAAATCAACGCGTAGAAGCGCAGATCCGATCAGCGGTAAAGGTAAGTCTTACTTTCTTTCTCATCCCACTCAACGCTGTCGATATTGTCGCGGTCACCCTCCAGGATCTCTTCGTTCAACTTGTTAGTGCTGATCATCGGGTCGAGGTTTACGAGGTAAACAATCTTGCCGAGTGGTTCGTCCTCGTCCTCGCGATTGAGTTCACGCAGTTCGTAGTCAAAATGATGAATATCAAAAATGTGTTTGAGAACGTCGTCAGTCTTATCGACGCTCCGCGTTTCCACACAAACTTGCATCGAACGGAAAACCTGGAATCGTTCGAAGTATTCGAGCACTGACAGAGTGAGCAGCACGAACAAGGTGAGGATCACGGCCATGTCCCAACGTCCGACACCCGCAGCCAAACCAACTCCGAGACAGACGAGCAGCACCGTGGTTTCTTTCGGATCGCGAATGTTCGTGCGGAAACGGACCAGCGACGCCGCCGCAAAAATTCCGAAAGCACGCGCCGCACTATCACCCACGACCATCATCATTCCACCTGCAACCACGGCCATGAGAATCTGCGTCTGGGCCACATAAGGATTACGGCGCGCCACCGAGACTCCGCGTCGTGGTCGAAACGCGAGCAGCGACGCGAGGAATGCGGCCAATGAGAACCGCAACGCGATGCGAGCCGACGTCGATTCCCAGGTCGAGATGGTCGCGGGCGTAAGTCCGGTGGCGTCTGGTCCAAAGAGTTGTCCGATCAACGGGATCTCGCGCCGGGCGTCAGCGGTTTCGGGCGCGGTCGACGGCACACTTGTTACCTTAGCTTCCGGTTGATCGCGCCAAACGTAAGCTAAGATGCCACACACTAGCAGCAACACGACAAACAACCCCACCACCGCAAAAGTAACACGGCTCATTTTAGTCATCCTTTCTTGATTGGACCGCAATCAGCACAAAGGTGGAAAGCACGGCAGCGATAATTCAGTATGTGCTCTTTCTGCGTTTTTGCGGCGAACTACTTCCGACAGGCGGTGAGCTGTTTGAGCCTTCGAAAAATAGCTGGCTGTTGAATGGTTCTTCGCCCACGCCGATTGTTGGACGTTCATAAGTGCCGTCCGATGTCATGTTCCTGGCCTTCACGTTGTCACGCAGGTATGCAGCGATGACCGTATCCTTGAGATAGTTTTTCAACTCCGCATCGAGCACCGGAACCACAACTTCAACGCGACGATCGAGATTGCGCGCCATCCAGTCGGCAGAGCCAATGTAGACTTCCTCGTCGCCGCCATTCGCAAAGTAAAAAATGCGACTGTGCTCAAGGAACCGTCCGACGACGCTTCTCACCTGAATCGTTTGCGAGAGTCCCGGCTCGCCGGGTCGAATCATGCACGCGCCACGCACGATAAGATCGATCTTGACGCCGGCCTGCGACGCTTCATACAGCGCTTCGATGATGTGAAGATCTGTCAAACGATTGACCTTCGCGGCGATGTACGCGGGTCGTCCAGCGCGCGCGTGTTCAGTTTCACGCTCGATCAGTTGCATCATGCGGCGACGCAGATTCAGCGGGGCAACCATCAGACGGCTAAAATCTTTCTGCATTGAAAAGCCGGTGAGAAAGTTGAACAAGTCGGTCGCATCGTCGCCGATCATCGAATCGTTAGTCAGCAATCCGAGATCGGTGTAGACGCGCGAAGTCGTGGGATTGTAGTTGCCTGTCGCGATGTGTGTATAAGTTTGCAGGCCGTCGTCTTCGCGTCGCACCACCAGCGCGACTTTGCTGTGCGTCTTCAGGCCGACCAAACCGTAAACGACGTGCACGCCGGATTCGGCAAGACGCTTCGCCCACTCGATGTTGTGCTCTTCGTCGAACCGCGCTTTGATCTCGACTACGGCGGTCACTTGTTTGCCACGCTCGCTGGCTTCGATTAGCGCCTGCGGAATCGGAGACTTCTGTCCCGTCCGGTAGAGACACATCTTGATCGCGACAACTTTCGGATCGTGCGCGGCGGCCTGGATGAAATCCACGATCGTTCCGAACGACGTGTAAGGGTGATGCAGCAACACGTCGTGCTTCTTGATCGTGTCGAAGAGCGATTCCCTGTTTCGGAGCGCCGGATGCACTACAGTTTTCAGCGGTTTGTCTTTGAGATCGGGTTGGTTGAGACCGTAGAGCTCCATCAAGTCAGGGACGTCGAGCAGTCCGTCGACTACATAAACGTCGTCCTGCTCGAGACCAAGCGCATGAGTGAGATATTCAATCATGTCCGGCGGCATCGTGGACGCGACTTCCAAACGAACCGCCAAACCAAAGCGACGTTCGCGCAGCGATTCCTTAATGAGCGCCAGCAGGTCCGCAGCTTTGTCGTCGCGAATCTCGACGTCCGCATCGCGCGTCACGCGAAAGATATGGCCCTTGCTGAACGTCATGCTTGGAAACAAAGCATGGATGTTCGCTTCAATCACCTCTTCGACTAACGCAAACTTCAACTCGCCTTCGTTGACCGGGATCAGTCGCGGCACGACGGGCGGCACTTTTATCCGTACAAACCTGATCTCGTTTCCCAACGGCGCACCGGCCAGCGTGTCCTCGGGGTTACTTTCCACCGTGAGCCCGATGTTCAGACTGAGATTTGAAATGTAAGGAAACGGCCGCGCCGGATCGACAGCCTGCGGAGTGAGTACCAAAAAAATATTCTTCATGAAGTACTCAGACAGGCCCTTCTTTTCAGCCGCGGTCAGCGACGAGTAAGGCGCGATAACCACGCCTTGCACTTTTAGTTCCGGAAGGACTTCATCACGCAGACAACGCGTGTGTTCTTCGACCAGCGTGAGTACACGTTTGCGAATGACGCGAAGCTGTTCCTCGGGCGTCAACTCGCCGGGCATCGGACCGATGTCTTCGATACTCAGCATCTCCTTGATGCCCGAGACGCGCACCATGAAGAATTCGTCGAGGTTGGATGAGAACACCGCAAGGAACTTCAGCTTTTCCAGAACCGGCGTGGACTTCTCAGTCGCTTCTTCGAGCACGCGGCGAAAGAATTCCAATTGGCAAAGGTCGCGGTTGAGTACGGACCAGGCAAAAAAACGTTTGGGCTTTGATGTATTAACCACGGATGTTAGGGCTTAGAAAAACAGATTATTAGTTTGAACAACGCGCGTCGATAATCGTGCGTGCTTTGCGCACGAACTCTGCCGCCCAGTCGGAGGCTGGGCGATCGCGCTCCGCATTTCGCGAAGCGGCGAACACGCGCGTGATGGTTTTGTTTTGGTTTTCGGCGTCGAGTAGTCGCAGCAGATTGTCGGCGAGCAGCTTGCGACCCGCTTCGCTGATGTTGGTGTCGCCGACGCTCTTCGCGTTCGCCGTGCAGCGCCCGCCACTCACCGTGAGCGGATCCTTCTTACGCCATACTTCGAGTCGCGCTTTCTTTTCACTGGACGCAGAGTAGCCGAAAGTCGATCCCATATCGCTGACGTAGAACACTGCCTCGCCTGGTTTGCAGATGCGCGAGTCTCCGTCCTTCTTTGAATCGAGACAGGCAAACTTATGGTTGTCATTTTTGGTGTCGCCGTGATCGATGAAGGCGAGCCACAGTTTGAAGGCATCAATCTCCGCGCGCGGCGCACCGCTTTGCAGCAACTTCTGGAGCGAACCGGAAAGCGAACCTGCATCCTTGCCGTTGCAGTTAACATCGATTCCCTTCGCCAGCGGAAGTTCAATGCCCGCGGCGGGTTGAAACGGTGACCAGCTCGCGCCCTGGAAACTACGCGTCAGGCTCTTCTCACAATCGGGACAACTGACGTCGGCGACCCATTCGTCGTCCGCGAAAAAGCCGAGGGCTTTCGAGAAACGCGACGACAGAAACTCGCCATAGATCTCGCCGTTCCTTTTGTCGGGTGATTGTCCTTTAAAGTGGGGCTTAATTTTGTAGCGGATCAAATTGCCATCGTTGTCAGTCACGCCCGGCACTGAACAATGGAATTTGGGGGTTGTGCCCGCGCCGGGAGAAGCGTCTTTGTTCGCGACGCAGTTGAGCGGTTTCGCGAGACCGTTCGCATCAACTGGCGGTGCGCCTTTGCGCGGACCCCTGGACGGGTTGTAGCCCAGCACCGGATCGTAGCCGGGATCGGGTGTTCGATAGACTCTCGCAGTCTGTTCCGCGCGGGAGCGTTCGTCGGAGGTAAAGCAATTCTGTTGTGCTCCAGCGGGCCAGGCGAGAACGAGCGCAGCCACAAAAACTAAGAGGGGTAGACGCATGGGCTTAAGATAGCATTGTCGCCACCAAAAGGCACAAAAGGTACATAAAAGAAAGCCGCGTCATTCTTAATTCGTTTTGCGCCTTTGGGGCTATTTGATTTTGCGTAGAGCGTCGGTGAGGAGAGTGTTGAAGCGCGCCGGATCTTCAAGCATCGGATAGTGGCCGGTGCCTTTGATGATTAATACTTCAAACTGCGGCGCGTACTTATGATTCACTTCCACATTCGTGGGATTGAGATCGGAGTTGATCGCGATGATCGGGACTTTGGTTTCTTTCATTGTTGGTGCTGCGTCATACGAAAAGACCGCTTTCAAAATCGTAACTGCTGTTTCGGGCTGGCGAGTCGCAATGTCTGCGAGCACTCGTGTCTTCACGGCAGCCGGAGTGCTCGGCGAGAAGAAAAACTGATTCATCAAAGTTGCTGTCGCGCCTTTGAAGTCCGCCCGCATCTGGTTAAGCACGGCATCGACCTGCTCGGGAGGCAGTTTCGACTCGACATTTTGGAGCGTGTCGACCGGCACGATGCCAATCACGCGATCGGGCATTCGCTTCGCTGCTTCAAGCGCAATCGGTCCGCCCATTGAACTGCCGACTAACACGACGCGTTTGAGGTTGAGTTTTGTGACGACTGTCTTTACGTCGTCACCAAAACTCTCAACCGACCAGGTTTTGCGGTCCTGACCTGACTCTCCATGTCCGGGCAGATCGATGGTCACAACACGATGAGTCTTGGAAAACTCAGCCACCTGACTGTCCCAGAGATGACGATCGCAACTCCAACAATGAATGAAGACGAGCGCCGGCTCACCTTTACCCTGCACTTCATAATGAATGGGAACACTATCCGCCGCCGGAACCACCGCAGTCGCCAACGTCAACAAAAGAATACTTAGAAACATCGCTTCCCTTTCAAAAAGTTATTTCACCGGCGCCAGCCAACGTGCGGCGTTGCTGACATAGGTTTTTATATCGGCTAGCCGGGACGGATCGCGTTCGATCTCGTGTCCCGGTGGTTCGTACAGAAAACTTGGACAACCTTTAGACGTGTCCCAATTGTAATCGACCAGGTGATGAAAACTCGATTCCGCTATTGCTCGACCGAGTTCGTTACCATGTCGATCGCGGGCACGCTCAAACGCAACGATCAGATTGAAATCGCGCCCACTCACCTGGCTCTTCCCGCGGGCGATCACGCGCGCGTGATCTTCACCATCCGGTACACCGACGCTGCCTTCGTGCGGATGCGCCGGGAAATACTCAATCACACCGGCCGGACTCCTGAGCAATTCATGAACCGGCTCGACTGCCTTGATCCGCTGGTAGTCGCCATTCGCGCCCGAGTGATAATTGGGCCAGTCGATGGTTCTACTCTCCACATCGTCACGAGTATTGCGCGACGCGTCGGGATCCTGATGTTGCGAATGAAAGAAATGCGCGCGGCCCACGCCACCCAGCGTGCATAACGAGGAACCTAAGTCTTCGTGATCGCGCGTGGTCAGAATCCCACCACCGCGCTGTCGAAAGCGTGTGATGCCTTCGCAGTCCGCGACCGTCAATCCTTGTCCGGTATCGACGGCGAAAAGCCAGAGTTCGTCGAAGTCCGTGGTGTCCAAGACACTCAACACGGAATCGTTCCCCGTCGCGTCGACTTCGCGGTTACGTGCTGTGACTTTATAACCTGGTAGCGAAGCCAGATGATCGCGCAGCAAAGAAAACCGTTCGATGTTCCAGTTGTCTGCAACTGGAGGAATGGTCGTCTGCAATAGTATCTGAATCGGATTATGCATGACGCAATGATATAGCAGCCACAAAAAGCCACAAAAAGCACATCAAAGAAAGCTCGCTCTTTCTTGATTCGTTTGTGTGTCTTTTGTGCCTTTTTCTGGCAATTCTTTTTGGAGTACAGCGCGCAATTTGCCGCTCGCGTCCTGCAACTCCCACTCACGCCAGCGCGTGAAAGCCGCGCGCAAATGTTTGGTGCGCAACTTCACCAAATGACTCAACAACCACATCAACGCAGTTATCTGATCATTTTCCCTGGTCTTCCGCGCCTGGAGAATCTGTTTGCCCACACTCTCGATCCAAACGTCGCAATCGTGAACGTCACCGAGCGCCGTTTGTATGCGCGCGGCGCGTTTTGCATAACTGGCAATCGAACGTCCCCAGCACTGTTGAAATAGTTCGATCGCGTAACGCAGCCGCTTCGCGCCGATTCGCATCTCGTGCAGGTTCTCGATCTCAAACGGCTGGAACAAACCGTTACTCAACTTTTCAAACTCGCGCAGCCGCTCCTGAATTACGGCCTGCGACATCATCAGGAAGCTGACTTCCGGTGTTGTTTGTGTGCGCTGAACACGAACGGCCGTCGCTGCAGCAACACCCACAATAAAGTCCGCCTCCAACTCCGATAGCGCCGTCTTTTCGAGAATCGGCTGCAAGGCTTCACGCGATCGATCGCGCAACTCACGCTTGCCGGCGATGAACTGCTGAAGGGCGGACGCGAAATCTGCGGGCGCGTGCGTCACCATCTTCTCGAGGGCCATGATCGCAACGTCCTGATCGCGCACTTCACCAAGCGAGTCGGCGATTCGGCGCAACTGTTTTAAGACGGATGCGAGCGGGCGTTTGCGAACGTAAGGCGCGAAGTCGCGCAGCGCGCTGCGCAGCCGGCGCGAAGCGACGCGCATCGAATGGACGCCTTCCGGGTCGGTCCAATTCAAGGCCGCTTCCTGAAAACCAACCAACTCCTCAAACCTCGTCAGGAGCACTAACTTCACCCCGTGCGAAGCTGACGCTTTACAGTTTATGCCCTTGATTCGTTTGGCTTTGGCCATGGCAGCCAAGTAAACCTTATCTGACTCGATATAGGCAACTTGACCCTTGGACCGCTAGAGAGTTTCCAGTGTCACCTTGTTGTCGCGGCTGAGAAACCTGGTGGCCCCATTCACCGCGTCCCATCCCTGTCAAAACTGACAGTTATCGCTCCCGCCAATACCGCTTAGCGTTCGCGCGAATGATCACGGAACGAACCGGAAACGGCATCAGGCCCGCGACTGCGCCAGCACAACTAACCAGTCAGGATGTCCTGCAAGATGCGCAGAATTTTTCGCTGGTACTGGGTGGACCACTCTATCAACTTCTGCGACGCGCCCACTTGTCGGACGATACGCTGATGATGATGCGCCAGCGCGTGCTGGTGATGGCTCTGCTTGGCTGGCTTCCGCTTCTCGTTCTTTCCGCGGTGCAGGGTAATTTGTGGAGTCAGCGCGTGACCGTGCCCTTCCTGCTCGACTTGGAAGCACACATTCGTTTTCTCATCGTCGTTCCCTTATTGGTCGTGGCCGAACTCGTCGTGCACCAGCGCATGCGCCTCATCGCCCGAACATTTCTCGAAAGAAATTTGATCCCCGAGGACGACTTAGCCCGCTTCGACAACGCCATCACATCGGCGCTCAAATTACGAAACTCGGTGGTCGCCGAGGTGTTACTGATCGTTATCGTTTATGGAGTTGGCGTTTCAGTTGTTTGGCGACAATTCACTGCATTCTCGGCCGACTCATGGTTTGCACCGAACTGGTTAGGAGGACTCTCGCTCGCGGGCTACTGGTATACGTACGCGAGCTTGCCGATATTCCAGTTCCTTCTCATCCGGTGGTACTTCAGAATGCTTATTTGGGCTCGCTTTCTATGGCAGGTGTCGCGCATCAAGTTAGCACTCTTGCCCACACACCCCGATCGTCTCGGCGGTTTGGGTTTTCTTTCAGGTACGGTCTATGCGTTTTCGGTGTTGGTCGTCGCCCACGGCGCCATGTTGTCGAGCCAGATCGCCAATCGCATTTTTTTCCTCGGAGCAAAGTTGCCCGACTTCGACGTCGAAATCGCAGTAGTCGCGCTCTTTCTGCTGTGCGTAATATTTGGACCGCTGCTCGTGTTTCTGCCGCAGCTTTCGCAAACCAAGCGCACTGGTCTACGTGAATATGGAAACTTAGCTGAAGCTTACGTCCGTGGCTTCGATACAAAGTGGCTGCGCAGCGGGAAACCCGGCCCTGAAGTGCTCATTGGCAATGCCGATATACAGTCCCTCGCCGATCTCGCAAACGCTTTCAACGCGATCCGCAGCATGCGACTGGTGCTCGTGACTCGAGATGCGATTCTGCAACTCGGAGTGGCCCTGGCCTTACCGATGCTCCCGCTCGCTCTCACAATGATGCCGCTGAAAGAACTTGTAAGACGTCTCGCCGGTATCGTGTTCTAACAAAGTCGACGTCTAAAGGTTCTTTAGCACAAAATCGATCGTGGAGGTGTTATCTCATTGAAGTGCCAATCTATCCTCCGCGGGTGACGAATATGTTTGATCCAAGCAGACGAAGTTTTCTCCAAAAAGGCGCAGTGGGACTGGCGGTCGTGGGCACGTCAGGATTGGTCTTGCGCTCCGACGCAGTACCGACGCACGAAGTCAGCCGCGACGGCAACAGCGATCAAGTTCTCATCCAGATGGGACCAATGCAACAGGAAGTCGCCAAAACTGAACTCCGGAAGACGACACCACAGCCTTACGGTCCGTTCTATCGAGCCGGCGCGCCCTTTCGAGGCAAGCTGAGTTTGCCGGGCGAAGCAGGCATGACGTTCGTTCTTTCGGGTCGCGTTTGGGCTTACGATACGAAGCGCCCGCTGCCCGGTGTCGTGCTCGATTTCTGGCACGTCGACATGCAGGAGAAATATTCAAACGGCACGACGGACTTTCGCAATCGCGGCCGCTTAGTGACATCGGAAACAGGCCAATACGAACTTGAAAGCATTCGCCCAATTCCCTATCGACCAAATCCCACCGGCGCGCCTGAGTTCTGGCGCTGCGCACATTTTCATCTCGTGGCAGTCGCACCCGGCTATCAACCACTCGTAACGGAGATTCATTTTCAAGGCGACCCGAAGAAGAGTGATCCGATGTATCGCATTGAAAACGC
>Ga0068864_100004657_pt1 | contig 11252 bp, 9 predicted proteins | sample KBSSwiS72_FD_66586 | JGI IMG/M metagenome (GOLD analysis project Ga0068864, IMG submission 66586) | Switchgrass rhizosphere microbial communities from Kellogg Biological Station, Michigan, USA - KBS Switchgrass S7-2 | ecosystem: Host-associated > Plants > Roots > Rhizosphere > Soil ...
CGCGTGCGGCGGCGGAACCTGTGTTGACGGAGACGAGAACGCCGCCGTTCGCCGAGGTCGCCACTGCCCAGCAAGCCGCGGTCCAGGAAATCGTCGTCGACGAAGTCGCTGTCCAGAACGCCGACCCCCAAGATACCGCCCCTCAAGACGCCGACGCCGAGGACGCCGACGCCCATGACGAGGCGGTGCTCGACATGATCGCGCTGGAGATGGGCGCGCTGGATGATCCGATCAGCGACGACGAGATCGCCGAAGCGATGGCCGAGCAAGCCCGTGCAGCGGCGCCTGCGGCGGTCGTCTCCGTGATCGTCGCAAGAGCGCCCGAACCCGTCGCCGTGCCGGCGCCGCCGCCGATTCAACAGGTGATTCAACCGCCCCCGCCGCCCGCCGCCGCGCCTGTGCCACCGGCGCCTGTACCGGCGGTGGAAGTCTCGCTCGGTTCGACCCTCATCGCGAGCGGCATGCTGCGAAAGCCGGTCACGGCGGCCAATGATCCGCTGGCGCCGATCCGGCGCATGAGCCAGGTCGAGAAGATCGCGTTCTTTTCGTAAGAGTCATCTGCGTCGCGGCGCGAAACTCTCCCGGCTTCCATAACGCGGCCGCAGCATTTTGTTGCACATGCGAATAGTTCGCTTTCCGGTTGCTTCACGCCTCCGCCGACGTCAAGCTGATGCGATTGTCTTCTGGCGGAGATGACCGTGAAAACCAGGATCATCGTCAACCCGATGGCGAACAAGGGCGGCTGCGGCAAGCGCTGGCCGCAGATTCGCGCCGAACTCGAAAAGCATCTCGGCCCGATCGATGACCATCACGTTGCGATGACGCGCGAGCGGAATCACGCGATGGCATTGGCTCAGGAAGCGGTCGCCGCCGGCTATCGCCGCCTGGTGTCCGTCGGCGGCGACGGCACCTTCAGCGAGGTACTGAACGGCGTGATCTCGGACGATCGGCCGATCGCGCCCGACCTCGTGCTGGCGCAACTGCCGGGCGGCACGTCGAACGAACTCTCCCGCTCCTTCGGCCAGCTCTCGCTCGGCGAGGCCAGCAAGGCCGTCGCCATGGGCCACACCCGCGATATCGATGTATTCCGTGCCGACGCCAGGGGCTATGCGGGCGGCCAGGTGACGCGCTACGGCTTCGTGCTCGCGATCGTCGGCGCCGCCGCCACGATTTCCTGGCGCGCGCAGCGCGTGCCGCTGCTGAAGCGGCTCGGCCCGATCAGCTACGTCCTGATGACGGCGTTCACGTCGCTGACCTACAACCCACGCAACTACCGCATCAGGATCGACGATGAAGCCGAGCAGAGCCTGCCGATGTGGTCGCTGATGCTGTGCAGCTTCGACGGCGCAGGCGAAGGCCTGATGCTCGCGCCCGGCGCCGACCCCGGCGACCGCAAGCTCGACCTGATCATGGTCGGCGACATCGGGCATTGGGAGACCCTGACCAGGATCGTCCCCCACCTCGGCGACGGCAGCTATCTGGCGCACCCCAAAGTCTCGCGGCGCCACGCGACGCGGGTCACCATCGACAGCGATCGCATGGTCCGGGCCGACGTCGACGGCGAAAGCATCGGACAATTGCCGATGTCGGTGACGATGCTGCCGTTCCGCCTCAAGGTGGCGGTCAATCGGGTATAGCCCGAAGTCGCCCGCTCCGGCGTTGCAGTCATGCCGTCGAAACAGCGACTGCCGGGATTTTGACGTCTTGGGGCCAGGGCATGGAAAACCTCGACTGAATAATGCTCAAACAGAAAAAAGGAGCGAGATGACGATTCAACGAAAAGCCATCTCGCTCGAGTTTGCAGGGAGGAACTATGCGCTGCGGGTGGTCGGCAGCCACGCATAAGACAGCCAGCCGATCCCATGAGATATCAGGTCGACACCGAGGAGGAATCCAAGGACCCACAATCCCGTCATTGGAAATCCCGTCAGGATCACGAGGCCGGCCAATACGCCGAATACGCCGGACAGCAGCATGATCCAGCCCGCCTCTCGCCAATGGCGGATACCAAGCAGGATGCGGATGAACCCGGAAATCAGCAGCATCAAGCCGAGGACGTAGGTGAGAATCAGCGCGCTGGCGACCGGCTGGCTCACCAGCACGGCGCCAAAAGCGACGTACAGGATGCCGAGCAGCACCTGCCAGACAAACCCGCCCCATCCCTTGGTCCAGAATGCGTGGACGATCTCGAAGGCGCCCGTGAAGATGGACACCCAGCCGATGAACATGGTGCTGATCACGGTGACGAGCATGACATCCCCGAGCACAAAGAATCCCGCCACGATCATGACGAGCCCGAGCAGAACGCAAACCCAGAACGGTGGCGCGGGCAGGTTGGTGACGCCCATCGGCGAACTATTGTCAATTGTGGCCATGGAATTCCTCCTGGATTTCGGATCGCCCCTGCCTCATCGCACTCGAATGCTCACCGCCAGCGGCATACGCGGCGGCCGCGGTGCCACGTGCAAACCCGGCGTGGACGACGACGGCGCCAATGATGATGGTGACCCGGTTGGCGAATGGGCCGCGGCGGCGGTCGCGTAGCCACGGCTTGCGCTTTGTGCCTGAAATCGTCGGCCTTGTTTCCGAGATTTTTTTCCATGGCAAGCGGCATCGCTTCGGCCGAGCCCGGTAGCAAGCCCACACCCAATCCTGCTGCGACGACGCCGCCAAGAAAGCTCCGCAACGCACTGCGGCGATCGATTGCATCCATTGTTTTTCTCCTTGCCGGAATGTCCCTCGCCTCTTCGTATTCGCTCAGCTCGATCTCACCCGGCTGCCCGTCGGTGCATCGCTCGGTATTTCGCTTGGCAGGTAATTCGGAAGCCGGCCCGCCGGGAAGATCGCCAGCAGTGCAAGGCCGGCCATGATGAGGAGCCCGATCTTCAGGGCGTGCAGCCGCGCCTCGGTGTTCACGCGCACCGCCTCCTCGACCTGTTGCGGGCTCGCGGTCGTGCCTTCCATCACGCTGCGCAGCCGGTCGTTGCTGACGAAATTGATATTGTTGAGATCGACCTGGCTCTGGATCTCTTTTGGCAGCACGGGGTTCGCGGCGATCTGGCCCAGCACGATCGTGCTCAGCAGGCCGACCAGCATCGCGCCGGCTAGCGCCGTTCCGACCGCGCTGGCCAGATTTTGCGTGGTGCCCCGGAGCGAGCCGACGTCACCTGCCAGTTCCTTGGGTGAAGCAGTGACCAGCACGTTGAACAGCAAGGTCACCAGCGCGCCCTGACCGATGCCGAACAGAATGAGGCCAAGCAGCACCGGAACCTCGCTCCAGTCGTTGCGCACGACGAAGGCGAGCCACACCAGACCGACGGTGCAGAGCATGAAGGCGTAACGGCCAATCTGCCGCGGCGTCAGCCGCTCATACAGATTGACGACCAGCATTGCGGTGAAAAATACCGTCAGATTGAACGGCATCATCGCAATGGCGGTCGCCAGCGGCGTGCGGCCCTGCACGATCTGGATGTAAAGCGGCACCGAGAAATTCAGCGCGGCCTCCAACGCAACCACGGCAAACAAGGCATAGACCGCAGAGCGTTCTTCCGGCGAGTCGATCACCTCGAGCGCCAATAGCGGCGTCTTCCCCACCGCGTGGCGCCGGTGCGTCCACATCAGGAAAGCCTGTCCGAGCACGACGCCGAGAACGATCATCACCGGCGCCGGCGAAAGGCCAAGCAGATCGAACGGTGCGTTGGCGGTGGCCAACGCCAGCCCCCATCTATTCAGATTGTTGAAGCCGAAACTGATGAGAATGATCGCCGACGCCGCCAGAACGACGCCGAAAACATCGATATGCACATCCGGGCGGCCGTAGTCGCGCTTGAGACGGAAGCTCAGCAGGAAGACAATGGCCGAAACCGCGATCAAAATTCCGAACACCGGACGCCAGCCGATATAGGTGCCGAGCACGCCGCCGATGATGAACGCCAACACTCCCGCCGCCGCCCGCGCCGACCCGAGCGCGCCCACGGCCGTCGCCTGCTGCCGCCCCGTGTAGTTCTCGGCGATCAGCGCCACCAGCGACGGCACGATGACCGCACCCGCCGCGCCGCACAGCGCCTGCGCCGCGATCATCAACGTCGCCGTGGGGCTGAAGGTCATCAATATCTGCGACGCGCAGAACAGGACGACAGCGAAGCGGAATACCTGCAGCGCGCCGAACCGTTGCGCGAGCTTGGCGCCGAGCATGACGAAGCCGGCCACCAGCATCGAATAGGCCACGATACCGGTGGCGACCGTCGTCGGCGGTACCGAAAAACTCTTGACCATGCCGCCGAGCGCGACCGGCAGCGAGGCGACGTTGAAGGACATGATCATCTGGCCGAGTGCGATCGCAATCATCGGCACCCATGACTCCCGCGCTCCTTCCCGGATTGCTCCGATCGATATCGAGTGCGTCGCCATGGCGTTCTCCCAAGTTGCCCGGCTTTCGGATCGACCGAGCCATCGGCCCGATCAAGCCGCTCCGTCAGTCTTCTGGTTGCGATACGAACAGATCCATTCCCAGCCGCTGCGACAGGAATTTCGCCGCGAGTTGCCCCTTCACACTGTTGCCGGCCGCATCGAGCGGCGGCGCGAAGGTGCCGAAACCGCCTTTGCCCGGAGAGACCGCTACGATCCCGCCGCCGATCCCGCTCTTGCCCGGCAGGCCGATGTCGTAGAGCCAGTCGCCCGAGGTCTCGTACAAGCCTGCGGTAATCATCACGGTGAGCGCGTAGTGGCAGACCGCGGCGTCGACCACGCGCTGCCGGGTAACGGGATTCACGCCGCCGTCCGCCAGCGTCGCCCCCATCACCGCCAGATCCCTGGCGCTTACATTCAGCGAGCACTGCCGGGTGTAGAGATCTGTCGCCTGCCTGGGGTCACAATAGATACGGTCGTAGCTCTGCAGCAGCCGGGCGATGCTGCGGTTGCGATAATTCGTCTGCGACGCCGAGGCGTAGACCTCTTCATTGAGCGCGAGCTTGCGCCCCGCAAAACGCGACAGGCCGTCATGAATGAACTGCCACTGACCTTCCGCGGTAAGCCCCGGCACGAGGCTCGTGGTCGCGATCGCACCCGCATTGACCATCGGATTGGTGCGGCCGGCGCCCTGCTCGACGGCGGCGAGCGAGTTGAACGGCAATCCTGTGGCGTTCGCACCCAGTCTCGCGCGCGCCTCCTCGGGGCCGATCGTCTCGCACACCAGCGCGAACACGAACGGTTTCGACACGCTCATGATCGAGAATTTGAACTCGGTGTCTCCGGCCTCATAGACGCGCCCGCTGGTGCCGGCCACACAGATCCCGAACAGTTCTCGCGGAACGCGCGCGAGCGCCGGATAGACTTGCGAATTGTGCCCGTCACCGTTCGACCTGAAACGCTGGTGCGCATCGGACACCAGCTTCTGCACCATCTCGGGTTCAGGCAGATGCCCCGTCGAAATGTAGGGCTGGTCAGTTTGCTCCGAGATCGAAGGCAAGTCCATTGGACTGCTCCACCCGGCTCGAACGATCCTGCTCGCGGATTGTCGAGCCGTTCGGCAACACGGATTGCGCGCTGAAAAACGATCACTCGACCGCTTCAGCTTTCTTGCTGATTGCACGAACCGTACCGCTGTAGTGTACATCGAGTCAACGATACAACCTGAAAGAAGGTTGGCGAGGTGTTGCGCCTCGCTACAACATTTTGTGACAAATCGCGCAACGCCGACTATGCATCGACTGTACGTACAGCAATCATCCAGCGAATTAAGCGCGAATTTGACTACAGAGGTCACCTCCGGGAATGCGGTCAGCGAACCGTGGTGCGCTCGCGCGCGAGTTATGATACGGTCAAGAGCCTTGCTGCGCGGCCGCTGATCTCTTGAGCGACAAGACTCTTGGACGACAACGCCTTTGGGCGTGTTGAAAGCGCTGTGCGGTCCGCATCAGGTCCATCATCGAGCTGGAGGATACGGAGATGTCAGATCTAATCGCAATCATCTATCCATCCGAAGCAAAGGCCGAAGAGGTGCGGCAGCGCCTGTTCAAGCTGCAGAAGGAATATCTAATCACGCTCAGCGACGCCGTGATTGCGGTGAAAACGGACGCTGGTCAGGTCAAGCTGAACCAACTCGTCAATACGACGGCGATCGGAGCCGCATCGGGCAGCTTCTGGGGACTCTTGATTGGCCTAATCTTCCTCAATCCTCTGCTCGGCGTTGCCCTCGGCGCGGCATCCGGCGCTCTCGGGGGAGCCCTGTCGGATTACGGCATCAATGACGCCTTCATGAAGGAGCTCTCGGCAAGCATGCAGCCGGGCAACGCCGCGCTGTTCGTCCTCATCAAGAACATGACCCCAGACAAGGTGCTGCGGGAGATTCAGGACGCCGGCGGCACGGTGCTCAAGACGTCTCTCGACGACAGCAAGGAACAGAAGCTTCGCGACGCGCTGGCGAAAACCAGCACCGAACAAGCAGCGCCCAAAACAAGCGCCGCCTAAGCGGAGCAACCGAAGTCCGCCAGCCCCGGGACCGCATGCTGATCGATCCGCGCCAGGGCGATATCGAGGACGATGCCGCGAGTCCCGGGCAGCGGTCCCTGCTTGCCATCGCCGGCAGCCTGCTGGTCGAAATCAGTTTGCCCAAACTGCTGTTTGCCTGGACGGTATTGCTGTTGTTGCCGGCGGTGCTTCTGGGTCTGGCGCCGTTGCTGGTTTCCGCCTGGTTTTCAACCCTGTCGCAAAAGCTTGCCACACTGACCGGGGTCGGTACGGCCCTCGCCCTGCTCGCGATCGTCGCGGTGGGATGGATCGGATGGCGACCGCTGTTCCGGATCGCCGAGAATAATTTCTGGTCGCTCAACGCGCTCGCCGTGCAGCCCGGCTACGCGTTCACCCGCGAAGCGCTGCGCCACCTGACGGAACGGATATGGGGCAGAAAGCTGACCGTCACCGGCCGGGCGAAGCTGCGCAGCGCCAACTCGGTTGCGGCCGGCATCGTGCTGTCCGCGTGCGCCGTGCTGATTGCGATGCTGGCCTGGCCTGCCTCGCGTTGGACGGGCGGCTGGAACGACCTTGCCTTGCTGCATCGCGTCGCGATGCCGGCGCTGGCAAACGCCATTCTGCTGGTGTCGGCATATCTGGCCGCCGCATCGCTGGTTTGGGGATTTGCGGATGCCAGCATGCCGCAACCCGTCGATCTTGCCGCGTTCGATGCCGTCTCGCCTGGAGGACCGAGTTGGCGCGTTGCGCATCTATCGGACCTGCACGTGATCGGCGACCAATACGGCTTCCGCATCGAAAGCGGACGTGCCGGCCCGCGCGGCAATAGCCGGCTCGATCGTGTCCTGGCGCGTCTCGCCGCCATTCATGCGATCGATCCACTGGACCACATCGTCATCACCGGCGACATGACCGACGCCGGCCGCGCCGGCGAATGGGCGGCATTCCTCGACGCAATAGCGCATCATCCGGAACTTGCCGCGCGCACGCTCATGTTGCCGGGCAATCACGACGTCAACATCGTCGACCGCGCCAATCCGGCCCGGCTCGACCTGCCGTTCAGCCCCGGCAAGCGGCTACGGCAAATCCGCACCCTGTCGGCGATGGCGGCCGTGCAAGGCGATCGGGTGCGCGTGGTCGACGACTTGGGAAAGCCGGCCGTAACGCTGAACGAGGCGCTGGCGCCGCATCGCGAAGCGATCGTGGCGCTTGCGGAGCATGGCGGCCTGCGCCGTGCAGCGGCGTTGCGCGGTCTCTTCGACGACCAGTTTCCGATGATCCTGCCGCCCGAGGCGCAAGACGGCCTCGGAATAGCCATCCTGAACTCCAATTCAGAGACTCATTTTTCCTTCACCAACGCACTCGGGCTGGTCTCCGTCGAACAGACGCATCGCCTCGAGTCGGCGATCCGCCATTATCCGGCAGCACGCTGGATCGTCGCATTGCACCACCATGTGGTGGAGTATCCCATGCCGGTAAAGGCATTCTCGGAACGCATCGGCACGGCGCTGATCAACGGCAGCTGGTTCGTGCGCGGACTGGAAGCGTTGGCCGGTCGCGCCGTCGTGATGCACGGCCACCGCCATATCGACTGGATCGGCGCATGCGGTTCGCTGAAGATCATCTCCGCGCCCTCGCCGGTGATGAATGCGACCGATGACATGGCCACGCACTTCTATGTTCATACGCTGACGGCCGGGCCGGACGGAAAGCTTGATTTGCTGCCGCCGGAGCGCGTGGAGATTGCCGGCGAGAAGGAATCCTAGAGCATGATCCGGAAAAGTGGACACCGGTTTTCCCTCGCGACAAACGCGGAACGCGTTTGCGCGGAGATCATGCTCAAACAAAAAGTTAGAGTGAGATGACGACTCGAAGAGAAGTCATCTCACTCTAAGACTTGCCCGGCTTCATCTGGTCCGGTCCGCCGAGCAGGTCGGCGATCCAGCGGCTTGACGGGTGCGCGGCGCAGAAGGTCAGAATGGCGAGCCCGATCGGCACGCCGATGAAGGTCCCGAACAGGCCCCACAGGAACGTCCAGAAGAAGATCGAGAACAGCACGATAACGGGCGAAATCGACAGCATGGTACCAGCCACCCGCGGCTCGATGTAACTGCCGACCACGAACTGAATGATGTTCAGGCAAACGAAGACGCCCAGGACCGCAGGCCAGGTCTCGAACTGGGTCATCGCCAGCAAGGTGGGAAACAGCGTTGCGATGAAAGGACCGATGAACGGGATATAGTTGAGCACGAAGGCGATCACGCCCCACTCGAATGCGAATGGCAGTCCGGTAATCGCAGCGAAGATGCCGACCAGCAGACCGGTCACCGCGCTCATCTTGGTCCGCACCAGCAGGTATCTTCGAAATTTCGCCGCGGTCGCGGCGCTGCCGTCGAGCAGCAGGCGTGCCGCGGTACGGTTATCCAGCCGCTCGATCTTCTGCCTGACGTTCTCGACTTCGAGCAGTCCGAGCATGACGTAAATCAGCGCAATCACCCAGAAGCTGAGCGTGGTATTGACGCGCCCGGTGACATACTGCGTCGCGCGCAGCAGCCAGCCTACGTTGAAATGTTCGGCCCAAAGCCCTGCGACCGAGACGCCGTGGCCGTCCAGCCAGATCACCATCGCCGCATAGAGGGCCTGGTAGCGCGGCAACTCCGCGACCACCGATCGTCCGACGCGGCCAAATCCCCAGGCTGCGAGGGAGGCAAAGCCGAGACAGATCGCCACGGTGACGACGATGGTGATCGCCAGTGCGATAAGCTTCGGCATCCACGACTGCAACTGCTTCTGGATCGGCCACACGATGGCGATGATGAATATGGCCGCTGCAAGCGGCGCGAATACCCTGCTCGCCTGCGCCAGCGCCGCGATGATCAGCACCGCCGCGATGATCCCTGTCGTGACCTTGAGCCCGAAGCTTCCCCCCATGTTGGGTTCCTTCGATCTTCCAGCAACCCGAGATTGTCAGTTGCGACGTACGGCGGCAAGGGCGATGGCGCTTCCAGCAGCAACGTGATCGGAGTCACGTACAATGACGTCCGCCTCAACATAGCGTGCCTCCCAATCTCCGAGGAAAGAAGGAGCACCGCCATGTCCCGTTTCAAGTCACTGCTGCTATCTGCCAGCCTGCTGGCAGGCCTGTTGGGCTTCGCCGGCGCTGCTTTCGCCGAGGCCCCCAATGCCGACATCCGCAGCGGCATGCAGACGCCGCCGCCGACCGACCAGCGCATGGCGCTGGTGATCGGCAATGCAAATTATCAGACCGCGCCGAAGCTCGCCAATCCCGGCAACGACGCGCAATCGATGTCGCAACTTTTGAACTCGGCGGGCTTCGAGGTCACCAAGGCGATCGACCTGACGCGCAACGACATGGTCAGGGTCGTGCAGGACTTTACCGCCAAGGTCGCCGAGCGCGGCCCCGGCACCGTCGCCATGATCTACTATGCCGGTCACGGCGTGCAGATCGAGGGCGAGAACTATCTGCTTCCGGTCGATGCCAAAATCTCGTCGGCGTACGATCTCGACGGCAATTCGCTGCGGCTGGTCGATTTGATGGGCACGCTGGACGCCATTACAAGCCGCATGCGCATCGTCGTGCTCGACGCGTGCCGCAACAATCCGTTCCCGGAGATCAGCGACGCCGGGCGGGGCCTGGCCATCGTCGATGCGCCGAACGGCTCGATTGTCGGCTACTCCACCTCACCCGGCATGGAAGCGGCGGATGGCGACGGCAACCACAGCCCGTATACATCCGCGTTCATCAATAACGCGCGCGAACCGAACCTGCCGATCGAGCAGTTGTTCAAGCGCGTCCGCCTCGACGTGAACCACGCGACCAGGGGCCGCCAGACGCCGTGGGAAAGCTCGTCGCTGACCTCCGATTTCTTTTTCTTCGGCGATACGGCCGTGGCGGCGGGCCGCGCGCCGGATCGCAGCCCGATCGTGCAGATGGCGGCGAACCTGCCCTCGCGGTCGGTGCGCCAGGCTTACGACTACGTGGTGTCCGAAGGCTCGCCGGAATATTATGAGGAATTCATCCGGCTCTATCCGAACGACCCGCTGTGCGACGATATCCGCGTGCTGCACTATAATCTGAAGCTCTCGAAGGCGTGGCACAAAGCGGTGCTCGCGAACTCGCCGTTCGCCTACAAGACATTCCTTGAAATTTATTCCAACAGCCTCTACGCGCCTGCCGCACTAAAACTGTACGGTGCGCCGAAGGCCGTGCCGCTGATGCAGTTCACGCATCTGGCAAAGCAGTCGCCGTCATACAAGCATGGCAACTTCGGAAACTCGTTCGCCCACAACAAGGGCGGCGGCGGAGCGGGCCCGTTCCAGCATATGCCCGGTCACGGCGCGTCCAAGCCATTCGGTAATGGCAACATGGGCAAGATGGGCCCAATGTCCGGCAGGAACGGGCACAGCCCCTTCAATGCCGGCAACCGCGGCGGCAACAACGGCAAGTTCTCGAGAATGCCGGGCAGGATGAACAACAATCCGATGCACGGCGGCAACCGGCCCATGTTCGGCAGCGGGCAGCGTCATTTCGGCGGCGGAATGGGTAACCGGTTCAGCCAGCGCTTCTCCGGCCCGTCGCGGATGTCGTTCGCCCGCAGTTCGTTCGGCGGCGGACACTCGTTCGGTGGCGGCCGAGGGTTCGGTGGCGGACGCGGGTTCGGCGGCTTTGGGCGGCGGCACTGAGCTGACAGTTATGCATCAATGCAAAACCGGGCAGAGCCTGAGCTCTGCCCGGTTTCGTTTGAGAAGAAAATGATCAGGCG
>Ga0068864_100004661_pt1 | contig 11248 bp, 9 predicted proteins | sample KBSSwiS72_FD_66586 | JGI IMG/M metagenome (GOLD analysis project Ga0068864, IMG submission 66586) | Switchgrass rhizosphere microbial communities from Kellogg Biological Station, Michigan, USA - KBS Switchgrass S7-2 | ecosystem: Host-associated > Plants > Roots > Rhizosphere > Soil ...
ATCTCCCGGCAGGACCTGGCGTTCCCTAGCAGCACTGGCACGCCGCAGCGCCATAACAACATGCTGCGGCGCATGTTCTTCCCGCTTCAGGTGCGGGCAGGATTGGGCGTGGTCAAGCGGGACGCCAAGGGGCAGCCGGTGGTCGACGAGGACAAGCAGCCTGTTCTCACGGGCAAATATGGCTTCCACACGCTGCGCCACGCGGCTGCGAGCGGCTGGATCGACAGCAATATAGACTTGAAGCGCCTTCAGGTGTGGATCGGGCACGAGAATATCCGCCTAACATTGGACACCTATGGGCATCTGCTGAAAGATGCCGACAAGGATGCGGAACTGGCGCTTCGTGCCAGCCGGGATTTGTTTGGCTAAATGTGGGTGACTTGAATTATTTGGACCGCGGCAGTCGGATTGATTTTTCGACCAATTCGCTTCAAAAGATTGAGGGCGGCGCCACTTTCGTAGCCCGCCCTCTGATCTTGTCCATGGGAGGGGCTTTGGGGGCAACCTCTCCACAGCTCACCGGCGTTATTTAGGCCTCGAAATCCTAACATGCACTACCAATCACCCCGACCGCCACTCAGCTCACCGCACTTATCGTCGCCGTCCATGACGATAGGATTGAGCGCTACCTGCCTGCGGCGAAAGGAAGCCGCGAGGACGCCTTCAAGCTCTATGCCTGGAATGGCTGCATATGCGAAGCCTTCTATATCCCTTTGCACTACGCAGAAATTTCGGTTCGCAACGCCATTCACCGGCGCTTGTTGGAGAGGTGCACAGACAGATGGTTTGAAAACCTTGCAATAGTGAACACGTTGGGAGAGCGGCAACGTGCCGACCTAGCAGATTTGCTAAAGGCAGAACACAATCGTCATGGAGATGGCATGACGGCTCACCATCTAGTTTCGGAGTTGTCCTTTGGATTCTGGCAGCACTTGCTGACCAAGAGATTTCAGCGAGTTTTGTGGCCGCGCGGAATGTCTGATACCTTCCCTAATCTGCCGGTGACAATGGGTCGGCAAGATGTGCACGATCGCGTGGAAACCATACGAAAGTGGCGCAACCGGATCGCTCATCATAAACCAGTGTTCGATCAAGGGCCGATGCGGAAGCATCAGGAGACTATCCAAATGATCCGGTGGGTTTGTCAGGAAACTGCGGACTGGGTGACGGCCAATTCCAAGGTGACTGCTGCAATTGACCTCAGGCCAATCAAGGGTTGAAGCAACGAGGTTGCGCCTCCGGTCCGCGAAACACAAGCTGGGCTTCGAAGCGGTGTCAGCGTTTCGATGCAACACCAGTGCAACATAGCCATAAAATCGGCCATGATTCAGCGGCATAACGCGCGGAATCATAATCCGCGTGTCGGGGGTTCGAGTCCCTCCTCCGCTACCATTCAAGTCATTTATCGCTTCGTTTTCAAAGCACGGATGACTTTTCAGGTCTCGAACCTCTTTGATCCCGCATTTTGTCTGGGCATGGGGGGCAGCTATGCCCCAGTCCGGTAAATCGCTACGGGCCCATTCGGCGTTCTTGGCAGGATACCTGCCAGCAATACGCCGCGGCTACCTGGTATAGCTGCTGCCGCTGGCCGGGCATCTGACTGTCACGGTGGAACTTCGTAGGTCTGCTTCATCACTTCGAGCGGTAGTAGACTCACGCCAGCGGCTGACCTTGCCGGAGGCCACGGTCAGCGCGATCATGGAATGGTTGGTGGAAATGCCATAGTCCCGACCCAGTCGTCCGGGAACTCACGGGACACCTGCCAGCGCGCAAGCACAAGCCCAACCTCAAAACCAGCGGGTTTTTGACCCATCCTGATCCGGATGAATGCGATATCATCAGGGGGATGTTTGCGGGTCCCCTAGGGCGGCCGGCTGGGAGAGAGCATGAGCCGTCTTCACGGGAAAATGGCGCTCGTCACTGGTGCGCGAACTGGGACGCTCTGCCCGGTTCGTCCGCCTGGACATACGCGACGACGATTCCGCCGAAGTCGCCAAGCTGATCACATTTCTTGCGTCGGACGATGCGAGCCTGGTCACTGGCAGCGAATATCTGATCGACGGTGGTGCGCTATTGATGGGCAATCAGGACCTGATCCTCAGCATCATGGAGAGTGAATATCGGCAGTCGTCCGGGCTCCGCTGCGGGCGTGCCGGCCAGAATCCGGCCTGACTACAGGATTGCAACAGGAGAAGGTGCATGAAACGCCTGGAAGGCAAGGTCATTCTGCTCGCTGGCGGAGCCGGCGGCATCGGCACGGCAACATCGCTGCGTCTTGCGTCGGAAGGTGCGGCGGTCGTCGTCGGTGACGTCAATGCCGACGAGGCGCGCGCCATCGCGAAACGCATTGCCGACGAAGGGGGCCGGGCGATCGGCGTCGAACTCGATGTCGGTGAAATCGACTCGGTAAACGCGTTCGTCGATGCCGGCCTGCAGGCGTTCGGCGGGGTTGACGGGCTTCACGCCAATGCGGCGCTGCTGGCCTTGCAGCATCTGGACCTGGACGTCGTGGAAATCGGCCTGGACATGTGGGACAGGCTGATCCAGGTCGATCTCACCGGGTATTTCTACTGCACGCGGGCGGCTGTCCCGCCCATGCTGGAGCGCGGGGGTGGCTCGATCGTCTACATGAGTTCCGGGGCAGCCTTTATCGGCGAAGGTACGCGTGTCGCCTATGCGGTCAGCAAGGCCGGGGTCAATGCCATCATGCGCCACGTCGTCACCCGATGGGGCAAACAGGGTATCCGTGCCAACTCGATCGCGCCGGGCCTCGTGATCACGCCAACCACCCAGAAGCTTCCGAGCGAATGGCGCGACCAGTTGCTGGCCGACATGGCCGCCCCGCGGCTCGGCCACGTCGATGACATTTCCGCAATGGTGGCGATGCTGATGTCGAACGAAGCATCCTGGATCATGGGCCAGGTCATCGGGGTGGACGGCGGCACCTTCTACCGGTGAGCAAGGCGGCAAACTGCTCACCACTTCTCCTCGCTGCGCTATGCCAGATGCAGTCCCGGCCAGATGCAGTCCCGGACAGTCTTTGCGCCGCCCGTTGTCGCTCGTCGCCGTTTATGACGGCTTGGCGCGAGCGATTCGCATCTTTGTGAGCGCCGCTGCGAGGTGCGAAGAGAAACAGAACCGGTCCAAAGGAGAGCATGGATCATGTTGAAGGGACACAGGATTCTCATGACCGGGCTGACCGGCCGGCTCGGCGGCACGGTGGCAGCGGCGCTTGCCCCGGACAATGAACTCTGGGGACTTGCCCGCTACAGCGGCGAGGGCCAGCGGGAATACTGGGAAGCAGCGGGCGTCCATACCATCGTCGGCGACTATGCGCGCGGCGACCTCTCGCATGTGCCCGACGACTTTGAATATGTGGTGCATATCGCGGCGAACTGCGACCCCCGCAGCCACGAGGAAGGGATGATCGACAACGCCGACGGGGTCGCGCGGCTCATGCATCACTGCCGCAAGGCAAAGGCGTTCCTCCACACCTCGACCGTCGGCGTCTATGCCCACAAGCACGATCCCGAGGCCCTCTACTCCGAAGACGACCCTGTGGGCGGCGGCTCGCTGGGCCATTATACCGGGACCAAACTCGCCGGGGAAGGCGTGGCCAGGGCCATGTCCATCCTGTTCGGCATACCGACGATCATCTGCCGCATGGCCGTGCAATACGGGCAATACTCCGATGGTGGCCTGCCGGGCATCTACCTGGCCGAAATCCTGGCGGGCAGGACGGTGGAATTGCGCCAAGGTTCGAGCACCGGTCTTTCGGTCATCAGCAACGACGATGTCGTCCGCTTCATCGAGCCGCTGCTGGGCGCGGCCGCGGTCCCGCCGCCGGTCGTCAACTGGTGCGGCGACGTCAACGTCCCCCAGGTCGAGCTGGTCGAGTATCTCGCCTCGCTGGCGGGCGTCGAGCCGGACTGGAAGATCGTCGAGCATGGCGGTTTTCCGGCGTTTAACATGGATCCGGCCAAGCGCCTTTCGATCACCGGACCTTGCCAGGTCGACTGGAAGGAGGGTCTGAAGCGAATGTACGAGAACATCTATGCCCCCAGGGAGGTGGCGGCGCACTGAGCGGATACGTCCGCAGCGACGACGGCGACATGCCATTTCTAGGCCGAACCTGGACCGGATCACCGAACAGAACAGCAGTGGGAGAAAAGCAATGCCGGACGCGGGCACCGATGCGGCGGTCGATACAGAATCCAGGAGCGTGCTGGACGCAGAGTCATCACTGCTGAACGCGGCGCAGGACGCGACCGGGCTGAGCGACTGGGGCGCCGACCGGACGTTCCGCATCGGCCTGCGCAAGAAGATCGAGGACATGCTTGAGTTGCCGCCTTCGCAGCGGGAGGCATTGCGCTACACGCTGGTCAATACGCTGGGGAGCCGGCTCCAGGTGATCGATGACGGCAAGCGCAACCCGGATATCCTGCTGGCAAGCATCGACCGGCCGCTGTTCATTTTCGGCCTGCCACGCAGCGGTACGACCTACCTGCACAGCTTGCTGGCCCTGGATCCGGAAGCGCGCAGCGCGACCGTCTGGGAATCCATGCATCCCTCGCCCCCGACCGATGCCGCGACATTCGCGACCGACCCGAGGATAGCCGAGACCCGGGCCGAGCTTCAGGCGCTGGACGAGATCGCGCCGGGGTTTCTCGACAAGCATCCGATGGCACCCGAAGACCCGACCGAGTGCGAGTCGTTCACCATCTATCACTTCAACACCATCGCCATCTGGGCGAGCTTTCCGACGCCGCGCTATGCGGAGTGGATCCGCTCCGGCGCGTCGGACGGACTGTTCGAATGGCATCGGCGAATGTTGCAGCAGTACCAGTGGAAGGGGCCGCGCGGGCGGTGGACGCTGAAGTCGCCCAATCACATTTTCACGCTGCCGGCGCTGCTCGCGGTCTATCCCGATGCCCGTCTCGTCCAGACTCATCGCGACCCGCTGCAGACATTGCCGTCGAACGCGAGCCTGGTTCACACCATGCGCGCGGGGATGGATCCCGCAGCCGATCAAGCCGACACCGGGCGCGACGTGTTTGCCATGATGGCTGACGGCATCGACCTTTCACTGGCGGCGCGCGCCGATCCGGGGATCGACAGGCGGATTCTGGACATCGCCTATCGCGATACGGTCGACGATCCGATCGGCACCGTCCGCCGCATTCACGAGCACTTCGGCCTTCCCTTTACCGCCGCCCACCAGCGCAAAATCGAGGCAAGGATCGAGCAGGATGCCGCCAACCGGACCAAGGCCCACCGCTACACCCCCGAGGAATACGGCATGAGCGCCGGGGAAATAGCGTCACGGTTCAAGGATTACAGGCAAAAGTTCGCCGAATTCCTCGACTGATCCTGTCGCAGGAAATGGCTGCTCAACCGGCCGGCGCATTTGAACGACGTGAGAGGACGCAAGCATGACCGATTTTCCTGCCGGCACTTCCGGTTTGCAAGAGGCCGCGGTGGGCGGCGCCGGCCCGCTGGCGACGACCGACCAGATTGCCGCCGAGAAGCTCGCGCTGCGACTGTTCAACAGCCCGGAGGTCGCCGCCTTGCGCCCGTCTCTGCGGGCCATGCTCGAAGCCGACCCGGCCGCGCAGACACCCGATGGCGCACGCCAGCTAGACCGGTCGCTTGACCTCTGGATGATGGATCTCGCCGTGTGCGAGGCAGTGGGCGACAGCTCGCGCCCCCGGATCGCGTGGCGGGCGGACAATGCGGCGCATAGCTGGTTCGGCCATGCGATTCCCGGGACCGGCGTGGCGGGCGACAATCCCGACCATGTGCCCCGCGTGGCCTATATGGATGGGAGCGCCCGCTACGAGATCGAAGGGCAGCTTTCCGCCAATCCGCCCGCCCAGCTCAGCTTCGAGATCTTTCCCGGAACCCCCGGCGCCACCCCCCTGCGCCCGCAGTCGAACAAGTCCCCCGATCTCGGTGCTCAGGTGGCGCTGTTGCGGGACCGGGACATGGAATTCGGTGCCGATGGCCGGTTCTCCATTTCCATCGGGCCTGACGACCAGCCCGGCCGGGCCAACGTGATGAAGACGGTGGATGGGCCGATGACCCTCATCGTCCGTGACGTGCTGTCCGACTGGAGCCAGATCCCCGCAAGACTCAGTATAACCAGGCTAGGCGCAAGTCCGTCCTCGCCGCCGCCGACCGAGGAGCAGATCCTGCAGCAATACCTCGCCGACCTGCCGGATTATGTCCGCTTCTGGTCGTCGTTCAAGAACAACTGGCTGGGCGGGCTGGCCGACAACACCATGGTCGGCCCGGTGGCGCGGGAGGGCGGCTGGGGCTATCTCGGCGCCGGGCGTTTCAACCTCGACAAGGACGAAGCGCTGGTTTTCACCACCAGCCGCGGCGGCGGCGGATATACCGGTGTGCAGATCACCGACCCGTGGATGATCATGCCGCGCGACAGCCGCCAGGGAACGCTGAGCCTGAACAACACCCAGGCGGCGACCAACCCGGACGGCACTGCCACTTATGCACTCTCGCCCGAAGATCCCGGCCTCGCCAACTGGATCGACACCGGTGGATTGAACCGGGGTTTCTTCCTGCTGCGCTGGGCGGGAATGCCGGCCGAGGTTGACACCAGCGCGCTGGTCCTCGACTTTCAGGTGATGAAGCGTGCGGATATCCCCAGGCGGGTACCAGCGGAGGTGCCCCGGTTCGATGAGGCGGCGCGCGCGTCTCAGGTGGCCAGGCGCACGCCGGACTACAATCTGCGACTGGGCATCTGATCGATCGCAATCAGCCCGACGGCCGGCCATCCCTTGTCCAGGATCAACAGAAAGGCACCCGACAATGACCGAGCCCGTGAAGGTCACCTTCGTGATGGAATTGAAAGAAGAAGCCGCCGATGCCGTCTGTTCCAGTTTCGGCGCAACGCTTCCCGAAACGCGCGCCTTCCCGGGATGCCGTTCGGTCAACGCTTTCCGCAGCGCCGACCACCCCAATCGCGTACTGCTGCTTGAAGAGTGGGACAGCCGCGAAGCCTACGAGAAATATCTGGCCTGGCGCGCCGAAGAGGGGGCGTTGGACGGCATGGCCGAGATCCTGGCTGCGCCCTCGGCGCCCGAATTCTGGCCTGTAAAGCTCGCTTGAGGGGAGCGGCGCGGGCCGTTCTTCGAGACCGGCCCGCGACCGGCCCAATGGCTGGCCTTGGGACGATAACGATTTGCGAGAGGATGCGACATGCGAACTGGCACTGCGCGTTGCCTGCTGGGCGTTTTGTCGCCCCTTCTGATGACAACGACCCCCCTCGCGGCGGCACCGACTGCAGAAGCCGGACGCCCGTCTGCTCTGGCCACTGCGGAACAGCTCGCGGCCGAGCGCACGTTGCTGAGACTGGTCGGCGATCCACAGGTCAAGGCGCTCCAGGCGTCACTGGCCACCGAGCTTGCCGGTGGGCCGCTGGCGGATTCGCCGGATGCGAAATCGCAGGTGCACCGGGCCGTTCGCCTGTGGACCAATGCGCTGATCTTGCGCGAGTATACCGCCGGCCTGGCCCGTCCCGCCATCGCCTGGACGCCGGATGACACGCCGCATACCTGGTTTGGCCACACCATCGAGGGCATGGCAACCGCAGGCGACAATCCGGATCACATCTATCGTTACGCGGCGCTCGACGGCAGCGCCCGCTACGTGATCGACGGCTGGATCGCTCAGGGCCATCGCCCGGTGCAGTTCAGCTTCGAATCGACGCACGGTACCCCTGCCATATTCGGCGCCGGCCGCTCTTCCGGAAGCGCTGACATGGGCGACCAGATCGGCATGCTGACCGATCGCGACATCGAGGTCGACGGCGACGGGCATTTCCGCCTGACGGTGGGCGGCCCCGGCGGTGGCAGGAATCACCTGCCGCTTTCGCCCGGGCCGGTGTCCCTCAATGTGCGCGACGTGTTTTCCGACTGGGACCAGCGGCCGATCCGCCTGACGATCGACCGTGTCGATGGTGGCAGGGCTCGTCGTATCAGCTATTCCGAGCTCAGACAGCGAGTGCTCAACGATCTCTCCACCTTTGTCCGAACCTGGTCCTCGTTCAAGGTAAACTGGCTGGGCGGAATCAAGCCGAACACCGTTGTCGGCCCGGTGGGGCGCTCGGGGGGGTGGGGTTACATCGCCGGCGGCCGTTTCAGCCTGGCGCCGGGAGAGGCGCTTCAGATCACCACGTCGAGAGGCCCGGCTGCCTACACCGGTGTCCAGGTCACCGATCCGTGGATCGTCGCCCCCGACGGCAGCCGCCATCTGACGAGCCAAAACATCAGCCAGGCGAAGCCCGACAGCGACGGCAGCTATACTTATATCCTTTCGCCGCAAGACCCCGGCGTGGCGAACTGGATCGACAGCGCGGGTCTGCGGAACGGCTACGTGCTGCTGCGCTGGCAGCAGCTTCCACCCGAAGCGACTGCGGACGGCCTGCTCAAGGACTACAAGGTGATCCGGCTTGCGGACGGTTTGCCGCAGGGATTGGTCAAGGTCACGCCGGAACAACGCGCCGCGCAAATGGCCGAACATCGGTCGCAATATGCCAACAGACTGGCACCGCCCGATTGATGGCCGGCGTGTTCCAGGCCATGCGGGTGCCGGCGACCCGGGCCTGGAAGCATCGACGATGAACGGCGGCCAGTCCCCGCTGCGCTGATCAGGGCCGGCGTTCAAATGTCTCGCAACGTGTAGACTCTCGCCGCTGTTCCACTGAACAGGGCCTGCTTTTCTTCGGCAGAACACGATCCGGCCAGTCGCTTGAACGCATTCCACAGGACCGGGTAGCTGCAGTGCGACTTGTCCGCCGGGTAGTTGCTCTCGAACATGCACCGCTCCGGCCCGAACCGCTCGATGGCGAACTCCACGTAGGGGCGATATGCCTCGGCCAGCATCTGGGACGATGGCGGCAACGGATCCTCGTTGAAGCGCCAGCCGGAAAAGTGCCCATTGTTCAGCCCGCCCAGTTTCACCATGATGTTCGGGCAGGCCACGAGAGCGCCGATGCCCGCTTTCCATTCGGCGAGGACCTCTTCGTGTCGTCCGGCCCGAGCACCGAGCTCCGACACGCCGCCGAGATGATTCAGGACGATCGTGGTACCGGGGAAGGCGTTCGCGAAATCGGGCACTTGCGGCAATTGCGGATGAAACACCATGAGGTCGCAGACCAGATCGTGGCGCTGCATCATGGCAAAGCCCTGGCGCATCGTGGCCGAACCCAGCCGCTCCGGGCCGACGTCGGCCCAGCCGAAATCAGGGTCCCACATCGCATTCAGGCGGATTCCCTTGAAACGGCCCTTTGCGGCCGCTGCCTGTGCGGCCAACGCCTCGTCCACCCGTTCCGGAGGATCGTCGAAGTTGACCGCGCCGATGATACCCGCGCACATGTTCGGCGCACCGGGTTCGGCCAGCAACGGATCTGCGAGCAGGTTCAGGACATATTCGATTTCGCCGACCGTCCTGAGATGTTCCGGTCCCGTTTCCCGATAAGCCAGCCCGCTTTCGAGATAGACCGTCGCGCGGACGTCATGCCCTGCGCGCAGATCGGCGAGGTATTGCGCGACCCCGTAATTCGACCAAGGCCAGAGATGGTGGTGCGGATCGACAATCGGCAGATCAGGCTCGATGATGGGCTCCTGATGAAGCGCCAGCCAATCGGGATCGAAATAGGCGGCCCAGTCGATTTCGGACATGGTGTCCGGTACCTTCACGCTCATCGCTCGATCTCTCCCAGTTGTCTGCACGATGGGCATCATGGTGTCGCCATGGATCAAGTCGTCATCGCCAGGCAGTGCTTCTGCAGATTTGCGGCTGCACACTCTGCCTGACGGCAGCGTGGCCGAAAGGGTGGAAGACCGGGCAGTTTTGTGCCCGACAGGGCGCGAGCGGCCAAGGTCATCCGTGCCGACCTGCCGTGCTATGGCCGATTGTGCGCACCCCGGTGCGACTGCAAAGCATCTCCGAATCAATCAGCCAAGACCGACAAGTCTTCTTGCCTTCCGACCCGCTTGGCAGGAGCGGTAAGAGGGTACGAGCTCCCAAGATAAAACAGGGGGTTTTTGCGATATTTCAGGGAAGGAGAGGGTGTGATGAGGATGCGGCGGACTGTGAGTTCGTTGGCGCTGGCGGCGTCCATGGTGGTTTTCTCAGGAACGGCGAGCGCGCAAGGCAATCCCGCTGTGCAACCGGCGGCTCCGGCTGCGCAGCCCGATACAGCCGTCGGACTCGATGACATCGTCGTCACGGCGCAGCGGCGTACCGAGCGACTGAAGGACGTGCCGATTACCATTACGGCAGTCACGGCGACGTCGCTTGCGCAGGCCGGCGTGAAGTCCTTGCGCGACATCCAGACCGTCGTCTCCGGCCTGACCTTCGGGGGCACCGGCAACCTTTCCGCGCCTGCCATCAGAGGCGTCTCCTCCACCGTCACGGTGGCCGGTGCGGAAAACGGCAACGCGCTCTACATCGACGGTGTTTACCAGTCGGCGCAGGTCCTGTTGAACGCCGATCTGCCGGATGTCGACCAGGTCGAAGTGCTGAAAGGCCCGCAGGGCACACTGTTCGGCCGCAACGCGATCGGCGGTGCGATCCTGGTCCACACCCGTGCGCCCAGCTTCACGCCGACCGTCAATGTGTCGCTCGACGCCGGCACCTATACGGGAGCCGGGTCCAGCCGGTCGGCTCCGCACGTGGCGGCAAAGGCCTATATCAGCGGTCCCCTCGTGGCCGATCTGCTGGCGGCGAGCATTTCGGGCGGGATCAATTATACCCCGGGCTTCCTGACGAGAGAATCGACCGGCGAAAAGGTCGGCGAGATCAAGCGCACGAACGTGCGTGGCAAGCTGCTGATCACGCCGGTGACCAATACCGAGATCACCATTGCCGCCCATTACGTGGAGAATAACACGCCGGGCGAAATCATGAACTCGCCGTACAAAGGGATGAGCGCGGCAGGCGGCTATCCGGGGGTGGTCGTGCCCACGCTGCCCTGGCACACCGATTACAACGAGGATCCGGTGTTCGATGAGCAATTGGTCAAGCTGCGCAACTACGGCGTGAGCGCAACGATCAAGGTCGACCTCGATATCGGCAGGATTACTTCCATCACGGCATATGCGAACACGCGCAATGCGCAGGCGGATTCGATCCATGCTGCCAAAGGCCCGTTGAATTGTCTCACGAGCTTTGCCTGCATCGATTTCTACTACCAGATTAACCAGCGCGACATCATGGAGGACAT
>Ga0068864_100004667_pt1 | contig 11241 bp, 13 predicted proteins | sample KBSSwiS72_FD_66586 | JGI IMG/M metagenome (GOLD analysis project Ga0068864, IMG submission 66586) | Switchgrass rhizosphere microbial communities from Kellogg Biological Station, Michigan, USA - KBS Switchgrass S7-2 | ecosystem: Host-associated > Plants > Roots > Rhizosphere > Soil ...
TGGGCCAGGCGAGCTGCAATTCCGCGCCGATCAGGCCGTCGGCCAGCGGCACGCTGTCGACGAGCAACCGCATCGTCAGGGCCGCCGTGTGCCAACCGCTCGCCGCAAGCGAGCCGAACAAGGTCCCCGCTGCGCCGTCTTCACTGAGGTGGAAGGGTTGCGGGTCGTACTTCGCGGCAAATTCCTTGATCTCTTCGGCTTCCAGCCGATGCGGAGCGCTCGTGAAGCGCTGGCCGACGTGGAGATCTTCCAGATAGAGACGCACGCCGCGGCTCTAGCATCCAGCTTGCTCTCTCGGAAACCGGCGGCTCACCTCCTTTCGCGAACTTGCAGGTTAATGCGCTTCGGAGCAGATAGGCGTGGACAAGGGGGTTAGGGCGTGGCCCGTATATTCCTTAGTTACGCCAGGGACGATGCGGACGCCGCCAAGCAGCTGGCGAGTTGCATTTCCGACAGCGGCCACGAGGTGTGGTGGGACAGGCACCTTCACGCGGGCTCCCGCTTCGCAGCCGAAATCGACAAGGCGCTGAAAGACGCGGAGGCGGTCGTCGTCATGTGGTCGCCGAGCTCGATCGAGTCGGCATGGGTGCAGGACGAAGCTGCCGAAGGGCGCGATTCCGGGCGGCTGGTCCCCGTCTCGCTCGCGGGAGCGAAGCCGCCGCTGGGCTTCCGGCAGTTCCAGACGGTCGATCTTGGGCGATGGGAGGGCACCGGCAGTCCCGACGCGCTCGACGACCTGCTCGAGGCGATCGCGCGCACCTGCGGCACCGACGCCCGGCCGAGCGCTGCCGCCAAGGCCGACAAAAGCCCGGGAGCGAAAAAGCGGGCGTCCGTCTGCGTGCTCCCGTTCATCAACATGAGCGGGGAGCCGGAGCAGGAATATTTCAGCGACGGCATCACCGAGGACATCATCACCGATCTGTCGAAGGTGTCCGCCTTGTCGGTCGTCGCCCGGAACACGGCCTTCACCTTCAAGGGCCAGACGGTCGACGTGAAGGAAGTCGCGATCAAGCTCGGCGTGACCTACGTCCTCGAGGGCAGCGTTCGGAAGGCCGGCAACCGGGTGCGGATCACGGCGCAGATGATCGACGGCGCGGAAGGCGACCATGTCTGGGCGGACCGCTACGACCGCGACCTCGACGACATCTTCGCCATTCAGGACGAGATTTCGAAGGCGATCGTCGAGGCCCTGAAGGTCAAGCTGCTGCCCGAAGAGAAGAAGGCGATCGAGCAGCGCGGAACCAGCAACGCCGACGCCTATAACCTCTACCTGATGGCGCGACAGCAATGGATCACCGGCACCTTCGGCGATCCCCGGCGCGAGGAAGCCGTCGAGCGGCTGTGCACTCAGGCCACCCTGCTCGATCCCAACTATGCAGAAGCCTGGGCGCTAATGGGGCTCGCTCAGCTCGATCTCAAATTCGTCCATGCGCGCGATACCACCGCCTTGCCCGCCGCGGAGCGCGCGTTGCAGATCAATCCCAACCTTTCGGAGGCGCACTGCATCAAGGCCCGCTACCTCGAGGAAGACGGGCGAGCCGACGAAGCCGAGCAGCAAATCCGAACGGCGCTGAAGCTCAACCCCGAGTCATGGGAAGTGAACCGCGAAGTGGCGCGGATGCTGTTCAGGCACGACCACATCCGCGACGCCATCCCCTATTTCGAAAAGGCTGCGTCGTTGATGGATGCGGACTGGTCGAGCCCGATGATGCTGACCACCTGCTATGAAGCGATCAACGACAGGGCGCAGCTCGAGCGGGTGGCGCGTATGACGATGGAGCGGACGGAGCGCGCGCTTGCCAAGGATCCTACGAACGGGACGGCGTTGGCCGCGGGGGCCTATTCCCTCGCGATGTTCGGCGACAAGGAACGCGCAGTCGAATGGATGCGGCGCGCGCTGGTGCTCGACCCCGACAATTTGAACATGCGCTACAATCTTGCCTGCACGATGGTGCGCCAGCTCGGCGATGTGGACGAGACGCTGAATACCCTTGAACCCTTTTTCGAGCGGGTCAGCAGCGCCACGATCATGCGCCACATGGAGGTCGATCCCGATCTCAACCCGCTTCGAAGCGACCCTCGTTTCCAGAAGATGTTTGCGGCGACCAAGCAGCGGCTTGGAATCCCGGTCGGCCCCGAGGCCTGACCCTCAAAAGCTGGGCGCCGCTCCAAGATCGAGGCGTTCGAAGGCCTCGTTACGATGCTCGCCCGCGGCGTGGACCCACATAAAAAAGACGTGGGCGGACCAGCGGTTGGGATTGGGCTCCAGCCGCCCGTGCCGGCGCTCGGTGCCGCGGTAGAGAAGGCCGTCGCCGGCGTTCATGGCGAAGCTGTCGTAGGGTTCGTTGCCGAAGTCATCCTCGACGCCCCGGCTTTCGTTCGCGGGAGCCGTTCCGACGCTGAGTGGCCACGGCAGCGAGTCGCTCGACGCGAGCGTCAGTGAAAGGCTGACCTCGCACGCGGGTCGGTCGGAGTGGACGCGCAAGACGTCGCCTTCGAAATAGAGGCGGAAGAAAACGAAGCTCGGAAGCAGGTCGAGGCCGAGCAGTCCGGTGACGGTAGGCGTCAGGCCCCAGTGCAGCGCCAGGAGCGGCGCATAGTTGCGGCCGTGGATTTTCGATCGCGGTCTTGCGCAGCCCTTCCTCTTGGTGCGTCTGGATTTGCGCCCGCCCAGCGAGCAGGTCCTTCCACAGGGTCCGGACGAGGGCGTCGCAGATCTCGGGCGCGAGGAAACGCGGCAACGGGAGGGCCTGGGCCCGTTCGTCGAGCGTCGCCGTCATCAGCCGTGCAGTAGCGTTCCACAGCGCGCCTCGCTAGGAGCGGCGGGCATGCGGGGAATGTCGTCCAGCGAACAGGAGGCGGTGGAGCGAGCGTCGGCCGAGCCGATGCTGGACAAGGTGCTCGCCTGGGCCGCGGTCAACAGCGGCTCGCGCAACCTCGCCGGGCTGGAGCGGATGGCGGACCTGCTCGCGGATGCATTCGCGGCGCTTCCGGGCGTGCTCAGGTTCGAACAGGCGGAGCCCGTCAAGGCGGTCGACGCGAACGGACGCAAGATCGAGCTGAAGCATGGGCGGCACCTGCACCTCACCGTTCGGCCGACGGCGCCGCTCCAGCTGCTCTTCACCGGCCACATGGACACGGTATTCGGACCCGACCACGCCTTCCAGCAGACGCGCTGGCTCGAGGACGGGGTGCTGAACGGGCCGGGCGTCGCGGACATGAAGGGCGGGCTTGCAATAATCCTCGCCGCGCTGAAGGCGGTCGAGCGAAGCCCCGGTGCCGATCGGATTGGCTACGAAGTGGTGATCAACAGCGACGAGGAGGTCGGCTCGCTCGGCTCGGCGGCGCTGCTCGCCCAGGCGGCGCGCGGCAAGCGGGCAGCATTGACCTATGAGCCCGCCGCGCTGCCGGACGGAACGCTTGCCGGCGCCCGCCCCGGGAGCGGTAATTTCGCGATCGTGGTGCACGGACGCTCGGCGCACGCCGGGCGCAATCCTGAGGACGGGCGCAACGCCCTCCTCGCCGCCGCCGATCTCGCGCTTCGCCTCGACGCGCTCAAGCGCGACGGCCTCAGCGTGAACCCGTCGCGGATCGAGGGCGGAAGCCCGAGCAACGTCGTCCCCGACCTCGCGATCCTGCGCGTCAACCTTCGGCCGCAGACACCCGATATCGAGGCTGCGGCAAAGCGCGAGATCGCGGACGCAATCGCCGCGGTCGCAGCGCTCCGGGACGTGAAGATCGACGTGAGCGGCGGCTTCGGCCGTCCCCCCAAACCGCTCACGCCCGAAGCGGAAGCCCTGTTCGGCCTTGTGAAACAGGCGGGCGCGGACCTTGGCCAGACAATCGCCTGGCAACCGTCGGGCGGCGTGTGCGACGGCAACAATATCGCCGCCTGCGGTGTCCCCGTCGTCGACACGATGGGCGTTCGAGGGGGAAAGATCCACAGCATGGAGGAATATCTGATCACCGACAGCCTGGGTGAGCGGGCGGCGCTGAGCGCGCTGACGATTCTTCGGCTTGGCGCGGAGGCCGCATGAGCTTCAGGGTCAGAGCGGCGCGCAAGAGCGACCTGCGTGCCTTTTACAATCTCGCGAAGTTGACCGGCGGTGGGTTCACCAACCTTCCGGCCGAGAAGTCGACGCTGGAAGCAAAGCTCGAACGAAGCGCCAAAGGATTCGCGCGAGACGACGACGCGCCGGGCGACGACCTTTACGTGTTCGTCCTGGAAAACGTCGCGGATCACCAGATCATCGGCACATGCCAGGTATTCGGCTCCGTCGGGACCGAATCCCCCTTTTACAGCTACCTGATGTCGACGTTGACGCAGAGGAGCGCCGAGCTTGGCCGCACCTTCCGCAACCAGACCCTGACCCTTACCACCGACCTCGAAGGCGCGAGCGAAGTCGGCGGGCTGTTCCTGCACCCGCAGAAACGTGCCGGCGGGCTCGGCATGTTGCTCGCGCGCTCGCGATACCTGTTCATCAAGATGCACCGTCAGCGCTTCGGAGACACCGTGCTTGCCGAGCTTCGCGGCGTGATGGACGAAGCGGGCAATGCGCCCTTCTGGGATGCGCTCGGCGGCCGTTTTTTCGGAATGTCCTTCCCCGAAGCCGACGAATTCAATGCGGTCCACGGCACCCAGTTCATCGCCGACCTGTTCCCGAAGACCCCGATCTACGTGTCGATGCTTCCGGAAAGCGCTCGGGCGGTCATCGGCCAGCCTCACCCGACGGGGCGGGCAGCGCTCAAGATGCTGGAGACCGAAGGCTTCGTCTGGGACAGTTACATCGACGTGTTCGACGGTGGTCCGACGGTGACGGCGCGAACCGACGACATCCGTACCATCCGCGAATGCGGGCAGGCGACGCTTTCCGACGAGCCGGCGGAGTATGGCAAGACAATGATGATCGCCAGCGGCCACCTGGCCGATTTCGTCGTCTGCTACGGGAAGGTTGCGGACTGCGGCGGTGGCAAGGTCGCGATCGATTCCGCAGCACGTGAAATGCTCGGCGCCGAGCCGGGCGCGACTCTCTGGCTGGCGGATCGCTGAATCGTGGGCCTGCGCGAGATCAACTTCGACGGGATCGTGGGGCCCAGTCACAATTATGCCGGGCTGAGCTTCGGCAACGTCGCGTCGATGACCCATTTGGGGCAAGCCTCTCAACCGCGCGCGGCGGCGCTGGAGGGCATCGAGAAGATGCGCGCCAACCTTGCGCTCGGGCTCGCCCAAGGGATTTTCGTGCCTCAGCCGAGGCCCGACCGGCATTGGCTGCGGGAACTCGGGACGAGCGTCGAAGAGGCCGACCACAGGCTCGCCGCGGCGGCGATGTCCGCATCGGCGATGTGGGCGGCCAATGCCGCCACGGTTTCGCCGGGGCCGGATACTGCCGACGGCCGGTGCCACCTGACGGTCGCGAACTTGAGGACGATGCCGCACCGAAGCCACGAATGGCCGGCGACGCTTGCGCAGCTGCAGGTCGCCTTCGAGCACAGCAGCTTCGCTGTGCATCCGCCCGTGCCGACGGCGTTCGGCGACGAGGGCGCTGCGAACCACATGCGGCTTGCCGCCAGTCACGACGCGCCGGGCATCGAGATTTTCGTCTACGGCGTTAGCGGCGGCGCCTTCCCGGCGCGGCAGCATGTCGAGGCGTCGAAGGCGACCGCGCGGCTTCACCGCCTCGATCCCGAACGGATCGTCTTCGCCGAGCAATCCGAGCAGGCGATTGCCGCGGGCGCGTTCCACAATGACGTGGTCGCGGTGGCCAATGAGCGCGTGCTGTTTGCCCATGAACTGGCCTTCGCCGACAAGCAGCCGCTTCTCAACGCCTGCGCGGCGCAGGTGCCCGGCTTCGAATATGTCGAGGTTGCCGCCGTGGACGTGCCGCTCGAGGATGCGGTCCGCTCCTACCTGTTCAACGGGCAGCTGGTGACGACTCCCGGTGGCGAGATGACACTCATCGTGCCGAGCGAGGCGCGCGAGACGCCATCGGTATGGCGGTGGATCGAGGGCCATGTTGCCGGGAACGGTCCGATCCGGCGTGTCGAGGTGGTCGACGTCCGACAGTCGATGGCCAATGGCGGCGGCCCCGCCTGCCTGCGGCTTCGAGTCGTTGCCGATCCGGCGACGGTCGATCCCCGCTTCCTCGTCGACGAGCGAAAGCTCGACCGTATCGCCGAGGCGGTCCGGCAGCATTGGCCGGAGCAGATCGCGAGCGACGAGCTGCAGCAACCGGCGCTGATCACAGACATCGAACGCGCTCGTACCGCGCTGCTCGACTCGCTCGACCTTTCCGAGCTCGCCTGATCGCGAGTCCCTCAGCGGGACAGTCAGCCAGAGTGTTGCCGCCACTTTAACCTTGTTAATTAGTACCTCGAAGGCGCAAAACTGCCGTTGAGGCGTTCAAGTGTTAACGATGGCGATGTTCAGAAAAATCGGTCGGCTCTTCACGATCAAGACGCGCTGGGAGGCGTGGCTAGTGATTTATGCGATCGCGCTCGGCGCGGTCGATCGCGGCCGGCTGTATATGGAGACCTATCCCGGCTTCGGCGGATGGCTGCTCGCGCTCGCCTGCACGGGAGTCGTATTCATCGCCGGCGGGAAGCTGCTCGATTCGGTGCGCCCGGCAGAGCCGGCGATCGTGGCGGGACCTTATGCAGCGCCGCTCAGGCGCCGGCCGGTCACTGGTCGTAGTCGACCCACGCGCCAGTCGACTGGTCGCGCTTCAGCACCACCGATTTCACGTCACAAAGATTGACGCCTGCCCAGGTGACGGCTCCCGAGCCCGGAACGTTGGCGCGAATATCGAACGCGCAGTCGGGATCCTTGAAGCTGATCGGGCCGCGAGCGCCGGCGGAAGGGGCGCTGCCGAGCGGCTTCCAGTCCTGCGTGCCCGCGCGCCGGATCGACAGATCGGACAAGCCGCCCGTCGTTCCATTGACGATGGTGAAGTTCGACGCGCCCGCAACCGCAGCCGAGGCTGAAGCGAGCATCGTGACCAGAGTTGCGAGTCTCAGCATAAGCGCCACCATAATAGGTGGCGCTCGCTTAATAAATCAGGATTTCAAGAACGTTAGGCGGCGTTCAACTCGCTGTAGCTTTGCCGCTGCCCCCTCCAGAACACGGGCGTTGCCGCCGGTCCGTGAGTTGCCGCTTCCTTGAGCGGCAGCGCGGTCGAGCAGAAAGCACATTCTGCCGACATGCGGCCGATCAGCCAGTGCGTCCGGCCGCAACCCGGGCAGTGATTCACCTCGCCATCGTGATAGACAGCATGATACCCGCGAACGTTCGGATTGAACGGCACCCGGCGGGTTTCCAAGCTTAGCATCCTGCTTCCCTTCGAAGTCATTTTCCACCTCAACGAGCGGCGAGTCTTTAGGTTTCGCAGTTTGCCCCCATGCGTGTCATTGGGACGCAGTGTTGCTGTTTCAACACGGCACAGGTGGTTACTACCGCATTGACTATCGGCCGAACGCGCCGTTCCTCCTTCGGCGGTCTTTACCAATCGTTAGGCATTGTGGGTTGAAGGTGGGCTCGTTCGAGTGGAGTGGACCAGTGGAATCGAACGAGCTTTATTATCGCCGGCGCGCGGTCGAGGAACGCATGGCCGCCCAGCGCTCCATCAGCGAAAGCGCGCGTGCGTGGCACGCCAAGCTCGCCGCAGACTTCGCCGAGCGCGCCAGCGCCTCTACCGCCCGGCCGATCTCGAGCGCCGCCATCGCCGGCTGATTTTGCGCTGACGGAAATTCCACCGCACGAATTGCGGCGTGGAAGATTGGGAACAGCATTTTCTCGAGAAGAGCCGCCGCCGATCCGAAATGGAGCGCGGCGAACGCAGCCGGGCAATTTTGAAGGCCGGCCTGGCCGCTGCTTTGGTAGCGGCGCTCCTGCTAGCCGCCATCGTGGCCCTCGCGCTTTTCGCCTAAGGTTAGCGCGCCGAGGCCGCGGCAAGCATCTGGTCGACCGTCAGCCGCCCGTCATGGAAAGCCTGGCGCTTCCATGATGACCCGGTGAGGCGCTGCAGTGCCATGAAGGCGGCGAAGCCCTCGCGCTGCGACCACCAGCGGTCGTTGACGAAGCCGGGCAGCACAGCCGAAGAAGCAACGCGGCCACCGTTCGGGTCTACTTCCCACGTATAGGCCAGCCACTGCCCGGATCCCTCGAGCGTCAGCCAGAGCGGCTCGGCCTGGCCGAGATAGGCGTCCTTACCCTTGTACCAGCGCGCCTGCCGCGCCTTCATCATCGCGAGCGCCTTGCGGACCAGGCGCGAGGCTTCCGCCCGAGTCTTCGCCTTCGAGGCGGCGAACAGTAGCTCCGATTCCGCATCGACGGAGCGGGTAAAGTCAGCATTGCCCTTGAACTGGTCCTGGATGCTGTCGTCGCTGAAGCTTTGCGGCAGGTGATAGCGGTCGGACAGCTTGCCGATCTCGGCACCATAGGTAGGCATCTGCGCTACGTGCGTGCCCTCGTGGAGCATGACGGCGGTCATCAGCTTCTCGAGCGTGGTGCCCTTCCCGTTCTTGCCCGCCGCGCGCCAGACGCTCGGCGTCGACATGACGAAGAAATTGCCTTTCTTGGGATCGGATCCGGCGAAGGAGATGACGCCGGCCGGGATCTTGGTGCCGTCCGGCAATTCGACCTTGCCGCCGTGGAGACTGGAGGCCCAGGCGTTCGCGCCGCCGTTCATCGCCGTCTTGCTGGTGAGCACGCAGTTCTTGTCGAAAATGACCGCTTCGATCCTGCTCACATGTCCAATGCCGCTGAGGTGCATCGAGGCATAATTCCAGGCACGCATCGACGAATCGAGCCACGTCTGATCAGCAGCGGAGAGGCGGCAAGGCCCCCGGACAGCAGTCGCCGCGGTCGCGGGCGCATCGGCGAGCGCGACCAGCGCAATCATCAATTTGGCGAGCTTTACCGACATCAGCGAGACGTAGCGCGCGAGGGTTGCACCCGCCAGTCCTTGCCCCTATGTCGCGCCCCTGCCGTTCCTGGCAATCAGCGCGCCCGTAGCTCAGCTGGATAGAGCACCAGACTACGAATCTGGGGGTCAGAGGTTCGAATCCTTTCGGGCGCGCCATTTCTCCCTTAGAGCCGGGCGCGATGCGCCAATCGCTGTTCCTTACTGTCCTGTTGCTGACAGCCTGCTCGTCGCTTGGCGGCGGGCCTTATCCTTCGCTGCAGCCGCGCGCCGCGGAGGCCATCGATCCGCGGCTGCAGCCGGTCCGGCCGATGAACGATCGCCCGGTCAGCGCCACCCTAGCAGCGCAGCTTGCCGCGCTGGTCGGTCAGGCGCGCAGCGGCGACACTGCGTTCGAGCCCGCGGCGGCGAATGCCGAGCGGCTGGCCGCTTCAGCGGGGGCTGCGCACGGCGAAGGCTGGATCGCTGCCCAGCAGGCGCTTTCGGCTGCAATCGCCGCGCGCACTCCCACCGCGACGGCGCAGGCGGACATCGACGCGCTCGGGGCGAGGATGCTGCAGACGCAGGGCGGGATCGCGCCCAACGACCTCAAGGCGATCGACAGCGCGGCGGGCGAAGTGGCGTCGATCGCGCGGGGCCAGACCGACCGCATCGCGGCTATCCAGCGGCGACTTGGGTCTAGCTGAGCGCAGCCGCCCGCGCGGCGGGCCAGTCCTTCGCGTCCATCCAATAGATGATCTGCGGATTGACCTCCGGCCCGAACCGCTCGTCGGTGAAGTCGAGCTCGTCGCGGCGTCGCATGCCGAGGCGTTTCATCAGGCCCTGGCTCGCCGTGTTGGCCGGGATCGTCATGGCAAGGATGTTGTCGTAGCCGAAGCGTCCGAAGCCGAGGTCGAGGCTGGCGATTGCCGCCTCCTTGGCGACGCCCCGCCCCCAAGCGCTTTCGCGCAGACGCCAGCCGATCTCAGGGGTGCCCGTCAAGTCGCCCGCACCCGGCGCATTCACACGCTTCAGGCCGCAGAAGCCGAGGATGTCGCTGGTCGCTTTCTCCTCGACGATCCAGAAGGTATGTCCCCAATCACGCGTAAAGCCGCGGATGCGATCGAAGCCGGCACGCCATTCGACAGGCGTCTGCGTGCCGCCGAGATGGCGCATTACGGCGGGCGTGTTCATGACCTCGTAGAAGCGCTGCTCGTCGGCATCATCCCATTCGCGAAGGATGAGCCGCTCTGTCTCGGCGGCGATATCAGCCATTGATGAGGCGGGCGGCGTCGAGTGCGTGGTAAGTGAGGACGCCGGTCGCCCCGGCACGCTTGAACGCGAGCAGGGTCTCAAGGATCAGCGCATTGCGGTCGCCGGCGCCGGCGGCGGCGGCATGCTCGATCATCGCGTACTCGCCGCTCACCTGGTAGACGAAGGTGGGCACCCCGAACGCGTCCTTCACACGGGCGACGACGTCAAGGTAAGGCAGGCCGGGCTTCACCATCACGAAATCGGCGCCCTCGGCGAGATCGAGCTCGACCTCCCGAAGGGCCTCCTCGATGTTCGCCGGGTCCATCTGATAGCCGCGTTTGTTGCCTTTGAGCCGGCCGAGCGAGCCGACCGCCTCGCGGAACGGTCCGTAGAAGGCGGATGCGTATTTCGCGGCATAGGCCATGATCGCGACATTCTGGTGGCCCGCTTCCTCGAGCGCGACGCGGATCGCTGCGACGCGGCCGTCCATCATGTCCGACGGGGCGACGATGTCCGCGCCCGCTTCGGCCTGGACCAGGGCCTGCTGAACGAGGATCTCGACCGTCTCGTCGTTGATGACGTTGCCCTGTTGATCGACGATGCCGTCATGGCCGTGCGCGGTGTAAGGATCGAGCGCGACGTCGGTGAGCACACCGATCTCCGGCACCGCGTCCTTGATGGCCTTGATCGCGCCGCAGATCAGGTTCTCGCGATTGAGCGCTTCCTCGGCGCGCTCCGTGCGCAGTTGCTCGGGGGTGTTCGGAAAGAGAGCGATGCAGGGGATGCCGAGGTCGGCGGCCTCGCGGGCCTTCGCGCCGATGCGGTCGACGCTCCAGCGGCTGACGCCCGGAAGCGCGCCGATCGGTTCCTCGCAATCGCGCCCGTCGCAAATGAAGAGCGGCCAGATGAAATCGGACGGATGAAGCCGGTTCTCGGCCACCATCGAGCGGATCCACGGGCTGGAGCGGGCCCGCCGCATGCGGATGTAGGGGAATGAAGACGACATGGTCGCGCCTCTAGCGCGGCCAGGCCAAGGAAAGAAAGCCGCCGCCGGGCATTGCACCGCCGTGTCCGACCTTCCGAAGCAAGC
>Ga0068864_100004674_pt1 | contig 11237 bp, 10 predicted proteins | sample KBSSwiS72_FD_66586 | JGI IMG/M metagenome (GOLD analysis project Ga0068864, IMG submission 66586) | Switchgrass rhizosphere microbial communities from Kellogg Biological Station, Michigan, USA - KBS Switchgrass S7-2 | ecosystem: Host-associated > Plants > Roots > Rhizosphere > Soil ...
GAGCCGCCGATCACGAACACGAGAAACGCGAGAATAAAGATGCCGCGCTTCGGATCGGTTGCGAACGCGTGTACCGACGTCAGCACACCCGAACGCACGAGAAATGTCCCCAGCAAACTCAGCGAGAACGCCGCGATCGCGAGCAGCACGGTCCAACTCTTGAACCCGCCGCGCTTTTCTGTGACGGCGAGTGAATGTATCAAGGCAGTGCCGACTAGCCACGGCATGAACGAAGCGTTTTCAACCGGATCCCAGAACCACCAGCCGCCCCAGCCGAGTTCGTAGTAAGCCCAGAAACTTCCGAGCGCAATGCCGCAGGTGAGAAACATCCACGCGACGGTGGTCCAGGGGCGAGACCAGCGCGCCCATGTTGCGTCGAGACGGCCGCCGATCAACGCCGCGATCGCGAAGGCAAAAGCCACGGAGAACCCGACGTAACCCATGTAGAGCATCGGCGGATGTGCGACCATCGCTGGATCTTGCAACAGCGGATTCAGGTCGCGGCCGTCAGGCGGTATTGGAGACAGACGCGCAAAAGGATTCGACGTCAGCAGCATGAACAACAAAAAGCCAACGCTCACGATCCCCATCACGCTGAGCACCCGTGCCACCATCTCTTCAGGCAAGTGACGACTGAAAAGTGAAACCGCCACGGTCCACAGTGAGAGCATCAACGTCCATAAAAGCAGCGAGCCTTCGTGCGAGCCCCAGGTGGCAGCGAGACGATAATGCAGCGGCAGTTGTGAATTGGAATTAGTGGCGACGTTGAGAACAGAAAAATCGTTGGTGATAAATGAATAGCCCAAACAGCAAAACGCGATCGTCACGAAGATAAACTGCGCTTGCCCGGCCGGAGCCGCGAGCGCGATCCAGGTGCGATTGCCGCGTGAAGCTCCGATGAGCGGGAGTGTTGCCTGCGTCAATGCGAGCAACACCGCGATGATTAATGCGAACTGACCAATTTCAGGAATCATTTAGCCACAGATTTACACGGATTGTTTGCGGATCAGTTATCGATCACGGTTTTCGCGGCTTCACGAGCGTGCTTGGCTTTGTCGACTGCCTGCCCGGCTTCGGGTGGCATGTAGTTTTCGTCGTGTTTGGCCAGCACCTGATCGGCGTGAAAGACGCCATCAGCACTGATCTTGCCCTGGGCGACACAGCCGCGTCCTTCTTTAAAAAGATCCGGCAGGATGCCATTGTAAACAACCGGAACGCTGGCCGCCGTATCGGTAACGATGAATTCGGCCTTCAGCCCGTCGCGTTTCAATGTGCCTTCCTGAACGAGACCGCCGATACGAAATGTGCGGCCGACGGGCGCCTCTCTCGCTGCCACTTGCGTCGGACTAAAAAAGAAAACCAGATTATTCCGAAACGCGCTCGCGACCAGATACGCCGCGACGCCCAATCCAGCCACACCTGCCACGATAAACGCAATCCGTTTATGACGACGTTTCATTAGCGCTCCTTCTCAAAACCGACGCAGGAACGGAATCAGATTCAGATGATTGCTGTTGCAGCAGCGCCCGCTTTCGCTGCCTCAGGCTCACTAGTTCCCAAACAATCGCGATCAACGAAAACGCGTAAGCGCCCCAAATATAAAACCCTTGACCACTCATTGAAAGATCAGGCCAGTTCATTAGACGTGTACCTCCGCGAAGCGCGCCGCGTTTTGTTCGCGTTCAAGGATAATGCATCGCAAGCGTATCAGCACTACCGCCACCGAGTAGAGCCAGCAAGCCGCCAGCATAATCAACAACGCTGCCAGCATCGATCCCCGGATAGTCGGTTTCTGCAGGATACGAATCGTCGCGCCCTGATGCAGTGTGTTCCACCACTGCACTGAAAAGTAAATGATCGGCACGTTGATCACGCCGACGAGCGCCAACACTGCGCCGGCACGATCGGCCCGGCGCGGATCGTCGATCGCAGCCTGCAGGGAGATGAAACCAATATAAAGGAACATCAGGATCAATGTGGAGGTCATGCGCGCATCCCACACCCACCACGTTCCCCAGGTTGGTTTACCCCAAAACGCGCCGGTGACCAGCGATATCGCTGTAAACATCGCTCCCGTGATCGCGAGTGACGAAGCCATCATCGACGAGAGCCGCGCGTTGAAAGCCCAACCAACGCCGGCGTAGATGGCCATTAGCACGTAAAGAAACATTCCCATCCACGCTGCCGGAACGTGAATGAAGATGATTCGATAAACTTCCCGCTGCTGAAAATCCGGTGGCGCAATGAAGAAGCCAACAAACAGACCCACAGCAAAAAGAAGCGCCGCCGGAATCGCAAACCAGGGAATCATCTTCCCCGCGACCGGATAGAACATGGCGGGTGATGCATACTTGTAGATGTTCATTTTTACTCCAACGAAATCCTCAACGCGGCTGCCGTGGCCCAGGGCGAGAAGATCGCCGACACGATCGCAAACGCTCCGAGCAGGTAAATATGCGGCGCCGGATTCACTCCCATGATGCTGGCCTCAACTGCGCCCGATCCAAAAATCAGTGCCGGAATGTAAAGCGGTAACACCAGGATCGAGATCAGCACACCGCCGCCACGCAATCCCAAAGTCAACGCCGCTCCAACTGATCCAATCAAACTCAAAACCGGCGTACCCAACAACAAACTCACAAACAGAATCCACAACGTTTCGCGGCTGAGATCGAATTGCACTCCCACCAACGGCGCGATCAATACCAGCGGCACTTCTGAGACGATCCAGTGGGCCAACGTCTTCCCGAGCACTACCAAAAAGAGCGGCTGCGGCGTCAGTAACAACTGTTCCAGCGTGCCGTCCTGATAGTCGTTGGCAAACAAACGCCCGAGCGAAAGCATTGACGCCAACAGCGCCGCCACCCAAACCACGCCCGGTGCGATCGTGCGCAACAACTGCGTTTCCGGACCAATCCCTAGTGGAAAAAGGCTGACGACGATCACGAAAAAGAAAACTGTCGACAGCATGTCGGCGCGGCGACGCCACGCCAGCATCAGATCGCGCCAAACGATCCAGCGCAACATCGATAAGCTCGAAGGTGCCTTCACGTGGTGAGTTCGAGTCGTTGGAAACGGCCCGTCGACAACTCTAATTCCTGGTGCGTTGCGACGATGGCGATGCCGCCATCGTTCAAGTGGTTTTCAATCAAAGATCTAACAAGAGCAACGGCGCCTTTGTCCAATGAGGTCAGCACCTCATCGAGCAGCCAAAGTGTCGTGTTGCAAACGAGCAGGCGCGCTAGTCCGGCTCTGCGCCGTTGGCCTTCTGACAAGAATCGTGCCGGGAGCGACTCACGACCTCCGAGCCCCATGTCTTTGAGCGCGGCGCGGGCGCGTTCCTGGCTCACGTCAACGCCATTCACAGCGTTCGAAATTCTCAGATTTTCAATCGCACTCAACTCATCTTTTACTCCGTGACGGTGTCCGAGGTAAGTCACCGAGGCGACATATTCCTCACCCAGTGAGCGAATATCCGCACCGTTCCACTTGACTTCGCCTTCGGCTGGAGCCGCGAGTCCACACAAAATTCGGAGCAAACTGGTTTTGCCGCTTCCATTTGGCCCGGTGAGCTGGACGAATGTGCCGGGAGACACTGACAGATCGAGTCCGCGAAAAAGCCTGCGATCTCCACGCACGCAACCGAGCTTACTGACCTCTAAGATTTCGATCGTCCTCCGTGCGTGAATTGTAGCATTCAGCCACGGATTGCGCGGATTAACGCACGCCGGCTATGTCTTAGTGCGTGTTTGGACGGGACCGTTTGCTTTCAACCACTCCTGCCATCCGCCCTGGAGCACGCGCACACGCTTGAAGCCGCTCGCCTGGAGAATCTGTGCCGCTGAAATGCTTGCTTCGTCTTTCGGACAAGCACAATAGGTGACGATCTCCCGGTCTTTCGGGAGATCCTTTAGCGGCGCAAAAGCGATGCGCGACTTCAGTTTTCTGAGCTTGAAGTGAAGCGCGCCTTTGATCGTGTTGGAGCTGGCCGCGTAGGCCTCTGAACTGCGGACGTCGATGATCGTGACCGGATGGTTGGCGGTAACTTTAGTCTTCAGTTCCTCGGCGCTGATCGTGTCAACCGCCGGTGGTGTTTGCGCTTGAATCGTAACCGCCGATAAACCAGCAACAATAAAGCCCAAGAGCAAATACCTGCGAACTCTCATTGAACCCTCCTTCAATCCTTTCGTGCTTTTTTGTGGCTCATTTCATAGTGCGCGCGCGATGGAACACGCCGGACGCTTCCTCAACGCCCTTGAATGTCTTCGGGTCATACCATGAATAAGTAGAAGTCGCGTAATAAAGATATCCTTGTGCGCCCTGGATTGTCTCGCCAATCAAATCACCCTGCAGTTGCGGTAACTTCCGGCCGGCATTTGCGTCGGCGACTTCTTTTCCGGTTTGAACTTTCAGGTCATCACCCACAGCATTCTTCAACACAAAAGTCTGAGTTGCTTCCGGATCGCGCCAATCGTTCGTCCCGTATCCGTGAATCACTGCCAGCAAGGTTTCGTCCTTTGCAATTGGCATCCGAAGCTTCGGTGACACATTTGAGCGCGGATCGCGCAACAACCACGGCCGGAACGATTGATTCATATCGTCAAGCTTCACCGGTTTGATAATCACCGCCAGATCCTGTGAAGCGTCTCCATTGAAGTCGCCCACAAGAAAGTTAGGATTGCGATCCGGATAAAGCACTGCGGCATCCTTGAATACTCTTTTGATTGCATCCTGAACTTCCGTCAGCTTTGGTGCGCTCGCGATTTTCGCTGCTACCGGCGGCGTGGCCGGTTGTTCTGGCGGCGCTCCTTTATAAGTTGGCGGCGCTTCAGCAACCGCTTTGGGCGCTGAGCTACAACCAAACATCGGTATAGCCAGAAGTGAAACAGTCAGGAACAACGTTGCAGTCTCCTTCATAAACTTCAATAACCTCTAAATGGAATTTGCAAGCGAAAGGAAGCCGAAGCCCGCCGAAAGATCTTCTTCGGCGAGCTTCGGGATAGTGCCTGGTCAATTCGGCTGCCGTGGGAAGATCATAACGACAGGACGAATGCGATCAGATCGTTCTGCTGCCCAGCCGTCAGTGAATTGAAGTTATTTCGGGACGTCGTTGCCTGACCGGCATGCAGTTGGATCACGTCGAATATGGTGACGTTCAGTCCCTGGTGCAAGAACCGATTGCGTCCCCGAATGCCCCAGAGCGGCGCGGTGCGCATCTGGTTGGCTGACCCCTGCCCGGCGTTTTGAACGATGCCATCCCCAGTGCCGATGTTGTGTAGAGCAAAATCGCTGAACGGATGGATGATCTTGTTGCCGAGGGCGGTCGGAACAGCGAATGCTCCGCCGTTGATGAGCGTACCCGGAGCTGCTGTCGTCAACGTCCGAGTGTGGCAAACAGCGCAGCCGACGGCGTTGAAGAGCGAGTCGCCGCGGGTAGCTGCCGCCGGAATCGGATTTTGTCGACCCGGTGCACGTGTTGCTGCCATGAAATCGGCGAAGGCCAACACGTCGTCTCCGTCATCTTCAGGATCCGGAACCGGATCAAAAACAGACGGGAACGTCACATTGATAACGCCTTCAGCCGTGCTCGCCGGATTCTCGCTTGTCCCGGCATTAGGATCGCTCGAGCTTCTGCCTCCGGAACCATCAAACGGGTTGGTGATACCCATCTCGTTGAGATAAGCATCGCCGGCGAACGAAAGCAGGCTGGCCTGTTGAGCTTTCCAACCAAACCGGCCGTGACGAAGCGTATTGTTCGCCTCGGTGACGGGCACATTGGTAAGAGTTCCACGTTGTGCGAGCGGTTGAGCGGCAACGTTGTTTTCAAGTGTCGAATTAGCAAGGCACTCGACAAACCCATCGCCAATGGTGCTGGTTGTGACGCGGAATGCTTTAACGGTTTCCGCGGTGGAGATGTGCTCGACGATATCGGAGTCCGTTCCTCGAGCATGAATCAATTGCCCGCCCGGTGCGTCAACAAAGGCGCCGTTGGTAATGTGACCGGCTCTGAATTCCATTGCCTGACTAAACGCACCTACGTCAACTGACTGGTGGCACTCGACACAACCAACGTCGTTATAGGTTGGTCCAAGACCATCTTCGATCGTTTCACGTTCCGAGAAAATGAATTTGTTGTCTTCGAATCTGCCATTCCCGCGCGCGGTCGGTGCGACAGGCCCTGCGACGCATTCGTCGATCGGTGTGCCCCGGGCGCCGAAACCGTTGAACAGATCATCGGTCTTGGCGTCATTGTCGGTCGTCGGTGCCTCAGTTGCAGTTTGACTGGCGACCGGTTGGGGCGAGCTCAAGGGTAGGAAGAGCGCCACCGCGAACAAGACTAGAGTTAGGATAGGTAGAACTTTCCTCATTTGACTTTGACCTCCTAGGAGCTACAAACGGGTTACGAAACAAAACTAGACAGTCTGCCCGTCGGCAGACGTCGGGTTTTGCTCTAGATGGAAACCCTGCTTGACTGGACTGCAAGAGGCAGCTCAAGTCTTTAGGGGGGTACGACCAGAGTTAAACGAGTCCCCTCACCGAAGAAGAAACCAGGTGCTAGCCCTAGTTGTGAGAGAGAGGGCAGAGGCGCGGACCCTGCTCGAATAAGTAAATCGAATTAGCTGGGCAAGAATAACTATGCCGGGAGTGCGGGGCACTCTAATCTCGTTTGTAATCAAAGTCAAGAAAATTTCTGTCCGTGTGTTACACAGATTATTCAAATCAGGTAATCTGTGTAATCTGTGGATAAAAAGCGGAACAAAACTTACCCCTTCACCGCTATCGTCGGACAGGAGGAGATGAAGTTGGCGTTGATTCTGAACGTTGTCGATCCGCTGATCGGCGGCGTTTTGATCATGGGCCATCGCGGTACCGGAAAGTCGACCGCGGTGCGCGCGCTCGCTGACCTGCTGCCGGAGATCGAAGTGATTGCGGGTTGTCCTTATAACTGCGATCCGCAAGACGAGCGGAATCTTTGTGATCAGTGTCGCGAACGCACGGAGGTCCAAACCAAACAGTCGCCAGTGCCGGTGGTTGAACTTCCTTTGGGCGCGACGGAAGATCGGGTTTGCGGCACGATCGACATCGAGCGGGCGCTCTCCGCCGGTCGCAAAGCTTTCGATCCGGGCTTACTGGCACGCGCTAATCGCGGCTTCTTATATATTGACGAGGTAAACCTGCTCGAGGACCACCTCGTCGATCTGTTGCTCGACGTCGCGGTCACCGGAATCAACAAGGTCGAGCGTGAAGGTGTTTCGGTTGAACATCCTGCGAGCTTTGTGTTGATTGGTTCAGGAAATCCCGAAGAAGGCGAACTGCGTCCCCAACTGCTCGACCGCTTCGGACTGCATGCCGAAGTCACCACCGAGAACTATCTTCAGAACCGTGTGGACATCATTGAGCGTCGCGAAGGTTACGATCGCGATCGCGAAGCGTTTTATAAATCCTTCGCGGCCGACCAGGAGCAACTGCGCAAGCGCATCACACGCGCTCGTGCCAACCTGATGAAACTCAATATGGGCCGGCCCGTGCTCGAGAAGATTGCGCAACTCTGCGCGGATCTTAAAGTCGACGGTCATCGTGGTGAACTGACAATCATGCGCGCCGCCCGGGCCCTCGCCGCGTTTGAAAGCAGGCGTGCCGTTACCGAAGAACATGTGAAGCGAGTGTCGGCGATGGCACTGCGCCACCGGCTGCGTCGCGATGCTTTAGACGAAACTGCCACGAGCGAACAGATCCAGCAGGCCGTCGATGAAGTCTTTCCCAGTACACCGCCTCCGCCGCAACCGTCGAGTGGAAATGGCGGCGGAGATACTGAACCTCTGGATCGGCCTGGCAAGACAAACAAGCAAGCGCCGCGGCAACGTGCGACCGCTTCGGGAAGCAGCGCGAGACCGAACGACGCTGATGTCTTGTCGCCGCCGGCAGTGGAAAGAAAATCGGGCGAGGTTCGGTTAGACGAACAGTTGCGCAGCAGGGAGCGAAAAGAGAAGTCGTTGACGCAGAGCCGGCGTTCGAGTGGTGGAAAGGCGGCGCTGGTCCAACGACGGGGCCGCTACACACGGGCGGTTACGTTTAAAAGCGCCGGCGCGCGCGTCGCCATCGACGCGACGTTGCGTGCACTCGTCGGATTGGAGGCGTCGTTGCGTGTGCCGGTCAGCTCCGATGCTTTGCGTTACAAGTTACTGAAACACAAGCAAGGCACCTTGTTTGTTTTTGCCATTGACGCGTCGGGCAGCATGGCTGCGAATCGAATCGCGAGGGCGAAGAGCACGATTCTGAAGTTGTTGCGGAAGTCGTACTTGAATCGCGACAGTGTGGCGATCGTTTCTTTTCACGGGACCACGGCAAACGTCGATCTTCCGCCCTCGCGAAGTATTTTGCGCGCGCGGCGTGTGCTCGACTCGTTGCGAATGGGTGGCAGCACGCCGCTCGGCCTCGGGCTGGTGACGACGATCGAACTGCTCGAACTGGTTGGAAATAAATTTGGCGAAACAGTCGTGCTCCTGTTTACCGACGGGCGTTCCAACGTGCCGCTCCGGCGTGGTGGTCTCAACCTGCGCGCGTTTCGCAACGTGAAAATCGAATCTGAACTGCGAGAACTCACAGTCGCGCTGAGTCGAACGCGGGCGCGGGTGGTAGTCGTCGATACGCAAAGAGAATTTGAATCGAGCGAGGACACACGCCGCCTGGCCGGAATTTTGCGCGCCCGTTTTGTCAAAGTACCTTGATCCGTTATCGATCCGTGTATATCTGTGGCTAAGAATATTTCAGACAACGAGCGCGATGCGAAGGTCTTTGCGCTCTACGAGCAGTTGGTCGAAATCGAAGAGCGATTGATACCCACGGGTCTGCACGTCTTCGGGCGCCCTTCATCCGCCGGTGAGAAAATCGATCTACTAAAAATGGTCGCCTCATTTGATCGCCCGGAATCCGGTGTGCGCGCGCTGCCGGAAGGCTTGCTCGACGAGGCTGTGCGCGAGTTCGTCACTTCCGGCGCTGACCCAGCCGTTAGTCTTCTTGAACAAAAAGGCGTGACCGCAGAAACAACGCGACCCGTTTTCAGTCTGCTTGAAACGATCTCCGCCAAACTTCAAACCAACAATGAGCTCGATTCACTCCTGCGCGCGTTGCGCGGCGAGTTTATCGAGCCTGGACCAGGCGCCGACATCGTTCAGAACCCCGACATTCTTCCCACCGGAAGAAACACGCACGCCATCAATCCGTATGCTGTTCCTTCGGCGGTTGCTTTCGCGCGCGCTGAGGCAGTCGCGCGGAGTCTGCTCGAACGTTACCAAAACGAAAACGGACGTTACCCGGAAGCGATGGCGCTCGTGCTCTGGGGACTCGACAACATCAAAACGCAAGGCGAAGGTGTGGCTCAGGCACTCTGGCTGCTCGGTACGCGTCCGGTTCGCGATGCTTTAAATAGGACGACCAATATCGAAGCTATTCCGTTGGACCAACTGGGCCGACCGCGCATCGACGTCGTGATGACCGTCTCGGGAATCTTTCGCGATCTGTTTAGTCCGACCGTGCAGTTGCTCGACAAGGCTGTGCGTTTAGTGGCGCAACTCGATGAACCGTTGGAACTGAATTATGTTCGCAAGCACGTTTTGCAACAGGTCGAGCAGGAGGCGTGTGACGTCGACGATGCCGCAGTCCGTGTCTTTTCAAATGCGCCCGGCAACTACGGCACCAATGTGAATTTCATGGTGATGGATTCGCAGTGGGAACGCGAAGAGACGCTGGGCGATCTGTTTGTGACGCGCAAATGTTTTGCGTATGGGCGCGATTCGAAAGGACGCCCGATCGAGGGCAGGGAAGCACGCGTGGCGATGGACCGCGCGCTCTCGCGGGTTGAGGCTACGTATCAAAACATCGATACCTTCGAGATCGGTCTTACAGATGTTGACCATTACTTCGAGTATCTCGGCGGCGTTTCAAAAGCGGTTGAGAAACGAGCGAAAGCGCGGCCGGCGATTTATCTTTCCGACACATTGTCACGCGAAGTGAAGATACGAACACTGGAAGAGACCGTGCGGCTCGAGACGCGAGCGAAGACGCTGAATCCGAAGTGGTACGAGGGAATGTTGAAGCACGGGTTCAGAGGTGTGGCTGAGATCGAAAACCACGTGTCGAATACTTTTGGGTGGAGTGCGACTGCCGATGCCGTTGACGATTGGATCTATGCGGAAGTAGCGAACACGTTTTTGTTTGATGAGTCGATGCTCGAGCGCTTGCGAGATTTGAATCCGCATTCGGCGCATGCACTCGCGCAGCGACTGTTGGAAGCGAATGGACGCGGGTATTGGGATGTCGATCAGAGTGTGTTGGAAAAATTGCGTGAGATCAGCCGCAGTCTCGAGGATCAGTTAGAGGGAGTTATTTAGCCACGGATTATACGGATTGAGAATAACGATTTTATATGTCGGGTCGAGTCTACTGGCGCCGCTGCGGAACGCGGAGCGCGAGATCAATCGTGTCTATAAGCTTGACCTGGCGGTAGCCGCCCACAACTTCGGATCGCCACTCAGCGATCGCGAATGGCTCGACGTCAAAAACGATCTCAAACAAGCGAACATTGTGTTTGTCATCCACGTAATGGACGGCGAAAACGCGTCGCGCCTCGTGTCTGCACTTGATCGATTCAAAGATCGTCACGACGCCGTAGTCGTCATCAACTGCATGCCAGAGTTGATGCGACACACGCGCATGGGTCGGTTGGATATTTCAACCTTCGGCAACAAGCAAAGCAGTAAAGGCGGACGACTGTTGCGATCGGTTGGGTCGTGGGTTGGGAGCCAGGCAAAACGCGGCAAGTCCAGCCGCGGACACGGTCAATACCTCAAACTCATCGATCGTTTGCCCGGCATTCTCAAGTTTGTGCCGACGGCGGGCGCGTTTACGGACGCAAAGCACTATCTGTACCTGTTCTGTTATTTCCTCCAACCCACGCCTGAAAACATTCGCTCGATGCTGCTCTATGCGTTGACGCACTACGTCCGGGACGAGCGTTTGAAAAAGATCCGCGTGCAGAAGCCGGAGCAAATGCCTTCGGTAGCGATTTATCATCCGAATGCGAAGTCACTGTTTCAAACGTTCGCTGAATATCGCAAGTGGTATACACGCCCGCTCGATCCCGAAGCCACCATCGGGTTGCTGTTGATGCGGCCGCAGGTGATCAGCAACACCACCAAACACTACGACGCCCTCATCAACGCGATCGAAGCGGAAGG
>Ga0068864_100004679_pt1 | contig 11231 bp, 10 predicted proteins | sample KBSSwiS72_FD_66586 | JGI IMG/M metagenome (GOLD analysis project Ga0068864, IMG submission 66586) | Switchgrass rhizosphere microbial communities from Kellogg Biological Station, Michigan, USA - KBS Switchgrass S7-2 | ecosystem: Host-associated > Plants > Roots > Rhizosphere > Soil ...
CGGCGCTTCTCGCAGGCTTGGCGAGCGGCCTCGAGGAGCTGTCCGCCGCCGGACAACGGCGCGTCCGGCGCACGCTGGAATCGCCCCAGGGTCCTCGCGTCGTCGTCGACGGCCGCGAGCTCCTGTCGTTCGCGAGCAACGACTATCTCGGCCTCGCCAACCACCCGGACGTGATCGCCGCGGTGCGCGATGGCGCGGCGCGGTGGGGCGCGGGCGCCGGCGCGTCGCATCTCGTGTGCGGGCACTTCGCGCCGCACGAGGCGCTGGAGGACGAGCTCGCCCGGTTCGTCCGTCCCTCGGCCGGCGCGCGGGCGCTCGTGTTTTCGTCCGGATATCTCGCGAACCTCGCGATCCTGACGGCACTCGCCGGACGGTCCGACGCCATCTTCGCCGATCGCCTCGATCACGCCTGCCTCAACGACGGTGCGTTGCTGTCGCGCGCGGAGCTCGTCCGCTATCCGCATCGGGACGTGCAAGCGCTGTCGCGCCGGCTCGCGGCATCGACGGCCAAACGCAAGCTGATCGCGACGGACGCGGTCTTCAGCATGGATGGAGACCTGGCGCCGCTCGCCGAGCTGTGCGCGCTCGCCGAGCGTCACGACGCGTGGCTCGTCGTCGACGACGCGCACGGTTTTGGCGTGCTGGGTACGGGCGACGACAGCGGCCGCGGGACGCTCGCGCATGTCGGGCTCGAAAGCGAGCGCGTCGTCTACATGGGCACGCTCGGCAAGGCGGCTGGCGTGTCGGGCGCATTCGTGGCTGCGCACCCCCTCGTCATCGACACGCTGCTGCAGACGGCCCGCTCGTACGTCTTCACGACGGCCGTGCCGCCGTTCATTGCCGCGGCGCTCGAGAAAAGCGTTGCGATCATTCGCGACGACCGCGCCCGGCGCGCTCATCTCTTCGCGCTCGTGGCGCGGTTCCGCGAGCGGATGCGGCCCTTGCCGTGGATGTTGCGCGAATCGTTCACACCCATCCAGCCGATCGTCGTGGGGGCGAACTCGGTCGCCGTCGAGGTCGCGGGCGAGCTTTGGCGCCGTGGCTTCTGGGTGCCTGCCATCCGCCCGCCGACGGTGCCCAAAGGCACGGCACGCCTTCGCGTGTCGCTTTCCGCGGCGCATCGGGTTGCCGACGTCGACGCGCTCGTCGAGACACTCGCGGAACTCGTCCCGGCTTTCGCCCATCGCGACCAGCAGACGTCGGCAGCGTCGACCGCCGATTGCGATCGAATCAAATGACAGAGCGACTGCACGTGGATGCGACCGGCGAGGGGCCCCCGCTGGTCCTGCTCCATGGGTGGGCAATGCATTCGGGATTATGGGGAGGCCTCGTCGACCGGTTGGCGCGTCGCCATCGAGTGCACGCGGTCGACCTGCCGGGGCACGGCGAAAGTCCAGACCCTGCGCAATTCACGCTGGACGGCGTAGTCGACGCGCTCGACGCGACGTTTGCGACGACTCCACGGCCCATCTCCGTCGTGGGCTGGTCCTTGGGCGGGCTCATCGCCATGCGCTGGGCGCTCGCCCGTCCGGACCGCGTCGAGCGGCTTGCGCTCGTCTCGACGACGCCACGATTCGTTGCCGCCGCCGATTGGCCGCACGCGATGGCTCCCGAGACGCTCGCGCGCTTCGGCGACGAGCTTCGCGTTGCCTGGAAGCTCACGGTGCAGCGATTTCTCGCGCTGCAATTGCACGGTGGCGAGCATTCGCGCGCGCTGCTCGCCGACATGCGGGAGCGCCTGCTGGCGCGGAAGCCCCCCTCGCCGGCGACGCTCGGGGAAGCGCTCGCGCTGCTTCGAGGCAGCGACTTGCGAAACGATGCGGCGGGCATCGAACAGCCGGCGCTCGTCGTCTCCGGGGAGCGCGACACGCTCGCGTTTCCCGAAGCCGGACGGTTTCTCGCCGCGCGCCTTCCCCGCGCGCGGTTCGAGTTGATCGCGGGCGCCGCGCACGTGCCGTTCCTGTCGCATCCCGATGCGTTCGGCTCGGCTTTGGCCGGCTTTCTCGATGGCTGAGCGCACGCCCGAAGACGACGCCGGCGGTGTCGACGCGCGCGCGGTGCGCCGCAACTTCGCGCGCGCCGCTGCGACGTATGACCAGGCTGCCGTGCTGCAGCGCGAAGTGGGCCGGCGGATGGCGGAGAAGCTCGACGTCGTGAAGCTCGCGCCGGCCGTGATCCTCGATGCCGGCTGCGGCACCGGCGACGCCCTGCCGGAGCTCGCTTCCCGTTATCCGGAGGCCCGCCAGGTCGCGCTCGACGTCGCCCTGCCGATGGTCTTGCTCGCGAAGGCGAAGGCTCGCGCCCAGGCGAAGGAAGGACGATCCGTCTTCTCCCGCCTTCTGTCCGCCGTGGCGCCGGCCATGCGGCGCGAGATCGGCCACGTGTGCGGCGACATCGCGCGCCTGCCGTTCGCCGCCGGGGCGTTCGACCTCGCGTGGAGCAACCTCGCGCTGCAGTGGGTCGACGACCTGCCGCAAGCCCTGGCCGAACTGTGCCGAGTGCTGCGGGAAGGCGGCCTCGTCTCCTTCTCGACGTTCGGGCCGGACACGCTGCGCGAATTGCGGGCCGCGTTCGCAGGCGTGGACCGGCACAGCCACGTGAGCCGGTTCGTCGACATGCACGACGTCGGGGACATGCTGGTCGCGGCGGGCTTCGGCGACCCTGTGATGCACATGGAATACGTGACGATGACGTACGGCGACGCGACGGCGATGCTGCGCGATCTGAAGACGATCGGCGCGACGAATGCGACGAAGCTGCGGCCGAGGGCGCTGATGGGCCGCAGGCGATGGGAGCGCGCGGTGGCGGCGCTCGAGGCCGGCCGCCGCGACGGACGTCTTCCGGCCACGTTCGAAGTGATCTACGGTCACGCGTGGAAGGTGGCGCCGCGGCGGACCACCGAAGGCCACGCGATCGTGCGCTTCGAGCGGTAGCGCGTGGCGGTCGCTCGCCGGTGAGGGGACCGCCTCGCAGGTGCAACGGCCCCGCTTCCAAAGCCCGGAGCGTTGTGTGATACTCGTTTGCGGCACGGCATCAGAACGATGTCGGGCCCGGCGGGCGTGTATGCGGATGCGCGATGGCGTATCCGTCGTTCACCGGCCGGCACAGCCGTGGTAGCAATGTAGTTCTGGTGTTCCGTTCGACTTCGACGGCAACAAGAGCTCGGGAACGAGCCGGCGTCGAGCTAGGAGGAAACGATGAATTGCCTCTACTATCTCGCGCCAACGCTCGAGAGCACGCATCGGATCTCCGACGACCTGCATGCTGCGGGACTGAAGGATTTCTTCCTTCACGTCATCTCCAAGGACGAGTCGGGCCTCGAAGCCGAGCACATCCACTCCAGCAATTACCTGGAGACGCTCGATGTCATTCGCGACGGCTTCATCGGCGCCGCCATCGGGGCGCTGTGCGGGCTCGCGGGCGCCGGATTGCTGATGTACTTCCAGCCGTTCGGCCCCGACGTGCCGCACTACGTCTACTTCATCATCGTCGGCGTCGCCACGATGTTCGGGGCCTGGGAAGGCGGTCTCACGGGCATCGCGACCGAGAACAAGAACCTCAAGAAATTCCATCACGACATCGAGGCGGGCAAGTACCTGATCCTCGTCTATGCGCGGAAGGCGCAGGGTGCCCAGGTCCGCGCGCTGATGCGGCAGAAGCATCCCGAAGCGGAATTCGTCGCGGTGAACACGCACTTCGTCAATCCGTTCCGGCCCGTCAGGCGACGACATCACGTTCCGCACGGCCATGAAGGCGCTCTGCAGCGGGACTGACGGCGATCCCGGCCGAGCGCGAGCGGCGCCGCAGCCCTTGCGGGAAGCGAGCGCCGCAAAGAGCCCGTCCCGTGCCCGTCGGCGCGTCCTTGCGACGCCGCCGCGTGCGGCGCGCTCGCGCCTGCCCCTCGAGTCCTCCCTCCATCAAACGGAACCGCCGCCATGGCTCTAGCAATCGTCCTCTTGCTGCTGGTCGTAGGCTCCGTGCTGTTCCACGTGCTGTCTCCGTGGTACTTCACGCCGATCGCGTCGAACTGGGGCATGATCGACGACACGGTGCACATCACGTTCTGGGTGACGGGCATCGTGTTCGTCGCCGTCAACCTGTTTCTCGCGTGGTGCGTGGTGCGTTACCGCCACGGCAAGGTGAAGCGGGCGATGTACGAGCCCGAGAACAAGAAGCTCGAAGGCTGGCTCGTGGTGCTGACCTCGGTCGGCGTCGCGGCGATGCTCGCTCCGGGACTCGTCGTGTGGGCGAAGTTCGTCGACGTGCCGAAGGACGCGGCCGTTGTCGAAGTGGTCGGCAAGCAGTGGTACTGGGCCTATCGCTTCCCCGGAGCGGACGGCGTGCTCGGCACGGACGATGCGCGCTTCATCAGCGACAAGAACCCGTTCGGCATCAACCCCGACGACCCGCACGGCCAGGACGACGTCCTCATCACGAGCCCCGAGCTGCATCTGCCGATGGGCAAGCCGTACAAGGCGCTGCTCCGCTCCACGGACGTGCTGCACGACTTCACCGTCCCGCAGTTCCGGGTGAAGATGGATCTCGTGCCCGGCCTCGTGACCCACTTGTGGTTCACGCCCACGCGCGCCGGCAAGTTCGACGTTCTGTGCGAGGAGCTCTGCGGCGTCGCTCACTTCACGATGCGCGGCAAGGTCGTCGTGGAGGACGACGCGGCGTTCAGGACGTGGCTCGCGTCCTATCCGACGTTCGCGCAAAGCATGAAGCAGGTGGCGGGTGACGCTGTCGCGGGACAGCAGGGCTTCGCGGTGTGCGCGGGTTGCCATGGCGCGCAAGGCGAGGGCAATCCCCAGCTCAACGCGCCGAAGCTCGCCGGGCAGGGTGACTGGTATCTCAAGCGGCAGCTGCAGTACTTCAAGAGCGGCGCGCGCGGCGCGCACGAGAAGGACACGTTCGGCAAGATGATGGCGCCGATGGCCGCCACGCTCGCGGACGAAGCGGCGATCGACAACGTCGTCGCCTATATCAGGACGCTCCCGGACCAGCCGCCGTCGCCCACGGTGACGAAGCAGGCCCACGTGGCGGACGGTTCGACGCTCTACCAGTCGTGCGGGGTGTGCCATGGCGTGGGCGGCCAGGGGCAGCAGGCGACGAACGCACCGCGGCTCAAAGGCATGAGCGACTGGTACATGGTCACCCAGCTCAAGAACTTCAAGAACGGCGTCCGCGGGGCGCACCCGAACGACCTTTACGGCCGGCAGATGATGTCCATGGCCGCGGCGCTGACCAACGACGCCGCGATCGAGAACGTGGTCGGCTACATCAACACGCTGAAATGAGATCCTGACATGACCTATGTGACGCACGACGAATCGGCTTTCGTTCCACCCGTCGAGGTCGACGAGCCCGAGCTGTACCACGCCAAAACCTGGATCGGCAAATACGTCTGGAGCCAGGACGCCAAGGTCATCGCGGTGCAGTACGGCCTTACCGCGATCTTCGTCGGGCTCGTGGCGCTCGTCCTGTCCGGGATCATGCGGCTGCAGCTCGGCTTTCCGCACACGTTCCAGTTCATTTCGCCCAACTCGTATCTGCAGGCCGTGACCATGCACGGAATGATCATGGTCATCTACCTCCTGACCGCGCTCTTCCTCGGCGGCTTCGGCAACTACCTGATCCCGCTGATGGTCGGCGCGCGCGACATGGTCTTCCCGTACGTCAACATGGTGAGCTACTGGGTGTACCTCTTCGCCGTGCTGCTGCTGCTCGCGAGCTTCTTCGTGCCCGGCGGACCGACGGGCGCCGGCTGGACGCTGTATCCGCCGCAGGCGATCCTCTCCGGCACCCCGGGACACGACTGGGGGATCATCCTCATGCTGCTGTCGCTCGCCGCCTTCATCATCGGCTTCACGATGGGGGGCTTGAATTACGTCGTGACGGTATTGCAGGCGCGCACCCGCGGCATGACGCTGATGCGGCTGCCGCTCACGGTGTGGGGCATCTTCATGGCGACGGTGCTCGCGCTGCTCGCGTTCCCGGCGCTCTTCGTGAGCTGCATCATGATGTTGCTCGATCACCTGCTCGGCACGAGCTTCTTCATGCCCGCGCTCGTCTCGCAGGGCAAGACGCTCGACCACAACGGCGGCAGCCCGATCCTGTTCCAGCACCTCTTCTGGTTCTTCGGCCACCCCGAGGTGTACATCGTCGCGCTGCCCGCGTTCGGCATCGTGTCCGATCTCATCAGCGTCAACGCGCGACGCAACATCTTCGGCTACCGGATGATGGTGTGGGCGATCCTCGCCATCGGCGGCCTCTCGTTCATCGTCTGGGCGCACCACATGTACGTGAGCGGGATGAATCCGTACTTCGGATTCTTCTTCGCGACCACCACGCTGATCATCGCCGTGCCGACGGCGCTCAAGGTCTACAACTGGGTGCTGACGCTGTGGCGCGGCGACATCCACCTGACCGTGCCGATGCTCTTCGCCATCGGCTTCGTGTTCACGTTCGTCAACGGCGGGCTCACCGGCCTCTTCCTCGGCAACGTGCCGATCGACCTGCCGCTCTCGGACACGATGTTCGTCGTCGCCCACTTCCACATGGTCATGGCGGTGTCGCCGATCCTCGTGGTGTTCGGCGCGATCTACCACTGGTATCCGAAGATCACCGGCCGCATGCTGAACGACACGATGGGCCGCTGGCACTTCTGGATCACGTTCGTGGGCACCTACTGCATCTACTACCCGATGCACTACCTCGGCATCCTGGGCGTGCCCCGCCGCTACTACGCCATCGAGGGCACGGACTTCATCCCGCAGTCGGCGCACTCGGTCAACGTCGGCATCACGGTCGCGGCATTGATCGTGGCCGCCGTGCAGATCCTGTTCCTGTACAACCTCGTGTGGAGCTACTTCAAGGGCAAGCCCTCCGGCGGCAACCCTTGGCGGGCAACCACGCTCGAGTGGCAGACGCCCGACACGCCGCCGAAGCATGGCAACTTCGGGCCCACGCTTCCGGTCGTCTACCGCTGGGCGTACGACTACAGCGTGCCGGGCGCCGCCGAAGACTTCATCCCGCAGAACCAGCCGCCGGCCAAGGCAGCACCCGCCACACCCGCAGCGCGCGCGAGGGCCTGACCGCGATGACCACCGCGCTCGTCGTGCTGTCCGCCATCATGGCCATCATCGTCGGATGGCTGTGGCGGCGCACGGTCAACGTCGCGCCCTGGACTGCGCAGCGCGCCGGCGACGCGGCTCCCGGCAACGGCGAGCTGCAGATGCCGTCGGTACAGGTGGGCCTCGTCGTGTTCATGACGGTGGCGACCTCGCTGTTCGCGCTCCTGATCAGCGCGTACTACATGCGAACGGTCGAGACGGACTGGACGAACTTCCCGCTGCCGCGCGTCCTGTGGATCAACTCCGGCTTGCTCGTGCTCGCGAGCGCGGCGATGCAGATGACGCGGACTGCGGCGCGCGGCGGCAACCTCGACGCGACCCGCACGGGGCTCATCGCGAGCGGAGCGTTCAGCTTCGCGTTCCTGGGCGGGCAGGTGTGGGCGTGGCAACAGCTCCGCGCTTCGGGCGAGTTCGCGCCGGCCAATCCCGCTTACGCGTTCTTCATCCTGCTGACCGCGGTCCACGGGCTCCACCTGATCGGCGGCATGTGGGTGCTCGTGCGCGCGACGTTCCGCGCGATGCGCGGCGTGGATCCCAAAAAAGTCCGGCTGTCCGTCGAGCTTTGCACCCTGTACTGGCATTACCTGTTGCTCGTCTGGGCGGCGCTCTTCTTCGTGCTGCTCAATACGCATCGCTAGCGTGCATCCACCCGCATGACAACCCAGTGACGCAATGACCCCATGACGCAAACCGCACTTGCGAGCACCTCACACGCCGGGCAGTTGAAGGAAGGGCTTCCGGGCATCGTCGCCGACTGGTCGTCGGACCAGCGCGCGTTCAAGAACGTGCCCTGGGGCAAGGCGATGATGTGGATCTTCCTGCTCTCCGACACGTTCATCTTCGGCTCCTTCCTGATCTCGTACATGACGGTGCGGATGTCGACGCAGACGCCGTGGCCCAATCCGAGCGAGGTCTTCGCGCTCGTCATCGGTGGGCAGAGCATCCCGCTCATCCTGATCGCGATCATGACGTTCGTGCTGATCAGCAGCAGCGGCACGATGGTGCTCGCCGTCAACTACGGCTACCGCAAGGACCGGAAGATGACGGTCATCTTCCTGATCCTTACCGCCATGCTCGGCGCGACGTTCGTTGGCATGCAGGCGTTCGAGTGGAGCAAGCTCATCTTCGAGGAGGGCGTGCGGCCCTGGGGCAATCCGATGGGCGCGGCGCAGTTCGGCGCCTCGTTCTTCATGATCACGGGCTTCCACGGCACGCACGTGTCGATCGGCGTGATCTTCCTCATCATCGTCGCCATCAAGGTGGGCCGCGGCGACCTCGACCACCAGCGGCCCGGCTTCATGACGGGGCGGCGAGGCACATACGAGATCGTGGAGACGATGGGGCTCTACTGGCACTTCGTCGATCTCGTCTGGGTATTCATCTTCGCGGTTTTCTATCTCTGGTAAGAGACGGCCATGGCACACGCAGAAGGACACGCACACACCGCCGGGCATTCGCATGCGGCGCCGGAGAAGCACCACGTCGAGGGCCAGCAGCATCCGCTCGGCGTCTATTTCAAGATCTGGGGACTCCTGTTCGTGCTGTCTGCCGCCTCGTATGCGGTCGACTACTTCCACGTTCAGGGTTACCTGCGGTGGGGGCTCATCCTCGTCTTCATGATGCTGAAGGCAGGGCTCATCGTCGCCGTGTTCATGCACATGATGTGGGAACGCCTGGCGATGGTGTACGCGATCCTGGTGCCGCCACTGCTCCTGCTGGTGTTCGTCGCCATCGGCGCCTTCGAGGCGGACTACACGTTCCTGACGCGCGGAACGTTCTTCGGGCCGCCGGCTCAGGCGGCGCCTGCGGCACCGAAGCACAAGTAACGATCACCCCGAAGCGCGACGGTGCGGGCGCCGCGCCGTGCGGGTCGGCTTCGCGCGCCAACAACCGTATATGGCGTCGGTCGGCGCGCCACCTGACCGCGTCCACTGGAGCGCCAACGCGATGGCCCGCGGCATCTTCGTGACCGGCACGGACACCGGCGTCGGCAAGACCGTCGTCGCCGCGGCGTTGCTGCGCGGACTGGTCGCGGAGGGCTTTCGCGCCGCAGGAATGAAACCCGTCGCGGCGGGTCTGGACGCCGGCGATGCCGTGCCCCCCGACACGCGGGCGCTGATCGCGGCGGGCAACGTCGATGCGCCGCTCGCCGACGCGAACCCCTATGCCTTTGCGCCGCCGATCGCGCCCGAGCTCGCGGCGCGTGCGGCCGGAGTGATCATCGATCTCGACGTCATTGCCGGCGCGTATTCGCGGCTCGCGGCGCGGGCGGATGCCGTCGTGGTCGAAGGTGCCGGCGGCGCTCTCGTCCCGCTCTCGCGCGCAACGGACATGCTGGACATCGCTGCGCACCTTCGTCTGCCGGTGCTGCTCGTCGTCGGGATGCGGCTCGGCTGCATCAATCACGCGCTGATGACCGCGCTCGCGGTCCGTGCACGCGGCTTGACGATCGCCGGCTGGGTCGCGAACCGCATCGACCGTGACATGCTGGAGAGCGATGCGAACGTGAGCGCGTTGACCGAGCGCCTTGGCGCGCCGCTCTGTGCGGACTTCGCATGGAACGACGGCGCCGCATACGCGCCGGCTTTCCCGCGCGCCGCCGTGCGCGCGCTCGGGTTCGCGCTGCCGCGCTAGAGCGCGCTCGCGTTCGCGCCGCCGCGCCAGTGCGCGCGGGCGTTCACTCTGCCGCGCGAAGGGCTCGCGCACGCGTTGCCGTTCCTGCGCCTTGGCCCGTGTACTCCGCCCGTGCTAACATCTCGCGCTTTTTCGGCAATCGCGAGCATGCAATCCGAGGACCGCATGACCCTTCCCCCCTTCATCGCCCGGCTCCGACTCCTGCTTACGCCGCTGGCGATGGCGCTCGCGTTTTTCTCCGCTCCGGCGTCGGCCATCCCGGACTGGAATTTCCAGACGCCCGTGACGCCGATCGCGCGGCAGATGTACGACCTCCACCTCTACATCTTCTGGATCTGCGTCGCCATCTTCGTCATCGTCTTCGCGGTGATGTTCTATTCGCTGTGGCGCCATCGCAAGTCGGTGGACCACAAGGCCGCCCACTTCCACGAGAGCACCGTCGTCGAGATCGTCTGGACGGTCATCCCGTTCCTGATCCTGCTCTTCATGGCGTTTCCCGCGACGAAGACCATCCTCGCGATGAAGGACACGAGCGCGCCGGGGCTCACGATCAAGGTCACGGGGAACCAATGGAGCTGGACGTATGACTATCTGCAGGAGGGCTTCGGCTACTACTCGAATCTCTCCACCCCGGTCGCGCAGATCGAGAACCGCGCGCCCAAGGGCGAGCATTACCTGCTCGAAGTCGACAGCCCGCTCATCGTTCCGGTCGACACCAAGGTGCGCGTCCTCCTGACCGCGAGCGACGTCATACACGCGTGGTGGGTGCCGGCGCTCGGCGTCAAGCAAGACGCGATCCCCGGCTTCGTCCGCGACACGTGGTTCAGGGCCGAGACGGTAGGCACGTATCGCGGCCAGTGTGCGGAGCTCTGCGGCAAGGGCCACGGATTCATGCCGATCGTCGTCGAAGTGAAGTCGAAAGAGGATTTCGCGAAGTGGGTCGAGGAGCACAAGGCGAAGACGCAGGCGGCGGGAGCCGATCCGAACAAGGTGTGGGACTTGAAGGACCTCGTCGTCACCGGCGAGCGGATCTATGCCTCGAACTGCGCCGCTTGCCACCAGGCGAACGGCAAAGGCGTGCCGGGCAGCTATCCGGCGCTCGACGGCTCGAAGATCGTAAGGGGGCCGAAGGCGGCGCAGATCCAGATCGTGCTGCACGGCAAACCCGGAACGGCGATGCCGCCGTGGTCGCAGCTTTCGGACCTGGACATCGCGTCCGTGATCACTTACACGCGGAACGGCCTCGGCAGCAACAAGACGGGTGAAGCGGTGCAGCCCGCCGAAGTCCTGGCGGCACGTAAATAAGGCAAGTAAGAGCGCGCGACGGATCGCCAAACTTGAGGCCGAGCATTTCCAGCCTGGAGAATCGATAGATGAGCACAATCGCCCACGATCACCCCGCCGGCCTCGGTGATCCCCACGCGCACGACGATCACGCGCATCACCCGACCGGGATCACGCGCT
>Ga0068864_100004686_pt1 | contig 11220 bp, 6 predicted proteins | sample KBSSwiS72_FD_66586 | JGI IMG/M metagenome (GOLD analysis project Ga0068864, IMG submission 66586) | Switchgrass rhizosphere microbial communities from Kellogg Biological Station, Michigan, USA - KBS Switchgrass S7-2 | ecosystem: Host-associated > Plants > Roots > Rhizosphere > Soil ...
GTCATTTGCGGGATTTCGTTCGGCGGACTGATCGCGCTGCGATTCGCCGCCGAATGTCCGTCGCGCGTGTCGGCGCTGGTCTTGGCGTCGACTCCCGGCCCCTCGTTCCGTCTGAAGAGACGCCATCGCTTGTACGCGCGTCTGCCCTGGTTGTTTGGGCCGCTGTTCGCGGCCGAATCGCCGTCACGGCTCAAGATGGAAGTCAAAGCGGCGCTACCCGACGAAGCCGAACGCCGCGCCTTCATGCGCAAGCAGCTCCTGACGTTTCGCGAGGCGCCGCTGTCGGTGTCACGCATGGCCGGACGCGCGCTGCTCATCGAGTCCTACGATCGCGCCGCCGACGCCGCCCGGGTCATCTGTCCGACGCTGGTTGTCCACGGCGAGCCGTCTCTCGATTTCGTGGTCGATGCGAACGAAACGGCGAACTACTCGCATCTCATCAAAGACGCACGGGCGGTGATGATCGAAGAGACCGGACATCTCGGTTCGATCACGAAGCCGCGGCAGTTTGCCACCGTCGTCGGGACGTTTCTCGACACGGCCTTGACGGACAGCCACAACAGTGCTGCTTGAATTCGCTGGTCCGGCCGGGTCCCTCGAAGCATTGTTGGACGAACCGCCGGAAGGCCGCGGGGTCTCGGACGAAGGACTCGTGCACCTTGGCACCAACGGCGTGCTTCGCGCCGCGGTCGTGTTCGGGCATCCCCATCCGCAGCACGGCGGCACGATGCACACCAAGGCGGTGTATCAGTCGGCCAAGGCGCTGGCGCGCATCGGCTGCGCGGTCCTGCGGTTCAACTTTCGCGGCGCAGGGCGAAGCGCCGGGACCTTTGATGGCGACGCCGGCGAAAAGGCGGACTTCCGCGCCGGCCTCGATTTCATGCGGGCACGCTACCCGGACCGACCATTGTGGGCGGCCGGGATGTCGTTTGGCTCCTGGATAGGCTTGTCGGTCGGCGCCGACGATCCCCGCGTGTCGCTGCTCCTCGGCGTGTCGATGCCGGTCTCCAGGTACGATTACTCGGCAATCGGCGCCAGCTTGAAACCCAAGTTCTTCATTCACGGCGAACGGGACGAACTTTGTTCGTTGAAGGAGATGCGCGAGTTTTATGCGCGCGCGGCCGAACCGAAGGAACTGGCCGTGATCGACGCTGCTGACCATCTCTTTGACGGTAAAGTGAGTGAAGTGGCCGAGGCGGTCGAGGATCTGTTGGGCGATTGGTCTGGGTGAACCATGCAAGAAGCTGTCATTGTTTCCGCGGTCCGCACGGCGGTTGGCAAAGCGCCCAACGGGGCGCTGCGATCGACTCGGCCGGACGAACTGGCCGCCTCCACCATTTCCGAGGCGCTGAAACGCGCCCCCGCTGTCGATCCATCGGAGATCGACGATGTGATTCTCGGCTGCGCCATGCCGGAGGCGGAGCAGGGCTTGAATGTGGCGCGAATCGCCAGCCTGCGCGCGGGCGTGCCAATCAGCGCGTCGGCGGTGACGATCAACCGGTTTTGTTCGTCGGGGCTCCAGGCGATTGCGTTTGCGGCCGAGCGGATCATGTGCGGGTCGGCCCAGGCGATCATCGCCGGCGGCACCGAGTCCATGAGCCTGATTCCGATGGGCGGTCACACAGTCGCGCCGAATCCGACGCTCGTCGATCACTATCCTGACGTGTATCTGAGCACGGGACTGGTCGCTGAGAATCATGCGCGCCTCTCGGGCATTTCCCGCGAGGAACAGGACGCGTTTGCGTATCGCAGCCACGCACGCGCTCTCGCTGCCATCGATGCCGGACGATTCGTCGACGAGATCGTTCCGGTCGCCGCCCGGTGCTTGATGCCCGAGCTCGTTGGCGCGGCCGCCGGCCGTGCCGCCGGGGCGGCCGCCGCCGATTCTTTCCCGTTTTCCGTCGACGAAGGACCGCGGCGAGATACGTCCATCGAGGCGCTGGCCAAACTTCGGCCGGCCTTTCACGTCTCAGGAACGGTGACCGCCGGCAACTCGTCGCAGACCAGCGATGGCGCGTCGGCGCTGGTAGTCACCTCGGCCAGCCTGGCGAAGGAGCGCGGACTCCAGCCGCTCGCGCGCTTCGTCGCCTTCACGACCGCGGGGGTGGAACCCGAATTGTTCGGCATCGGCCCGGTCCCGGCGATTCGCAAGGTGCTGAAACTGACCGGACTGACCCTCGATCAAATCGATCTGGTGGAACTGAACGAGGCGTTCGCCGCGCAGGTCCTCGCCTGTTTGAAGGAATTGCCGATCGATCCCGACCGGCTGAACGTCAACGGCGGAGCCATCGCCCTCGGGCATCCCCTCGGCTGCACCGGTGCCAAGCTCACGACGACCCTGCTTTACGAACTGAAACGCCGCGGCGGCCGTTACGGGTTGGTTTCGATGTGCGTCGGCGGCGGAATGGGCGCTGCCGGGATCTTCGAACGAACCTAGCGAATTAAGAAATTGAGGACTTGAGGAATTGAGGATCTAAGAATTTAAAGCATCTATGGATTTGGAGATTTGAGGATTTTGAGATTCGAGTGTCAGAATTTGGAGATGGAGCCCTGCCAATGACGATGACTTCTGCGGCGCCGGCGTTACGCGGTGGTGAATGGCTGTTGCAACCAACAGATCCGGCTACGGTCTTTACCCCGGAACAGTTGACTGAGGAGCATCGGCTCATTGCTCAGACCGTGAGCGACTTCGTCAGCAACGAGGTGCTGCCGGCGCTCGACGAGCTCGAACAGAAAAACTGGGGACTCGCTCGCGACCTGGTCAGGCGGGCGGGGGCGCTCGGCTTGCTTGGCGTCGATGCGCCAGAAGCGTATGGCGGCGTGCAGCTGGACAAGATCACGTCGATGATCGTCAGCGAACGCATGGCCCGCTCCGCGTCGTTTGGCGCGACCTTCGGGGCGCAGGCCAACCTGATGGTGCTTCCGTTGGTACTGTTCGGCACCGAGGCGCAGAAACAGAAATACCTGCCGCGTCTCCTGTCCGGCGAATTGATCGGCGCCTATTGCCTCAGCGAACCCGGGTCCGGCTCCGACGCGCTGGGCGCCCGGACCCGAGCCACAAAGCAGCCTGATGGCAGCTTCGTCCTCAACGGCGAGAAAGCCTGGATCACCAACGGCGGATTCGCCGACGTTTATATCGTCTTCGCCAAAGTCGACGGCGAACTGTTCAGCGCTTTCATTGTCGAGCGCGCGTTTCAGGGCGTCACCAACGGCAAAGAAGAGCACAAGATGGGACTGCACGGGTCGTCGACGACGCCCGTCATTCTGCAGGACGTCAAGGTGCCGGCGGAAAATCTCCTCGGCGAAATCGGCAAGGGACACAAGATTGCCTTCAACGTGCTCAATTTCGCCCGTTTCAAACTCGGGGCGATGTGCAGCGGCGGCTCGCAGGCCGCCATCGCCGAAGCGGCGCGCTATGCCGGCCAACGGAAGCAGTTCGGCCAGCCGATTGCGTCGTTCGGCGCCATCAAGCACAAGCTGGGCGAGATGATCGTGAGGAGCTACGCCGTCGAGAGCCTGTTGTATCGAACCGCCGGCCTCATCGAGTCACGCATTGAAGCCACGCCGCACGATCCCGCGGATCAATCGGTGGCGCTCGCCACCCTCGAGGAATATGCCATCGAAGCGTCGATCGCGAAGGTCGCCGGCAGCGAAATGCTGAATTTCGTGCTCGACGAGAACATCCAGATCCACGGCGGCAACGGCTTCGTCCGCGATTACCCGGCCGAGCGCCATTACCGCGATTCCCGCGTGAATCGGATTTTCGAAGGAACCAACGAAATCAACCGGCTCTTGATTCCCGGCATGCTGGCCCGCCGGGCGGTGAAGGGCGACATCGGCATTATTGCGGCGGCAAAAGCGCTCCAGGACGAGCTGCTCGGTCCGCCGACGACGACCGCGAGCGACGGCTCGCTGCTCGGTGACGAGCAGGCGGCCGTCCGGTCGTTCAAGAAGGCATGCCTCCTGGTCCTCGGCCTGGCCATGCAGACCTACCGCGAAAAGATCGCCGACCAGCAGGAAGTGCTGATGCACCTGGCGGACATGATCATCGACACCTACTCGGCCGACAGCGCTGTGTTGCGCGCGCTCTCGGTCACCGCGAAGAAGCAGCCGAAAGCGGAAATGCAGGTCGTGGCCGCCCGCGTTTTCGTCAGCGATGCGGCGATGCGCATCGAAGCCTCGGCGCGTCAGGCGCTGGCCGCCATGACCGAGGGCGACATGCTGCGGACGTCGGTATCCGCGCTGAAGCGGCTGTTCAAACAGATGCCGGCAAACACAGCGGCCATGCGACGTCAGTTGGCGGATGAGGCGGTCACCCGCGGCGCTTACATTTTCTGACGCAGGACGGACGAGAGGGGCAGGAGGGGCAGGAGGGGCAGGAGGGCGGGACGGGCAGGAAGGGCAGGACGGACGGACGGGCGGGACCGGCAAGAAGGGCAGGAAGGGCGGAGGGAACGAACTGAATGCGTGCGAAAGGTTGGAAAGTCGGTGTTGCGGCGCTGACGCTGTTTGCCGCGGCATGCAGCAACAAGCCACCGGATAATCCCGAACAGTACGCGGCTCGAGTCGCGGCCGAACGCACGGCCAAGGACGCCGAGTTCCAGCGGAACGACGATGTCGTGCCCAAGGACAAGAAGGCGCAGTTTCTGCCGCTGGCTTACTTTCCCATCGACCCCGAGTACCACGTGCTCGCGGCGCTGAAGCCGGCCACCGAGCAAATCAAGTTGAAGATGCCGACCTCGAGCGGACAGATGCGCGACATGATCCGGTTGGGTGTCCTCGAGTTTACGTTGAAGGGCCAGCTGATGACCCTCGGGGCTTTCACCGAAGGGGACGTGAACAGGCTGTTCGTGCCGTTTGGAGATTTGACGAACGGGACTGAAACCTATCCATCCGGTCGCTTCATGGATCTCCAGCGAACCGGCACGAATCTCTACGAGCTCGACTTCAACCGCGCCTACATCCCGTACTGCTACTACAACCTCACGTACGAGTGTCCGATCCCGCCGGCCGAGAACCGCCTGAAAGTTCCGATTCGTGCCGGCGAAAAGATGAAACAGTGATTCGCGCCGTCGTCTTTGATTTCGACGGCGTCCTCGCCAACAGCGAGCCGCTGCACTTCCGCGCCTTTCGCGACGTGCTCGCCGCGGAAGGGCTGACGCTCACCGAGCGGAGTTACTACAGCCAGTATCTCGGCTATGACGATGTCGGTGCATTCCGGGCGATAGCCGCTGATTCCGGCCGAACACCCGCCGACGCCGACCTGACGCGTTGGGTGGCGCTGAAGGCCGAACGGCTGGAGGAGCTGGAACGGGGCGCGTCAGTCCTCTTTCCGGGCGCGCGGGAAGCGATTGGACGAATGGCGCGATTGACGTCGGTGGCGATTGCGTCGGGAGCCCTGCGCGAGGAAATCTTCCGCGTCCTCGAGCGCGAACAGCTGACGAGTTTTTTTCCGGTGGTCGTGGCCGCCGGTGATACGCCGGCAAGCAAGCCTGACCCTGGGCCCTACGCAAAAGCCGTTCAAATGCTCGGAGCGATCCGACGAGATGGACTCGAGCCGGGACAGTGCGCAGCGGTCGAAGATTCGCACTGGGGACTGGTTTCCGCCAAAGCCGCGGGCTTGCGAACGATTGCGATCACCCACAGTTATCCTGCCCCCGAACTGCACGAAGCCGACCTCGTCATCGACCATCTCGACGAGCTCACTGCGGATCTCCTGCAGCGACTGTAGTGCAGCGGCCGCCGGCCGAGCGACGGCTCTAGCCATGTCGCCTACGTTCATCGACGACAAGCGCTCGCTTTGGGACCAGACGCCTGTTAACGGGGACGAATATTTGAATCCCCGCAACATCACTGTGACGAGCATGCCTGGCCTGGGACGAGTGGCGGAATACCGATTCCATACTGCGCCGATACGCAACGAAACGCAGGGAGGAATCGATGGGACTCAAGAAAGTCGGGCTGTTTGTGTTGGCGATCGCTCTGTCAGCGGGCGTCGCACGCGCACAGAGCACGACGGGCACGATCTCGGGACACGTCAGCGACAGCCAGGGGCTCGCGTTACCGGGCGTGACGGTCAGCGTCACGTCGCCGAACCTTCAGGGCATTCGCAGCACGGTGACGTCCGAGATCGGCGACTACGTGGTCACGCTGCTGCCATCTGGCAACTACACGCTGACATTCGAGCTCACCGGTTTTCAGAAGCAGGAAAAGAGAGTCGTGCTGGCGCCCACCCAGACGCTACCGGTGGATGCCATGCTCGGGCCGGCCGCGTTGACCGAACAGGTCACGGTGGTCGGCACGCCCGCTCACGTGCTCGTGCAGACCGCGCAGGTCGCCACCAATCTGGATCAGGATCTCATCGGCACGCTTCCCACCAACCGCGACTTGAACGCCTCGGTGCTCCAGGCGCCAGCCGTGCATGCCACCGGGCCGAGCGGCGCGTACTCGATCTCGGGATCGAACTCGTTCGAATCGCTGTTCATGGTGAACGGCGTGGCCATCACGGAAAACCTGCGGGGCACTCCGTATACGCTGTACATCGAGGATGCCATCCAGGAAACCACGGTGGCGGTGGGCGGCGTCTCGGCCGAATACGGCCGATTCAGCGGCGGCGTCGTGAACCTCGTCACCAAGTCGGGCGGCAACATTTTTTCAGGATCGTTCCGCGACAGCTACAACAACGACAAGTGGCGCACGCTCACGCCTTTTGAAACGACGGCCATCGCCGCCGATCCGAGTCACAAGGAGCTGCGCATCAACAAGACGGTCCCGGCCTACGAATACACCTTCGGTGGTCCGGTGATGAGAGATCGTCTGTGGTTCTTCACCGCCGGGCGGCTGCAGAACCAGGCGCAGGGACGAACGCTGAACTTCACGAACATCCCCTACACCTACAACGACAAGACCCAACGCTACGAGGGCAAGGCCACCTACTCGATGACGTCGAACCACCGCGTCCAGGGAAACTTCCTGAAGATTCAGGAGACCGAGGAGAACTACACCTTCAACATCAACGCCTCGATGGACGCGCGAAGCCTTGGCGACCGCAAGGATCCGCAGAACCTGTACACCCTGGCATACAGCGGCGTGTTGACGCCGCGCTTCTTCGTCGAGGCCCGCTATTCGACGCGCGACTTCAGGTTCATCAACTCCGGCGCCAAGTCGACCGATCGCATCGACGGCACCCTCCTCCTCGATCAGAGCCGGAACAATTCCCGCTACTGGGCCGACACGTTCTGCGGCATCTGCACGCCCGAAGAACGCAATAACAAGGAAGCGTTCGTCAAGGGATCGTTCTTCCTCTCGACCAAGGGCACCGGCACGCACACGATGGTGTTCGGGTACGACAACTTCGACGACATCCGCAACGCCAACAACCATCAGTCGGGCAGCGATTTCCGCATCTACGGCACCAGCTCGTACATCGTCGGCGGCGATGTCATTCCGAAGTTCCTGGGAAGCGACGATACGACGCTGATTCAGTTCAACCCGATTCCGACGCTCAGCGAGGGGTCGAACTTCCGCACCCACTCGCTGTTCTTCAACGACGCGTGGCGGGTCGGCGGCCACCTGACCGCCAATCTCGGCATCCGCTGGGACAAGAATCACGGCCTCGATCAGTCGGGGGCGCTGGTGACCAAGGATGGGGCGTTCAGCCCGCGTCTGGGCGTCGTCTGGGATCCGGTTGGCGACGGAACCTGGGCGGTGACCGGCAGCTTTGCCAAGTACGTGGCGGCGATTTCGAACAGCATTGCGGACAGCTCCTCGTCGGCCGGCAATCCGCAGACCTACATCTATTACTACCGCGGCCCGGACATCAACGCGACCGGACCGGTGACGCCGACGCCTGACGCGCTCAGAACGCTGTTCTCCTGGTACGACGCGAACAAAGCGAATCTCGTGCTCGAGGAGAATCCGGACATTCCGGGCCTGACGCCGCAGATCGGGCCCGATCTCCACTCGCCGTTCTCGTATGAGTACTCGACCGGCGTCAGCCGTCAATTCAACCGCGCCTCGCTGCGCGCCGACGTCACCTACCGCAAGTACCACGACTTCTACGCCTCGATCATCGACGCCTCGACGGGCAAGGTCGCGAACACCTTCGGTCAATCGTTCGACCTCGCCCTCATCGAGAACACCGACGTCCTCAAGCGGCAGTACTCCGGGTTGACCACGCAGGGTGAATACCGCTTGAACGGCAGCTCGCAATTCGGCGGTCAGTACACGCTGTCGCACACCTGGGGCAACTTCGAAGGGGAAAACGTCGGCAGCGGTCCGATCACGAGCTCGGCGCTCAGCTACCCCGAATACAAACAGGCATCGTGGAACTATCCCGACGGCGATCTGAAAGTGGATCAGCGCCACCGCGGCCGGTTGTATGTGACCTACGGCGTCCCGCGAGTGAGGGGCCTGATCGTCAGCGCGCTGGAAACACTCGAAAGCGGTGCGCCCTATGGCGCCTCGAACCTCAACTCGACGGGCAACGTGAACGGCATCAACCCGCGACCCTTCGTGACCGGCGCGCCGGTTTACGCGAATCCACCGTCGGGCACCAACACCATCTACTTCTATACGCCTCGTGATGCCTTCCGCACCGAAGCGCAGAAGCGAACCGATCTGGCCGTCAACTACAGCCGCGGCATTCCTGGCGTTCGACGGATGAGCACCCTGCAGTTTTTTGCGCAGGCGCAAGTGATCAACCTGTTCAACCAGTTCCAGCTGTGCGGCTGCGGCGGGACGGTGTTCCAGAACGGAGGGGCCACCACGCAAACCCGTATCGATACGACTACCTTGACGTCGGTGAACACGCCCGCGCGGTTCAAGACCTTCAATCCATTTACCTCAGTCCCGGTCCAGGGCGTGAACTGGGACTACGGTCCGAATTTCGGTAAAGCGTTGAATCGATTGGCTTATACGTCGCCGCGCCAGTTCCGTTTCAGCTTCGGCGTGCGTTTCTAGCAGTCCGGTTCAGGCGGACCTCGAGTCCGCACTACTTCAGACTGAGGGCGGGGCCAACGAGCCCCGCCCTTTCCGTTTCTGCCAGCCGCCCCAAACTTCCAAGCACATCCAGCCGATACACCTATTGGCTCGATCCTTCGCGCCCAGACCGCTGCGTTCCCAGCTCTTCGATCCGACCTCTCGATCAAAGGCTGGCCACCGGAATGGTGAGCCGTCGAAGATCGGGCATGTGCTTCACGGAAGATGCAATAGTCTGCTGGAGGATCTGAGATGCGGCTGAGACAGGTCGGATTGGCGGTCGCAATGCTGGCGTTGTTGTGCGTGCAGTTCGCGAATGGCCAAAGTACGACCGGCACCATTTCCGGCCACGTCACGGATAGCCAAGGCCTCGCGTTGCCCGGTGTCACGGTTGCCGTCGCGTCGCCCAGCCTCCAGGGCATCAGGACGACGATCACGTCCGAGTTTGGCGATTACGCGATTTCGCTGTTGCCGCCTGGCACGTATACGCTCACGTTTGAACTGGCCGGTTTTCGCAGGCAGGAATTGAAGGCGGTGCTCGCGCCCACCCAGGCGCTGCCGGTCGACGCCACACTCGGTCAAGCCACCCTTTCCGAGGAGGTCACCGTCGTCGGCACGCCGGCGCATGTCCTGACGCAGACCGCGCAAGTGGCCACGAATTTCCGCCAGGAGGTCGTCTCAACGCTGCCGACCAACCGCGACATCAACGCCTCGGTGCTGATGGCCCCATCCGTCCACGCCACCGGCTCGGGCGGGGCGTATTCGATTGCCGGCGCAATGTCGTTCGAAACGCTGTTCATGATCAACGGCGTCTCGGTCAGCGATAACCTGCGCGGGCAACCCTACGATCTTTACATCGAGGACGCGGTGCAGGAAACCGCGGTTGCGACTGCGGGTATTTCCGCGGAGTACGGCCGCTTCAGCGGCGGTGTGATCAACGTCATCACGAAATCCGGCAGCAATCTGTTCGCAGGGTCCTTCAGAGATTCGCTCCTGAACGACAAGTGGCGTGCGTTCACTCCGTTCGAACATCGGCAACTGGCCGGCGACGCTACGCTGAAGGACACGCGGGTCGACAAGACGTTTCCGACCTACGAGTACACGTTCGGCGGACCGATCGAGAGGGATCGCCTCTGGTTTTTTGGCGCCGGCCGGTACCAGAAACAGGAGAACGGCCGCACGCTCGCGCTCACCAACGTCCCGTACACGTATCAGACCAGACAACGGCGGAATGAGGCCAAAGTCACCTACTCGCCTGTCGCCGGCCACCGGCTGCAAGGCGCGTTCATCGACAGCTTCGAGGAACAGGTCAATCAATCACAGAACCTGAACACGGTGATGGACGTGAACAGCCTGTACACGGTCAAGCGTCCGATGAACCTGTTTACGGTCGAATATGCGGGCGTCTTGTCGCGGGCGCTGGTCGTCGAAGCTCGTGTGTCGGCGAGAAATGAAACACTTCAAGGCGTCGGCGCCTCGACCCGGGACAAGATTCTCGGCACGCTGCTCCTCGATCGATCCGGGCGCCGCTACTGGTCACCCACATTTTGCGGCGTCTGCGGACCCGAACAACGGGACGGCCAGGAGGTGTTTGCGAAGGGCTCCTATTTTTCGTCGACCCAGGGGCTCGGCTCACATCAGATGGTATTCGGCTACGACCTGTACAACGATCGCCGCCTCGCGAACATTCATCAATCCGGCAGCGACTACCGAATCGTCAATACGACGGTGATTCAGCAGGGCGCCTCGCTGACGCCCCAGTTCATCGCCGATGGGGCGACGATGATCGTGTGGAACCCGATCGTGAATCCGTCGAATGGGACGAACTTCCGGACGCATTCGCTCTTCTACAACGACAACTGGCGGATCTCAACCAGAGTCACCGCAAACCTCGGCTTGCGCTACGACCGTAATCACGGCGTCGACAGTTCGAACAGCCTGGTCACGACCGACGCCGCCTGGTCACCCCGGCTTGGCGTCGTCGTCGATCCGTTCGGCACGCAGAAATGGTCGATTACCGGCAACGTGGCCAAGTACGTCGACGGTATCGCGAATCAGGTCGCCAACGCGGCGGCCACCGGCGGCAACCCCGATACCTACGGTTTCGCGTACACGGGACCTGACATCAACAAGGACCCGAAAGGCCCGCTGACGCCGACCGCCGAGGCCATTCAGCAGGTGTTCAAGTGGTTCGACGACAACAACGGCGCGGCCGGCCTGCCGCTGACGGCGACGGTGGTG
>Ga0068864_100004687_pt1 | contig 11219 bp, 7 predicted proteins | sample KBSSwiS72_FD_66586 | JGI IMG/M metagenome (GOLD analysis project Ga0068864, IMG submission 66586) | Switchgrass rhizosphere microbial communities from Kellogg Biological Station, Michigan, USA - KBS Switchgrass S7-2 | ecosystem: Host-associated > Plants > Roots > Rhizosphere > Soil ...
TGGCGTCGTAGTTTTCGAGCGAGAACCCCAGCGGATCCATGCGCGCGTGGCAGCTGGCACAGACCGGATTGGCGCGGTGCTGTTCCATGCGTTCGCGCAACGTCAGGACTTTTTCTCCGCTCTTGTTCTCGGCGAGCGCTGGCACGCACACGCCGGTCTGACCCGGCGGAAGCGGGCACGGCGGCGGCGGCGACGGCGGCGGCGACCCGAGGACGTTGTCCATGATCCATTTGCCGCGGCCGACGACCGTCGTGCGATCGGCGAGCGATGTCAGCGTCAGGAAGCTGCCCTGACCGAGCAGGCCGCGCCGGTTCTCGTCGGGGATATGGACCCGCCGGAATTGACTGCCGTAAACGTTGGGGAACCCGTAATGCTTCGCCAGCCGCTCGTTCACGAAGGTGTAATCGGCGGTGATGAAATCGAGGACGCTTCTGTTCTCGTGCAGGATGCTGCTGAAGAACAGCTCGGTCTCATGCCGGAAGTCGCGGCGCAGATTCTCGCCGAAATTGGGAAAGAGAAATTCGTTCGGCGCCGAGCCCTCTATCGTGCGCAACTGCAGCCACTGGCCGGCAAAATTCTCGACCAGCGCGTTCGATCGCGGATCGGCGAGCATGCGGCGGACCTGCTGCTCCAGGACGCCGGGCTTGCGAAGCGTGCGCTGGATTGCCGCATCCAGCAACTGATCGTCCGGGATGCTGCTCCAGAGGAAGAACGACAGTCGCGAGGCGAGCTCGACATCACTGATGGTGTACGCCGAACCGGCAGCCGTGCCGGCGGGATCGGTTTCGATCCGGAACAGGAATTCCGGGCTGACCAGCAGGCGCCGGATGGCCATCTCGATCCCGTTATCGAAGCCGCCGCTGCCTCGCCCGTCCTGATAGAACTTCATCAAGGTGGCGACTTCCGCGTCGGTGACCGGGCGACGATAGGCGCGCCGCGCCAGAGTCGAGAGAACCTGACGGGCACACGCGGACTCGAGGTTGGCGCCGGCCGGGCGACACACGAAGATTCGCTCGCGGCTGGGCGTCTGCGACACGCCGCTGCCATTGAACGGTCCGATGATGGTCACACTCCCCACCGCCGGCTGCGTACGGGGGGCCCCTTCGGCATGCGGCGCGAAAAATGGATCGCGGACCGATTCGAGCAGCGCTGCCGACTTCCGCACGAAGGTCACGGCAACGACGTGAGGTCCGGCTTTCACCGGCACGCGGACTTCATACGCGTCGCCTTCGGAGTCGTAGCCCTGGCCGACGCCCAGACCGGAACGCGGATTCAGTTCGAACACGCGAACTCGAGCGCCGTCGATGGCGACTTCGAGCTGGTGTGAATCAGCGCCTCCGCCAAGCGGTTCGACTTTGAACACGTACTCGGCGTCGAGTGGAAACTGGTACGGGATCGAAACGCCGCCCCTCGTGCCGATCGGCAGATCTTCGAAGCCGACGTCCTGAGAAAGGTCCGACTTGAGCCGGATCGTCTGCGCCGTCGGCGCAATCGCCGCATCGCCAATCGCATTCCTGCTGATCTTGCGCGCCGCCGCCACGTATCGGTCGAGCAGCGACGGCGTGATGCGAAGCACCCCGGCGATGTTGTCGAACCCGTAACTCATGTCGTCGGCGGGCAGCAGATCCGCCACGTCGAGATCGAGCGCCAGCAGATCGCGCACGGCGTTGTGGTACTCCGCGCGATTCAACCGGTGAACGCTCTCGGTCCGCCCCGGATTCGGATGCGCCGTCGCGTCGCGATCAATTTCCGAGACGAGCCACGAGACCAGCGCGTCTTTCTGCTGTTTGTTGGGCGCGGGACGGCCGGGAGGCGGCATCTGGTCGGTGCTGACCTTCCGGATGACCTTTTCCCAAATGGCCGCCGATGTCGGCGGATTTGCGACGTCGACGCCGTCCAGGGCCAGCCCGCCTGTCTTCAGCCTCGAGTTGTGGCAGGTGACGCAATACCGATCGAGCACCGCCCGCTGCTCGGGCCCTCCGTGTGAAGGCATCGGGGCGATTGGCGGCGACGGCGGCTGCTGGGCCGCCGAAACCGGGGCGGGGCCGGTAATCACCGCCAAAAGCAGCACAAACAGCACGACAAACAGGGACCGAAGCTTCATAACAGGACTGTCCACTGACGACACCCGGGCCGCTCTCGAGTGTCAATTCTCATGGCGGACGTGGGATGACGCAACCATGCAATTGTCAGGAATTGTTAGCTGTGCGGGGTCTTATGGCCGGGGGAGACAGGGTGAGCGAAGTGCCGTTTTGTAAGGCCTGAAGAGATTGTCAGAGATTGTTTCATTTGGGCCGAGCACCCCATCGACGTGGCCTACAATCCGCCGCGTGCGCCGGTTCGCCCTCTGTCTGCCCCCCGCCATTCTCGCCGGCCTGCTCGGCGGTGGGCCGCTTTTAGCACAGGCGTCGAAGGGCGCATCCCAGACGACTGTCTGGGATGGCGTTTACAGCGAAACGCAAGCCCGGCGGGGCGAGCAGGTCTTCAAGACCGAGTGCAGTTATTGCCATAAGGAAGACCTCAGTGGCGGCTTCTTTGACGATGGGCTCGGGCGGGCGCCGGCACTGGCCGGCAGACGCGCCTTCGATTCGTCGTTCCTGGACCGCTGGGGTGGGATGACTCTGGCTGATCTGGTCTCGACCATCGCCGCCACGATGCCCCAGAAACGTCCGGCCAGCCTCAGCCTGGAAAACTACGTCGACGTTGCGAGCTATGTGCTCTCGAAGAACGAGGTGCCGGCGGGCGCCACGGATCTACCTGGCGACGTGGACGCGCTCACCAGGATCGGGATTGTTGCCCGCACGTCGGCGAAAGCCACCCCTCAGCCTGCTGCCGTTCCGGCGTACACCGACGAACAGAGCACGCGCGGCGAGGCCCTCTACACGAAGGCGTGCGCGCCGTGCCACGACGACAAGTCGCTCGCACCGTTGCTGCAGGGCGACCCGTTTCTCAAGAACTGGTCGGACAAGACCGTCGCGGCGCTCTTCGACAAGATTCTGACCACCATGCCGCTGCAGGATCCGGGGTCATTGAATCAGCAGCAGTCGATCGATCTGGTTGCCTACATTCTGAAGTTGAATCACTTTTCTCCGGGGCAGGAAGCATTGCCCACGGATGCGGCAGCATTGGGCGCGATGCGTTTGACACCGAGATAGTCCGGACCTGGGTAGGGAACGCCGTCGCAGCATTCTCGTGACGTGTCGGATTCGCCGGAATCGTGCAGTTGTGTGAGGAGGATCGAATGAGACTAGTGAGTAGGGCGTGGGTGTACGTCCTCGGCGCGGTATCGGGAGTGCTGCTCCTGGCTGCGTCTACCTCGGCCCAGACCGGCGCGAGCGGCCTGGCCGGAGTCGTCAAAGACACGTCCGGCGCGGTGCTTCCCGGTGTCACCGTCGAAGCGGCAAGTCCGGCGCTCATCGAAAAAGTGCGCAGCGTCACCACTGACGGCGAGGGTCAATTCAAGATCATCGATCTTCGTCCGGGCACCTACACGGTGACGTTCTCGCTGCCCGGATTTGCGACCGTGGTCAGGGATGGCATCGCCTTGACGGCCAACTTCACGGCGGCGATCAACGCCGAGTTGAAGGTGGGATCGGTTTCCGAAACCGTGACCGTCTCAGGGCTGAGCCCGGTGGTCGACGTCCAGAACGTGGCGACGCGCAATCAGATCTCGCGCGAAACGCTCGACACGGTTCCGACCAACAAGACGCTCGAAGCCTTCGCGGCGCTGACGCCCGGCATCAAGATGCAGACCGGCATCGGCCAGGACGTCGGCGGCAGCAAGGGCGAGACCTACGTGCAGTTGACGATTCATGGCAGCCGCACCGGTGACAGCAAGACCGTGCTCGACGGGTTCGAGACCAACGACTGGAGCGGACGCGTCTTCGTCCCGAACCCGGCCAGCGCCGGCGAGGTCTCGGTCGAGCTGGGGAACGGCGCGGGCGAAGCGCCGGCCAATGGCGTCTACGTCAACTTCGTGCCCCGAGACGGCGGCAACAACTTCAGCGGCACTTTCTTCGCGAGCGGAGCCGGCAGCGGCCTGCAGAGCGAACCGAAACTGTCGGACGACATGATCGCCCGCGGCTTGAAGCAGTCGGATCTCGGCGGCATTCTGCACATCTGGGATGTCAACGGATCGATTGGCGGCCCGATCAAGCAGGACAAGCTGTGGTTCCACCACGCGACGCGATCGTGGGGCAGCGCCAACTCCGTGGTCGGCGCGTACTACACGCTCGATCCCACCGCCTGGATCTATGCGGCTGACAAGTCCAGACCGGCCAACGACAATTTCCGAAACTGGATCACCAGCGAGCGGCTCACCTGGCAGGTATCGCCGAAGAACAAGATCAATCTGAGCTACGACCAGGAGTACCGGTGCGACTGCCATCGATCGGTCAGCGCGCTGCTGACGCCGGAGGCGTCCGCAATCCGGCAGTACCATCCGAAGATTTTTGGCGGCACCTGGTCCTATCCGATGACCAATCGTCTGTTGTTTTCAGCCGGCAGCAACTTTCAGACGCTGGACTATCGTCCCGGCCCGCAACCCGAAACGCCGCTCGAAACCATCGGCGTCGTCGATTCCGGTCTCAGCAACCTGCGCTATCGAGCGGTCGGTCCTGACACGACGGGTTCCGGCGGCTACGGCAACAAGGGCAATACGATCGTGAATTCGCGCTTCCTCATGTCCTACGTCACGGGATCCCACAACTTCCAGGCCGGCATGCAAATGCGGAATGGCGTCAAGAGATTCGGCGAAGAGGGCGCGGCAATCGACTACACGTTCCGGACTGCGAACGGCGCCACGCTGCCGACCCAGCTCACCCAGTACGCCTATCCGCTGTTGTTCCACGAAACCATGAAGGCGCTCACGGGCGTCTACGTCCAGGATCAGTGGACGCGGAGTCGGCTCACCCTCAACGGCGGCGTGCGGTTCGACTATGAGAACGCATCGGTCCCGGCGCAGCATCTCGACGCCGGCCCGTTCATCGGCGTCCGCGATTACGAGGCTGTGAACTGCGTCCCGTGCTGGAAGGATCTCTCGCCGCGCGTCAGTGCCGCCTACGATCTATGGGGCAATGGCCGGACGGCCTTGAAGGTCAGCGTCGGCCGCTACACGACGGAAGAAATGCTCAATACCGCGCACAACAACAATCCGCTGCTGCTGGCCAACAGCAGCACGACCAGGTCCTGGGACGATCTCACGTATCCGGTGGGAGATCCGCGGCGCGCGAATTTTGTCCCTGACTGCGATCTGAAGGATCCGACCAAACAAGGCGAGTGCGGACCGTACGCCAATCCCAACTTCGGGAAGACGATCGTCACCAACCACTACGATCCGGACATCCTGAACGGGTTCCGGCCGTATAACTGGGCGACATCTGCGGTGGTGCAGCACGAGCTCACGCACGGCATGGCCGTCAACGTCGGCTACTTCCGCACCTCGTGGCACAACCAGACGGCGACCGACGCCCTCGGCGTGACGCCGGCGGATTTCGATCCGTACTGCCTCACGCTTCCGGTGGATTCACGTTTCCCGACTGGCGGCGGCGAGAAGATCTGCGGTCTCTACAACGTCAAGACCGACAAGTTCTCGAGCCTCAGCGGCAACAACTTCATCACCAAGGGGACGGCGTTCGGCGAGCAGACCGACATCTACACGGGCATGGACCTGACCGTTGCGGCGCGGATGAGGAACGGCACGCAACTCCAGGGCGGCATGAACACCGGCAAGCAGAGAACGAACACCTGCGACGTGCTCGTCGATTCGCCGCAGAAGAATTTCTGCGACGTGAACCCGGATTTCTTCCGGCCGGAATTCAAGATTTCCGGCAGCACGCGTCTCCCCTACGCCGTGCAGTTGAGCGGCGTGTATCAGCAGATTCCAGGCATTGCGATCAGCACGAGCTACGTGGCGACCAACGCCGAGGTCAGTTCAACCCTGGGCCGCCCGCTGTCGGGCAGTGCCAGCACGGTGACCATCACGAACGTGATTCAGCCGTCGGCGTACTTCGAGCCGCACGGCCTCAAACAGCTCGACATCCGATTGCTCAGGAACTTCAGGTTCGGACGGACCCGTCTGCAGGCGATCTTCGACGTCTACAACTCGCTGAACAGCACGGCGATTCTCGCCGAGACGACTGCTTACGGTTCCAACTACCGCCGCCCGACCGCGGTTCTGGATCCGCGAATCGTCAAGTTCGGATTGCAGATGAATTTCTGAAAGGGCTGGACGGGCTGGACGGGCGGGACGGGCTGGAACGGCCCTTCCAGCCTGGTCCCATTACGGCTGCGGCGTGAGAAACTGCGTCGCCATGCGCCGGGCGCTGTTCCGAATCGCGCGGGTGGCGCTGAGCATGGTGATGGAGGCGCGCGACACCGCGTCGATGTCGGCGCCCACCTTGAACGGGTCGCGCACGCTCTTGCCGGCGAACTGCGCGGCGAACGCCGGCGGCTCGACCGAAAAGTAGCCGTACGGCTCGTGGTGGTCCACAACGACCACGCCGGCAAGGACGCCGCGCATATCCATGCCGACGAGGATTTTGATCGGCCCGTCGTAGCCGCGTTCCAGGGGTTCCAGTTCAGTGGTCCAGAATCCAAAGCCGATGAGCGCTTCGCCGTCAGCGCCGGCGCGTGTGCCGAAAACGCTGAAGTGCGGCGGCGCGCCTGTCTTCGCTGAAATGCGCGTCGAGTTCGGAAAGAGCCGCTTCAATAATGGTTCCACCTTGGCGTCTGTACTCTGCGCCTCAGCGATGACCGCGGCGGCGAACACCGCGAAGACGATGGTGACAAGGATCCGGTTCACAACTGGTTACGTGGCGATCTTCGCCGTCGCGTGCGGACTGATCGGCGCGGCGCCGGCGAGCGCCCAGTCGGTCCACGATCGGCTCGCTGGCGCGAAGACGATTGATTGCAAATTCACCGCCGAAGCGGTGGCCATCTGGAAAAACGGCGATCCGCAGGTCGAGATGAAAACATCGGCGCTGGTGATGCGATTCGAATCGATCAACACCGACGAGGGGACGGCCAGAGTGGTAGGAATGTTCGGGCCCTCGGACATCATCGTCCGACTGTCTGAGGACACCCTGCATCTGGTTCAATCGTTTCGCGAGGGCCCACTCTACGCCACGACGGTGTTTCCCAAGGAAACGCGCGGCGGTCGGTTCCAGGCCGTCCATAGTCGGCACGAATGGACGTCAGTGGCGTTGCCTGGATACACGTCGAGCCCTGAGCAGTACTACGGCGACTGCCAGGTGTCGCCGTAGAGCTACGACCACCAACGCGGAACACGCGAAGACTCGTGTGGCTCTGCGAGTTCAGCGAGCTCTGCGTTGAGTGTCGGGGCATGGATCAATGGCGATGGTGATCGATTTCTTCCTGATCGGCAATCGCCTTGTCGCGAAGCACTTTCTTGTTGGCCTGCCGCGCCCGACTGAGCGATGCCTGTCGCGTCCCTTCCGAACTGACCGCGAACATCGATAACAGGCGCTCCAACTCGGTGCTGTGACACTGATCACAGGTGGGGGTTTCCGGCGGCCGCACCAGCGCTTCGAACTGGTGACCGCACGCCAGGCAGCGATATTCATACAGGGGCATTACTGTTGATGCTCCGATTCACGTTTGACCGGCCGCAGGAGAACAGGCGCCGCGTCGTAGTCGCCGAGAGTCAGCGTCTTCGCATTCTCGTCGGCGATGACCGTGCCAGCCAGCGACATCTTTCCTTCGCCGGTACCGGCGCGGTTGACGCGCAATTCGATGAGCGAAAACGGATAAGTCACGTTCGCGGATGCTTGAATCGGTTTCCAGCTCTGCCCGCTCCACGAACCCAGCTGGCTGTCGGTCAGGACGACGACCCGCTCCATGCCAGTGGTCGTCGTGTCAGAAACCGCGTATCGGATCGAGTAGCCGAGGTTTTCGTTGGTCCAGATGCTCCCGAGCGACGCCGCCTTCTGAAGGGCGTCGGCGACGGCCTTGTCGTTGTGCCCTTTCACGGCGGAGACCAGTGCGTTTCGCTCGTCCTCCGTGGACCACCGGAAGACGTCGATCTTCACGTTCTGGCCGGCTCCCACGCTCATGTTGATCGTCTTGGCGGTGAACGTCTCGTGCTTCGCTTGCGCCTGCGCGCGACCGTCGCCCGGTGACGCTGCCAGCAGGCCAACAGCAAGAGCCAGGTTTATCGCCGACCGTACGCTCGAAACCATCTTCCTCCAACCCAGCGTAGCTACCGTCCTGCCATCCCGCCGTTCCCGCCGTTCCTGCCCGTCCCGCCCGTCCTGCCCGTCCTGCCCGTCCTGCCCTACTTCATCTCAATCAGCTCGAGCCCGAGCCCATCGGGATCCTCAATCATGATCGCCCGAGTATCGCCGAATTTGTAGGGACCGCGCACGATCGGCACGTTGGTCGCTTTGAGGTGGGCCATTACGACGTTCAAATCCGGAAACGTCAGCGCGACATGATCAACCACCTGCCCGCGCGACGGCGAGAGCGGTTTGTCGTTGCCAGCCCCGCACCGCCCGTCCCGGCATTGACGTGTGTACGCAGCCCACGTGCCATTGGCAAATCGCACGTTCATGATCGGGATGCGAAGCTGTCCCTGCGGCATGAAGCTCGGATAGCCGACTTCGCCAATCGGCACATCGCACGGGTCCCACCGCTCATGAGCGGCCATTTGTCCGGTCTGGGAATCGCGCACCGGCGGGAGCTGCATGCCCAGATGTTCGGCGTACCAGTTGGCCGCGCACAACGGCTTCTCGTGCCAGAAGTGATTGTGCGACCAGAAATGATCCTGCGGGGCGGAATTGAACTCGACCAGCATCCCGTCCGGATCCACCAGATACCCGAAATCCTGATTGCCCGGTCGCTGTGCCGGCGCGGCCGGCGCATTCCTTTCGCGCTCGGCGCGTTCTCGCAGCTGACTGACCGTGAGCAGCTGGTCGCCTTGTGGCGCCAGCGCCGATCGAATCACGCCGGTCTTGTCGTCGGGGCTGGCGTAGACGCGAAGGAACTCGTATCGCCGCGGATCGATTTTCGTCAACCGCTCGACCAATCCAACCGTGTCGACGACGCCGGAACCAAACGTCCAGAACGCGCTCTGCGGCACCGAACGATGAAGGTTCTTGTCGAATGCGCCGGGCGCCGGTTTCGCGACCTTCGAGTACAGCAAGTAGAGATCGCCGCCTTGAAATGCCGGGAACCCGGCGACGGTGGTCTTCTGGCCAGCGGGCCAGTAGTTCGCGTACCAGTCGAGCGATGCATCCGGGTTTACGGCATTCACATGAATGTGGTGGTACTTCGGCATCGGCAACGCCGCGGCCGCCTGGCTGCCCGCCGCTCGATACTGCTTGCTGAAACCATTTCGCGAGTTGGTCACCGTGAACGTGCCATCAGGCCGCACCGACACCTTGATGTAATGCACGGGTGTGTGCGTGGGCGCCTCGTCGAGATTCGCGATGAGCTGCTCAGAGGTGTTCAGTTCTTTGCCGCCGGGCTCCGCCTTCTCGTAGTACGCCGTATTTGGCGGGCGCGGGACCGAAAAATGGAGCTGCCACAAGTCTTCGAGGTTCGGCGACGAGCGGAGCGTCGCCATCGTTTCAGCCGCGGCACCCTTCTTGGCGGCGTTGTTCATGATCGCCACGCGCGGCTTGACAGCGTGGACCAGCGCCGGCGGACCTGACAGATTCAACCCGTGATGCGTCGTCAGGTAGAGATCGACGGTTCCCAGCAAGTTGTTGGGGCACACGAGATCGTGCTCGCGGTTCCACGTCAGATCGCCGAGGTTGAGCATGCGAAACGTGCCGTAGCGGATCACGAGTCCGACCGAGAAGGAGTTCTCGCTCACGTCGAAGTCGTGCGGCTGATACGCAGCGCAGAGGGGATTGGGCGCGCCTCCGCCCGGCAGCGCCACCTTCAGCGCTTCACGATTGCTGGCGACGACCCGGACGTCGAGACCTTCAACCGGAACGGTGTCGCCAGGTTTCACGACGATGTGCTTGCCGGTGGCGACGGCCTCGGCATAGCTTCGATCGGTGCGCTCCACGTAGGTCTGGAATTGGGGCGACTGCGGCTGCCCCGGATCGTTGATCCGGGGGCCGTGGTCAACGAACGTGCGGATCGGAATCCGCGCCGCCACGTCCTTCACACCACCGTGGTGATCGCCGTCGTAATGCGTCGTGAGCATCACGTCGATGGCGGTCAGGCCGGCCTGTTTGGCGACCGCGGCAATCCGGTCGGCGTCGCGATCGCCGGGATTTCCAGCGTCAACCAGCATCGACCGTCCCGACGGCGAAACGTACAGCGTGGACTGCCCGCCCTCGACATCAATGGAGTAGATGTCGAGCGTCTCTCGCGACTGCGTGCGGCCCACCTGGTGCCAGACGCCAAACACCAACAGCAGAGCCCCGGCAAACACACTCGCCTTGTTGCGCATCACAACCCTCACAGACGGAAAGCAGATCGCGCGAACATGGGCGCGTCGCCGGAGTGAATATACCGCCGGGAACACCACTCAGAGGGCACGTTCAGCCAGAACTGACAATCTGTGACGATTCGGCGCGGCACCATCCACCTCGCCCCCGCCGGCACTACCCTCCAAGCATGCTTCGACCATTTTTCCAGCAAGACTCGCGACCTGTTAGCCGACACGGCGAAAGCGGAACTGGGGGCCTCAGCGTCGGTCGAACGGAAGCAACCACATCCGGTCCTGGCTCACGTTAAGCCGGATCACCTGACCCGATGCACTGCGTTCGAAGGTGATCCAGCCAAGGTCTCCCCGGAACGCGTCGGCATACACCGGCGTCAGGCGGATGTTCCAGTCGGGCGGTCGGTGGACGACGAGCGCGCCGGCGTCGACGACAAGTTCGAGCGTAGTGTTGACTTCATCGCTCGTATAACGGCCTGCGAACATGTGCAGATCCGCGGCGGACGGCCGGGCCGCATCGACGCGGTCGTACACGATCACACGTCCGAATTCGTCGGTGGTACGCAGCCCGCCGCGGCCGTCGAACTCGTACGTAAACAAGTCGCTCGTCACGAACCGAGTCGCCGACCTCGGAATGAGGTTGGCAACTCTAGGCACTCGCAACCCGCCGCTCGCAAACTCGATGGTGAGGACACCGACCGGTTCCTTCGAGCGGTAAAGACCGGTGAGCCGCGACGCCTCGGCAGCCGTTAGCGTATGCGTACTCGCCGGTTCCGGCTCAGAGCGAAGGCCCGACAGGAAGAGG
>Ga0068864_100004691_pt1 | contig 11214 bp, 12 predicted proteins | sample KBSSwiS72_FD_66586 | JGI IMG/M metagenome (GOLD analysis project Ga0068864, IMG submission 66586) | Switchgrass rhizosphere microbial communities from Kellogg Biological Station, Michigan, USA - KBS Switchgrass S7-2 | ecosystem: Host-associated > Plants > Roots > Rhizosphere > Soil ...
ACGCTGTGCACCCAGTGCGCCGCCCGTCGGGAGATCGTCGCCGGCGACGTCATCCCCGGCATCCGGATCGCCGGCGCCGCCTCCTTCGTCGAGGAGGCCCTCGCGGACGGCGTACAGGCGCTGGTCTATTAGCTGGCGCAGCCCGAGGTGGCGCTGACCACCACGCGGTTGTCCTCCACCCGTACCCCGACGGTGGCGTCGCCGGACCGGTAGGCGTACAGCTGCGGCGAGGACACGATCGGTGTACCCAGTCCGTCCAATGTGGATGGAAGGTGCGACGCCACCGCCACCTGGTTGTCCGGCCCGAACGACTCCACAGTGGACAACTGACCCGGCCCACGGGTGCACGGAACGGCAAAGACCATCGTCTGTACCGGCGTCAGGCCCAGCCGCTCGAAGGCCGGAGCCACCGCGGAGCGGTTCCCGGGCGGCGGGGTCGGCACCAGGAGCGGGCCCAACGACCGGCACGACCCGGTGTCCAGCGCGATGCGGAGCACGCCGTCGCCGGCCTTGTTGCCCACGATGCGGACGAAGAGCCCGGCGTCACCGACGAGCGACGGCAGCGGCGCGGTCCGCACGGTGACCTTGTAGCTGGCCGGCAGGCGGGCCGCGATCCGCTGGAACGCGGCGCCCTCGGTGCCCGGCGCGACCAGCACGGTCACCACCCGCTGGAACCGCTGGCCGGGCCGGACCAGGCTGACCTTGCAGTCGCCGACCTTGTCGAACCCCGACACGACCGAGACGGCCTGCCCGTCCGCCTCCGCGGTGGCGGCGATCCGCGAGGCAGCCGCGTCCACATAGGGCAGCGCGGCGGCGACGGTGGTCTGCTCGCGGTCGGTCGGCCGCCCGTGCACGACCGCCCAGCCGATGCCGGCGAGCAGCACGGCGACCCACGCGGACACGATGAGCAGCAGCCAGTTCCGGGGCCGGTCGCCGCCGATCGAGACCACGCTCGGCCTCACCTTCCCGGAGCCATCACCGCAACCATCGGAACCGGAGCCGGACGAAGAACCGGAGCCGCTGTCGTCGTCGGCGTCCGTGTCGGCGGCGTCGGCGGCCGGCGGCTGGGTCACCGGCCCATTCTGGCAGACCGAGCCGAGTCGCCGAGCCAGGCTGACGGCCGCGATGGCCCCCTTACCCGCCGACCCGGCCCGCCCTGAAAGGCCAGGTCAGCCCGGCCGAACGCCACGTCCGCCGGCCCCAAAAGGCGAGCATGCCCCCTCGGGAACGCTCCCAAGGGGGCATGCGGAAAAGCGGACGGAACCCTATGCGGTGACGGAGAGCGCCACCTCGTTGACCCCGCGGTCCGCGGTGATCTCCGTGTCGCCGTTGCCGGACCGGGACAACGCGCGCAGGGTCCAGGTCCCCGGCGCCGCGAAGAACCGGAACTGCCCGGCCGGCGAGGTCACCACCTCGGCGGTGAACTCCCCGGTGGCGTCGAGCAGCCGCACGTACGCCCCGGCGACCGGGTCACCGTCGTCCGCCCGCACCACGCCGGTGATGACGGTCTCCTTCTCCAGGTCGACGCTAGCCGGCAGGGGCGCGCCCTGTTCCGGGGCGCCGCAGCCCAAACTGTCGGTCGTCGTCATCAGGCGCTCCCGGGCTCGTCGCCGAGGACGACCGGAACGCCCACCAGGGAGCCGTACTCGGTCCACGACCCGTCGTAGTTCTTCACGTCGGAGTGGCCCAGCAGCTCCTGCAGGACGAACCAGGTGTGCGAGGAGCGCTCGCCGATGCGGCAGTAGGCGATGGTCGGCTTGCTGCCGTCCAGACCCGCGTCACCGTAGAGCTGGCGCAGCTCGTCGTCGGACTTGAAGGTGCCGTCCTCGTTGGCCGCCTTCGACCACGGAACCGACAGCGCGGTGGGGATGTGGCCGCCCCGCTGGGCCTGCTCCTGCGGCAGGTGGGCCGGGGCGAGCAGCCGGCCGGCGTACTCGTCGGGGGAGCGCACGTCGACCAGGTTCTTGCTGCCGATGGCCCCGACGACCTCGTCCCGGAAGGCGCGCAGCGACAGGTCCTGGTCCTTGGCCTGGTACGTGGTGGTCGGGCGGGAGACCGGGTCGGCCACCAGCGGCCGGTTGTCCAGCTCCCACTTCTTACGGCCGCCGTCGAGCAGCTTCACGTCGCCGTGCCCGTACAGCTTGAAGTACCAGTACGCGTAGGCGGCGAACCAGTTGTTGTTCCCGCCGTACAGGACGATCTGGTCGTCGTTGGCGATCCCGCGCGACGACAGCAGCGCCTCGAACTGGGCCTTGTTGACGAAGTCCCGGCGGACCGGGTCCTGCAGATCCCGCTTCCAGTCGAGCTTGACTGCCCCCGGAATGTGGGCGGCGTCGTACGCCGTCGTGTCCTCGTCCACCTCGACGAAGACGATGCCGGCCGCACCGAGGTTCTTCTCGGCCCAGTCGGCGGATACGAGTGCGCTGTCGCGACTCATGAGGTTCTCCTTGTTGACGGTAGGCGTGCAGGCAGAAAGGGCTGAGCATGACAATGAGCCCGGGGAAGGTGCGGCGGAGCAGGCGCGTCAATGCGCCGCGGTCAGGACGCCGCGATCAGAAGCCTGGACACAGGCAGGTGGCCACACGGCACAGGTCGACCGCGCGCCGCTTGGTGAGCAAGGTGCCCATAACAAGGGACGGTACCAGCCAAGAACGCTACGCCCCACGGAGCAGACCGGATCCTGGGAACGCGGAAGATCACGCCTTGATGTTCTGGCGTACCTGGGCGTAGTAGACGATCAGGCAGAACGCGCCGATCACGGCCACTCCGCCCACCCCGACCGGGTCCTGGAGCAGGATCGCCACCAGTACGGCCAGCACGTACACGATGGGGACCAGGATGTCGAACGTCCGGCGTCTCACGGTGTGCCTCCTGGGGTCCGAAGGGACAACCACTGTCGATGTCATGATGCCGCACCCGCGCTCACCAAGGGCACATCAACACCGGCCGCGGTGATGGCGAGCCCGTCCGGCCGCACCGTGACCGCCTGCAGCTTGAGCCCGAACGGCAGTGCCGGCAGCCGCGCCTGCACAGAGCGCTGCACCAGGCCGGCCAGGTAGTCCTTGACCGCGGCCGGCGCGGAGACCGACGCCGCGTCGACCTTGGTCAGGCTGATCGTGAACGCCCCGCCCGTGACCTTGATGTCGGCCACCACCGAGACCGGCACCGACAGGCCGGCGACGGTCACCGTGCCCGAGGCGGCCAGCGCGCCCCCCGACTCGCCGAACTTGACGTCCGACAGGTGGTACGCGGAGAAGTCGACCAGCGACATCAGCGTGTCGAACGAGACCACCGCGGTGCCCTCGACCCGCCCGGCGTTGACCTTGGCGGTGCCCCTGATCAGGTCCCCGGTGTTGGCGGTGACGTCGTGCGCGATCACGTCCAGCTCGGGCAGGTTGGCCGTCGCCACCCGCCCTCCGGTGAGCTGCCCGGCCGGCAGCTCCACCTCCGACATGTCGATGGTCACCTGCTCGTACCGGCCCTGGGCCACCTCGGCCAGGAACGGGAACCCGCCGATCTCCACGTCGAGGGCGCCGTAGCCGATGTCGCGCTGGTTCAGCTCGGCCACCAGCCGGGACCGCACCTCCTTGTTCGCCGCGGCGGCCGCGACGCGGTCACCGACCGCCAGCACCGCGCCGAGCACGATCAGGATGGCCAGAAGCGTCACCCAGCTGCTGCCGCGACGGCGGGGACGACGTGCCGGTGCCGGGCGGCCGGTGGCGGTCACGGCGGGCCTCCCTGTGACGGACGTGGCGGTGGACGAGGACGTCATAGACCGGACATGCCCGGATCAGCGCAAGATCACACCCACCACGTAGCAGGCCGGGGCGGCGAAGGCGAACGCGCTCACCGGGCCCTGCATGTGCCGCGCCAACCACATGAACGGGGCATCGCCCTCGAGCTTGCGACCAGCCTCGGCGTACCCGGTGCCGAGGTCGACCACGACCGCCACCATGGCCGCGACCAGGCCGGCCACCGCACCGGTGAACGGGCTCAGGCCATCGATGAGGATGCCGGCCACGGCGCCCGCCGCGGTGCCGGCCATCGCGCCGGCGATCACCCCGGTCGAGCCGCGCGGCACCTGGGCGGAGATCCGGGGCGTGTTGGCGATGACGTCGCTGAACCGCGCCACGGCCAGACCGATGCCGACCGCGGCCAGGCCGGCCAGCAGCACCTGGTCGCCCCGGGGCTGGCGGGAGAGCACGGTGAACGAGGCGAGCGCGGTCACGCCGACCACGACGATCATGGTGACGCCGAGCGACTCGGTCACGCCGGCCCGGCCTCCGCGCACCGCTAGCTGACCGACGATCGACAACACGAAGGCGCCGGCGACGACGTACCCGAGCGGGATGAGCGACGGTTCGACCGGCACGTTGGTCGCGATACAGGAGCCGATCGCGGTGAGGACGCCGACGCCGGCCACGACCAGCGGGCTGGGGGGACGGCTCGCCACCGTCCAGGCCAGGACGAAGAAGACCTGCACCCCGAAGATCACGACGGTGAAGCCGATCTGGGTCGCCTGCGACCCGATCACCAGACCGAACGCGAGCAACAGCGCGAAGCCGCCGATCAGCAACGACAGGGCTTTGCGCACCGGTACGAGCGGCTCGGGCGGAGGCCCGGACTTACGCCGAACCCGGCCGGGGCGCTCACCGGGTCGGCCGCGGCCCCCCGGGCCGCCGCGCAGACCGGGCGGACCGCCCTTGCCACGGGGCGCGCGGACCGCACCGAGCGTGCCCGGCCCGCCCGGCCCCATCGACGGACCGGGGCCACCGGGGCCCGGAACCGACGGTCGACCCAGCGCCGCCCTCGGATCGCCGGAGCGATCACTGCGGAAGCGGTCGTCGGGGCCGTTGCTCGCCAGCACCCCACGATCGTGCCACGACCGTGGCCCCAACAGGAGGTCGGGATGTCTCCCGAGGTTGCCACGGAGCTGACGGACGCTCGGCAAGCTCTCGCGTCGGGCATTCTCACGGACTGAAAGGCTGACCGGGCGTAGGTGAGCCATCGGCTAGTGTGGGTGAACATCTACCCGTCAGTGCAGCCGGGTTCGCCCGGGAGCGGCCCGCCACAGCCGCTAGACGGAGGTGACCGTGGAGATCCTGCTGTTGACCACGAGCACCGGCTCCGCAGCGGTGCTGCCGGCGCTCGATCTTCTCCCCCACACCGTGCGGACCGCGCCCCGTGACGTGCGCGCGCTGGTCGCCGGTTCCAGCCCCGACGTGGTCCTCATCGACGCGCGAGCGGAGCTGGCCGAGGCTCGGGCCACCTGCCGGATGCTGCACGCCACCGGGCTCGGGGTGCCGCTGCTCGCCGTCGTCACCGAGTCCGGGCTGGTCGCGCTCAACGCCGACTGGGGCGTGGACGACGTGATCCTGGCCACCGCCGGCCCGGCCGAGACCGAGGCCCGGCTGCGGCTGGCGCTGGGCCGGCTGAACAACGCGACCGCGGCCGGCGGCGGGCTGATCCGCGCCGGCGAGCTCACCATCGACCCCGACACCTACGCCGCGAAGCTCAAGGGCCGCCCGCTCGACCTCACGTACAAGGAGTTCGAGCTGCTGAAGTTCCTGTCCCAGCACCCGGGGCGGGTCTTCACGCGCGACCAGCTGCTGCGCGAGGTCTGGGGGTACGACTACTTCGGCGGTACGAGGACCGTGGACGTGCACGTGCGGCGGCTGCGCGCGAAGCTCGGGTCCGAGTACGAGTCCATGATCGGCACGGTGCGGCAGGTGGGGTACAAGTTCGTCACCCCGCCGTCGCGGGCCCTGCCCGAGTCGGACGACGCGATGGGCGGCGTGACGCGGCGCGAGCGCTCGGCTGTCTGAGGTCTGAGGTCTGAGCCTCGTACTAGTGGATCTTTTCGAACCCTCGGCGCGGTCGAGCCGTGTGCCAGACCGGGACCGGCATGTCTCGGCGGGCCGTCGGGTCTTCCGTCCGGTCCGGATCCGCGTGACCATGGACCCGGGGCCGACGCTGGCGTAGGCCTCCGCGCCGGGGAGGTGACTTTGCCGACTGGTTCCGCACCGCAATCCGTCGACGCGGACGACCCCCCGACCGACCCCGACGAGACCAGCCCACCGCGACCGGCCATGCGCCGTTGGTCGCCGCGTGAGCTGTTCCGGCGCCGCGTGCCGGACGACTTCGTCGAGTTCGTGGGCACGGTCAAGGACGACCTGCGCAACCAGTGCGACGTACTGACCGGCCACGAGGAACTGGCCGAGGTGATGCGGCGCGACCTGCTCGCGTCGGTCGCCCTGCGCTGGCAGTGGTGGCGCCTGCGCCGCGGATCGAGCCAGACCGAGGCGGCAACCGGCCTGCTGCAGCGCAGCCTGCACCGCGAGGAGCGGACCTGGCCGCGGGAACGGGAACGCGACCGGTCCGGTCCCGCCAAGGGCCGGTGGGGCCGGTCCGACCCCGAGGCCGGCCGGATGCGGGTCGTGCCCGCCGATCCGGTCCCCGCGCGCCCGGACCGCTCGGCCGCCGACCTCGCCGCGATCGTGTGGTCCCGGGCCCGGCGGATCCGCGCCACCCGTACCGCCGCCGCCACCGCGGCGCTGCTCAGCGTGGCGATCCTGGCCGCGATCAGCCCACGGCTCGTCCGCGAACTGCCGCCGGCGGCGCTCGGCACGACCGCCGTGCCGGCCGGGGTGTTGCTGGTGCCCGCGTATGACCAGCTGGCCGCACTGCCGACCCGAGGCATCACCCTGCCGGCCAACCTCGACATCGGCTCCGACGCCGTCCCGCTCGCCCCGACCTCACTGCGGGCCAAGCCGCCCACGAAGGTGCTGGCGCTGCTCCGCCACGCCGACGGGTTGATCTACGCTTTCGTCCCCGACGGCACCGTCCGCGTGATCGACAACCCCGAGCTCACCGGCCCCGGCGCGCAGCTCTACTCGACCTCGCTCTCCCCGGACGGCCTCCGGGCGGTCTTCCCGTCACCGCAGGGCCTGTTCGTGCTGGACGTGACGACCGGCTCGATACACGAGATCGTCACCGGCGGCCCGGTGGCCGCTCCGGTGTGGCGCGGCAATCGACTGCTCATGGCGCCGAACTTCTCCACCGCACTGCAGATCGACGTGGACAAGGGCACCATCGGCGCGATCGCCACCTCCACCGGCATGGACGTGGTCGCCCAGGAGGGCGGCACCTCGGTCGCCCCGATGCTGGAGCTGCTGCCGGCCAACGCCTCCCCACGGCTGCGCCTCTGGCACGTCGAACCGGACATCACCTCCAACCCGGTGAAGGAGACGCCGCCGGTGACCGACGTGGAGGACCGGCCGATCTTCGGCCCGCCGTGGATCGGACGCTGGTCCGGGCCGGCGTACGCCAACGGGGACCTGCTGGTCCGCGGCTGCGGGCCGGACACGATCGCGCTGCCCAGCAAGGACGGCCTGGCCCGCTCCTGCGTCGGCGCGCTCGCCGCGAACGGTCTCTACATCGCCACCCTGGTCGGCACCGACCAGACCGTGCTCGAGCTGCTCGGCATGATCGACTCGGAGACGGTTCTGATCAACGCGGTAGGGGACAAGACCTCGACCCTGCTGGCCTGGGCGCCCCGGCAGACCCAACTGCAGCGGGTCTCCACGGTCAGCCGCACCGTCGTCGTCTCCGTCGCCGACGCCAGTACTGTCCTCAGGTAACCCCTTTCCGCGCCGATCATGAAGTTAACGTCATGATCGGCCCGGTTTGGCGTGGTTAGGAGAAGGCGGCCACACCGGTCAGTTGCTGGCCGATGACCAGCTGGTGCACCTCGGCGGTCCCCTCGTAGGTCAGCACGCTCTCCAGGTTGTTCGCGTGGCGCAGCACCGGGTACTCGAGGCTGATGCCGTTCGCGCCCAGGATGGTCCGGCAGGTCCGGGCGATGGCGATCGCCTCGCGGACGTTGTTGAGCTTGCCGACGCTGACCTGCTCCGGGCGCAGCTGGTGTGCGTCGGCCAGCTTGGCCAGGTGCAGCGCCAGCAGGTAGCCCTTCTGCAGCTCCAGGGCCATGTCGGCCAGCTTGGCCTGGGTGAGCTGGAACGCGGCGATCGGCTTGCCGAACTGCTCCCGCGACACGGCGTAGGAGATCGCGGTCTCCAGGCAGTCGCGGGCCGCGCCGAGCGCGCCGAAGGCGATGCCGAACCGGGCCTCGGTCAGGCAGGACAGCGGGGCCTTGAGCCCGATCCCGTCCGGCAGTACGGCGGAGGCGGGCAGCCGGACCTCGTCGAGCACGATCTCGCCGGTCGACGAGGCGCGCAGGGACAGCTTGTGGTGGATTTCGTTCGCGGTGACCCCGGGGGTGTCCATCGGCACGATGAAGCCCCGGATTCCGTCCGAGGTCCGGGCCCACACGACGGCCACGTCGGCCACGGGTGCGTTGGTGATCCACATCTTGGTGCCGCGCAGGATCCAGTCGTCGCCGTCCCGCTCGGCCCGGGTCTTCATGGACCCCGGGTCGGAACCGTGGTCCGGCTCGGTCAGGCCGAAGCAGCCGATCGTGTCGCCGGCGGCCATGCCCGGCAGCCACTGCTGCTTCTGTTCCTCGCTGCCCCAGCGCCATATCGCGAACATCGCCAGCGAGCCCTGGACGCTCACCAGGCTGCGCAGCCCGGAGTCGCCAGCCTCGAGCTCCATGCAGGCCAGGCCATAGGCGAGCGCCGATGAGCCGGAGCACCCGTACCCGTGCAGGTGCATGCCGAGCAGGCCGAGCTGGCCGAACCGCTTGGCCAGCTCCCGACTCGGGAACTGCCCGTCCTCGAACCATTGACCGATGTAAGGACGTACATGTTCGTCGACGACCCGTCGCACCAGGTCACGCAGGGCGCGGTCATCGTCGGATAGAAGATTGTCGAAGGCGAGCAGGTCGAGCGGCGAGGTCCGGGAAGCCATACCGGAAGGGTAACTGTGGCCTCAGAGCACGAGAACCCGGGCATGGATGGTTGTGCGTTGTTGCAGTGCCGCGCGCAGTGCCCGGTGCACCCCGTCCTCGAGGTAGTACTTGCCCTCCCACTGCACCACGTGCGGGAACAGGTCGCCGTAGAAGGTGGAGTCCTCGGCCAGCACCCGGTCCAGCCCGATCTCCCGCTTGGTCGTGATGAGCTGATCCAGGCGCATCGGCCGCGGCGGGATGTCGGCCCACTGCTTCGGGGTCAGGCCGTGGTCCGGGTACGGCTTACCGTCCTGGACCTCCTTGAAGATCACGGCTGGCCTCCCCTGTGCGCCGTCTGCGGGCCCAAGCCTAGCGAGACCCGCCCACAAGCAAGAGCTAGGCGGACCAGCGGCCGCGGTGGACGACGTCGGAGAGCGGCCGGTGCCCGCGCGAGCGTGACCCGCCGATACGGTCCGCCGCCCGGTATCCCACGCTCACCGCCCCGATGGGCGTGAACGTATCCGGCACCCCGAAGGCCGACCGGTACGACGGGATCCGCTCCGGCGGGATGCCGAAGAAGCACGCGCCCAGCCCCTCGTCCACCGCGGTGAGCAGCATCAGCAGGCTCGCCATGCCGGCGTCGATGTGCCAGTACGGCACCGGCCAGCGCGACTCGTCCCGGTCGGTCCAGCCCTTGTCCGCCTCGGCGTACCGGTCGAGGTACTCGTCCTTGTTCGCGTGCGGCACGATGATCAACGGCGCGGTCCGCATGTTGGTCAGCCAGCGCTGCCACACGTCGGTCTCCGGGGTGGCGGCCCGCCAGAACCGGTCCCGCTCGTCCTCGGTCTCCAGCACCAGGAACGCCCAACCCTGGCTGAAGCCGGCCGAGGGTGCCCGTACCGCGTGGGTCAGGATCCGGTCGCGGACCTCGGGCGGCACCGGCCGGTCCGGGTCGTACGAGCGGATCATCCGCCGCCGGCGGACGACCTCCCGGAACTCCACCTCAGGCCGCCTGCGCCGTGGGCCGCTCGGCGGCGAGGCCCCCCGGGCGGATCCCCCAGCTACCGCGCCAGGTCTGCCCCGGCTCGAGCGTGATCAGGTCCCGGCCGGAGCGGAAGGCGTCGGCCGGGCAGGTCATCGGCTCGATCGCGACCGCCGCCCGATGCCGGGGACCGGACAGCGTGTCGGAGGTGAAGATCTGCCACCAGGCGAAGGTGGCGTCCGCCCACACGTCGACCGACCGGCCGTCTTCGGCCTGCAGCGACACCGACGATCCGCCATCGGCCTCGCGCATCAGGTCGCCGTACGCCACGTCGTACACGCTGGCGCCGATCCGGCGTCCCTCGGTGAGGTCGTGCTCGGTGCCGGACACGCGGGCCGCGCCGATCGGCAGCAGCCGGGCGTCGAGCAGCAGCCGGACCCGGCCCGGGATCCGCACCGTCAGGTCGTCCACCGCGACCCCGGGGATCACCACGTACGGGTGGGTGGCCAGACCGAACGGCGCCGGCGTGGAGCACAGGTTGGTCGCCTCATGGGTCGCTCGCAGGCCGTCCGGGCCGACCTGCCAGGTGGTACGCAGCGAGAGCGGCCACGGGTACCCGGGCACCGGCACCAGCTCGCAGTCGAGGGTCACCTCGTCGGCCTGCTGGGACACCAGGCGCCAGCGGGACCAGTTCACCAGGCCGTGGATGGCGTTGTGGCGGGCCGGTTCGGTGAGGTTCAGCTGGTACGCCTCACCGGCGTAGGTGTAGCGACCGTCCCGGATCCGGTTGGGCCAGGGGGCGAGCACGGTGCCGGCCGAGCCGGGACACAGCTCCTTCTCGGCGTACCCGTATACGACGTCGGTCTCGCCGACCCGGTAGGCGCGCACGCCGCCGCCCACCTCGACCAGCACGGCCTCGTGTTCGCCGGAGCGGATCGTCCACTGTTGCCCGGACGGGGCCGGTGATTCCATCCCGCGAGGCTAACCGTTAGCCGGGGGCGGTGGGTACCGAAGGCGCCGGCCCGGCGGAGAGGTCGATGGCGCCGTCGGCGACGACCTCGGTGGCATCAACGGTGGCGCCGTCGGTGCGCGGCGGCGGCGTGTACCGCAACAGCGCCGGGAAGGCCAGCGCGAGCCCGGCGGCGACCACCGCCGCGGCGATGCCTCCGCCGGCCCAGGCCACGGTCGGACCGATGACGGCGGCGGTGAAGCCGGCCCGCAGGTCTCCCAGGCGCGGCCCGCCCGCCACCACGGCGATGAAGATGCCCTGCATGCGGCCCTGCAGGCCGTCCGGGGCGTACGTCTGCAGGATGGACTGCCGGTAGACCGCGCTGACCAGGTCGGCCGCACCGCCCACGGCGAGCAGGAGCACCGCGAGCCACAG
>Ga0068864_100004692_pt1 | contig 11211 bp, 8 predicted proteins | sample KBSSwiS72_FD_66586 | JGI IMG/M metagenome (GOLD analysis project Ga0068864, IMG submission 66586) | Switchgrass rhizosphere microbial communities from Kellogg Biological Station, Michigan, USA - KBS Switchgrass S7-2 | ecosystem: Host-associated > Plants > Roots > Rhizosphere > Soil ...
TGGCGAAGTCAATCTCTTCGGGCATGCCGCCGAAGAGGCCGTTCTGGCCAAGCAGCTTCTCGCGCTTAGCCCGCTGCGCTCGCGACAGTGCCGCGTCGATCGAGTTGAATAAGCCGCCCCGCCAGCTTTCAACTGGCCGGCTGTCCTTAAGCGAGTCGAATGCGCCTGCACTGACCAGGCTTTCAAACACTCGCTTATTCAAGGTGGAGGACTCGACTCGCTCGGCAAAGTCAAAAAACGAACGGAACGGGCCGTTTTCACGAGCTTCAGAGATAGCTTTAACAGTCGATTGTCCGAGTCCCTTGATGGCCGTGAGACCGTAACGTATGGCACCGCTCAAAGGCGTGAAACCGGAGTTACTCTCATTAACGTCCGGCGGTAGCAGAAGAATCTTTTGCGCGCGGAGCTCCTTCGAATACTTAAACACTTTGGCAGCGTCCTGAGCCTCACTCGAAAGCACCGCCGCGTAGAAATGTTCGGGATAATGCGCCTTCAAGTACGCCGTCTGAAACGCGAGATACGCATACGCGACGCTGTGACTGCGATTGAAACCGTAGTCAGAGAACTGGGCCATCAACGAGAAGATCTTCTCCGCTTTTTCGCGCTTTATTCCACGTTCGACAGCTCCGGTGATGAACTTCTCTTCGTGGACCGCCATCTCTTCGCGCTTCTTCTTGCCCATGGCGCGACGCATCAAGTCGGCTTCGCTGAGGGTGTACCCGGCCAGCTTCTGCGCGAGCTGCATGATCTGTTCCTGGTAGACGATGATGCCGTAAGTGTTGTTGAGGATCTCCTTCATCTCCGGCACGAGATAACGCACTGCTTTCTTGCCGTGGTGCCGCTGAATGAATTCATCGACCATGCCGCCGTCGAGCGGGCCGGGCCGGTAGAGAGCGTTCAAGGCGGCGAGGTCTTCGAGTCCTTTCGGCTTCAGCTTCCGGCAGATCTCCTGCATGCCTGAAGACTCAAATTGAAAGACCGCCTCAGTCCTTCCTTCAGCAAATACAGTAAGCGCTTTATCGTCGTTAAGCGCTATATCAGACCACTTAATCTCTCTGCCAAGCGCCTGTTTAATGCTAATTAAGCAGTCATTTATAACGGTTAAAGCCGTAAGCGCTAAAAAGTCCATCTTAAGCATGCCGGTCTTTTCCAGGTCCGACATGACATATTGCGTCGTCAGTTCTTCCTTCCCCGAGACGGCAACCGGAATCAGTTCCTGAAGCGGTAGCGGTGAGATCACGACACCGGCTGCGTGAACTGAGGAGTGACGAGCACACCCTTCGAGCCGAAGCGCGATCTCAAGTATCTCTTTAACCTGAGGATTGGTATCGACCTCGCGCCGGAGTTCAGGTACTTGTTCAAGTGCCTGACTGATGCTGACGTTGCGGCCACGGACCGGCGGAGGGATGAGCTTGGCAATCCGCTCGACATCGGCGTACGGCACTTCGAGAGCCCGGCCGACGTCCTTGATGGCGGCCTTCGAAGCAAGTGTTCCGAACGTGATGATCTGGCAGACAGAGTGGCGACCATAGAGACCGGCGACGTGGTTGATGACGTCACCGCGCCCGCGCACACAAAAGTCAATATCGATGTCGGGCATGGTGACGCGACCGGGGTTCAGGAATCGCTCGAACAGCAGGTCGTATTGGAGCGGATCGATGTCAGTGATCTCGAGACAGTAGGCGACGAGCGACCCGGCCGCCGACCCACGACCGGGGCCGACCGGAATCGAGTGCTCCTTGGCGTAACGGACGAAGTCCCAGACGATGAGAAAGTACCCCGCGAAACCCATCTGCTTGATCATCTGGATCTCGCTCGACAGGCGCGTTTGATAATCCGAAAACGGCTGCTTCAATTCTCCCCGCGCGGCCATCGTTTCCAAAACCTGCTGGTAGCGGCGCTGGTAGCCGTCGCGCACGACCTTCTCGAAGTAGTCGTCAGCCGAGAGACCCTGCTCTGTCTCTGGAATCGGGTACTGAGGCAGATAGTTGATGTTGTCGGGGAGTTTCAACTCGCAGCGCTCGGCAATCTCGACGGTACGAGTCAACACTTCCGGGAGCTCAGCGCCGAAGATGCGCCACATCTCTTCTTGTGAGCGGACGTAAAAGTAAGGGCTCGCATAACGGAGGCGGTTGGTATCGTTGACAGTCTTTCCTGAGCCGATGCAGAGCAGAACATCGTGAGCGCGCGCGTCCTCCGGCATTAGGTAATGGGAGTCGTTCGTCGCGACCAGCGGGACGCCGGTTCGTTTCGCAAGTTCAACCAGCGACTTGCGAATTCGTTTTTGAGGCTCGAGACCGTGTTCCTGGATTTCGAGGAAGTAATTTCCCTTCCCGAGGATTTCTTCAAACTCGACCGCCGCTTTCGCCGCCTCATCGCATTTATCCTGGGCCAGGTATGCCGATGGCACACCTGACATGCAGGCGGAGAGCGCGATGAGTCCTTTGCTGTGTTGGGCCAGCAGTTCCTTGTCGATGCGCGGCTTGTAATAAAAACCCTCAGTGTAAGCCTTGGACGTCAGGCGCACGAGGTTTTGATAACCTTCGTAATTCTGCGCCAGCAGTATGAGGTGAAAGTTGGCTTTCTCACCGGGAGCACTCGCGGCTTTCTCTTTACGATTGCCGCGCGTGATGTAAGTCTCGCAACCGATGATTGGTTTCACACCACGACTCTTCATCGCATTGTAGAAAGAGATCGCGCCAAACATGTTGCCATGGTCGGTCATGGCACACGCGGGCATCTTCAATTCTTCAATTCGCTTGGAGAGCGGTTTAATTTGGATGGCGCCGTCAAGCAGACTGTAGTCAGTATGAAGGTGTAAGTGTACGAATTGGCGGTCCTGCATTTTTGAAGTCCATCCACAGATTACTGTAATCTGCGGATTGTTCTTATTCCCATTCTATGGTTGATGGTGGTTTCGAGCTGACGTCGTAAACAACTCGATTGATCCCGCGGATCTCGGAAACGATCCGCGCTGAAACACGCGCCAGCAGATCGTGCGGCAAACGTGCCCAGTCGGCTGTCATGCCGTCGACACTCGTGACCGCGCGAATCGCGATGCAGCGCTCGTAAGTCCGTTCATCGCCCATTACGCCGACGCTCGACACCGGCAACAGCACTGGAAAAGCCTGCCACACAGAGTTGTACAACTCCGCGAGACGCAACTCTTCGTCGAGTATTCGATCGGCAGCTTGCACGAGCCGGATCTTTTCCTCAGTGATGTCTCCGAGAATGCGCACAGCCAAACCAGGACCCGGGAATGGATGGCGCCCAAGGATTTCTTCCGGAACTCCCAACTCTCTTCCAATCAATCGCACTTCATCTTTGAACAATTCACGCAGCGGCTCAATCAGTTTCAAATTCATCTTCTCAGGCAGGCCGCCGACGTTATGATGACTCTTGATCACCGCCGATGGTCCACGCACCGAAACCGATTCGATCACGTCCGGATAAAGTGTGCCCTGGACCAGATAGCCCACCTCTCCCAGACTTTTTGCCTCTTCTTCAAACACGTCGATAAAGATCTTACCGATGCGTTTCCGCTTCTCTTCCGGATCAGTGACGCCCGCGAGCGCTTCAAGAAATAAATGACCGGCGCGAACTCCTTTGATATTCAACTTCATACTCTGACGGAGCAGCGCCAGAGTCGATTCAAATTCACCTTCGCGCAACAACCCATTGTCGACAAAGATACACGTCTGGCGCTCGCCCACAGCTCTGTGCACGAGTGCGGCAGCGACTGTCGAATCCACGCCACCGGAAAGTCCCGACACGACGCGCCCGTGCTCGCCGAGTTGGTCGCGAATGCGTTCAACCTGCTCTTCAATCACTGCCTCCGGCGACCAGTCACCGCGACAACCACAGACGGAAAACAAAAAGTTTCGCAGCACCTGCGCGCCAAGTGGCGTGTGTGCCACCTCCGGATGAAACTGCACCGCATAAATAGCGCGCGCCGGATCTTCCATCGCGTTCAAAGCGTCTTCAGTGGTTGCGGTGAGACGAAAGCCTGGCGGCACTTCCGTCACGTGATCGCCGTGACTCATCCAAACGTCCAGCTCCTCGGGCAACCCTTGAAATAAACGGCTCGTCACATCCAGGATTTTCAGGCGGGCGTAGCCAAACTCGCGATTTGGCGACGCGACCACGGTTCCGCCAAGCTCGCCCGCGAAGACCTGGAAGCCGTAGCAAATGCCGAGCGTCGGACAATCGATGGATTCGAGCAATTGCGGATGCGGCTTCGGCGCGGCTGCGTCGTAAACGGACGAGGGGCCACCCGAGAAGATCAGACCTTTGGGTGATTTGGAGTTGATTGTTTCGATTGACGTGTTGTATGGAAGGATTTCACAGTAAACGCCGGCTTCTCTGACGCGGCGCGCGATGAGCTGCGTGTACTGAGATCCGAAGTCAAGTATTATTACGGTTTCATGGTTCTGAGCAGTCATGGATTGGAAAGAAGGCGATTATACTTTCGTGTGGTGTTAACTCAAAGTTAGCCACGGATGACACGGATTTTGAAGGGATTATGTTAGGGTTGATTCAAGTCTTGACGTTTTTTTTCATCGCCAGTTTGGCGGCGACTGATGCACTTTTATCGCAGCCGCTCACGGTGCGCTGGCGCTATGAATCACAGGTCACACTAAATCTCACGCCCGCTTTTGATAACGAAAGAATTTATCTGCCGCTCGCAGGCGGCATCATCGTCGCGCTCAAAGCAAAGGATGGACAACTATATTGGCGTTCCGAGATGGGCGGCGAACTTTCTGCGTCGCCGGTTGCCGATGAAGATGCGATCTACGTCGCGTCTGAAATTGTTGGAAAACCAAATGCGACATCGGGCGCGTTGCGCGCGCTGGGTCGTGAAGGCGGTGTGACGCAGTGGATGACGCCGTTGGTCCGTCCGCTGCGCGGCGCCCTGACGCTCAGTGACGGAAAGTTGTTTGCTGGTGGCAGCGACGGCAGAGCTTACGCTTTCGATAAACGAACTGGTGGCGCGTTGTGGTCCATTCCGTTTGCGCTGGTGTTTAGTAATCAACCGGTAGCGAAGAATGGAGTCGTCTATTTTGGCAGCGAAGATGGAACGCTGCTCGCGCTTGATGAAGCGACGGGACGCCTGCTCTGGCGATTTCGAACTAAAGGCGCGATACATGGGCCAGTGGCTGTCGCAAATGGAAGCGTATTCTTTGGCTCGGGCGATAATTATGTTTACGCTCTGAGTGCCGACAGAGGCAAGATGAAGTGGCGCAAGCGCACCGGCGCCGGAGTGGAAGCCGTCGTGCTTGCGGGTGATGCGCTGCTCGCAGCTTCGCTCGATAATTTCGCGTACCTGCTCAATCTCAAGGGTACGATGCTCTGGAAAAAACTGTTACCCGGCCGCATCGCCGCGCAACCGTTAACAGTCGCAGAGACTGCACTCTTCACACCGCTCTCGAGTTCCGAAGGTGTCGTGCTGGGATTGAAAGACGGGAAACAAGTCAATTCCCTTCCGACCGGCGACGAGTTAACCAGCTCCGCCTCCCCCATCCTCGTCGGCGACGCCGTGATTCTCACCACCGAACACGGCCTCCTGGCCTTCGCCCGCCCATCAGACGCCTCAAACCCAAAGCCAAACGGACATTAGGAGCGCCTCCGGAGAAATGAAGCCGCGTTTTGTGCCTTTTTGTGGCCTAACTGCCGGACGAGCGGCTCACGGGGTTCGCTTCAATCTTCGCTTCCTGTGCGGAATCGCCGCGACGCCAGAAGATCCCCACCATCCGCGAAAGCAGTCCATGCAGGATATACGTGATCACAATCGCCAGCAGCACGTACTGCGAGAAGAGAAAGATCAACACACCCACAGACAACACGAGAATCACGACCCGCATACTACGCGCGCTCGTTCCCACCGTCTTGAAGCTCGAGAAGCGCCATGTACTGACCATCATCACACTCAGAAACGCCATCAACGTCATCAACAGTCCCGAGTACAATTGCGCCTTCTCCGGGTCGAGATGGACCAGCGGCGACGGTGAGAAATGGACCAGCGCTGCAATCAATCCGCCAGCCGCCGGTATCGGCAAACCGACAAAACTTTTCTTATCTACTTTCTGAGTGCCCTCGGCGAGGATACGCGGGCGCGACGACTGCACGTTGAAACGCGCCAACCGAAACGCACCACACACCAAATACATAAACGAAAGAAACCACGCAAGCTTATGCAGATGAGTTCCTTCTGCAAGCGTGGCCCCGTATCCCCACACATAAGCCAACACGGCCGGCGCGATTCCAAACGTCACGACGTCAGCAATGGAATCGAGTTGAATACCAATCTCAGTGGTCGTTTTTGTGAGTCGCGCAATCCGGCCATCGAGGATGTCGAACAACAACGCGAACCCGATCGCGGTCGCAGCGTTGTCGAAGTGAGCCGCGGCGCCGCCAAGATCGGGAGTCGCATTGCCGAGCATTTGAAAACCGCGCAGTGACGACATCACGGAAAAGAACCCCATCCCGATGTTAGCCGCAGTGAACGCTGAAGGAATGACGTAGAGACCTTTGCGCAATCCCCTGCGTGGCGGGTTCGGGCGTTCCTCTAAATCATCTGCTGACAGACTCATGGGATTCTCCCAATCACGGTCGTGCCTCCACGCACGCGCTGACCTTCTTTAACCGTGACCTTCACGTTGGCCGGAAGCAAAACGTCGGTGCGAGAACTAAACTTAATCATGCCGAAGCGTTCGCCCAGCCCGAGGTTGTCGCCCTTCCCTTTCCAGCAAACTACGCGTCGCGCGAGTATTCCCGCAATCTGTTTGCAGACGACGGTGATCTTTTCACCTTGAATCGTCAGAGCATTCTGCTCATTTACCAAACTCGCCTTTTCGTTCGTAGCCATCAGAAACTTACCCGGCGAGTAGATCATGTCGACGATCTTACCTGGAATTGGGGAGCGGTTGATGTGCACGTCGAGAGGTGACAAAAAGATGCTGATTACAGTCGGTGAATCTGCGCTTGCGGTAGTTGGTCCGATCCGCGTAACACGTCCATCTGCCGGTGAAACCACCACGTCCGGATCGTTTGGCGGCACTCGTCTCGGATCGCGAAAGAAGAAAGCCATGAAAAGCGCAATGACAAACAGCAACGCAGCCACATACCAAAATCCCAACACCGCTGCCGCCACACCCAGCAACGCGGGCACCAAAATATACGGAACGCTTTCTCTAACTATTCCCAATTCTTTTTTATGTGCCTTTTGTGGCTAAACCCGCTTTGTGGCTAAAAGGGGACGCGTACTTTTATTCCACGTCCCCTTCATTCTTCTCAGCTCGGAGAAACTGCTGCTGCAGTTTCAATGACTCAAGCTCTGTGATTTCTGGTACTGCACCATCATCGTATACATCTGATCTTTCAGTGCAAGTTTCTTTTTCTTGAGTGTAATCTCCTCCAGCTGTTCTTCGTCGCTCGGATAGGAAAGAGCTGATAATTCACTAAGGCGTTCTTCGTATTTATGATGTTCCCGGGCAAGTTCACGAAATTCGGGATCTCGGTTTATCAACTCTTCCTTTAAACTATCCGTGGTTGCAATGTCCATGTTCGTGCATGTCTCCTTTCAGACGAATGAAAGTGGGCAGGATGGTTATCGGAGGCAAGGCCTGGGGCCTCCATTGGATTGTGTCGCACGGCAAAAATGGTAGCCCAACAACTTGACCAAATCAAGCGGCTAATTCATCCCAGGACAACGGTCATGACAACCGCATCTTCCCGCGGCTCGGAGTAGTAATTAGCGCGCCGTGCAATTGCGCTAAAACCGCATTTTTCGTACAGCGACTGGGCGGCGTAATTTGCGCTGCGGACTTCTAAAAACGCCGCTTTTGCCTGGCGCTTTCGCGCTTCCTGAAGCACTCGATTGAGCAGCGCTGCGCCAATGCCGCGGCGACGGTATTCAGACCTGACGGCGACGTTGTTGATATGAAGCTCGCCGGCTGTTTCCCGGGCGACGATGTAGCCGGCAACCGGAGCCGACTCAAGGATCGCCGCGCTCGATGGTTTCGCAACCAGCATCAGCTCGCGATTTCCACCCTGCAGTTCCGCGTAATAGGCAGCCCAACCCCACCGGCTTAACCCGGATTGTTCCTCAATCTCGACGACTTCGAGCAGATCGTGTTCTGACATGCGAATGATCGTGATGTCTCGCGGAGCGGGAGCTGGACTCTGTTCGGCCATACTGGTTGATCGTCAACCAAGTTTACCGCGTTATGGCTGGTTTGGTCTGCCCGATCTGGAACCAATCGAGCCACAGGGTACCGAAGATAGGACAAGGCGAGGAGTCGCAGTTATTTCGTTCGAGACTAATGACAGCGGCCTGCGAGGTCGGAAGCGCAGTGAAATCAAAATTCAGCGTGACCCAGCCACTGCTGGCGGTGGGAAGGTTTTCTGACTTTCCGAGTAACTGATTGTTATTCGCGTCGGTGACAACGATCAGCGGCGGACCACCAGTCACGAGATCTTTCGTCTTGACTCTGAAATAAACTCTGTAGGTGGTGCCGGATTCGACGATAAACGTTTGCGACAGCAACGACGCACCCGGTGTCCAGTTGCCGGCGAGATTGATCTGCAGGCTCTTGCCGCCTTCAAACTTCTCCGAGACGTCGATTGCAAGACGGTTTTTGTTTTGATCGGGAGAGACTAGCCAGCCGAAGCCAGTCGAATTGAGGACGAGCGGATCTTCGAAGCCGCCGTTAAGGAGCGCTCCGTGCGGATCAGATCGGTGCGAAAGTTCAAAGGCTTCGCGAAACGCTTTCGCAGCGATGAGATAACGAATTAGGACATTGCGCTCATCGTCGTCATTGATCTCAATGAGAGTTTCAGTTGACTGAAGGTCACCACGCGAGTAACGCCAGGCAAGATCTATTATGTTCGGCAGGTAACTTCGATTCGTCGCGGCAGCTTTTCTTAGGTCGTCGAAAGCCTCTCCCGGCCGGCCCATGCGGAGCAAGAGATTGCCGCGTTGCCAGTGTGTGTGCGCGTAGTAAGGCGCCCAACGTACTGCTTGATCGAGTGCTGCGAGAGCGCCGGCGGAGTTGCCGAGTTCTTCGCGCGTGTTTGCGAGATCGATCCAGAGGTAGTCGTCGCGATAGCGCAAACTCGCGGCGCTTTCGAGTGACTTGACGGCCTCCGCGGGCATTTGCTGACGATTCAAGATCGCGGCGCGCGTGCGATGTGCTTCGGGGTCCGAGGGACTGATGTCGATTGCGCTCTGGGCGGCGGAGATTGAGTTTGTTACTAAAGCGGAGCGAGAAAGGAGTTTCGCGAAGCCGAAGCGCGCTGCGGCTTGGATGAGGAAGAGACAAGCCGCGATTGATAATAGAGAAAACGTTAGCCGCGGATGAACGCGGATCATTTACGGTTAAGCCCTTATGGTTGGGAACCGCTGGGATTGTCCTGGAAGGCGAGTGGCGTTAACGCTACTGCGCCGATGCCGGCGAAGATCGCGATCGTGGCTGCTTTTCCAAGTCCGAAGAGACCACCACCGCCGCCGCCTGCTACTGCCCCGCCAGTCGCTGCTCCGGCTCCCGCGCCTGCGGCAGCCGCCGCGCCCTGGCCCACGGTTGGTGCCGCTGCGCCTTGCGGGAAACAAATGTCGAGCACGCCACCCGCAGCCGGATCGGTCTTGCCCGCTGAGCCTTGTTCGGTCGCGACCTCGCCCGTTGTCTTTTTCTTCGCTGTCAGGATCGCACAACCGTAAATGATCAGCGCTTTCACGTTGCCGTTGTCGTCGTACGTGAGCACTAACTTCGTGTTGGGTGCGATGTCGAGTTGACCAAGCGAACCAAGATTAACGGTGGCCGACTGATCGGCGCCAGTCTCGATCGTTGCTCCGGTCAGAATCGAAGCGCCTGTGCTGGCGCTCAAACCGTTCACCGTGATCGGCTGGTTGTTTCTGGTCGTTAACCTGGCGACAACTTGTTGTGGGACTAAGGTAGCGTTGGTCGTCTTGTGTGGCTCAGCGAGACCAACCTGAAGACCAATCTGTGTGATAGAGAAAAGTAGGAACGCCGCAATTGCTTTCGAACCATTACGTCGTCTTTGGTTCATCTAATTGTCCCTTCTCGAGAGAAACAGCACCGCCAGTCTACTTTGCTGAACTGTTTTCGGTCAACAATTTTCTAAGATTAAATCCGTTCTCAATCCGCGTTCATCCGCGGCTCACTTCTTCATGTATCGCTGAAAAAAATCTTCAGCGAGCTTTGCGTCCACCTTCTTCAACTTGTTGTACTGGTCCAACGCCGCTTTACGATCGTTCAGCGCCACGTAGGCAAGCGCGAGATTGAAATGCGCCTCACCGTAGTCAGGTTTGATCCTGATCGCTTCCCTGAACGACGCAGCCGCTTCCTGGTATCGCTTCAACCTGAAATACACCGTGCCGAGATTGTTGTTTGTCTCTGCATTGCCTGGCTGTAACGCAAGCGTTCTCTTATAGGCTTCGATCGCCGGTGCGAATTGCTCCGCTTTGTAGAGTGCTGTGCCGAGACTGTTGTACGCCTCGACGTAATCTTTTTTTAGTTGAACAGCCTGTTGGAATTCAGCCGCTGCTTCCTTGAACTGGCCGCGGTTGTAGAGGGCGGTGCCGAGGTTGTAATGCGCTTCGGCGAAGTCGGCCTTTGCGCGCACCGCGAGTGTGAGCAGCTCGGAAGCCTCCGTATATTGCCCCAGTTTGTTGTCCGCAGCCCCAAGATTATTCATCGCCTTGACATAACCAGGCTTTAATCGCAACGCTTCCTTGTACGACACAACCGCCTTTCGTAAATACTCGTTTGCCGATGCCCGATCCATCGTCTCGCCCAGCTTCACGTAGGCGTAACCGAGATTGTTGTGCGCCACCGGATTGTCAGCGCGCAGTCGTATCGACTCCTGCAACTCCGTGATCGCGTTACGAAACTCGCCCTGCGTAATCAACAAGCTACCCAGATTCGTGCGCGCTTCAGCGTAGTCACTCCGCAACTCGATCGCGCGCCGATAAGCGGCCGTGGCTTCGCGATACTTTCCGCTCATGTAGTAGGTGTTGCCAAGGTTGTAGTGCGCATCGGCGGAGTCGGGCTTGGCCGCAACAGCTTTCTGGAAACTATCGAGCGCGCGTGGATACTGCTGGAGCATATACAACACGGCGCCGAGGTTGTTCAGCGCGTCAGCATCATTTGGCGCGAGACGCACCGCGTTGTTGAAAGCCTCGATCGCTTCCTG
>Ga0068864_100004695_pt1 | contig 11201 bp, 15 predicted proteins | sample KBSSwiS72_FD_66586 | JGI IMG/M metagenome (GOLD analysis project Ga0068864, IMG submission 66586) | Switchgrass rhizosphere microbial communities from Kellogg Biological Station, Michigan, USA - KBS Switchgrass S7-2 | ecosystem: Host-associated > Plants > Roots > Rhizosphere > Soil ...
TAGAAATGTTCGCTCGCGCCTACTTCCCCGGGCGCACCGGCCAGCTCCTCGTGGTGCCGAAGCAGGGCGACTTCATCACGCGTCCCGACCCGTACTACGCCCAGATGTACGGCACGCCCTGGCCCTACGACGTCGACATTCCCCTGATGTTCACAGGCCCGGCGGTGAAAGCGGGGCGATATTCGAAGGCGGCGGTGCAGCAAGATGTCGCTCCGACGCTTGCCGCCGCGCTGGGTATCAAGATGCCGTCGACCGCGACCGGGCACGTCCTGCCGGTCTTGCGGAAGGGTTTCGGTCGACCGCGGGTGATCCTGCTGCTGGTCTTGGATGGCATGCGTCGCGACTACTTCTATCGCCTCGCCACGTCCATGCCGACGCTCACCGCCCTGCGCCGGCGCAGCGCCTGGTTTGATCACGCGGAGGTCAACTTCATCCCCACGAACACCGCGGTCGGGCACTCGACGATCTCGACGGGCACCGATCCCGCCGTGCACGGAATCACCGGGGTCAGCACATACGATTGGGAAGGCCACCGGCGCCACGAAATGTTTACCGGATGCGCACCGCAGGATCTGCTGTCACCGACGCTCGCGGATGTATGGCAGCGCGCGACGGCCGGGCGCGCCGTCATCCTGGCGCAGGGAAGCATCGACCGGGCGGCGACTCCGCTCGCGGGGCATGGCGCGTGCCAGGAAGGCGGATCGCCGGTCGTGCTCGCAAGCTACGACCAGCAGTCGGGCGCCTGGCACTCGAACCCTGACTGCTTCCGGCTGCCCGATTATCTCGAGAGCATGAACGCGAGCACCCTATGGCGGGACAGCGTCGAATGGATGGGCCATCGGATCGACTCGACCATGGCCGTGCGCTATTCGGCGCTGTTCCCGCCGTTCGAAGCCAACGCGACGGTCGCCATGATCGAGCACGAACCCGTGGGTGAAGACAGCGTGGCCGACCTCATTCTGCTGAACTACAAATGCGCGGACTTCGTGGGCCACAAGTATGGCCCGGAATCGGACGAGCTTCGGGTCACGCTCGCCGAAATGGACCGTCAAATCGCGCGGGTTCTGAACGCGCTCGAAGCCAAAGTGGGGAAGGACTACCTGCTCGCGGTGACTGCCGATCATGGCATGCCCTCGATTCCGCCCTCCCCTGACCACCGGCTTTTCGCGCCCTCGATCGCCGATCTATTGCACGAAAAGTTCGATCCGGAAGGGAAACAGTTGGTCGTTTCCTACGATCCGGAGAACGCCCAGATCTACATCGACGAGGATCGGCTGTCGAAGCTGGGTCTCACCCTGCACGAGCTGGCCCGGTTCCTCGAATCGCAGCCCTACATCTACGCGGTGTTCACGAACGACGAAGTGCGGCGCGCAGCGGAGGCACGCAAGCACTAGAAATCGACGCGCCCTTGGCGTTCTCCGCAACTTCCGCTATTCTGACGTTCCTCGATTCGCTCCCCCAACTTTGGAGGCCTCCCCGTGTCCAAGCGCGTCCATGTTTTCGGAGATGCCTAGGAGATGGAGTCAGTGACCACTGAAATGGACCGCACCGCGCGGCCCGTGCCCGCGAATCTCAACTTCGACCAACCGGACTCGGCCGCGCTTAAGAACTCGCTTGCCCGCGCGTTGGGCTCTTCGTACGAGCTGGGCGATCTGCTCGGCCGCGGCGGCATGGCGAGCGTCTTCCGCGCATTTGATCGGCGGCTAAGGCGACCGGTCGCGATCAAGGTGTTCTCGCCCGGCGTCGGCGTGTCGCGCGAGCTGAAGGCGCGCTTCCTGAAGGAAGCGCAGACCGCGGCCGGTCTCTCGCACCCGCACATCGTTCCCGTCTACGACGTGGGTCACGACGGCGAACTGCTGTGGTTCGTGATGGCGTTCGTCAACGGCGTGAGCCTGGCGTCGCATGTCGAGACGAGCGGCCGCTTGACCGACAGCGACGCACGCCGCGTCTTGATCGAAGTCGCGCAGGCGCTCGCGTACGCGCACGCGCGCGGCATCGTGCACCGCGACATCAAGCCCGACAACATCCTGCTCGACGAGGCGAATGGCCGCGCGATGGTCGCCGACTTCGGCGTCGCGCGCGTGCAGTTCGATGGGGACGGGTCGGGGGCCACGCTCCCGGGAGTCGTGATCGGGACGACGCGCTACATGGCGCCCGAGCAGGCGCTCGGGAAGCCCGATGTCGACGGCCGCGCCGACATGTATTCGTTGGGTCTCGTCGGCTATTTCCTGCTCACCGGTCACGATGCGCAGCCTTCGCGCAGTCTGCCCGAGGCGATCGCCCAGCATCTGCGCGGCGAGGCGATCGACCTGACCGAGGTCGCGGGTCAGGCGCCTGCGGAATTGGTCGACGCGTTGCGCCGCTGCCTTGCCGCGATCCCGGACGACCGCTACGCGCGCATGGAGGAATTCGTCGAAGCCGCGCAGAGCGCGGGCACGGGCCCCGCCGAAGTGCCGGCGGGCGTGCGGGCGTTTTTTCGCCAGTCCGAGCAGGCGCTGATCATCTCGTCGATCACGCTGATCGGATTGGGCCTGGTCGGGATCGAGCGCGTCTCGCCTGCGTTCGTGCTGCTCGTGCTCGGCGCGGTGCTGGGGCAATGGATCATCTCGCTCGAGCGCGCGCGCCGCGTCGGCATGCGGTGGGGGACCGTGCGCGCGGCGATCTACCTGGAGCGATCGCGCCGTCTCGAGGAGGCGCGCATCCAAGCGCTTCCGATCTCGGGTCCGATCGGCGTCATTACGCTGTTTGCAACGTGCATCGCGTTCGTCGAGCTGCTGCGGCGCTCCGGCACGGCCGAAGGCACGTGGTGGAACTGGGCGCTGTTCGCGGTTGGCAGCCTAGGCGTGCTCGCTGCGGCATGGGGCCTTGGGATCGCGCCGACGCGCGGGGCCGCGTTGCCGCCTTCGCTCCAGACGCGATATGCGGCGATCGGCACGGTGCTGGTCGTGGTCGCGGGGCTCTATGTGCGGTCGCTGCGCACCGATGTCGAATTCTGGCAGCTGCAGTTCATCGTCGCGCTCATCGCGACGGCGATCGCCACGTTCATGATCCTGCGGATGCGGCTGCGGGCGAATGCAACGCAAACCTCGGCGCCCGCCGCGGAGTGGCGCGTCCCGCGCTGGCTCGACTGGGCGGGATCGGTCGCGTTTGGACGGTTTGCGCGCCGCGGCGGCAGGATCGTGTTCGAACGGGAGTCGTCGGAGATGCACTAACCCCGGCTAGCCGCCATCAGGGTCAGCCGGTGCAGATCGACGAGCTCCGCGTGATCCAGTCCTGCGCCGCTGTACCCGCCCGCGAGCACGAACGCGATCGGCAGCTTGCGCGCCCGGCACCAGTCGAATACGGTCTGTTCCCGCTCTGCCAGGACCTCTCTCGTGATCCCGACGAGCCCGCCCGACGAACAGCGTTCGTACGGATCCATCCCGGCGTTGTACAGGCACACGCCGAAGTCCGCTGTCGCTGCGGCAAGCATGCGATGGACCGCTTGCAGGTAGTCCGCGCTCTTCCGGACGATTTCGAGCGCGCCCTGGCCGGACGGCGAATAGGCGTCAAAGTCGTTCACCGCGACGTCGAGTTGCACGATGCGTGATTCGCCTTCGATCAAGGACGCCGTTCCACCGCCACAGTGCGCATCGAGATCGAGGATCAGCACGGACTCGACGCCGGCATCGACCGCGGCCCTTGCCGCGAGCGCAAGGCCGTTGAACGTGCAGTAGCCCTCGCCCCGGTCGTACTTCGCATGATGAAGCCCGCTCGACAGCGATCCGGCCGCGCCGTCTTCGAGTGAGGCGAGCGCCGCGGCCACGGCGCCGCCGTTGGATGCGCAGACCATCGTCCACAAGTCCGGATCCCAGGCGAAACCCTGCGATTCGGCAAGGCTGCGCGGATTGCCCGTTTCGACGGCTTCGACGTACTCGGGGTCGTGCACTTCTTCGATCTGCCAGCGCTCGAGCGGTTCGGGCTCGACGAGTTCAATGCCCGGGATGGGCGAAGCGTCCAACGACTCCGCGATCCACTGCGCCTTGCGCGTGGTGTCGAACGCAAAGCCGGCGCCGACGTAGTCCGGGCTGTAGAACACGCGCACGGGGTGCTCAGGCACGCGTCTTCTGCTTTGCGCGCGCCGAGAGGAACGGCCCCAGCGCCTTGTAGCCACGAATCTGGTTCAGGTGCTCGAGGAAACACGTCGCCACGGCGTTCTCCAGGTCGTCCGCGTTCTCCACGGCTCGATTGATCAGGTCCGCCAGTTGCCGGAGTTGCTTCTCGTGTAGCGCCGCCTGGTCCGCGCCGAAGTACGTCGCGAACGGCTGCATCACGAAGTGAAACGTTGCCGTGCCTTCACGCTCGCGCTCTTCCAATTCTTCGACGGGCAGGTCCGCGGCGAACGCCGGGCAGATCTCGACCAAACTCGCCCACAGTTCCCTTGGCGTTTCGGGCGTTCCGGCTTTCATGGGGCGTCTCCGCAGCGGTAGTGCGCTTGAAGCTAGCTGTGCCGGCGATAGCGTTCCAACAGGCCTGCGATCTTGCGCCCCACGTCGTCGTTCCGGCGCTGCGCGCGCATCCTCGCGGTGAGCGCCATCCAGCCCGGGATGTCGGGGTCGGCGCCGCGCTTCAGCAGCATCTCGACGATTTCGGGGGACTGGCCCTGCACGGCGAGACAGAGCGCGGTTTCTCCGATCATCGCTTCTTCGTTTGCGTTGATGTCGGCACCGTGGTCGAGCAGCCAAACGGCCGCCTCGGCGCGGTTGTGCTCGACCGCGCAGTGGAGCGGCGTGTAGCTCATCTCGTCGAACGCGTTCACGTCGCAGCCGGCGGCGACAAGGTCGGCCATCTCGGCGATGGTGCCTTCCTGCGCGGCGCGATGCAGGCGCTCGAATTCAAACCAGTCTTCGCGAATGGGCAAGGGCGGCCTATCCCAGCAGCTTCTTCAACGGGTCCCAGTAGTTCGTCGTCCAACCCGTGTCCAGGTGCTCGCGGCCCGGCGGGGGAAAGCCGACGTGATCGAACTCGATGCGCGTGCTGCCGCCCGCCTCGGGTGCGAGCTCGAACCGTACAAGGGAATACACACCCGCAGGCCAGTCCTTGACGCGCCATGCCTGCACGATGCGCTGGTTCTTGACGAGCTCGATCTGGCGGCCTTCGATCATGCCACCAAAGCACGAGAAGGCGGAGCCCGCGTCGGTGCCGATCGTTGCCGGAGCGCCGCCGCTCATCTTGCTGAACTGTGCGCTGTCGGTGAGCGCCGTGTAGACGAGATCGGGTGGCGCGTTGATGACGACGGAGTGATGAATGGGCTCGTGCATCGGAACTCCTTGCCCGCGGATCATGGCCAGCGGGGGATCCACCGGGACACCGCGGCTTTGTAAGCTTCGTACTCCGCGCCGAACATACGGGTGAGCGTGGGTTCCTCGTAGAACCAAACGAGCAGGTTCAAGAGCACGGCCAACACGAGCACGTACACGGCGAGCGCCCACGAATGATACACGATCGCCGCCCCGATCACCGCCAACCCGGCGCCGATGTACATCGGATTGCGCACGTAGCGGTAGGGCCCGCGGATCACGAGCCGCCGTGGCGGATCGAACAAGGCCGGCGTTCCTTTGCCGATCAAGGCGAACGTCAGCACGCACCAGATTGCGAGCGCGGCGCCCAGCGCGCTGATTACCAATCCGGCCACTTCGACGACGCCGAAGTGCGCAGGCCGCACGATGCCATACGTCGCCAGCAGGCTCGCCGGAACAAAGACCAGCACAAGCCCCATGAACAGCGTTGCATAGATCAATGCGCGGATCAGGACCATGGTTGCATCGGAGCGGAACGAACGCTGTACGGCCCATTGTCGCCATCGACTCCGTAGAGAGCCTCACTCACTCCGTACTGCAGCAGGACCAGTCCCAGCGCGAAAGTCGTGCACATCACGACCGTGACGCACGACCAAAGAAGCAGGGACTTCTGACGTCGCAGGAGCAGGAGATTCGCTAGTGCCGGCGTGCCCAGAAAAAAGATCGCAGTGTGGGCGCCATAGAATCCGGGTCCCAGCATGCCGCGGCTTCGAACGGCTCCCAGAGTCACAAGCAGAATCACTTCGACGAGAAAGCCCGCAAGGACGAGCACCGATGCCCACCAAAAAGCCTGGCTCAAGCGCGGAAATCGCTTCACGATGAAAATCACCATCAGGGAGTAAATGACGCTCGCGGCGAACGCGACCGGGATCGAGAAAAGGATGCCGAACATTTCCATGACGCGCTGCTCCGTCAGGGTGCTTCCGCATACCGGCCCTGGCGCGGCACACCTTCGACCACGTTCGAAAACTGCGAGGGCAAGCCGTCGCAGCGATACATCTCCGCACCGGCCATCAGATGGTAGTGCAAGTGCGGGCCCTGCGCATTTCCCGAACTGCCGAGCAGGCCCAGCACCTGGCCTTGCTTCACACGCGAGCCGGTCGACACTCTCACGGATCCGTGCTGCATGTGCCCCAGGTAGCTGAACTCTCCGTTTCCGTGGTCCAGGACCACGCAATTGCCTCCAACGGCCCACATGGGCTCGGGCAATTCCGCCCACGACTTGCGGTCGGCGGTCCCCGGTGTGGGCTGATCCGGCACATCATTGCGCGCATAGGTGACGACGCCGTCGGCCGGGGCCAACACCTCGTGGCCCCAGCATACGAAGTCCGTATTCGCCGTGCCTGTGCCCGTGAGCATCTCCAAGTGCGGCCCCAGACCCACAATGTCGTACGCGAAGTGCTGGCTGCGTTCGGTGTGGCCGCCCTCGGCGACGTGGCCGTTTACGACGGTGAACTCGCCCTTGAGCGGAAAGATGAGCTTCGTCTTGCACGCGTAGCGGGCGATCGGGATCGTGAGTGAGCGGGAGATCCGCCGGCCCTCCGGCGTTGCTAGTTCCAGGCGGTAGACGACGCTCGACACGTCGAGTGCGACGGGCGTGCTGAACTGGTGGCGCAGGTCGAACACCTCTTCCTGCGCGGCGTAGCGTTTGGCCGAAACCTCCGGTTCGCGAGGGCCCGCCTTGAAGGTGACGTCCCGGAGTGTCGCCAGGGCAGATTCCGTGAAGCGCACGGTCTCGAGCAGCTTCGTACCCGCATACAATTCCGCGGTTGCGGACTTCGCCACCAGGTCGCCACCACTCTGCTCGCGCACGAGCACATAGAAGACCCAACCCTCGCTCGGTGTCTTGCCGCTCAAGCCGTCTTCTTCCTTGCATACGCGCTCGGGAATCGTCGCGAGCGCCACGTCCGCCGGCGCTTCGGAGGCACGCGCGCTCAGCGATGTCGCGCAGAGTGCCATCCCCAGCACAAGCAAGCCCGTGCACGAGCGCACGCTCATGCCGCGGCCCGACGGTCCTGCAACCACCAGATGACGAGTGCGAACACGGCGTACGCTCCGAGCGCGGTCCACGCCATCGAACGATCCGACGTCGGCGGCGGGCCGAAGAAAATGTACGCCTGAATGGCGAGCATCACGAGCCCGAACACGATCGTCCCCGCCGATCGCGCCCGTCCACGCAAGCACAGCCACATCCCGCCAAACAGCAGCGCGGCTTCCGTGCCGAACGCGAGCGCAGGGTAGTTCCAAAGCCCGAGGCCGACCTTCGCGGAGTTGTCGTAGAGCGGCAGATCGGGGCGGTGCACGACGAAATCGAGAGTCCAGTGCGAGAACACGGCGAGCCCGACGAGCATGCTCGATTGCCTGCGTGCGGGGCGCGCGATCCCCTGATAGAGGAACGCCGCCAGCACAGACCACCCGATCGCCCCGGGCAGTCCGTGCGTATACGGCATGTAATAGAGATCGAGCGGATTGGTCTTCGTGAACCCGGGAACGATCCGGACCTTCTCGATCCCCAGCAGGACGAACGGCGCCCACAGGACGTCGAGGAACTGCACGGCGAGGAACAGCACCCAGAGCGGGATGCTGCGATCCGCCTTCTTCGCGGCGAAACTTACGCCGTAGTGGCCGACGAACGTGGCGGTCCTCCTTTCAGTTTGCGATCGACGAGGTCACGAACCTCGCGCAGCGGCGGCAGCACGCCGACGAAGCCGAGCGGACCGCCGGTCACCACCATCTCACCATCGACGAGCACTGTGAACTCGCCGTAGTGGCCTTCCGTCAATTCCGCGTCCACATGGAGGTCGCGCTTCAGCATTGCTGCCGCCCGGGCAGCATGGATGCCGGAGATTCAGAAACTGCAGCGGCGAATCGTGACTTGCATGGCGAGCTCCTACGCGGGTCGTTTTCGCCACTTGACGATATGTCCGTTCGGACATAGTCTCAATTCATGGCGCGCACGGACCGGCCGCTCGTCTGGCTCGAGGGAGAGGTCAAGTCTCCTCCAGTTCTCCTCCCGAGCGCGCATAGAGGCCGGGTATCTGCTTCGGTTGCTGCAGCAGGGATACAAACTACATCTGCCGCATTCGCGGCCGATGCCGTCCATCGGGCCGCGGTGCCATGAACTACGAATCTAGGATCGCAACATGACCTGGAGGATTGTCTACCGCGCGGATCCCGATGCAATCCTGATTCTCGATGCGTTCGAGAAAAAGACGCAACAGACCCCGAGCCGCGTCGTAAGTGCCTGCAGGGCTCGGCTCAAGGCCTACGACCAAGTGAGCGACGGATGAAGAAGACCAAGAAAACCCGACTCGAAAAGGCTGGCTGGAGAGTGGGTGCGACGACTCAGTTCCTCAAGCTCACGCCGGAAGAGGAAGCCTTTCTGGATCTGAAGATGGCGCTTTCCGAGAGCCTGCGGAAGCTTCGCCAGCAACGCCGGCTCACACAGGCAGATCTGGCCAAACTGCTCCGTTCCAGCCAGTCTCGTGTAGCCAAGATGGAGGCTTCCGACTCCACCGTGTCGCTGGATCTCCTTGTGCGCTGTCTTCTGGCCCTTGGTACTTCGCCCGTGGAACTCGCACGAATCATTCGTCGCGCCGCCTAGCGATTGACGTCTACCGGGCCAACACGAGTGTCGCCGACCCCGGAGTTGGAACGATGTCGACCGACGTGAACCCTGCTTCGGTGAGCCACTTTCGATAGTCGGCCGGTCGGTACGTTGAGCCGCCCTTCGACTCGAGCAGCATCTGCGACGCGAACAGCATCGCGAACGGATGGCCGGTGCGCTCGTCGCTCACGATGAAATCGTTGATCACGAGCGTGCCACCCGGCTTGATCGCGCGGCGAAGCTTCTTGAAGATCACGACGTTGTCCTCGGGCGTCTCCTGGTGGGCGATGTGACTGTAGATCGCGAACTCGTATTTCGCGGAGCCGAAGTCGGTCGTGTGGAAGTCGCCGTCGATCGTCTCGAAGCGATCGCCCACCCCGAACTTGCCGACAAAGTCGCGCGCGATCCCGTTCACCACGGGCCAGTCGAGCTGAAAACCCCTCGCCTGCTTGTTCACTCCGAGCCACACGGCCGACCAGACTCCCGATCCGCCACCGACATCGAGCCAGCTCACCGGCCCTGCCGCAGCAATGCCGAGCCGTTCCGCCGCGATCTGCGCAGCCGGAACCGACAGCGTGGCGATGGCCGGAACCAGCTTGTGCCAGAACTCGTTGTCGGGCACGTCGGCGGTGTGTTTCGGACCCGGTCCGCCGCGCGCGACTGCGTCGGGAAGCTTTGCCCAGTGCGTCAACTCGTCGGTCATGACTTCGGCCAGGCCACCGAGGTAGGCGGGCTTGCCTTTGATGAGAAACGTCGACGCCTCGGGGGAATTGCGGTAGCGCCCGCCAGAAAGCGTGGTCAGTCCCATGCCCGTGAGCCCGTCGAGCACGGCCTGCGCGCCACGCGGCGAGATCGCGGTCTTCTGTGCGACGCCTTCGGTCGTGTCCCCGTCGCCTTCGAGAGCGTTGAGCACGCCGTGCCGCGCGGCCGATCCGAGGATCGCCGCCGCCCAGCCGCCGGTGATGATCTGCATGATCTTGTCAGGTGTTGGTCCGCCAGATTCGTTCACGTGCGCCTTTCAAATTTCTTCTGCAGTCATTGCAGAAGGCGGATGAGAGAACTCTGAAGTTCCGCGAGAGATTCGACGACGGCGATGGATTCGCCGCGCAACGCCGAAGCGTCGTGTTCGTCGATCGTAGTTCCCCGTGGTACGAATGCAAGAATCGGTTTGCCAAGCTTGCGGGCAAGCGTGATCTCCGCGTACGTGCCGGGCCCGCCCGGGAACGCCACCATCACGTCCGCGGATAGCGCGTTGATGTGATTGCGGGAATAGTCGCCCTTCGGCTTGCCTCCGCCCGACCCGTCGGCATTGGCCTGGCCGTGCAGGTGCGTGCGGATCACGATCTCCACGAATGCATTCGGATATCCGGATTTCGGATGGCCGCTCTTGTCCCCCGGGATCACTCCGATGGACAATCCGTGACCGTCCGGGCGCGGCTCCCTCGTGAATCCCTCCGCCACGTCCGACATGACGCCACTTCCGCCCCCGGTCAGCAGGTGAACGCGTCGGCCGGCCAGCCACGCACCAAACTCGCCGACGGGCATGTCGACGTGTGCATGGCCTCCGACGACGGCGACGATCTTCAGTTTCATAGCGTGTATTCGAAGCTATAGAGATGCTTCTTGTCGACGATGTCGATCGTCATCCGACCCGCAAGGCCGGCGAGCTCGCCGGTTCCGGAGTCGGGCACCACCGTAACCGAAAGCTGCGGCGCCCCGCGCGTCATCGTGCCGCTGTGCTGCAGCGCGAAGGTGCCCGTCTTGCCGTCGAGCGTTCCGATCACGCGCTCCATCGCGACGTAACCCGCCGAGCCCGCGACTGCGCCCTGCGTGGCCAGCATCTGACCTTTGCTCGTCGCCACCAGACCGCCGGAGAACTGCTTGTCGAGCGCGAGCCGGCCCACGGTCGCGTCGCCGACACCCTCCTCGGGCGCCTGCGGGCTCACCTTCACTTCGAACGTTCCGCTGACACGATGTGTCACGTATGTACCTCCAACGTTCAATGCACTTCTTCGAGCAACGGCGACGCAAACATGGCTGCCGGAGAGATCACGAGTTCGTTCAGAGGCACTCTGCCACCGTAGCGTTCGGTCAGCTTCGTTTTCACTGCCGGGCTCGACAGATCGAAGCTGGTGAGCGGGGCCAGCGTTCCGATCTGTATGCCGAGGCTGCGATCGTACGCCTTCCAGACCAGCTCCGAGCAGTAAACGCGCTCATCCGACCACTCGAAGTACTCGTCGTATGGCCGGCGCAGG
>Ga0068864_100004697_pt1 | contig 11200 bp, 13 predicted proteins | sample KBSSwiS72_FD_66586 | JGI IMG/M metagenome (GOLD analysis project Ga0068864, IMG submission 66586) | Switchgrass rhizosphere microbial communities from Kellogg Biological Station, Michigan, USA - KBS Switchgrass S7-2 | ecosystem: Host-associated > Plants > Roots > Rhizosphere > Soil ...
CCACTGCGAGGCCACGGTGACCGAGGTGCCGGTGATGGCGGCGAAGTTGCGCGTCGCCGCCGCCATGTCGGTCGTCTTCTCGATAACCGAGCTGATGCCCGCCGTCACGCCTGCGATGCCGAGGCCGATCCCGAGCAGGCCCGCCGTGCTGCCGGCGAACTTGGTGAGGTTGCCCTGCGCCCGGCCAATTCCCGCGCCGACCCGGCTGAAGGACGTGGTCGTGCGGCGCTCGAAGCCGCCGAGCGCCTTGTTGGCCTTGTTGATGCCCGGCGTGAACTTGTCCTGGAGCTCGAGGCTGGCGATCAGCCTCGCCGTCTCGGCGCTAGCCACGCATCCTCCGCAGGCGCGCTACCTGCGCGTCCTCCATCAGTGCCGCTTCTCGCACCCGCTGGCCCACTTCCATCTCGGCGATCACTTGCAAGCGCCAGCGCGCTATGCCGAAATCTCCACGGTGCCGCCCGTCGGGGTAGTGGAGGTCGAGGATTGCCTCAAGAGCTGCGGGCGTGGCTGTTCCGAGCCAGTCGTCGCTGACGTCGATTCGTCGGTCGGCGTAGGCGGCGATGAGTTCGAGGCCCTCCTCAGCAAAGGGAGCATCACCGCCTCGGCGTACAGCTCGTCGGCACGGTCGGACACCTCGTCGGCCTCGGGCCGCGACAGCAGCGCCGACCGGATCGTTTCGGCGCTGACCGGCAGCGGCTTGCCGTCGGCGTCCACGAGCGTCCAGGACTCGATGCCGTACAGCAGGTAGCCCTCGGTGAGGGTCGCTAGGACGAGCGCGGCATCGGCCCGCTCAGCGTCCTCGAGAAGCTGCACGCGGTAGCGCAGCGCCTTGCCGTGGACGAAGTCCATGACGTCGCGCAGGTTGACGGTGTCCCGTTCGTGGGGCGTGCCGGGACACACGCACGCGATCTCGACGGCGCTCACAGCGACGTGCTGGCGAGGCTGTTGATCACCGTCGAACGGAAGACGCCGTTGAAGTCCTCGGGGTCGTACCAGGCGTGCGCCGTCAGCACGACGACGGTGTTACCGCCCACATCGCCCTCGGTGCGCGTGAAGTAACGCGCCGGCATCGAGAAGACCCACGAGTACGGCGTAGCTGCCTCGGCCTCGACCGTGCTCTCGAAGCGCATCTGGATGTAGCGGTCGACCGACTGGTCGCGCATCCAGGAGTCCGATTCCGAGCCGATGCCGACGGTATCGGTCGTCTTGGCGTAGGTGGCCTCGAGTTCGATCTCGCGCGGCCCGCGGCCGTAGCCGCTGACGTCGAAGACCTGGGTCGCGTTGGCGAAGCGCTTTTGGTCGTAAGGCTGGTTGATGCGCAGCGTGAACGTGTGCAGCGCATCGCTGATCTGGCCGGCATCGAGGTCGTAGGCACCCGACGCGATGTAGATGCCGCCGTCCTTGAGGTAAACGATGGCCTCGTTGGGCGCCACGTCGAGCGCCGTCGGCACGGTCGGCGCATCGGGCGCATCGGTGCTGCCCGAGCTGAAGATCGAACCCATCCGCCACGTCATCGACGTGGTCAGCGGCCCGAGATCCTCGGGCCCCGTGATCTCGAGCGTCTCGAGCAGTGAGTCGCCGTACTGGAACCAGTCCGTCGTGACGTCATCGCCGAACTCGTAGGTGTAGGTGTCGATCGCGTCGACGGTCGTGCTTGACGGTGCGAACGACCACGTCTTGGCCGTGCCGGCGCCCGTCGGCGTGACAGCGTCGCCGAAGACGGCCGAGAGCAGCAGCGGCAGGCTGTTGTAGCGGAGCGCCGGATCGGTGAGTGCCGCCGTCAGGTCGGGCGCCAGCCGGTACGGTGCGGCGACCGGGTCGATGGAGCCGACGTCGATCTCGGGGTCGGTCCAGTTGAGGTTGTGGTCGGGCACGCCGCTGAAGGGGTAGGCGCGCTTCGCCGCGATGCGCGTCCCGATCGCCGCCTGCCGCCCGAACTGGTGCTTGCGGAGCCTTGTGAAACCCTGGATTGGCATTGGCGTCTCCTTCCGAAGGGTGAGTGCGTCGTACCGTCCCGACGCTGGACATGGAGACGTGCGTGTCTCTACGTCGCGGCGAAGCCCTCCAGGACGATCCGGGTGCCGTAGTACTGGCGCTGCTGCTCGGGCGGCTGCCAGTCGGGCACGAAGACGGGGATGTCGGTGACGTCGGTCACCGCGACGAGCGTGTTGGCGCCGAAGGCGTGGTAGCGGTCGGCCACCCAGTCGAGGAAGCCGTCCACGAAGGCGTCGCGCTGGTCGACGGTGTCGCCGTAGTCGAAGACGCCGTGGAGGACGATGACCTCGACGGATGGCACCCGCTGGCGCGTCGCCACGAGGAACTCGGTCAGCGTCTCGTTGATGCTGTCGACGAAGGCCGTCGGCGGGTTGATGCTCTTGGGCCGGCCGCGGTAGATCTGGAGGCCGATCCCGCTGGCGGCCTTGTAGTCGGTCAGGAGCTGCACGGCGCCGGCCCGGGCCGCGGCCTGGAAGGCGACGCGGGTCGGCATCAGGCGGCCTCGTTCCAGAGCTTGATCAGCTCGGCCGCCATCGGGTTCTTCTCGAGGGCGGCGATGGCCGCCGGCTTCAGGAACGGCTGCGCCCGGGTGGCCGGGTGGTGAACGCGCTTGGCGAAGATCGTGCCCTGCGCCTCGAAGCGCATGACCTTCTTGCGGCGCGGCTTCTCGTCGTGGGCCTTGGTGCCGCCCTCGATGAAGCGGGCGCCCCACCACGCCTGGACCGACGCTCGCTTCATGGACGCGTTCTTGATGCGGATGCTGCGCCGGGTGGCGCCGGTGCGGACGGCGACACGCGCCTGCGCACCGTGGACGGTGTCGGTGGCCCACGCCTTGCCGACAGGCTTGAAGGTCTGCTTGATGGCACGCATCCGCGCCCGGAGCTGCGGCGTGCCCTTGACGCTCATGCGATCCCGAAGCTACGACGGTGGCCGAAGAGCAGGCGGAAGTACGTCGGGTCGCCCTGCGTGCCGGCCGCCGCCTCGGGCCGCAGGGCCATCAGCTCGGCCATGCGCAGGGCGGCCTGGGACAAGGCCTCGTCCGGGGCGTCAGAGCCCTCGTCCCAGTCACCCACGTCGAGCTTCACCCGGGCGATGGCGGCCTCGAGGAGGCGCGTCAGGCGGGAGGTGGACCCGCCCGACGCTTCTTCGCCATCCCACTCGTCGCCCGTGATGTCGAGGATCTGCTTGAGTTCCTCGACATCGGGCCAGTCGACCATCTAGCTGCCGAGGTCGTACGTCGTGAACGCCGCCGGGTAGCGGGGGATGAAGAACAGGATCGACACCAGCGCGATGTCCCGGCCGGCCAAGGTCGGGTTGTCGGCGCTGAGTTGGAAGCTGCCGTCCTCGGCCCACGCGAAGCCTGCCGACGGGCCGACCATCACGTCGACGCTGGTGTTGTTGAGGGCCGGCACGTAGACCGGGCGCAGGGCCGACACGCTGCCGCCGGGCGCGTTGCCGGCGCCGAAGTTGCCGTTGAGGGTGAAGTACAGCGAGCGGTTGGTGCCGTTGTCCTTGGCGTCGATGAAGGCCGCCACGCCTGCCGAGCTCATCCAGATCGTGTCGGGCGGCTGGCCGTAGTTGTCGATCGAGTTGGCCCACGCCTCGCCGAGCAGCAGGTCTTCGGGGTCGATGTTGGCGCCGCCGGGCGTGGTGCCCGCCGCGAGAAGCGTGGCGATGGCCTCCTCGTCGCAGTTGCGGGCGAGGGCGGTGCCGAGGTCGCTGATGAGCAGGTCGAGGTAGGACCGCGTCGCGCGGCGGATCATCTGGATCGACACGTCGGCGCCGCCGGCGATCGTGATGGCGTCGAAGCTCTGGCTCGTCACCTTGAGCGGGTTGGACGCGATGGGCGTCTTCTCTGCTGCCTGGACGCCCGTCTCACTGCGTGACGGCCCGAGGACCGGGACCACGATGCTCATGCCGGTGTCGGGCGCGGTGATCTGGCGCGTCGACTCGAGGAAGGGCCGGCTGCGGTCGATGATGCCGATGATGTCGGTGCTGACCGCGTCGGGCACGACGCCCGGGTTGTCGGCCGTGATGATGTCGTCGAGGGCGCGCTCGTGGAGCTGCGCCGCGCTGTAGGGGACGCCCGAGAGCGTCTTGAGCGCGTAGTCGGCCCAGTCGAGGAGGCGCATCTTGCGGTCGGGCTCGGCGGGCTGGCGCGGCATGATGATCGCCGAACGATCGCGCTCCTCGATGGCGTTGAGACGGTCGAGCATCCGCTGGCTGGCGGTGTCGTTGCGCTCCTGGAGCGCGGTGATGGCGCTGGTGACGGGCGTGAGATCGATGGCCGCCGCGGCCTGTGCGACGTCCTGCTGTTCAGACACCTTGTCCTCCGCTTCCTGCTCGTTGCGCATGGCGATAACCCCCGCCTGCTGGTACGCCGGGCGCCACGTCAGGGCGACGTGGTCGACGTCGATGTGCTCCTGGACGCGGACGCGCTGGCCGGCCCGCTGCTGCACTGAAAAGCCGCCGGCCCGCTCGACGAAGCCGACGGACGCCTTGGTGACGACGCCGTCGGAGACGAGCGTCAGGGCCTCATCGCCCGCCTGCGTCTTTGAGACGCGGAAGGTGATGACGGCGCCATCGGCGTCGTCGCGGCGCGATAGGCCACGGCCGATGGCGACCGCGTTGTGCTTGCCCTGCGGGTCGGGGCCCTTGAGGACGACGCGCGTGGGGTCGACGCCATCGAGGGCGCCCCTGGCGAACATCTCGGGCCCGAGGTCGTGGCTGATGACGACGTCCCACGGCACGACGCGGATGTCCAGCTCGCGCAGCGAGGCGTCCCGCAGCTCGACCGCCTGCTCGCTCTCTGTGTAGCGGATCTCGTCCAAAACAAAGACCTCCCAGAGTCTCAGGGACTCGGAAGGTCCGCAGGTGTGACGGCCGGGGCGCTGGGCCCGCTGTTTCAGTTGCCGCGCACTATAGCGCCCTACGCCGCCAGCAGCAGCACCGCGATCGCCAGCTCGTCGTCGTTGTAGTCGCCGGTCGCCGCGATGGCGGGGGACGCCAGCCTCACGCCGCCCGATCCGACGACTTCGAGGTAGCCCCGTCCCGCGATAGCAGGGCCCGCGAACGCCACGCCGCCTGAGCCGGTGACGGCCCGGATGGGCCGTGGCTTCAGCCGCAGGATGGAGACAGGGCGCTCGGCAGCCACCACGGCACCATCGCCCGCAATGGCCGGCCCGCCGATGGTGACGGCGGCCGTGCCCGCGAACTCGCCCGCCGCGGTGAGGACGCCGAGGCCGTCGATCTCGGGATGGCCGATGCTGACCGAGGCCGTCGCCGTGAACGCAAGGCTGCCGCTTGCGGCGATGGCCGGTGCGCCGATCGTCTCGGACGCCGTGCCGGTGACGGACTGGCTGCCGCTGCCCGAAAGTGCAGGCGCCCCGAAGGTGACATCGCCGGTTGCCGCGGCGCCCTGCGTCCCTGCGCCCTGCAGGCCCGCCAGGGCCACGGAGACGGCAGCGGTGCCCGAGAACGTCTCTGTGGCCGTCCCGGCGATTGCGGGGCCGCTGAAGGCGACTGTGGCGGTACTGGTGTAGTTCTCCGAGCCAGTGCCCGCCAGGGCGGGCCCGCCGATACTGACGGCGGCGCTGCCGCTGAACGTCTCGACCCCGGATCCGAGAAGGGCGGCGGCGCCGAACGTCTCAGAGCCGCTGCCGCTGAATGCTTCGCTGCCCGCCGCTGCGATGGCCGACGCGCCGAACGCCTCGGTCGCCGTGCCCGAGAAGGCTTCGGTGCCCGAGGCCGCCAGCGCGAGCGGGCCGAATGTCTCGCTGCCGGTGGCGCTGAACGTCTCGGTGCCGGTGGACGCGATGGCCGCGACGGCGAAGGTGACATCGCCGGTTCCGGTGACAGGCGCGGCGACGGCCTCCGGCGGGAGGATGCGCCGGATGCGTTGCTGGAGGTGGTCGGGCCCCCGGCGGAAGGACACGGCGCTAGTTCAGTTCCTCGAAGGTCACGCCCGCGGTCCAGTTGTCGAGCACGGTCGGCGCGGCGATGAGCTTGAGGGCGATGGCGCTGTCGGGAGTGAGCAGGATGTACTCCTCCTGCGTCGGTATCCAGAGCCAGCCGTTGAGGTTGTTGAAGCCGTCCTCGATGATCGGCGTGAACGCGCCTGCGCCCTCCGCGCTGGCGTCGGTGCCCGAGGTGGCGGCGGCCCCCGCCGTGCCGCCAGCGATAGCTGATCCCACGCTGCCGATGGCGTGGCCGACAGGTGCCGTGCTCGTGTAGGTGCCGAACGCACTCACTTTCTGGCCGAGCGCGACCCCGAGTTGCTGGGACGTCTCGCTCGCCTCCTGCGAACACCAGGCGCGCAGGATGCGGATGTAGCTGGCGCGCGATGAAGCCGCCGCCGCCGCCCGAATGAAGACGAGGGTCGATGCGCCCGCGATGGTCTGGTTCAGCATGACGACCGAATACGCGGCCACGGCCCCTCCTCGTTTAGTGCGGCAGGACTTGCGGGTAGACGCTGCGCCGCGGCAGCGGCGGCGTGGGAAGGACTTCGGTCAGCGCCTGGGTGAAGGTGAGGTAGGTGTCGCCTGTAGCACTGGCAGCCCCGGCGTAGTAGAGGGTGCCGGTCTGCCCCGAAGTCATGGCGATGTTGTTGACGTCGTCGATGGAAAACCGGATTCGCAGACGTTGACCATTGGTCACCGCGGTATCGGTGCCGGCGACCATGAACGACGAAGCAGCCTCACTGGCAGCGAGCGCCAAGCCCGGCCCGCCGCTGGCCCACACGACGGGGCTGGTGCCATCGCCGTTCACGACCGCCGCCTCGCACCGTATCGAGATGGAGCCGAAGCTCGCGGCGCACCTGACGTTCACGCGGACAGCGCCGCCGAGCGTGAACGCCGTGAGCGGTCGGGTGAACCAGTCGACGACGGTGCCGCCCGCCGTGTCGGTGAACTGGACGGGCGCGGTCCAGCCGGTCACGGAGTTGACGACATCGGTCTGGACGCCCCCACCGCGGCTCGTCCACGCCTCGCGGTCAACGCTGGCCGTGCTGACCGCTGATGCCGTGTCGGTCGGGAAGATCTGCGTCCCGGCGGGCTCGGCGGCGAAGGTGAGATTCTCGGTGAGCTGGAACCAACTGTCACCGTTCGCGGCGGCGGTCGGGCCGTTATAGGCCATCACGAAGCTGAAGCCCGTCGCCATCGTGCCTGCGTCGTCGCCATAGATCCTGACTCGAAGGCGGTCACCCTTCTTGCAGGCCACACCGGCGGCAGGCGTTTCGGCGAAGTTGATGGCGCCATTGATCGTCGGCATCTCGATCGTGCGCGCCGTGGCGTCGATCAGCGTGATCACCCCGGTCGCGCCGTCGATCACCTCCAAGCGCCCGTTGATGGCGACGTTGGCACTGGCGCTGCTCTCAAAGCCCCAGATGTTCCATGTGATGGAGCCCGAGATCGTCACGGCGGCGGCGAGCGGCGGCGAATACCACACCGCGCCGCCGGGCGTCCCGACCCTGACTTCCACGCCGGCGGTGGGCCCCGCCACTGTCGCGGTGGCTACGGTGTTGTTGGCGGCAGCGCCCGCCGCAGTAGCAAGCGCCAGCGGATTCCACGTCTGCGCCGTCCCACGCAGGTTCGCGTCGTTGTTGGCGGTCGCCCAGTCGCTGAGCGCAATCAGAAAGAACAGCTTCGTCGCCACGGGCCTACGTCTTGGACTGCGTATACGTGAGCGACGTGACCGACACCGCCGCGCCCGAGCTGATGGCGACCGAGTTCAGGTTGAGGTTGGCGCCCGATGTGCCGACAGAGCCGTCGAAGACGACCGTGCTGCCGTCCGACTTGAGGGCGCGGAACCAGGTCGCGGTGCCGGTGTTGTCGGCGCTCGTGTCCCCGGTGATGGCGTTGGCGGTGGACACGCCCGCGACGGCGGCGCCGAAGGCCGGGTTGCCGAAGGTCAGCTCGGCGAGCAGCACCTGGGACACGATGGCGGTGTCGGCGTCGGTCGGCTGGGTGAGGCTGTAGATCCGCAGCTTGCCCGAGTTGAGCAGCGTGCAGGTCGCGTCGGCCGCGGCGTTGGCGCCGGTGTTAGACAGCTTCGGGTTGAGCGCCATCGGGGACGTCCTCCAGTCCGGTGATGCGGCCGGCCTCGTCGCGGGTGACGATCCGCTTGCGGGCCCGCGCCTCGGCGATATGGACGACGGGCGCCGCCGTCTCGACGAGGTTGACGGCCCCCTCGACGACCGGCGGCGGGATGACGTTGTTGACGACGATGGGCTGCTGCTCGCGGGCCATGAGCCGATCGATCGCCGCCGCCACGAGCGAGAGGTCGACGACGACGTCGGGCAGGCGCGCCTCGGGGATGCTGTTGTAGACGTTGATGGCCGGCTGCGGCTGCTCGCTGCGTTCACTGCGGAGCTGGATGTCATCGGTCATCACGATGAGCGTGCCGCACTTCTTGCACTGGATCTCGGCCGGCCCGCCGACGCGGCCGTTGAGGCGGTTGCACTTCGGGCAGCGGACGTCCTGCAGGCTGCGGACCTGGACGGGGAGGCTGGCCGGCACTGCCGCGGGGGGCGCGAACGGCACCGGCCTGTTCTCCACGTCGCCCGGACCGAAGCCCTCGGCGGCGCGGGCCTCCTCGACGCTGATCACGCCGAGCGGGATGCCCACGTTGTAGACGTCATAGCGGGTGCGGATGTCGGCCGCAGCAGGGCCTCGACGTTGAAGCGGCCGATCGTCGCCCGCGTCAGGAGATCGGACATGGCCTGCTCCATCGGCTCGAGGTAGTGCGGCAGCAGGCACTGGCGCAGGAGGTCGTCGGCGACCTGGCCGACGTTCTGGTAGGTGATGGTGCTGCCCTGGACGGCGTAGTTGAGGAGCGTGGAGGGGATGCTGAACATCAGCGCGATCTCGCCGTTCGCGAAGTTGCGCGCCTCGGTCATCTGCGCCCGCTCGGGGTCGGTGCCGACGTCCTTGACGTCCTCGATGAGCGGGCCCGTCACCTTGGGCAGGTTGAGGCTATCGGCCATCCACTGGCTCTTGATGCCCTCGGCCTCGGCCTCGTCGATGTCGACCGCGCTCTTGATCCAGGTGTTGGCGGGGTTGCCTGCGAACCAGTCGGCGGCCCATTCCTGCGCCTCGACGGCCACGCTGACGGCGGCGCCGCAGGCCTGGAGCGGGCCCCAGCCGCGGAGCGGGTTGTTGGGGTCGGGCAGGTAGGTGATCTGGGTCATGTCCTCGTTGGGCATGCGCGCCTCGCGCCAGTGGATGACGGGGCGCATCGGATCCCGCGTGTTCTCCTCGACGTTGACCTCGCGGGGGTCGACGGGGATCAGGCTCATCGGGCTGCCGTCGATGTCGCGCTTGGCGGTCCACCACCACGCCTCGCCGAGGCGCGCCATGTTGAAGGCGCTGTCGCGCCAGAACTCGTGTGGGCGGGTGAGCGGGTTGGGCCTGATGACGAGGCGCGGCGTGTCCTCGACGGGCAGCTTGGCGCCCGCGCGGTAGCCCTCCATGCTGAGGCTGCCGACGGTGTTGCTGATGAGGCTGACGGCCTTGAACACGGCGGGCACACCGAGCGCCTCGCGCTGGCCGGCCGCCCGCCACGGGCTGTTGCGGATGGGCCGGATGCGGCCGATGAGATCCTCGAGGCTGCTCGGCGACGAGCCGTTGAGGGCTGTGCTGATGGTGGCGCGGTCCTGCGTCGGGTCGCGCCCGACCAGCCAGCGGAAGCCGTCTCTCAGTCCCATGTCTCCCCCTCAGAAGACGCGCGGCAGCGCGGCGACGGCGGGCACGAGGCCGACCGCTCGGATGGCGGCGAGAACCGCCGTGATGGGTCGATCGTCCCTGGCCTTGACGGCCATCCATGCGCCCGAGTCGTGGTTCTTGCGGGCCGTCCACGGCAGGTCGGAGCTGATGGCCTCGGCGTCGTCCCAAACGAGCCGGCCGCCCTCGGCAGCGCCGATGAAGGCGAGGCAGTCGCCCGCGAACTCGCGGCTGTTGACCGCCTTGGCGTTGCGGAAGTGGCGGGCGAGCTCGGCGTCGGTCCAGGGGTCGAAGCCGACCGTGATGGCACCCATGCGCATGGCCTTCTGGGCGAGATCGGGACCGATCTTGTCGATGTTGACCGGGTCGTCGGTGATGTCGGCGACGACGCGCAGCCCCACGGTGCCGTCGGACTGGCGCCACGCGATGGCGGCCGAGACGCGGTTGCCCGAGGGGTCGACGCTGATGCCCATCGCCGGGCGCACCGGCTTCTCGAGGCGCTGGCGGCGGCAGTTGGCCCACGTCGCCCCGTCCACGACGGCGATCCGCATCGTGGTCACCCAGCGACAGAGATGCTCGGTCTCGAAGACGGCCATCTGGCCGATGAGGCCGTAGCTCGTGAACTTGCGGCGGAGGTAGTCCATCTTGCCGGGCAGGTAGCCGACGCCCGGGTTGGCCTCGAGCCATCCCGCGACGTCGTCGTCCTGGCGCTCGGGTGCCGCGCTCCACTCGAGGTAGGCCACGGCGGGGTCGCTCTGGGCCCGATCGCGGAGGCCGTTGAGCACGACGCTGTTCTCGGTGCCGGCGTTGGACAGGTAGACCATCTGCGGGTCGGCCGCGCCCGACAGCGTCGGCTCGGCGGCGGCCAGGAACTCGGTGTCCTCCATCTCGCGGAGCTCGTCCACGATGACGAGGTCGTTTGACGGGCCGCGGGCACCACCGCGGGTCGGGGCCACGATCCGGTACGTGCCGCCGTTGCGGAACTTGATGTTCTCGGTGCCGGCGCCGAAGGAGATCCCGCGCCTGTCGCGGAGCTGCTCCGGGTAGTGCTCCTCGATGGTGCTCGTCAGGACGTCGAAGAAGTCGCGCGGCAGGCTGCGGTTCTGGGCGGTGTGCATGACGCGCCTGCCCTTGAGCATGCGGCTGATGACCAGCGGCAGCAGGAGCGTGGTCTTGCCGTTCTGGCGGCCGACGACGATGGCGACCTCGGCCCACTGATGGGTGCCGTTGGGCTTGCGGGCGGTCAGGTAGCGGGCTGCCGTCTGCTGCCAGGGGAACAGCGGCCAGCCGATCGCCTTGGCTAAATCGCCGAACGCCTTCGCATCGCTGATTGCGGGCATCGGCGGCGCGATCCTCGGAAGGGTGCGTCCCTTCTGTGATTTCGGCGACTTCCGCGGACCAGCGTCGACTGCCAGCATCTGTCAGCCGAACCTGACGATCTTGGCGCGCTTCGGTGGATGCAGGGCTAGGGTGTGTGAATTGCGAGG
>Ga0068864_100004700_pt1 | contig 11196 bp, 11 predicted proteins | sample KBSSwiS72_FD_66586 | JGI IMG/M metagenome (GOLD analysis project Ga0068864, IMG submission 66586) | Switchgrass rhizosphere microbial communities from Kellogg Biological Station, Michigan, USA - KBS Switchgrass S7-2 | ecosystem: Host-associated > Plants > Roots > Rhizosphere > Soil ...
AGGGATAGATGGCGTGGATTGGCCCGAGCCGCGCCCTGATCCAGGCGCGGGCGCCGAGCTCGTCCGCCCCCGGAGCGAGCCCCGTGAGCAGACGCGCGGAACTCACCCCCGACGCCTTCAGACGCCCGAACGCCAGGTTCAGGGCGCGGCTCAGGGATGACGTATTCCCCATGTCGCGGGCGCGGTTGTGTCCCGCAAACGCCACCTGAAGCCGGATCGGTCTGTTCACACGCGCCCCGCCACCACGCTTCGGAAGCCCTGGGTTCGTTTGGCTCCGCCCAGCCTAGTCAATGTCCCCGGCTTGCGCGAACGGCGTTTTTCCCAAGGGCGAACCCGTCAGTCAGCCCTGGGCCCTGACAGCGGCCTCGGCGGCCTGGAATCCGATCTCGCTGTGGTGCCCGTCGCAGAAGGGCTTGGTGACCGAGGCTCCGCAGCGACACAGGAAAATCCGTTTCTCATCCGCTACGTCGACGGGCGCGCCGGTGGAGTCCACTAGGTTCAACTCGGCAAGGTCGCCCGAAACCACGATAGGCCCGTTCGGGCTGATGGTTATCTTGATCGCCATGTCCTTCTCCTCGGGGTGAAGTCTCACCGGGGACGGATGCGCTTCGCCCTACTTCGGCTTGCTGAACTTGTAGACGAACTGGTCGGTCTTCCCACGGATCGACGGGTCGAAGACGAGGGCGGTGTGCGGGTCGGCGGGGTTGCGCAGCACCGGGCTCTCGCCGTCGAACTTGAAGCCCGCCGCCGCGACTTCCTGCTTCACTATGGCCGGGTCGATGCGGTGCAGGGTGTCGGCGACAGTCACCGGCGACCCGGGTGCGGCGGCATGGTCCACCACCAGGTAGACGCCGCCCGGCTTCAGCGCCCTGAACACCTGGGCGTTGACGCTGGCCGCCGTGCCGGCTGGGAACGGCTTAAGGTGCATGTCGTGGTAGTTCTGCACGGTGAGGACCATGTCCAGGCCGTCGGGCAGGCCCGCCGCCGACAGCGGTCCGGTCAGGGCGACCACGTTGTCCCGTCCGGCCGCGGCCTTCTTCTGCTCGTCGCCATAGGCCGCGCGGAACTGGATGAACTCGGCAGACTGGTAGGCGTAGACCTTGCCCTTGGGTCCGACCGCGGGCGACAAGATGGCGGTGAAATACCCGCCGCCCATCATGAAGTCGGCCACCTTGTCGCCTGGCTTCACCCCGGCGAAGGCCAGCATCTCGCCCGGATGGCGGTCCGCGTCGCGCTTCACGTCGGCCTCGGGCCGCGCCTTGTCGGCCAGCGCCGCGGTGATGTTCGCCGGAACGCCAGCGGCCAGCGCAACGCCTGCCACGCTAACGGCGAACGCCGCCAGGATCGATGCCGTCAGTCTGCGAGCCATGGCCTGGGCCTCCCTCAAGGTTCCTTTGGAGCCAGCCTAGACCGCAAAAGCCGCGGGCGCAGCATCGCGCGACAACGCCGTTCACCGTTTCGCAGGAAGGTTCGGCGTTTCAATCCAGCGCGCGGCTCGAGCCGCTTCCCTTTTTGCAGCCTCTGGCCGAAAACATTCCCATGACCGGCAGTCTTCTCCAGTACGCCTACGCCTTCGGCATCGACGTCTTCCGGCTCTGCATCTGGTTGGTGCTGCTGACGGTCATCTTCGTGCCGCTCGAACGGCTCTTCGTGCTGCACCCTCGCAAGGGCCGCCTGAAGGGGATACCCGGCGATCTCGCCTTCTATTTCCTGAACAGCCTGCTGCCCGCCGCCCTCATCGGCATTCCGATCTCGGTGCTGGTGGCGGGGCTACAGCGGGTGACGCCGGAAGCCTACACCGACGCAGTCGGCAGCTTGCCGCTGGGGGCCAAGCTCTTCCTGGGCATCCTGATCAGCGAGATCGGCTCCTACTGGGGTCACCGCCTGAGCCACCAGACGCCGTTCCTGTGGCGTTTCCACTCCGTCCACCATGCGCCCGAACACATCGACTGGCTGGTCAACACCCGCGCCCATCCCCTCGACATGGTGTTCACCAGGCTCTGCGGCCTGGTGCCCCTCTACATCTCCGGCCTCGCCTCGCCCAGCGCCACCGGCGACGCCGCCATGGTGCCGGTCTACATCACCCTCTTCGGTACGGTCTGGGCCTTCTTCGTCCACGCCAACGTCCGCTGGCGGTTCGGGGCGCTGGAGGAGCTAGTCTCGACGCCGCACTTCCATCACTGGCATCACACCAACGACGAGAACCGCGACCACAACTACGCGGCGCTCTTCCCTTGGGTCGACCGGATATTCGGCAGCTATCACGGGCCAAAGCACTGGCCGCCGGTCTACGGCGTCGACGACCCGCCGCCGGCCGACTTCACCGGCGCCCTGCTGCATCCCTTCGGACCGCCAGCCCCAGCGCAGCGCGTTGCGGCCGCCGAGCCCGCCAAGGACGCCTGACCCCGCCGGTCAGGGCGCCAGGGTTCGCCCGTTCAGGCGCGCCTCGCCGTTCAGCACCATCGTCACCGCGTCCGTCCCTACGCTGACGCTCACCGGACCCTCGGCGATCCGCCAGCCGGGGACGCTGACGTCGTAGGCGGCCAGCAGGCGCGGGTCGGCCTTAACGCGCACGGCCTTCGTCTCCCCAGGCGCCAGCGCGACCCGCGCCCATCCGATCAGGCGCTGCGAGGGCTTGCCGTCGGCGGCCGTCACGGTCGCGTAGATCTGCGGCGTCGCGATCCCCGCCCGCTCACCGGTGTTGCTCACCTGGAGGCTCGCCGTCACCGTGGGACCGCCCTCCAGCGCCAGCCCCGCATAGCCGAACCGCGTATAGGAGAGCCCGAAGCCGAACGGGAACAGCGGCTTGCCCCCGCTCCGTGCATACCAACGGTAGCCGGTCTCCGCCCCCTCCGGATGCTCGACCGAGAAGCGGCCCCGGTGCTGCTGCACGTCTGGGAACGAGGTCGGGATCGTCGCCCCCTCCACCGGCGGCCCGAAGATCATCCCCGGGATCTGCGGCCGGGGCAGGTCGTCGGTGGAGGCCGGGAAACTGATCGGCAGGCGGCCCGAGGGCTCTGTCTCGCCGTACAGCACATTGGCGATCGCCTCGCCGCCGCGACCGCCCGGATACCAGGCCTCCAGCACCGCCGCCGCCTCGCCGAGCCAGGGCATCAGGACCGGCGTGCCAGTCTCCAGCACCACAATGGTCTTCGGATTGGCCGCACAGACGGCCGCGATCAGCTCGTCCTGCTCGTGGGGCAAGGAAAGTGTCGGCAGGTCCTCCGCCTCGGTCGCCCACTGGTCGGCGAAGACGATAGCCACGTCGGCCTCCCGCGCCGCTTGAGCCGCCTTGGCCGGGTCGGTTCCTGCGTCGAAGGTCACCGCCGCATTGCGCGCCAGCTCCCGGATCGCCGCCAGCGGCGCCGAGGGATGATAGGTGATCCGCGAGAAGGCCGAGGACGGGCCCATGGTCACCGCGATCTCGTGGCCGACGCCCTCCGCTGGGATCACCTGCGAGGATCCGCCGCCCGAGAGCACGCCCTTGTCCGCATGCGCCCCGACCACCACGACTTTCCGGACGTTTAGAGACAGCGGCAGCACCCCGTCGTTCTTCAGGAGCACGATCCCGGCCTCGGCCGCCGCGAGGGCCGTCTCGCCGTTGGCCGCATAGTCCGTGGTCCGCCTTTCCGCCGGATGGTCGAAGAGACCCTTGTCGATCAGGCTGCGAAGGATCCGCCGCACCATTGTCGTCAGCCGCTCGAACGGAACCTCGCCCTGCTCGACGGCCGCCTTTAGCAGCGCGCCGAAATAGACCTGCTTGTCGAGCTGCTCGCCGCTCTCCTGGTCCAGACCCGCCAGCGCCGCCTTGGCCGTGGTGTGCACCGCCCCCCAGTCGCTCATCACCCAGCCCGGCCAGCCCCAGTCGCCGCGCAACACATGTTCGAGCAGCCAGGCGTTCTCGCCGCACCACTCCCCGTTCAGCCGGTTGTAGGCGCACATCACCGACCCGGGATCACCGCGCTCGATGGCGATCTGAAAGGCCAGGAGATCGCTCTCTCGAAGCGCCGCCTCGTCGATCCGCGCATCGACCACGTGGCGGCAGGTCTCCTGGTCGTTGAGGGCGAAGTGCTTCAGCGTGCAGACGATGTGGTTCGACTGCGCCCCGCGGATGGCCTCGCCCGCCAGCGTTCCGGCCAACAGCGGGTCCTCGCCCAGGTATTCGAAGTTCCGCCCGCAGCGCGGCTCGCGCGTCAGGTTCGCCCCGCCGCCCAAGAGCACATTGAAGCCCTTGTCACGCGCCTCGCTTCCGACCATCGCGCCGGCCCGGTAGGCCAGCTCCGCGTCCCACCCCGAAGCCAGCGCCAGGCCCGACGGCAGCGCGGTCGCCCCGTCGCCCGGCCGCACCTTGCGCGGATTGGTGACGCCCAGGCTGGCGTCGGTCTCATTGAGCGCGGGAATGCCCAACCTCGCGACGCCCGGGATGTAGCCCGCCCCCATGGCCGCATCCGCCGGCGGGGACTCCATGAGCGCCGGCATCGGCCCGTGGACCAGACTGATCATCTCATCCAGCGTCAGCTCGGCGACCAGCAGCTCCGCGCGGGCATCCGCGTCCAGGCTCCTATCCATCCACAGCTGCGCCATACGTCTGCTCCGTCATCGCTGGTTGGCCGGAAGCATTAGAGGCCAGGGGCAAGGCGCGAAAGGCATCTGACTGCGCGTTGTGAGACAATACTCTTGCAATGAGACAATTGTCTCATTACTACGGGCCCAACAGCCACCCTTGGAGGCCCCGACCATGGCCCTGAGCCGCGCGGACATGGACCGCAAGATCGACGAACACTTCGCCTACGAGGCCCGCGACGACGTCGAAGGGGTGCTCGCCACCCTCACCCTCGACGCCGAGCACGATATCGTCGGCGCTCCGACCGGCCCAACCCAAGGCCGCGAGGGCGCGCGCGGGTTCTATGAGGGCCTGTTCGCAGATCTGGCCGACGGCAAGGTGACCACCAACCGGCGCCTCTACGGCGACGCCTTCCTCGTCGACGAGTCGCTCTGGCGTGGCCGCGCGCCGGGCCGTCCCTTCGGCCTGGAGGGCCGCAACCGGCCGCTGGAATTCCGCTTGCTGCATGTCATCGAGTTCGCCGAGAGCGGCGACATCGCACGCGAAAACGTCTGGCTCGACCTCGCCGCCATCCTGCAGCAGCTTCCGCAGGACTAAGGTGGCCGACACCCTCAGCCCTGGGCGTCCGAACCAGCGCAAGCGCACCCGCAAGGACCTGCTGGAAGCCGCCTCGCGCCTGATGAAACGTGGCGAGAAGCCCACCCTGGAGGAGGTGGCCGAAGAGGCGCTGGTCAGCCGAGCCACAGCCTACCGCTATTTCCCGAGCCTTGAGGCCCTCCTGCTGGAGGCTTCAGTCGATCTGGCCTTCCCCGACCCCGGCGAGGTCTTCGCCGGCGGCCAGCCGCATGACGTGCTCGCACGCCTGCTGCGCGCCGACGCCGCCATGCACGACCTGGTGGTGGGCAATGCCGCGCCTTTGCGGATGTTCCTGGCCCATTCGCTGGAGCGCAGCGTCCGCGGCGACCGCGATCCCGACCTGCCGCTGCGCCAGAACCGCCGCACCCCGCTCATCGAGGCCGCGCTCGCGCCTGGGCGCGCCGACCTCGATCCCAAGGCGCCGCTCGCCGAGGCCCTGGCCCTGATCATAGGCACGGAGGCCATGATCACCTTGCAGGACGTCTTGCAGCTCGACGATGCCGCGGCCCGCGCCGTCAAAGCCTGGGCCATCGCAGCCCTGCTGGACGCCGCGCGCCGCTAAGCCTTCTCTAGGGTCCGCGTGACGCCGAGGACGATCAGGAGTTGGCCGCCGAAATAGAGGGTCCAGATAGCGTAGCCGACCCACTCTTGCCCGTGCAGTGGCCCGGAGCGCGCGAAGATCAGCAGGTCGGACACGACGAACATCAGCGCGCCTATCCCCACCCTGTAGCGTGGGAAGCGGCTCAACCAGGCGAACGCCGCCATGGCCGCCAAGCCCAGCGCATAGAACGCCACCGCCGGCGCGCCCGCCCGGTCTGACGGCAACATCCAGGCGATGGCGACCGTCGCCGGCACGAGCACGATCGGCAGGATCCGCTGGCTGAGCGTCGTCGCTGGTCTTAAATTCCTGACGTAGAGCCAGATCGCGATTAGGTGTCCGATGAGGAACGCCGCGGCCCCAACAGTCATCCCGGCCGCGCCCAGCAGCACGTCTCCGGCCGCGCCAAACGCCATCACCGCGCAGATCAGCCAGCCGTCCCGCGAACGCGCCTTCAGCGCCGCGTAGACCGCAAGCAGGCCGACGCCCGAACCCTTCCAGGCCAGGCTGGCCGCCTCGCTCAGCGGCAGGTTCCACGAAGCGATGTAGCTGACCCCGCCGATCACCGCCGCAGCCAAGGCGAGCCGCGCCGCCGTCCTGCTCCAATCCATTGCCGCGCTCCCCAGGATGCCGCCGCCGAAGCATGGCTGCCGCGACTCGTTCCCGCACACTAGAACGTGTGCTGCTCAGCGGGGAAAGTTGGCGGACGCCCGCGGGGTAGGGATCCGGACGCCCGCCATGGTGGGCCCGTTGGGCATCGGGCCGCCTGCGTCTCTGCGCGCGCCCGTCTGACCCGGCGATGAACCATGGCCCCGCTCGGAACGCCCCGTGGCCTATCGGGGTTCTTGATTCATGAGCGTCCTGGACTTCGACGATGTCGACGCCATCCGCAAACCAACCCCGCAGTTGGATCGCAGGTGGCTGATCGGCTTGGCGTTGATCGCCGCTGTCGGCTTTGCGTCCGGTTTCCTCAACCAGCTCTACGGGCAGCTCAGTCTCCAGCCGCCGGCGGAGGAAGCCATCCCCGCTGTCGCGGCGGTACGACCGTTGCCGATCGCCCCCATCGTCCAGCCGGCAATGCAGGTCGCCACCCCCGAACCGGCGGCCGTCGCCCCGCCAAAGCTCGACCTTCCGGACCCGGTGGCCGCCCCGCCGCAGCCGGCCGCGCCCGCCATAGCCGCCGTCGACGCGGCGTCCGCTACGGCCAACGAACCCCCCGCCGAGCCCCTGCCCCCGCCTGCTCCGGAGCTCGAGGAGCCGCCCTCCGCCTAATCCGTGCAACGGAACCTCCGGCAGCGCTTGCGTATTACGCAGCCCAGATCGGACCGCGCATAACCGCGGTCGCTCAGGAAACCCTCCCATGCGCAATCTTGCCTTAGTCACCCTGGCTGCCGCGGCCGAGACTCTGGCCGGCGCGCCCGCCTTCGCCCAGACCGTCGAGGAACTGACGGTCACCGGACACGCGCTCAGGAACCAGCAGATTTCCAAGTCGCGCGCCGTGAGCTTCGCCGACCTCGACCTGACCCGTCCGACCGACCGCCAGACCCTGCGCATGCGGGTCGCCGACACCGCCGGCGACCTCTGCGAGGAGTTGAACGAGCCCGGTCCGACCGCCGGCAATCTCGGCCGGTCCTGCCAGGAGATCGCCACGCGCAACGCCCTCGCCGACGTAAAGGTCGCCGTGGCCAACGCCAGGGGTAAACACTACGCCGACACCGCCTTCGCCGACAGCTGGTACGCCCCGGCCGCCGACGCCTACAGCATCCCGGCCTCCGCCCGCGAACGGGCCACCTTCACCTCGACCACGGTCACCAACGGCGCCGTCACCGACACGCCGCAGAACCGCGCCCGCTACGGCGGCCCGATGCCTCGCGCCGGCAAGCGCACCGCCCCGCAGGGCAACTAGCCCGCGCCGCTCCGACTAGATCCTCCCCGGGGCGAAGCCCGATCCAGGGGGAGGAACTGAGGCCCCTTCGCCGGAAGGCTACCCTTCCGCGTAGCCCTGTGGGAAACCCTCAGCTGAACGCCCGCGGCTGGGGCGCTCCAGGGGCGTGCGTTGAACAGTTTCGATCTCTTGCGGCTGCTCGCGGCCACTGCCGTGATCTTCCATCACGATTGGCCCTTGGCGGGGTTGCCGGTGCGCCGGCTGTTCAGCACCGACTTTGGCGAACTGGGGGTCGGGATCTTCTTCGTGATCAGCGGCTACCTGGTCGCCGCGAGCTGGCGGCGAGCGCCTGAACTCCGGGCCTTCCTGCAAAAGCGACTGCTGCGGATCGAGCCCGCCCTGGTGGCGTCCGTGGCGGTCACGGCGTTGGTGTTCGGCGCCTACGCCACCACCCTGCCGCTCGCGGACTATTTCCGCGAGCCTAAGGTCTGGCTCTACGTCGTTCGAAACACCCTGCTCTATCCGGTCACGTATGACCTGCCGGGCGTCTTCAACCACAACCCGCTGCCGGACACGGTCAATGGGTCGCTCTGGACCCTCAGGCTCGAATTCAGCTTCTATCTCGTCGTGGCCGCGCTTGGCTTCGCCCGATTGCTGACGCCAAGGGTGGTTGGAGCGCTCACGCTCGCTGCGGCTGCGGCCTTCCTCGTCCTTCACGTCGCCAGGCCTGACCTGCGCACCGGCGGCCTCATGCGGCTAGCCGACATCGCCGCCCTGAACGGCTTCCTTTTCCTGGCCGGAGCCTTCCTGAGCCTGCGCGACCGGCCCGTTCCGGTCTGGGCCGCCATCCTGCTCGCCCCGCTCTTGCTCACCCCGGCATGGATCTTCGGCCTTCCGGCCCTAGTCGTGGCGGTCGGATCGTTGCGGAGCGTCCGCCTGCCCGGCGACATCTCCTACGGCCTCTACATTTACGCCTTCCCGCTGCAGCAGATCCTGGCCGCCCACGGCAAGCTTTCGTTCGCCGCCGCAGTGGCCGTGACCGCGCCCTTCGCGATCGCCTCATGGTTCCTGATCGAGAAACCAGCCCTGCGCTTGAAACCGCGCGCGCAACCTATCGTGGATTGCCAGCAACCATAAATCGTGTCGAAGTTGAACTGAGACCGTTGTTCGGTCAGATAGTTCGGGGGCTGGCATGAGCTTCAAACCTGTGCTCCTGGCAGGCGCTGTGGCCCTGACGCTGGGAGCCGTTGCGCTGGCCCAACCGAGCTGGGATCTCGACCAGGGTTGGGGCGCCGCCGAACGGCAGGACTGGTACCACCTGTCGCAAGGCTCGCGGCTCATTCCGCTTAGCTGGCTGAAGGCGCTCGAGCAGCCCACCGGAGGCGGCCGGCTCTTTCTGGAAGACGCCTATATCTCGAGTTTCCGCTACCTGCCTGCGCCAGCCGGCGAGGCGGGCGACCACCTGCCCGTGGGCTTCGCAGCCGACACCACCGCGCCGGCGAACCTGACCAAGACCAACCTGCAATGGAAGGCCGGCCAGTCGAGCGGCGAAAAATGGGTCGGCATGAACTGCGCCGCCTGCCACACCGCTGAGATCACCTACTCGGCCGGCGGGACCAAGCCGGTCACCACGATGCGGATCGAGGGCGGCCCAACCCTGGCCGATTTCCAGGGGTTCATCGACCAGCTCAACCTGGCGCTCGCGCTGACCCTGAACCCTCCGGCCAACGATCAGGGGCGGTTCGATCGGTTCGCCCTGCGCGTCCTGGGCTCCGACAATTCCCCGGCCAACCGCGCCCAGTTGAAGACCGCGCTCACCGCTCTGATCGCGCGCCAGCAGGCGGCGGTGAAGGCCAACGCCGTCCCGGCCGGCTACCACTACGGCTTCGGCCGCCTGGACGCCTTCGGCAACATCTACACCAAGGTCGCCATCGCCGCCGCGGCGGTCCCGACGTCGAACCAGGCCACCGCCCCGGTCAGCTACCCGTTCCTCTGGAACGTGCCGCAGCACGACAAGGTGCAGTGGAACGGCATTGCGCCCAACAAGCCCACCCAACTTCCGCCGCTGCTTCGCAACACCGGCGAGGTGATCGGCGTCTTTGCGGACATCGAGTTCAAGCCGCCGGGGATCATCCCGCTGCCGGCCGCCTATCGCTCGAGCGTCAACGTGCCGAACCTCTACCAGCTCGAAAGCAAGCTCGTTTCACTGAGGCCGCCGAAGTGGCCAGACGAGGTCTTCGGCGACACTGCCACGCCGGAGCAATTCAAGCGCGGCGCCGACCTCTATCGCGATCATTGCGCGAGCTGCCACGCCCTGCTGCCGGGCGGCCGCGCCGACCTGCAGACGCCGATCAAGGCGGAGATGTTCACCTTCGCCAGCGCCAATCCCGCCCGGCCGCCGCCCGGCACCGACCTCATGATGGCCTGCAATGCGGTCACCCGCACGGCCGACACCGGCGCCCTGCGCGGCACCCTCTACGCCGCGCTGCCGCCGAAGAATCTCAAGAAGCAGGCGAATGTCAGCGACATGCTGATCGTGGCCGCCGTCGGAGCCCTGCTTGGCCAGGGCGAGGACGTCGGCGACGTCATCAAGGCCGACCTGCTGCGCGCCTCGAACCGCACGTTCGGCACGGCCTTCACGCCGGTGCCGCCCGGCGCCTGGCTAGCCACCACGCCGCAGCCCACGCCGGCTGAGCTGGAGCGCCGCCGCCTGGAGTTCTGCCGCACCACGCTGGACGACAAACTGGCCTATAAGGCTCGGCCGCTCTACGGGGTCTGGGCCACAGCGCCCTTCCTGCACAACGGCTCGGTGCCGACGCTCTACGACCTGCTGCTGCCAGCCGACGCGCGGCCCAAGCACTTCCTGCAAGGCACCCGCGAGTACGACCCAGTGATGGTCGGCTTTGTGACCCAGCCCAGACCCGACAACACCTCGCGCTTCGACGTGGTCGACAATCTCGGCGCCCCGATCGTCGGCAACTCCAACGCCGGCCACGACTACGGCAACGCCCAGTTCACCCCCGAAGACCGCTGGGCGATTATCGCTTACCTGAAGAAGTTGCCGCCGAGGCCGGGCCCTTAGCGGACAGCCACGACCTCGACCTCGGCGCCGTTCACCAGCGCCGTGTCGCCCACCGCCTTGCCGAGCAGGCCCTTGGCCAGCGGCGAGGCGTAGGAGATGCTGCCCTTGGTAGGGTCCGCCTCGTCCTCGCCGACGATGCGGAAGACCTGGCGGCGGCCGTCCTCGCGTTCGAATTCCACGGTCCGGCCGAACTGCACGGTGTCGGTCTCCGGGGCGGGCTCCGTGAGCTGGGCGCTGGCGCGGCGGGCCGACCAGTAGCGCAGGTCCCGGGTCGCGCGCGCCATGGCCGTGCGGTCGGCGCTCACCCCGCCCTGCACCTGGGCGGCGGAATAGGCGGCGCGCGCCGCAGCCAATTCGGCCTCGATCGCCGCCAGACCGCTCGCCGTCACCAGGTTTGGGTGCGCCGAGACCGGCCGGTCTGGCAGGTCCGC
>Ga0068864_100004701_pt1 | contig 11196 bp, 8 predicted proteins | sample KBSSwiS72_FD_66586 | JGI IMG/M metagenome (GOLD analysis project Ga0068864, IMG submission 66586) | Switchgrass rhizosphere microbial communities from Kellogg Biological Station, Michigan, USA - KBS Switchgrass S7-2 | ecosystem: Host-associated > Plants > Roots > Rhizosphere > Soil ...
AAAACAGCGGTCTATGGTTTCCGTCGTTCGGTTAACGGTGAGCTGCGTGGCCCATTGTGTGGCATGGGGATCTGTTTTGAGTGTCGCGTGACGATCGATGGCGTACGGCACAGTCGCAGTTGTCAGACGGTTTGCCGACAAGGAATGGACGTGCGGACCGATGGCTGAAGTTTGCGACGTGCTGGTCGTGGGCGCCGGGCCGGCGGGAATGGCCGCGGCGTATTGTGCGGCACAGAGTGGAGCGCGCGTCGCAGTCGTTGACGACAATCCGTCGGTGGGCGGGCAGATCTGGCGGGGCGAGCAAGCGAAACCTGCATCGCGCGAGGCGCAAGCGTGGTTCGAAAGAATTCGCAGCGTTGAAATTCAATTCATCAACGGCGCGCGCGTGTTTCAACAGCTGCGTGCGGGAACGCTGCTGGCGGAAACGCCTGAAGGCGTTTGCGAGTTGAGCTACACGAGCCTGGTGCTTGCAACTGGAGCGCGTGAACGTTTCCTGCCATTTCCGGGTTGGACCTTGCCGAATGTGATGGGCGCCGGTGGATTGCAGGCGCTCGTGAAAACGGGGCTGGAGATTGAGGGGAAGCGAGTTGTAGTCGCGGGCAGTGGGCCGTTGTTGTTAGCAGTCGGAGCATATTTGCGCGGGCGCGGCGCTGAGGTGTTGCTGATTGCGGAACAGGCGTCGTGGGCCCGGCTTGCGAGATTTGGTTTGGGGTTGGTGCTGGAGAAGGAGAAACTGGCACAGGCGTGGAAGTTGAGAAAAGATTTCTCGCGCAAAGGCGCAAAGGCGCAAAGGAAGAGCGTGCGATATTTGAGTGCGTGTTGGGTGGTTGGGGCGCAAGGAGAAGAGAAACTCGAAAGTGTGACGTTGTTTCGAGGAGGGAAGCGTTGGCAGGTTGCATGTGATTACCTTGCGTGTGGGTTTCATCTGGTGCCGAATGTCGAACTCGCGGAGTTATTAGGATGTGTTGTTGAGAATGGTTGTGTGCGAGTGGATGAGTTTCAGCAGACGACAGTTCCGCAGGTTTATTGCGCCGGAGAAGCAACGGGCATCGGTGGATTAGAGCTATCGCTTGTTGAAGGTGAGATTGCCGGACTTGCCGCTGCGGGGAAACGTGATGATGCACGCCAGTTGTTTCCGGTTCGACAAAAGCATCGCAAATTTGCGGGATTGTTGAATCGAACGTTCGCACTGTGTGAAGAGCTGAAGCAGTTGCCCGCGCCGGAGACGATTGTTTGTCGCTGTGAGGACGTTACGTGTGATCGACTACGCACGCACAATTCGTGGCGTGCGGCAAAGCTGCAAACACGTTGTGGGATGGGGCCGTGTCAGGGACGCATTTGCGGTGGCGCGGTAGAGTTTCTGTTTGGCTGGCGCGCGGAATCGGTGCGGCCGCCAGTTTTGCCGGTGAGGGTTGATAGTTTAGTTCGTGGGAGTGAATGACGTAGATGAAAATGAAATGGGTGGGCGTGATGCCCGCGACGACGACGGCGTTTGACAAGGATCTCAAGATCGACCACGCATTTGTGGGCCAACACGCGAAGTGGTTGATCGATCACGGCTGCACGGGCATCGTGACGCCGGGCTCGTTGGGTGAGAGCGCGACGCTGAGTTTCGACGAGAAGCTGGCGATCTGGAAAACTCTTATCGATGCAGTTGGAGACCGCGTGCCGGTGGTGGCTGCAATTGCTTCTTTGAGCACGGCTGAAGCAGTGCAGTTAGCGCAAAGGTCTGCTGACGTGGGTTGCAGCGGATTAATGGTGTTGCCGCCGTACGTCTACCGCAGCGATTGGCGCGAGATGAAAGCGCACATCGAAGCGGTGTTTCGAGCTACAAAACTCTCCTGCATGCTTTACAACAACCCGATCGCATACGGGACCGACTTCCTGCCGGAACAAATCAAAGAGCTCGCCGCGGAGCACGAGAATTTCGAAGCGGTAAAAGAGTCGAGCACTGATGTGCGGCGCGTGACGTGGATTCGAGAGCTGGTTGGTGACAGGTTGGCGATCTCTGTCGGGGTTGATGATGCGATCGTCGAGGGTATCGCGGTGGGCGCTGTTGGTTGGATAGCTGGCCTGGTGAATGCGTTGCCGCGTGAGTCAGTTGATCTCTTCAACTATGCGATGAATGGTGAACGTGAGAAGGCGATCGCGCTCTACAACTGGTTTCTGCCGCTATTGCGCATGGATACGGTGCCGAAGTTTGTGCAACTGATCAAGCTGGTCCAACAAGAGGTCGGGATGGGCAACGCGCGCGTTCGCCCGCCGCGCCTCGATCTTACAGGCGCCGAACTCGAGGAAGCGTTAAGAGTGATTCGGGGAATATTAGCCGCGGATAGACGCGGATAAACACTGATCTGCAACGCGCAGGCCAACGTCGAAGGCTTCTTCGAACAAGGCGACGCCGCTGAGTTCTGAATGCGCGAAGTGGATCGATCGAAACGGCTTCGCGCCCTCGCGGCGGGCCTGGCCCCACATAAAACCAGTTCGCGGACGGATCATCGCGTGTCCCCAACGCATCACGTCCAGACGTTCGACCAAACCGCGGACGTCGGGATGGGCACGTGAAAGATCAGTTAGCGCTATCTCGGCGCAGCTACTCCAGTCAGTCTCCAACAAACGCGTGCGCGCGGCGCGTGCGTTCTCGTCACACAGCGGATAGTAATAAGTGAGCACGGTTGGACCACGGTCGAGACCGCGTTGATGCGTTGCCACCACGTACCCAAGCGAGGGGCTCTCGTAGAGAACATTGTCCCACGCGAGCGGAAAGTCACGGGCACCCGATTTCGGCCGATCCTTCAACGTCAGATTCGCGACCATCCACGCGCCAAACTGAAACTCCGAAATATGCGCCGGCGGATTGTCGCGATACGGCCTGACGATGTAGCGCGCGATGAACTGCGGCGCCGCGAAGATCACGCGACGCGCGTGAAAACCACGCGGACTCCGACCCTCACGATCGAGAGTGATCACGTCAACACCATCCTCGACCGGTATCAACTCAACTGCCGCGCGATCGAGCTGAATATTAGCTTTCGCTTTCTCGAAAAGATGCCGCACGAGTCGCCCGTTGCCTTCCGGCCACGTGATCAACGACTGTGATTCAATCCCCGGTTCCACCACGCGCGAGCAGAAGTAAAACAACCCTGCCCACGCGCTGGTCTGTTCGAGCTCCATGCCGTAGTCGTCACGACAGGCGTAGTTCACCCACCACCGCAGCCTCGGACTCGAAAGGCCGCGAGCGTTCATCCAGTCGGCCATTGAGATGCGATCGAGCGCGGTTACTTCAGCGTCGTCCGAACATGCCGACACCGGCAGAGTGAACGCACGGCGGCCGCGTGCATCGCGCCACGAGATCCATTGGTACAACTCGGTATTGAACTTGTCGAATTGCTGTTTATCGTCTTCGCTTTCACCGGCGTGAAGATAAAGGCCCTCGTACCAACGGCCTTTATAGAAGACACGTTCTTCCGGATCGCGACAAAGGAACTGTTCTCCAATGACAGGCTGACCGTTGTTGTCTTTTCCTTCGACGACGCCCATCTCTTCGAGCAGCGACACGAGCGCGGTGTTCTCTTTCATCGGTGCAGGGATGTAGTGCGCGCCCCATGGAAACGAGATTGTTCGATTTGAGCCGGAGCGAGAAGTACCGCCGGGAGCGCTTTCGAGCTCGATCAGGATGAAGTCTTTGAAGCCGGAATTTTGTAAACGCCACGCAGCAGTGAGACCGGCGACACCGCCGCCGACGATTACGAGTGGGATGTTGGACCACGCATCCTGAGGAACTTCTACCCGCAGTCCATCACGCAGACGATGACCGAAGTCGTCCGAGGTGCCGACGATCTCGCCCTCTGGCAGCGGTGGCGTTTCGCTGCGACGACATGCCGCGAGCGCCACCGGAAGACCAAGGAAAGCCGCAAGAATCTCACGCCTATTCATTCAAGAAATATTTTAGCCACGGATGAACACGGATGAAGACACGGATTTTATTCGAATCGTTTCCACTCGCCTTCGTAATACCGCACCAGCGCCTGGTTATCGAGGCGGTTGATCTCGACCGGCACCGGCTCGATGTCCTTCGCGAGCGTGAACATCGCCGTGAGCGTCTGATCGTCGAGAAATTTCAAACCCGGTGGCGGGTTCCTCGGGACCTCAAAGGCCGACGAGCGCGCGAGCGCAAAACCCCATAGCCCGAAGCTCGGCACCGCCGTGTAATAAGGACGCACATAAAAACCCGCCGCTTCGAGAGTCCGAATGATGCACCAGTAGGAATTGCGCGCGAACATCGGCGACGTCGATTGCACCGAGACCGCCGCATGCTCAGTGAGTCGTGATCGCAGCAAACGATAAAAGCGCGTCGTGTAGAGCTTGCCGAGCGCAAACGTGTTTGGATCCGGAAAGTCGACGATCGCTGCATCGTAAGGAAGCTCATTAGTTTCCTCCACCCAGATGAAAGCGTCTTCATTAACAACTCGCACGCGCGGATCGTTAAACGCTTCCTGGTTCAACTTCGCAAGCAGCGGAAAACGATTCGAAAGCTTCGTCATCTCCGGATCGAGATCAACAAGCGTAACTCGTTCAACCGACGGATACTTCAGAATCTCGCGCAACGCGAGCCCATCGCCTCCACCCAACACCACAACGCGTCGCGGACTATTCGCCAGCAGCATCGCCGGATGAACAAGCGCCTCGTGATAGCGATACTCGTCAGTCGAACTGAATTGCAGATTGCCGTTCAAGAACAACTGAAATCCCGCGCGCCCTCGCGTGATCACGATTCGCTGATACGGCGTGTCTTTCGTGTAGACAATCTCGTCGGCAAACATCTCGTCTTCGGCAAGCGAAGTGATCCTGTTTGCTTTCACCAGGGCAATCAGCAGCACCGCCATTACAATAATTGCCTTCACCCGCAGCCCAACAACGCCGTCTTTGATTAGCGGCCGCAGCAGCCACGTGCCCCACAGCGCGACGGCGGCATTCAGCATTCCGAAGATCAGCGATGTCCGGATCAGGCCAAGGCGGGGAACGAACAGGATCGGAAACAGGATCGAGGCGAGCAGCGCGCCGATATAGTCGAACGCAAGCACGCGCGAGACGAGCTCTTTGAATTCGATCTCGTCTTTCAGTATTCGCAGCAGGAGCGGGATTTCGAGACCGACAAACACTCCGATCGCGAAGACGACGAAGTAGAGCACCGCGTAGAAATAACTGACACGCGCAAAAGTGATAAACAACAGCGGCGCGGAGAAGCCGCCGAGAATTGCGACTGCGAGTTCGATGTCGACGAAGCGTCGCGCGAGTCCCTTGTCGATGAAGCGCGAGAGCCACGAGCCGACTCCCATCGCAAAAAGATAGATACCGATGATGAGTGAGAATTGTGTGACTGAGTCGCCCAGAACGTAACTGGCGAGAGTGCCCGCCAGCAGTTCGTAGATCAGCCCGCACGTCGCGACGATGAGAACATTGAGGAAGAGTAGCGGCGGCCGTTTCATCCTCACCCGTGGATCGCGGCGGCAATGATCAACGCGCTGCCGAGGATCACGGAGGCGATTACAATGCCCAGAGCGATGTTTTGATCCTCTTCGATCTCCTTTCGCACCGAGAAGGGCGTCGCCTTTGCGATCACAAAGAACACAAGCGCAAAGATGATGAGTCCCAGCACGACGAACACGAGTGTCGTGACGAGCGTGGACACCAGACCTTCAAGTGGAACCACTAGTCCCGGGATTGTGTGCATCATTTTCCTCCGTGTAAGCCGTAGTGCCAGAAGTGGAACGAGCGATAACCATTTTGTCGCGCGTCAGGCGGCAACTGTTGGCGAGAGCCGCCGGTAATCTCCCAACCCAACATCGCGGCTACGCTGTACAAGCTGATAACGCCGATGCCGAAGATCGTGTAGAGTGCTTTAAGCATAGAAGGCTCCTTAATTTATTTCCCGCAAAGGCGCAAAGGCGCAAAGAAAAACGAAAAGAGAAATCGCCCGCTTTCTTTGCGCCTTTGCGCCTTTGCGGGAACATCATTCATCATCGTCATCACTACCACTGCTGCTAAACATACTCTCAGACCATCGCTTGTGTTCGAAACTGATGTGGTAGATGAGCATCGCGATTGGTCCAATAGACAAAACAATCAACGCAATCAGCAGGTTGAACCCGCGCGTAACGTTCTGCTCAATCTTCACTGTCACGACTGCCGGCTGCTGCCATTTCTCCCATTGACCCTCCAACCGCAGCACGTAACGACCTGCCGGCATCGATGACGTGTACGCCGAATCTTCCTGTCCACCCTCCGACCACGATTCGCCGTCCTCAACACCCTGGTAATAAGAGATGTCGATCGGAAACGATTGGACCACGCCCGTTTCGTCGTTGATCAGATCTCCTTCGAGATAGACCCACGTATTCTGCACCGCAGCGTCGCCGATGATCCGGATGTTGCGCCTGCCCTCCAGCTGAAAAGGCTGGCTGAAGAAAACCTGCGTGCCGTCTTCATTTGGCAGCGGCGGCAGCGTCACCGTTTGCGAAAACACCTGCCTGGTCGAACCGGAAAAAATCAGCGTCACAAAACCCAGCAGCAAAACGAGCACGATGAAAGCGAGCCAGTATTTGTAAATCCACCAATGTTTGTAAGGCTGGTTTGGCGCGACGCCTGATGGACGCGGCAGACCGCTAACCGAGAACGCTTTCTCGATCTGCGGCACCTCGATGTAAGTTCCGAGTGACCAGTTGATCTCGCTGGTTGAGAGCTCTTTCGAAAGCATGTAAGGCGGCTTAACGTAATCAACGCCCCTCACCTGCTCGCCCGTCTCGACCTTCCAGTAAAACTCGCCGAGCACCACTTCAACGCGCGCCTGCGCGTCCTGAAATATCTTGTAACTTTTGCCTTGATAACTCGCATACTTAGCCGACTCGGAGATTTCCCCCGGCGGCACAGCGCGCACGTAGTTCCAGTGATCGTCGCTATGGACCAGCCAGCGAAATCCGATCTGCGGGTTGTAAAGCAGATACTCGCTCCAAAAATATTGCGTGCCTTCGATCGTGACGCTGCGAGCCATCGCCCCGATGACCGTCATCTTTCCTTCGGGCACCTCGCCTGTGGTACCGAGCGGAATCAACGGTTGAAACCACGGCTTCTCGAGCGCTTTAAGAAACTGAAGCTGGCCTTGATTGACGTCGAGCAGTGAGTTGCAATTCGGGCAGGTGACTCGTTCGGTTTTGTCAGGCGCACGGAGCTCGAGGGGGCCGGCGCAGTTTGGACAACTGAGCTGAGCTGCGCCGACTCGTCTTTCCTCTTTTTCCGGCGCACGCGTGGTGGTGATGCCGAGGTCCGCGAGCGTGACCTGTTGGCCCAAAAAAACAAGCGGAGGCGATTGGTTGTAATCGAGTGTGCCAAAAGCACCGTTCACGCCCGAGAGATCGGCGTAGTGATAAGTCTCACCCGGTGTTAAGAGATACGGAATCTCGCCCTTCGCGCCGAGTGCTGTACCGCGTCCGGTTTCGGCGACGATCAAAGGTGTGGGCCATGGCAGGCCGGGCACGGTTTGTCCGAGCTGGAGTTGATCGAAAGGCGGGACTTGCACGCCTTCGGGAATCGGATATTGGAATGTTATATAGAAGCGACCCTGAGCTTCCGCCAACCAACCGAGCCAGCCGTTTGAAAACGTGGCGTACCACTCGTCCCACTGCCCGCCCATTTCGTGGCCGAGTTGCGCTCGCCCGGTTAACTCAAACGGCACGTCTTTCCACTTGCCGCGCACGCCGATGTCCAACGGCGATCCGGTTTCGACGAGCTCGGCGACCTTGCCGAGGTCTTTCAAATCGCGATCGGTGCGCGCGACTGCCGAGCGACAGTATTCGCAGATCACGACGATCGACTGACCGCTCTTGAACTCAACGGGCGCGCCGCACGACGGGCAGTTCGCCACCAGCACACTCATTTAGCAGCTCCTGCCATGGTGTGTGCAATGATTCGCTCGAATTTTCGAACGGTGACGTCAGTTGCGCCGAGCATTTCTTTGAGCGTTCTTTCCCACGTCCACGAGGCGCGGCTGCGACAGCAGTACAGGTTGAATGTCGCGGCCTGGAATTCCGGATACGTGTGACAGGAGAGGTGCGACTCGGACAGCAGCGCGAGACCGCTGACGCCGCCGGGATGATCGAATTGATGCCACGCGATCTCGCCGAGCACGTTGAGATCGAGATCGCGAATGACGCGGTCGAAAACTGCACGCATGCGATCGAGATCCGCAAGCGCCGCCGCGTCGCACCCGCTTGCATCGATGAGCCATTCGGTTCCGAGAGTCATAGTAGTGCGCAATTGCGCGAGAGAATAAGGCAGAGAAGCAGCAATTTCAATCCAAAGGCCGCACAAAACCAATTTTGATTGGGAGAAGGAGCAACTCAGAATAGAACAAGTCAGGAAGAGGGGCTTGCCCCCGCTGCCCGATGAGTCTAAGAGCGGGGGCAAGCCCCTCTTCCTGACTTGTTACATTCTTTTGGATTCTTGCAGCTATTCGCCTGCAAGCGAGGCGTGTGGGAGGATCGAGGGTGGTATCGGTTCGAGGAAGCGCGAGAGGGTGGGCGTGCCGTCGGTTTCCGGGCCGCGGTAGACGTCGACCGCGGGATAGACGAAGTGTAATTCCTTCTTCGCGCGCGTGGTGGCGACGTAGAGCAATCGCCGCTCCTCGTCGTAGTCGTCAAACTCATCCTGAAACCTGCTCGAAGGAAACCATCCATCAGTCATCCAGATCAGAAACACGTTGTCCCACTCGAGACCTTTCGCGGAGTGCACTGTCGAAAGCGTGACAAAACCACTGCTTCGCCGCGGCGTGTTGTCGCCGACAGCTTCAGACGGATCGAGCGCGATATCGTCGAGCAACTTGGCCGGCGTCTTGTAACGTTTCGCGATCGTTTGTAAGTGTTCGAGATCGCGCCCGCGACGCTGCACGTCATCATATTTGTTCTTCAGCAGCGGCTTGTAGAAACGCAACACCGTCGACAATTGCTCGTTCGGCGTTTTGCCCTCCACCATCGTGCAAAGCACACGTGCCAGCCGGACCAGTTGTGCTTTATACGAGTCACGGGCCGGGAAGCGAAGCAGTTTCTTGAACAGGCCGGATCTGCTTTTGGTCGATCGGAACTCACGATGTTCGACGCCGAGGTGCTCGAGTATCTGGTAGACAGTCGCATCGCCGATGTGATCGATCAGCTTCAACGCGCGAAACCACGAAAGCGTGTCCGAAGGTTTAATCACGACGCGCAGAAATGAGAGCGCATCCTTGATGTGCGCCGACTCCGCGAATCTCATCCCGCCAAACTTGCGAAACGGAATGCCTTGCTTTCCGAGCTCAATCTCCAGGTCAAACGAATGCGAGCTCGAACGAAACAGTACCGCGATGTCGCTGAGCGGCACGCCTTCTTCACGTAGATCCGCGATCCGCTGCGCGACAAAGCGCGACTGCTCGTTCTCGTCATTCGCGCTCACAACCACCGGCGCCTCACCACCATCGATACGCGAGTAAAGACGCTTCTTATAACTCTCTTTCACGTCCGCGATGATCGCGTTGGCGACGTCGAGTATCGGTTGCGTGCTGCGAAAGTTCTCTTCGAGTTTGATGATCTGCGCTGCCGGAAACAGTTTTGGAAACTCGAGCATGTTGCGATGACTCGCGCCGCGAAACGAGTAGATCGACTGAAACTCGTCGCCGACAACCGCCACGTTTTCATGGCGCGCAGTCATTAGCTTCACGATCTGCGCCTGGAGCTTGTTCGTGTCCTGGTACTCATCGACCATGATGTAGCGATACTGATCCGAGAGCTGTTCGCGCATCTCCGCGCTCGACTCGAGCGCTTCACGAAACCGCACCAGCAGATCGTCGTACGTCAGCATGTGGCGGCTGCGCTTGAAATCCTCAAACGCCTTGAACAACGTCTCGAGGTTGCTACGCTCGTCGACAAACTGCGGGTACTGTTGGTTGAGCACCTGTTTCAAGGTCTGGACCTTATTGACCATCATGCTGAAGATGGCGGCGATCGTTCGCTTGCGCGGAAAGTGTTGAGCTTTTGTAATCCGGATCTGTCGACGCAGCAGATCGATCAAGTCTTCGGTATCACTCTGGTCCAGCACCGAAAAGTTTTTCTGAACGCCTGCGTGGTCGGCAAACTTGCGGAGCACTGTGTGGCCCAACGAATGGAACGTTCCACCCGAGACGCGCTGACAACGTGCGTCAGCCAACGCAGCCGCGCGCGTGAGCATGCTCGCGGCGGCGCGACGCGTGAACGTCAGCAACAGTATCGATTCGGGCTTGGCGCCGATCTCAACCAGGCGCGCGAGGCGATAGACAAGGGTGCGTGTTTTGCCGGTGCCGGCGCCGGCCACGATCAAGAGCGGACCTTCCGTGGTCGTAACAGCTTTGAACTGCGCTTCGTTCAGCTCGTTCTCGTAATCGACCGCGCGCGATCGATCTCCGGTTCGCTTCAAAACCAATCGGGTCTTTGGTGGCGCCACGGGCAACGTCTTACCCAACTCCAGATCGCGTTTGATTGTCTTCAGCTCTTCGGAGAGCTCGGAGATGGTTTGATAGCGTTCCTTCGGCGTCTTCGCGAGCGCTTTCGACAGGACGCGTTGCAACTCAAACGGCAGCTCCGGCCGGCCGTCGCTGGGAAAGCTTGGAGCGCCATGAAGGATCGCGTGCATCGTGTCAATGCGATTCTCGTGAACAAACGGCGCCGTGCCTGTCAACATCTCGCACAGCACCACGCCAAAAGAAAAAACATCGCAGCGACGATCCACGCGCTGGCCCAACAACTGTTCGGGAGCCATGTAATTGACGGTACCCATCAAAGTACCCGACTGAGTCTGAACACCGCGAATCAACGTTTTTTGTTCGCTGTCGGCGACGAGTGCGCGGTCGCGTTCCGCGACCAGCTTCGCGAGCCCGAAGTCGAGGATCTTCGCGTAACCGTCGCGACTAAGCATTAGATTCTCAGGCTTGAGATCGCGATGAATGATTCCCAGTTCATGCGCGCGCGCGAGGCCAGTAGCGATCTGGATCGCGATGTCCAACGTCTCTTTGAGTTGCAGACCGTTGTTTGAAATCTTCTGGCGCAGCGTTTCCCCCTCGATGTACTCCATCGCGATGTAGGGCCTGCCTTCGTCTTCGCCGACTTCATAAACTGTGAGAATGTGTGGATGGTTCAA
>Ga0068864_100004707_pt1 | contig 11190 bp, 9 predicted proteins | sample KBSSwiS72_FD_66586 | JGI IMG/M metagenome (GOLD analysis project Ga0068864, IMG submission 66586) | Switchgrass rhizosphere microbial communities from Kellogg Biological Station, Michigan, USA - KBS Switchgrass S7-2 | ecosystem: Host-associated > Plants > Roots > Rhizosphere > Soil ...
GCCCATGAGGCCAAGAATGAGGAAAGCAATGTTTGATCTCTTAGGTTTGTACATGGTCTTTAGTCCTCTGCACCGGAGTAACCAGTGGTAGTTCAATACTCTGTTGCTCACAAACTGAACGTGACGGATAATCGCTCCCGAGCAAGCGAAAAGTCCTTCAACGTTCCTTAAACCTTCCTAAACTTTGCTAATTTGAGAGTGGTGAACGACATACCGACGCACATTTACGAGTTTGGGCCCTTCCGTGTCGATCCTCGCAAACGTCTCTTGCTGCACAACGGCAACCCGGTGCGGCTACCGGCAAAGGCTTTCGAGATCCTGCTGGTGCTACTTGAAGGGGAGGGGCGGCTCGTCGAAAAAGATGAGTTGATGCGGAGGGTTTGGCCTGAAGCGGTGGTGGAGGAGAACAACCTCACCGTTAACATGTCGGCGCTCAGGAGATCCCTTACAGAAAGTCCTGGTGAACATCGATTCGTCGTAACCGTGCCTGGCCGCGGGTACCAATTTGTTGCGGACGTGCGACAACTTGGCAGCGAACCGTTGACCACTCACGAAGTGGGCGAACTCACCGTCGCACGGGGAAATGGAGACGCCCGTAGTTTGAGTAGTGCCGCGGCTAAGACAAACGGTGCGGCAACGGATGCACAATCGATATCAAGTGCAGAATACCCTGTGGGTGAGATCAAACGATACAAGCAAGGTGTGCTGTTACTTCTTATACCTCTGCTCGCAGTTACAATCGTAGTTACCTATCTGATCTATTCGCGCTTTCTGGCCAGGGAAAGTAAAGCGGCAATAACCTCCATCGCAGTCTTGCCTTTCGAAAACGAGACCGGAGACTCGAACACGGAATACCTCTCTGACGGAATCTCAGAGAGCCTCATCAACAGTCTTTCACAATTGCCCGACGTCAAAGTTATTGCGCGTAGCTCCGCCTTCAAGTACAGGGGTACAAACTACGATTTGCAGGATGTTGCGAAAGCATTGGGCGTCGAAGCGATCCTAACCGGAAAGGTTACACAACGCGGTGAGAACCTGGCGATCAGCGTCGAACTTGTTCGTGCGAGCGACAAGACGCAGATGTGGGGTGGGCATTACGATCGCAAGATGTCAGACTCTCTCGCGATTCAGCGCGAGATTACCGGCGAGATAGTCGAGAAACTGAAGCTAAAAGTTTCGGGCGAAACGGAAAGAACCGCTAAACACTACACCGACAGCAACGAGGCTTATCAGCTTTATCTGAAAGGCCGCTTCCATTGGAACAAGCGAACAGCAGAAGCGCTCAACAAGGCAATCGAGTATTTCAATCAAGCAATTGAAAAAGACCCCGGCTTTGCTTTGGCTTATGCAGGTTTGGCTGACTGCTATGTTGTGCCGGCCAACCGACTAGCGCCGCGAGAGGTGATGCCTAAGGCCAAGGCAGCAGCCATCCGAGCACTGCAGTTGGACGAGACGCTGGCCGAAGCACACGCATCACTCGGTCGCGTCTTTGCAGCGTACGATTGGGACTGGACCAGTGCCGAGAAGGAATACAAGCGTGCCATTGAGTTGAATCCACGTTACGCTGTAGCCCATCAATGGTATGGCGGATACCTATCGGCAATGGGCCGTGGCAATGAAGCGATTTTGGAGAAAAAACAGGCAGTCGACCTAGAACCTCTATCGCTCACCATCAACTTTGAGTTGGGTTTGGCATTTTACTTCAACCGCGACTACGACCAGGCTATCGAACAGTTCCAAAAGACCTTGGAGTTAGATCAGAACTTCCCTGCGCCTCACACTTTTCTCCCAGCAGCCTATGAACAAAAGGGAATGTATAGCGAAGCCATTGCTGAATTTAAGAAGGAAAATCCGCCACCACCGGGAGGTGAGGGAACACTTCTAAAGGCTGGTCTGGCACATATCTATGCGATTACGGGAAGGAAGACCGAAGCATTGGCGTTGCTCGACGAACTCAATCAACTATCCACAGATGAGTATGTCCCAGGGACCAGCATAGCACTCATCTACCTCGGACTAGGCGAGAAAGACAAGGCCTTTGCCGAACTGGAGAAGGGGTACGAACAGCGAGCCTTTCAACTGCAATGGATCAGAGTAGACCCAAGGTGGGACAACTTGCGTTCGGATCCACGTTTTCAGGACCTCGTGCGCCGCATTCATCTCACGCAGTAGTAAAAAAAATCAGCGCGAATTTCAGTGCGAGAAATGTCGCTTGCGCGCAAACGAGCACGTTATCGTTTTTTTTCTTTGCGTGCTGGTGCTCGCTTGTCGGCATCTTCCAGGATTCTGCTTACCCAACGAAGTTCCGCTTCCATCTGCTCAATGATCAATTGCAACATCCACACCGCTTCATGATAGGGATGTCCAACCTCAGTCATAACGTCTGCAAGCGTGGCGTGTTCTTCGGCAAGTCGCTCTTCCAGAAATTTCTTTCGGCTATTCAATTGCTTTCGAAACGCGCGCGGCCTCGCTTGCCATGACAAGGCTAGCCAAATCAGAAATGGTTGATGCACGCGCTTGACTACCCAGTGCTTACCCTCTAACGCGTCAGCCAGGCGATCACGGCCCACAGCAGTGGTCTCAAAAACACGCCGCTCAGGTCCAGCAGACGGAGAATCATCAGCCAGGGTTCGAATAAGCCTTAGCTTTGTCAGCTTATCAAGTGAGTAATAAATCTGTGGTCGTGAGACGGGCGCCCAATCCCGAATGTTGCGATCCTCGAGTGTGGTATTTACCTCGTATCCGTGCATGGGCCGCTCGGCCAACAAGCTGAGAATTACCAGGTCAGGAATTGTTAGCCGCGTTTGATTTGCCGGCTGAAAATTCTTGCTGCCCTTCTGGTTTCTTTGTTTGACAGTACTAGCCATCTCACTTATTATACCTGTCTAGTCCAAATTAGACTAGACAACTAGAAAAGAGAGTTTCAGGCTACGACTTCCGACGGCAAATCGATTTCGGCTATGCGAACTTTAGGAGTGACACTTCTAACGTGCGCGGCTATTCGGCAGCCCGACTAAAGAAGGAGAGAAGGACCATGATCAACAAATCGACGCCAATTCTGCACGTCAAAGCCGTCGAACCAGGCGTTAACTTTTGGAACGAACGCTTCGGCTTTAAGACCACCATTCAAGTCCCCGAAGGCGATCATGTCGGCTTCGCCGCACTTGATAATGGCAGCGTTGAACTGATGTATCAGACTTACGAAGGTATGAAGGGTGATCCGACCAGCCCGTTAGCACGCGCAGCCGAGCAAGGACCCAGCTTCATTTTCATGGAGGTGCCAGACATCAATGCCGTCGTCAACGCGTTAGAGGGCGCTGAGATTGTTCAAGGCATTCACGATACACCGTATGGCGCTAAGGAAATCATAGCGAAAGAACCGGGTGGCCATTTCGTGATCTTTTCACAGCTATCAAAACAACCGCAGTAATAGAGACTGTGTCAAAAGTTTGGACTGGAAAAAAATCAACCACCAAGTCACCAAGACACGAAGTCACCAACTTAGCTGTTGAACTATTTCTCTAGTTCGTGTCTTGGTGGTTTATCTTCTTCAATTCGGAGTTCTGACACAGTATCAATAGCCACGGGAGCGAAATTATGCAGTCAGATAATCGTCAACTTAAAGATCTGGTATCGATTGGTCCGGCCATGCTAGCCGATCTGGAACTACTTGGAATCGATAGCGTGGCCCACCTCCGCTTACGCAACCCGCAACGCATGTATCAGCAGTTGTGCCTGATCAAAAGGCAGGCGATCGATCCGTGTTGTTTGGACGTGTTCGTTGCAGCGGTGGCGCAGGCAAGGGATCCTGATCTTCCGATTGAACAACGTCAGTGGTGGTACTGGAGCAAAGTGCGCAAGCGCCAAATCAAAACCGATTCAAACTGTCGAACGATCAATGAGTGACTTGATGCAAAGCTCACCAAAGTCACAAGTTCTCGCTCCGACTTCAATTGAGATCGATTTGCTCTCCGCGCCAACCTCGACTATTTGAACTTCGCCGGGTACTGATTGATGATCCCTGCGCTTAGCATGTCGGCCATCTGCAAAATCTGACTGTGTATCTTGTCGTATGCCGCAACATCGTCTGCCCAGTTCCCTTTCAAATGAGTCAGATCGAGATGCTCGTGCATCATCTGCTTCATTTCCTGAGTCTTGGCGTCGATAAGCCGAGCGAGGATCTCTCGCTCGCGTGGTGATCGACGTCGTTTCCACCGGATTCGGAAATACCATTTCACCTCTTCTATTGGGGACACACATTTCAAGACGCAGCTTTGGTCACTCGAGGCGAAGGATACTCCTCTTCTATAATAAGTCAAGAATTACTTTGACTTATTGTTTTTATTAACGGAAGATGTAATACTCGGACTGCGTGACATGAAGAGAACCAAGCTGGACAAACGCTTTTTCGACAGCACTCGGGGGCGCATCGTCAACCTGATGAGGGGCAGGACGAAGACCGTCAATGAGTTATCTGCAGAGTTAAAGCTCACTGACAATGCTGTGCGGGCGCATCTCCTTTCCCTTGAACGCGACGGGCTAATCAGACAGAGCGGAATTCAACGGGGCACGCGTAAACCGCACTTCGCTTACGAGTTAACGGATGAGGCGGAGCATCTCTTCCCTAAGTCTTACGACACACTACTCAATCAGCTCATTACCGTACTCAAGACGAAACTCACCCCGAAGGCGCTCAAGGAAGTCCTCCGAGAGGTAGGTCGTTCGTTAGGGCGCAATCGAACAACAGGCGGTGATCTGGAAACCCGCGTCGACCACGGACTGATGGCCCTCGAAGCTATCGGAGGATCCGCGCGGGTTGAGAAAGAAGACGGAAAAGTTTTCATTCGCAGCGGAAGTTGCCCGTTGAGCACAGCCGTGACCGAACACCCGGAGGTTTGCCAACTTGCCGAGTCTCTGCTGTCGGAGACCATTGGGGCAGATGTCCGGGAGCAATGCGAACGTGAAGGAACTCCGCGCTGTTCTTTCGAAGTTACGGAGAGGCGAAAGCTAAATTGATCTCCGTTCTTTTGGCACACTCCACTTAACCATCTACAATTGACAAGCAACGATCGCCAAGTTGCTCTCCCGGCAATACACGGCTATTGTTTTTTCCACTGAATATGAGCATCGAATCTGGAACAGTCCTTGGACGCTACGAGATCCGATCCCAAATAGGCGCTGGCGGTATGGGCGAGGTGTATCTTGCAAAGGATACGAAGCTCGAACGAATTGTCGCGCTGAAGATGTTGCGAGCTGACGTCGCCTCTGATGAGGACCGAATGCGCCGTTTTGTTTTGGAAGCAAAAGCTGCAGCAGCTCTTAATCATCCGAATATTGCACACATTTACGATATCGGTGAAGAAAGTGGCGCTAAGTTCATCACGATGGAGTTCATCGACGGGGTAACACTCCGGACAAAGATACATATCGAAAACACCGAGGTTTGGAGGTTACTGGAATACTTAGCCCAGGTGGCTCGTGGTCTGTCAAAAGCTCACGACGCAGGAATTGTGCATAGAGATCTTAAACCCGAAAACATAATGATTACCGGGGACGGCTTTGCGAAGGTTCTTGATTTCGGGTTGGCGAAACTTGTTGAGCCGCAAAACCAACCAAAGGTCACGTCCGACAGCGCTGAAAGCGACACCTTGCTCATTTCATTGCCACAACATTCAACTCCAGGCATGGTTCTGGGCACGCTCGGCTATATGTCTCCGGAGCAGGCGCAAGGAAGAGTTAAGAATGTAGATCACCGCTCAGATATCTTTTCGTTCGGGTGCCTGGTGTATGAAGCCGCCACCATGCACAGACCATTCGAAGCTGACTCAGCCATTGATACATTGCATAAGATCGTTTACGAGCCTGCGCCCCTAATTCAGAACTTCAATCCATCGGCTCCGTCGAATTTGCAAAGGATCGTTCGCAGGTGCCTGGCAAAAGATCCTCAGGAGCGATTTCAAAATATAAAAGATGTAGTGCTGGAACTGGAGGATCTGCTGCAGGAGCAAAGCAGTGGGCCGGATGCGAACCGATATTTGCAACGACCCCATCGTGGTACGGACGCAGCTGCTACGCCAACCGCTGTTGTCACACCTCGAGGTCGCGAATCCCAACCAAATCATGCGCACACTGGACAACATGCTGACCTATCATCATCAAGGGATTCGTCGGGACTTCGGATTCACGAAGAGAGTACGCAGGAAATCAAGCATACGAGCGGCGCAGTCCCTCTCGACTCTAAGTTCTATATCATGCGTGAAACAGACGGAGACTTCCTGCAAGCGATAAAGCGGCGCGACAGCATAGTCCTGGTCAAGGGCGCGCGCCAGATGGGGAAGACATCACTGCTCGCTCGAGGCCTGCAACAAGCTCGTGCGGCTGGTTCCGCTGTCGTACTTACTGATTTTCAAAAGCTGAACGCCACTCATCTTGAATCGATCGATAACTTCTTTCTCGCATTGTCCGAGATGATTTACGATCAACTCGATGTCGACACTGAGCCAGAAGACTCCTGGAGTCCACGGCGCGGCGCCAGCATTAATTTCGAGCGCTACATCAGACGCGTGGTCTTAAAACAGATCGGCGGTCCACTCGTGTGGGCAATGGATGAAGTAGATCGGCTTCTCACTTGCCCGTTTGGCAGCGAAGTCTTCGGACTGTTCCGGTCGTGGCACAATGAGCGATCGCTCGATCCTTCTTCACCCTGGGAACACTTAACGCTTGCGATTGTTTACGCTACAGAACCACATCTTTTTATTACTGACCCGAATCAGTCGCCCTTCAATGTGGGAACAAAGCTCGAGCTGAAGGATTTCTCCATCGAACACGCGATAGATCTTAATGAGCGTTACGGCTCGCCCCTTACTGACGAAACAGACGTTTCGCGCTATTGCAGTCTGGTCGGCGGTCATCCTTATCTTTTACATAGCGGCATTTTCGAAATGAAAAGACGTGGATTAACCCTGTCGGATTTTGAAGCCGTGGCGGATCAGGACGAAGGTCCGTTTGGCGATCACCTCCGGCGCATTCTTGTGCTTCTCGCACGTGACCCAGTTCTCACCGAAGCGGTGCGCGAGGTCTTGCGTGGCAAGCCTTGCCCGACGACTGATGGCTTTTACAGATTGCGCAGTACCGGTCTGGTCTCGGGCCATTCAGCGCGTGAAGCAGTGCTCCGCTGTCCGCTTTATGAAAAGTATCTCGAACGTAATCTCCTATAGGTCATCAGTGATAGATATCGCACACCGGTGAAGTCTAGCCGGCGCAACTGGACGTGCTGTCACTGTCAAAACCGCAATGAGCGCCACTCACTCCAGCTTCTACGTAACTGGCGGCACACTCCGCCGCAATGCACCCTCATATGTTTCGCGAAGTGCTGATATAGACCTATACGAAGCTTTATCAAGAAGTGAATTCTGCTATGTGTTGACGTCACGCCAACGGGGAAAGTCTTCTCTGATGGTGCGAACTGCTGTCCGCCTTCGAGAAGACGGAGCGGCTGTTGCGGTGTTAGACCTGACCGCGATCGGACAAAATCTGACAGCAGAGTACTGGTACTCGGGATTGCTTGGTCGCATCGGCGAGCAGCTCGACATTGAAGATGAGCTCGATGATTTCTGGCTTGCTCACGAACGCTTAGGCCCATTGCAACGGTGGATGCTGGCTATCAGGGAAGTTGTGCTGAAGAAGTTCAGCGGGTCTGTTGTAATTTTTATCGACGAGATAGATGCGGTTCGCAGTTTACCTTTCTCTACGGATGAGTTTTTTGCAGGTATTCGTGAGTTCTACAACCGCCGCACGGAAGATCCGCAATTAGAGCAGCTTGCTTTTTGTCTCCTTGGCGTCGCCACTCCTTCTGACTTAATAAGAGATACTCGGACCACGCCATTCAATATCGGGCAACGCATCGAATTAACGGACTTCACCGAACAAGAAGCCGAACCATTGGCAGCCGGACTGGGTCGCTCCGAAAGGGTCAGTGCTTCCTTGCTGAAACGAGTCATTTATTGGACCGGCGGACATCCGTATCTCACTCAGCGATTGTGTCAAGCCGTAGCCCATGACCCCGCTATTGATAGTGCGAGCACTGTTGACGACCTCTGCAAGAGCTTGTTCCTTTCTTCCCGGGCTCGTGAGAGTGATGACAATCTATTGTTCGTTCAGGAGCGGCTGCTTCGCTCTGAGCTGGACCGGGCCACTCTACTCGATCTCTATTCTCAAATTCGACGAAACAAGCGGGTGAAAGATGATGAGTTTAATCCCGCCGTCAGCATACTTCGTCTCTCAGGCATTACCAGCGTTACGAACGGTTACCTTCGGGTTCGGAATCGTATCTACCACCGCGTGTTCGACCGCGACTGGATCACGGCGAACATGCCTGATGCCGAACTCAGGCGCCAGCGTGTCGCATATCGACGCGGGCTAGTGCGAGCCGCTTCAGTCGGTGCGGTGATTCTGCTAGTAATGTCCGGGCTTGCATTCAGTGCTTACAGACAAAGAAAAATCGCTGAACATAACAGAGAGTTTGCTGAACAAGAGCGCGTCCGTGCTGACCAAAATGCGAAACGACTCGCCAGCACATTGCAGGAGCGCGAAATGGCTCTCGGCGAAGCAGAGAGTCAACGTTTGATCGCCGAAAAGCAGCGGGAACGTGCCGAGGAACAGCGACAGGAGGCGTTAAAACAAAAGCAAATTGCGGAGGTTGCCACTGCCCGAGCCTTGTCGGCCCAACGAACCGCGGAGAGTCAGAAGCAGATTGCAAACCAGCGCGCGGTAGAGGCCGAGCAACAACGGGAACGCGCTGAAGGCCAGACAAAGTTGGCCACGTCGACGCTGTTCAATGTAATACGATTTCTCGTCGGCTCAGGCGAGAAACAAAGAGCGGTGGAATATCTCAAACAGTTGGCCCAGGTCTACCACCAGGCGAACAAGAATGTCGAAGAAGCAGAAACCATCCTTAATATTAGTGAGATCTACCTGCAACTGAAGGACGAGCCAAAAGCGCAGGAGCAGTTTAATGAGGGGCTAAACATTTTTCGTACTAAGAAAGACGTCGCCGAAGAAGGTCACACGCTTCTGAAGATCGGGGATCTCTACAAAGCATCGGGTGATCAGGCGAAGGCCAATGCTTATTACAACCAGGCCCTTACACTTCTCCAAAAATCACTGCCAGAGTTTCACGATAATCAGAGGCAGGCTTATGCACTTTATTATTTATCACTCACGTACAGCGCTTTAAATGATGACAGGAAAGCTTTGGACTACTCCAATCGCGCGTTGGCGATTTTTCAATCCTTGCGGGACAGTGTCATGGTAGATATTATCGGCATCCGTATTGAAGAACTGTCTCAATCCATTAAAGAGAAGTAATGCCTCGTCCCTAGGGGGTTCTCATGCTAAACATCAATGGCAAGATCCTTCGAGTTGTTCTTTCGTGTTTGCTGTTCGTTGCTGCCGCATGTTTTCTGTCAGCGAGGACCGCACAAGGACAAGCGAAGAAAGAGTCGGTCCAACCGCCTAAGCCCGCTGATAGCAGTCCTCAGACAGGACAAACTCCGGCTGTCCCCCTTTCTTCAAATACAACTGTGCCCGTTTCTACAGCTGCCGCTGGATCAACTGACGATTTAAATAGCGAAACCATTCGGCTGATGCTGAAACGGATCGACGAGCTCGAGACACGAATCCGCGACCTTGAGGCTCGGCAAGTACCGGGCAACTTAGCGAACGTTCCCACGGGAACGACATCACCGCAAAACACTGCGACGGTTAATGCTTCAGTGGTGCCGCCATCCAACCCGAAAACTGATGAGACAAATACACAGGCAAGCACTCAGTCTGCTGGTATTCACGGCGACCATCAAGACATGCCCAGTGGAACGCCCAAGATGCAAATACAGGGGTTTGCGGATGTCGACTTTCACGCCACTAATGAGAAGGGCCAAAACAATTCCTTCCTTTTGGGACAGCTCGACCTCTTTATTACCTCGCGCTTGTCAGAGAAATTCAGTGTTCTTAGCGAATTGATTCTCGAGGCGGGGCAGGATAATGCGTTTACCTTTGAGGTCCACCGCTTACTGCTGAAGTATTCAATGAACGATTACTTCAACCTGAGCGCCGGTCGCTACCACACGTCAATTGGTTATTACAACACTGCCTATCACCACGGATCATTCTTTCAAACGACCGTCAATCGCCCATTTCTATTCGCCTTCGAAAGCAGAGGCGGTATTCTCCCGCTCCACAACGTCGGGCTATCAGCTACGGGTCGCATTCCTAATGCTCCCTTTGGGCTGCATTATGTCGCTGAGATCGGCAATGGTCGCGCAGCTCGTCTTGGCGCACGTCCGGTACAGAGCGTGGTTGATGAAAACAACGGGAAGTCTTTCAACTTTGCACTTTATTCACGTCCCACCCAGATACCGGGACTGCAAACCGGATTCTCTGTCTACCACGATCACCTGACACCCACAGGAGTTCCACCTGTTTCGCAGACAATTACCGCTGGATACGTGGTTTATCAGACCGCACGCAACGAATCGTTGAACGAAGCGATTATTTTTCGACACACCAGAGGCGGCGAGGTCTTTTATATTCCAGGTTTTTACACGCAGTGGTCGCGACGATACGGTAACATCCGACCTTATTTTCGTTATCAGTATATTAACGTGCCTAGCGATGATCCGATCTATCGTACCGTCGGTCGGCGTAACGGGCCCTCTGTTGGCTTCAAGTACGATTTAAGTGATTTTGTGAATTTCAAAGCACAATACGACCACACGTCTTTCCGTCGACTTAGCGCAATTGATGAACTGTTCCTTCAGCTGTCTTTCACTTTCTGAGCCGGAGACAGACGTTGTTCAGGGCTAACCAAATTCTTTCTACTTTGCTCATCGTAATATTGGTGAGTGGAACGGTACTCGCGCCCGCAAACGCGGTAGAGCGAGTGCCTCGCTTGCCTCTACTGTCAACTCCACAGCGCGGCGATTTGGCGATCATCGTCCATAAATCAAACCCGGTTCAGAATCTTACGATGGCTGAACTGCGTCAGTATTTTCTCGCAGAGCGAAATCACTGGTCGACCCAGCAAAAGACAAGAGTCGCCATGCGTGAGTCTGGATCACCTGAGCGTGACGCAGTTCTACGTCTAATCTGCGGAATGAATCGTGATCAGGATTTCACTACCTACTTCCTGCG
>Ga0068864_100004711_pt1 | contig 11180 bp, 6 predicted proteins | sample KBSSwiS72_FD_66586 | JGI IMG/M metagenome (GOLD analysis project Ga0068864, IMG submission 66586) | Switchgrass rhizosphere microbial communities from Kellogg Biological Station, Michigan, USA - KBS Switchgrass S7-2 | ecosystem: Host-associated > Plants > Roots > Rhizosphere > Soil ...
CCGATGCTGCCGGTGATGCGCGACCCGGACGGCTACATCTACTACAAGGAAGAGGTCGGCGGCCTCGTGATGGGCGGCTTCGAGCCGAAGGCCAAGCCGTGGAAGATGGACCCCGTCCCGAGTGATTTCCAGTTCCAGCTGCTCGACGAAGACTGGGATCAGTTCGAGCCGCTGATGACCAACGCGATCCATCGCACGCCGTGCCTGGAGACCGCGAGGATCAAGATGCTGCTGAACGGCCCCGAGAGCTTCACGCCCGACGGCAACTTCATCCTCGGCGAGGCCCCCGAGCTGCGCCGTTACTTCGTCGCCGCCGGCTTCAACTCGGCCGGCATCGCGAACTCCGGCGGCGCGGGGCGCTTGATCGCCGAATGGATCATCGGTGGCGAAGCACCGAGCGATCTGTGGGATGTCGACATCCGCCGCTTCGGCCCGTTCATGGCCAACCGCAAGGCGCTTGCGGAACGAACCGGGGAGACGCTCGGCCTGCACTATGCGATGCGCTGGCCGCGCCAGGAGCTCGTCACGGCGCGTCCGCTGCGCACTTCGCCGCTGTACGACCTGCTCGCCGCGAAAGGCGCGGTGTTCGGCGCCAAGAACGGCTGGGAGCGAGTCAACTACTTCAAACCGCAAGATGCGCCGGACGCGCGCTACGGCCTGGGCCGGCCCGACTGGCTCGACTGGATGATCGCGGAACAACGCGCCACGCGCGAGGCGGTGGCCCTGTACGACCAGACCTCGTTCGGCAAGCTGCTGCTGCAGGGCCGCGACGCGCTCGCGGTGCTGCAGCGCCTGTGCGCGAACGAGATCGATGTGCCGATCGGCCGCATCGTCTACACCGCGATGCTCAACGAGCGCGCCGGCTTCGAGAGCGATCTCACCGTCATTCGCGAGCAGGCGGATCGCTTCCTGATCATCACCGGCTCGGCCCAGCCGACGCGCGATGCCGACTGGATCACGCGCCACATCGCCGAGCGCGAACACGCGGTCCTGACCGACGTCAGCGCGATGACCTCGGTGCTGTCGGTGATGGGTCCGAAGTCGATGGAGCTGCTCGCGCGCGTGAGCCCCGACGACCTGAGCAAGGCCACGCTGCCGTTCGCCCACACGCGCGAGATCGACGTCGGCCACGCGCACGCGCGCGCCGCACGCATGAGCTACGTCGGCGGGCCGGGCGTGGAGCTCTACGTGCCGATCGAGATGGCGCGCCACGTCTACCTCGCCCTGCACGCCGCAGGCGCCGACCTGGGCTTGAAGGATGCCGGCTACTACGCGATCGACGCGCTGCGCATCGAAGCCGGCCGCCGCGCATGGGGTGCTGAACTGGGGCCTGACGAGACGCCATTCGAGGCCGGCCTGATGTTCGCGGTGAAGCTCGACAAGCCCGACGACTTCATCGGCCGCGATGCCTTGCTCGCCGCGCAAGGCCAGCCGCTGCGCAAGAAGCTCGTGACGATCGTGCTCGACGATGCCGCGCATTACGCCTGGGGCGGCGAGGCGTTGTTGATCGATGGCGAACCCGCGGGCGAGCTGTCCTCGGTGGGTTGGAGCCCGCGCGCCCAGGCTTGCGTCGCCCTCGCCTACGTGCGCGGCGACGCGGCGCTGCGCTCTTGCAACGGCACGCGCGCCGAAGTCGATCTGTGGGGCGAGCGCATCGGCGCGACGGCCTGGGACACCTGGCCCCCGCGCGCCTGAGGGGCTGCACGCGGCGGCTGCGCGAGCCACAGCAGCACGACCGCCATCAGCACCGGCACGTTCTTCACCAGCGGCGCGCAGTGGTCGAGCGTCAGCTCCGGCATGTTGAACGCTGCCGTCAGCCCGTAGCCGAGCACCGCACCGCTCTGCACCGCATAGAGCCAGGGCGACGGCCGCCACAGCGTCAGCGTGCCCAATGCGAGATTCAACGTGCACGATGCGATCAGCACCGCGATGCCGACGCGCCCCTCGAAGCCGCAACGCGCGAGCAGGTGCAGCACGCCCGACTGCGTGGGCAACAGCGACGAGATCAGCGCGGTGTAGATCCACATGAACGCCAGCGCGCAGCGCAGCGCCCAGGCCACGGTCGGGCTCAAGTGCACGCGCAGGTCGATCGCCGGCTGCGGCGCGGTCACCGCCAGGCCGTGCGCGAGCGTGCTCGGCGCGCGGCCGAGCAAATCGTGCAACGCGTTCGATGCCGTTACGCTGCCGCGTTCCAGCATGCGCATCGTGTCGCGGCTGTAGACTTTCTGCGGCAACACCTCGGCGGCGACGGCGGTGAGCTTCATCAGCACCATCGGCAGCGGCAGCCAGATCGCCTCGCCGAGGCCTTGCGCACGGCGATAAGCCGCGAGCATCTCGCGGTAGCTCATGCTCGCGGGGCCGGCGATCTCGTAGATGCCGCGAGCAGCCTCCGGCCGCTCGATCAACCGCACCATCGCTTCGGCGAGTTCGAACACGTGCACGGGTTGCACGCGTTGCGCGCCGCGTCCCGGCAGGCTGATCACCGGCAGGCTCGCCAGCGTGGCGAAGAGCTGCGCGCTCTGGCTGCCGGGGCCGTAGATCAACGACGGCCGCAGGATCGCGCCGTCGATCGGCAGTGCTGCGAGCGCGTCGTCCGCGCGCAGCTTGCTGTGCAAGTACGGCATCGCGAGCGCCTGTGCGTCGCTCCCGACACCCAGCGCCGAGACCTGCAGCACCCGCTTCACACCCGCGGCAGCCGCGCCGCGGAACAGCTCGATCGGCCCGAGGGCGTGCACGCGCTCGAAGCTCTGCCCGCGCGCCGGGATCAGGATGCCGACGCAGTTGACGACCGCTTCGATGCGCTGCGCCGCGAGACGCTGCGCCCAGGTCGACGCGTCGACCGGCTGCATGTAGTCGACGTGCATGCTGTGCGCGCCATCGCTCAGCCCGCGCGCCCCGGCGACAACCTGGTGACCGCGCGTGCGCAACGCGTTGACGACGGCGGTGCCGACACAGCCCGTGCTTCCGCAGACCAGCACTCTCATGATGTCCTCCCTGCCTGCTCATCGATCGGATCGCCGGCGCGGCACGCGCCGCTGGCGCACGCGCGCATCGCCGCCGCGGTGCGGCGCGCACGCTGCGCGCGGATCGCATCGATCAGCGGCGCCGCGGCGGCCGAAATGCGGCGCCGGTGGCGCGCGAACACGCCGTAGCCCCAGTCGAACGCAGGCTTCAGCGGTGTCCAGCCGGTCGGCAGCAGTACCCAGCCGAGGCCGGCGGCCGCGTACGCGAGCCGCAGCACCTCGACGCCCTTCAGCACGGAGCCGTCAGGTCGTATGCCGTGGATCTCCGCGTCGATCGCCGCGTGAGTCAGGCCGTAGACGGTAGCGTCGAAGCCCGGCTGCGAGATGTCGACGAAGCGCAGGCGGCCATCGGTGCAGCGCTCACGCAGGTGATCCATCTCGAGCGCGCACACCGGGCATTGCGCGTCGTACAGCAAGGTCAGCGGGTAGGTCGCTGTGGTCATGGCTATTGCTCCAGTAATTTCTGTATCAACAGAATAGAATGCTCAAAATTTTTTCAAGGCCCGAGCAGGTGCGCGGCAGTGATTTCGTCGCGCCGGGCGGACGAACCCTTGGCCGCGTCGCCGCCGATCAGCTTCTTGATCTTCGCCCCGAGCTTGAGCACCTTGGTCAAGGTCGGCGTGTCGAGCTTGAGCATCTCGTCGCTCCATGCGGTCAGCGTCTCGAGCAACTCGAGCGTCTCGCGCATGCGCAGCCGCGCCTCCGTCGGCTCCTTGGTGATCGACGGCTCGGCAAGAAGCTCGCGCAGCACCGCCACGGTCGGTGCGATTTCGCGCCGCTGGCGCTCGCGCACGATGGTGCGCAGCAGTTCCCAGACCTGCGTCGACGTCTCGAAGTGGTCGCGCCGATCGCCGGCGAGGTGCACGAGGCGGACCAGGTTCCACCCCTGCAGCTCGCGCAGGCTGTTGCTGACATTTGAGCGCGCGACGTCCAGCGTGTCGGCGATCTCCTCGGCGTGCATCGGCCGGCCGGTGATGTACAGCAGCGCGTGGATCTGCGCGACGGTGCGGTTCACGCCCCAGCGCGTGCCCATCTCGCCCCAGTGCAGGACGAAGCGCGAGAGGTTCGGTGAGAGGTCCATGGCGCCATCGTGCGCCGCCCTAATATTTCTGTCAATACAGAAATCACGGACTCTGCAACAACTCCCCCAGGATCAATGCCGCCTCGATCGTGAACTCGTCTGCCCGCAGCCGCTGGCGCAGTTCGTCGAGCGTGAGCAGCGCGAACGCAGCGACCTCGCCATCCTGGTTGTTCGGCGTCATGCCGTCGGGCACGACGGCCTCGAACACGTGGAAGTGCTCGATCAGGTAGCCGTCGCTGACCGGGCGGCGGATCGTGAATCGGCTCGTCTCGCGCAGGGCGAGCAGATCCGCCACGCGCAGGCCGGCCTCTTCCCATGTCTCACGCTCCAGCGTGGAGGCCACGGTCTCGCTTGCGGCCATCAAGCCGCCCATCAGCGTGTCCCAGAGCCCGGGGTCGGTCGCCTTGTCGAGCGCGCGCTGCTGGATCCACACGCGCCCGCCCGCATCGCGCCCGACCAGATGCACGGCGTGCGTCGCGATGCCGAGCGGACGCACGACCGCGCGCTCGATCGTGCCGGCGACCCGGCCGTTCTCGTCGGTGACCGAGAGCTGCTCGTCGCGCCAGCGACCGCCGTGGCCTTGGCCATGCAACCAGCGTGCGATCCCGGCCAGCGCCCCCGTCGCCGGCGTCGAAGTCAATTGCCAGGCATGGCCGTGCTGGCGCAGCGGCAATCCGGCCGCCACCATCGTGGCACCGAGCGCGGGCTCGATCGAGCCGATCTCATGACCATCCTCGGTCGCGAGCGGCGCACGCGGCCTGAGCGGCGGTTCGGGTGCCGGATCGATCACGATGCCGGCAACACCGCGCGCAGCCCCGCTTCATCGAGGATCGCGATGCCGAGTTCGCGGGCCTTGTCGAGCTTGCTGCCGGCCTCCTCGCCCGCCACGACATAGTTCGTCTTCTTCGAGACCGAGCCGCTGACCTTGCCGCCCGCGGCTTCGATCAGCTCCTTCGCCTCGTCGCGACTCAGCGTCGGCAAGGTGCCGGTGAGCACGAAGGTCACCCCGGCGAGCGGCTTCGGCGGCGCATCGGCGGCCGTGCCCGCGTGCTCTTCCCAGGTGATGCCCGCCGCGCGCAGCTGCTCGACGACCTCGCGGTTGTGCGGCTGCGCGAAGAAGGTATGGATGCTCTGCGCGACGATCGGCCCGACGTCGGGCACTTCGAGCAACTGAGGCTCGCTCGCATCGAGCACGCGATCGAGCGCGCCGAAATACTTGGCTAGGTCCTTCGCGGTCGTCTCGCCGACATGGCGGATGCCCAGCGAGTACAGGAAGCGCGCGAGCGTCGTCTTCTTGCGCTTCTCGAGGTTCGCGACGAGGTTGGCCGCGCTCTTCTCGGCCATCCGGTCGAGCGCCGACAACTTGGCGACGCCGAGCTTGTACAGCTCGGGCAGCGTGCGGATCATGCCGCTGTCGACGAGCTGGTCGACGAGCTTGTCGCCCAGGCCCTCGATGTCCATCGCGCGCCGGCCCGCGTAGTGCAGGATCGCCTGCTTGCGCTGCGCGCCGCAGAAGAGCCCGCCCGAGCAGCGCCAGTCGACCTCGCCCTCTTCACGCGTCACGTCGCTGCCGCAGACGGGGCATTTGCCACCGAGCTTCTTGTAGAGATCGAACGGCTGCGCATCGGCCGGGCGCTTCTCGGCGATCACGCCGACCACCTCCGGGATCACGTCTCCCGCGCGCCGAACGATCACCGTGTCGCCGATGCGCACGTCCTTGCGGTCGATCTCCGACTGGTTGTGCAACGTCGCGTTGGACACCGTCGTGCCGCCGACAAACACCGGCTTCAGCTTCGCCACCGGCGTCAGCTTGCCGGTGCGGCCGACCTGGATGTCGATGTCCTGCAGCACCGTCGTCTGCTCTTGCGCCGGGTACTTGTGCGCGCAGGCCCAGCGCGGCTCGCGCGACTTGAAGCCGAGCTGCTGCTGCAGCGCGAGCGCGTCGACCTTGTAGACGACGCCATCGATGTCGAACGGCAGCTCGTCGCGCTTCTCGGCGATGCCTGCGTGGAACGCGACCAGCCCCGACGCGCCCTGCACGACCTTGGCCTCGTCGCTCACCGGCAAGCCCATCGCCTTGAACGCTGCGATCAAGGCGCCTTGCGTCGCGGGCAGCTCCCAGCCGTTCACGTCGCCGAGCGCGTACGCGTAGAACGACAACGGACGCCTCGCCGCATTGCGCGCATCGAGCTGGCGCACCACGCCGGCGGCCGCGTTGCGCGGGTTCACGAAGGTCTTCTCGTTCTTCGCGCCGCCTTCGATCAGCTTGCGCTGGCGTTCGTTCAGCGCCTCGAAGTCGTCGCGCCGCATGAAGACCTCGCCGCGCACTTCGAGCACCGGCGCGTTCACGCCCTTGAGCCGGTTCGGGATGCTGCGGATCGTGCGCACGGTGTGCGTCACGTCCTCGCCGGTCTCGCCGTCGCCGCGCGTGGCCGCCTGCTTCAGCTCGCCGCGCTCGTAGCGCAGGTTGATCGCCAGGCCGTCGAACTTGAGCTCGGCGTTGTAGGCCACCGGCGGTGCGTCGTCTGGCAGCGCGAGCAGCTTGCGCACGCGCGCATCGAACTTCTCGGCGCCGGCCGGCGTCGTGTCGGTCTCGGTGTAGATCGACAGCATCGGCACGGCATGCCGCACCGGCTCAAGGCCGTCGAGCACCGCGCCGATCACGCGCTGCGTGGGTGAATCGGGGGTGATCAGGTCGGGTTGCTCGGCCTCGATCGCCTGCAGTTCCTGGAACAGCTTGTCGTACTCGGCATCGGGGATGCTCGGCGCATCGAGCACGTAGTACTGGCGCGCATGGTGTTCGAGCTGCCTGCGCAGCTCCTGGGCGCGCGCCTGCGGGTTCGACTTCGACTCGGCGCTCATCGCCCTAACTGAACAAGCGCCTTGCGGCCGCCGAGCCCGCCGCGAGCTCGCGCTCTTCCAGTGCCGCATAGAGCTGCCCGAGATCGTTGCCGATCGCGGCGAAGCTCTCCGGCCCGAGCGGACGGCCGTGGTCGTCGACGATCGTGGCGTCCATCTCCGCGGCGAGCGTCTGGGCGCTCGTCTGCCACGCGGCGAACGGTTGCACCGCCGCAGCGGTCTGCGGCACGTCGAAGCTCAGGGTCACGTCGCGCACGGCCGAGAGGTTCGGATCGTCGGCCAGCGCGGCCTGCGGGTCGAAGGTCAGCGTCAGCACCGGCGGCGCGCCTTCGTCGGCCGACGGCAGCACCAGCCGCCCGGGCACCACGCCGGGCACGAAGGCGTGGCGCAGCGCGTGCTGCTGGATGTAGCCGACGCTCCACGCCGCCGCTCGCGCCTGAAGGCGCACGACGAGCTGCGCATCGTGCTCGCTCGCGTAGCTGTCGAGCTCGCGCGCCGCGGCGACGGCTTCGAGCATGTCGGGGAAATCGGGCATCGCGCCGATGCCGTCGGCAAACACCTGGATCTTCTGCACGAACTCCGAGAACTCGATCTCGTTCAGCGGGCCGGTGCGATTGGCGAGCTGCACGCCGGCCTGGAATTCGCCATAGCGCTGGCCGGCCGCCGGGAACTCCCATTCGCCGGATTCGGCGTTGAGCCCCTCGATCAGAAACGGCTTGCCGCCGGCGCGCCGGGAAGGCGGCAGATGGCTGAGCGCGAACGAGCCGCTGATCGGCGCTTCGAGCGTCAGCGTGGCGATCGAGTCGATCAGCGCATCGAGCTTCTGAACGACGCGCTTGCCGGGACGGCGCTCGGGCGGTGCGGGAGGCAGGTCGGCCGGGTCGGTGATCGCATCCGGATCGGCGCCGCCGAGCACGCCATCCATCACCGGTTCGCGCGGCTCGGCATTCGCATCGGTCGCCATCGCGCGCTTCGGCCCGGCCCGGCGCGCCTGCCACGCGCCATGCGCGACGATGCCGGCCAGCACGACGCCGCCCAGCGACGCGAGCGCGATCGTCAGCGTTCCGCTCATCTCATGCGGCCTCGGCCAGACTGACCGCGCTGTCCATGTCGACCGTGACGATGCGCGACACGCCCTGCTCCTGCATCGTCACGCCGATCAGCTGGCCGGCCATCTCCATCGCGATCTTGTTGTGGCTGATGAACAGGAACTGCGTCGACAGCGCCATCTCCTTCACGAGCTTGGCGTAGCGCTCGGTGTTGGCATCATCCAGCGGCGCGTCCACTTCGTCGAGCAGACAGAACGGCGCCGGGTTGAGCTGGAAGATCGCGAACACCAGCGCGATCGCGGTGAGCGCCTTCTCGCCGCCCGACAGCAGATGGATCGTGCTGTTCTTCTTGCCCGGCGGCTGCGCCATCACCTGCACGCCGGCGTCCAGGATCTCGTCGCCGGTCATCACGAGCTTGGCGGTGCCGCCGCCGAACAGGGTCGGGAACATGCGGCCGAAATGCGTGTTGACCTGATCGAAGGTGCTCGCGAGCAGCTCGCGGGTTTCGAGGTCGATCTTGTGGATCGCGTCCTCCAGCGTCTTCATCGCCTCGTGCAGATCCGCGTTCTGCGCGTCGAGGAAAGTCTTGCGCTCGCGCGACGCGGTGAGTTCGTCGAGCGCGGCGAGGTTGACGGCGCCCAGGGCCGCGATCTCGCGGTGGATGCGATCGATCTCGCCCTGCAGCCCGGAGAGCTTGACGCTGTCGGCTGCGATGCCGGCCGCCAAGACCTCCATGTCGACCGAGGCCGCGACGAGCTGCTCCAGGTACTGCGCGCCGCCGAGCTGCGCTGCCTGCTCCTCGAGCTGCAGCTTGGTGATGCGGTCGCGCAGCGGCTGCAGGCTCTGCTCGTGCAGCAGGCGCTGCTCTTCGGCGCGCTTCAGGCGCTGCGTCAGATCGTCGTACTCGCTGCGCTTGGCGCCGAGCGCGGCTTCGCGCTCTAGGCGCAGCGCGAGCGCTTCCTGCAGGCCGGCCTGTGCCGAGGCGTCGGTGAGCTGCGCGAGCTCGTCTTGCGCCTGCACGCGCGACTGCTCGTGGCTCGCGAGCTGCTGCACCGCGGTCTCGATGGCGCGCTGCAGTTCGCCCTGGCGTGCCGCCAGCGTGCGCGCGGCGAACTGCGCTTCCTGCTGCTCGCGCTCCAGCGCGTTGAGCTGCGTGCGCGCTTCGGCCAGCTTGCGCTCGGCCGCGATCACCGCTTCATCGAGCTCGGCATGGCGCTCCTGGGTCGTCGCGAGCTGCATGTCGAGCTCCTCGAAGCGCGCTTCGCCGGTTGTGCCGCGCTCGGCGAGTTCCTCGAGCTGCGCGTCGAGTTCGGCGAGCTCTTCGTCGAGCTGCGCACGGCGCGTGCTCGTGGTCTCGGCCTGCTGCGACAGCTGCAGCCATTCGACCTGCTGCTGGTGCGCGCGCGTCTGCGTCTCGGCGGCTACACGGCGCGCCGCGGCCAGTCGCTGCGAGGCGTCGGTGTAGGCCGCGTCGGCGCGTATCAGCGCGCTGCGCGCTTCCTCGTGGATCAGCACCTGCGCGCGCAGCTGGCGCTCGAGGTTCTCGATCTCCTGCGCGCGCGCCAGCATGCCGGCCTGCTCCGAATCCGGCGCGTAGAAGCTGACACCGAACTGGCCGACGGCGTGGCCCTCGCGCGTCATGATCACTTCGCCGTGCGTGAGCTTGCCGCGCGCCGCGAGCGCCTCGTCGATGTCGGCGGCGGTGTAGACGCCTTCGAGCCAATCGCCGAGCAGCGCCTTCATCCCGGCGTCGTTCAGGCGCAGCAGCTCCGACAGGCGCGGCAGCGTCTCGTGCGTGTTGCTGATCGCGGCTTGCGGCGGCGTGTAGAACGCCAGGCGCGCCGGTGGCGCATCGCTCGCGAACGCGCGCACGGTCTCGAGCCGGCCGACTTCGAGAGCGCCCATGCGCTCGCGCAGCGCCGCTTCGAGCGCGGGCTCCCAGCCGGCCTCGATGTGGACCTTGGTCCACAGACCCTTGATGCCGTCCAGCCCGTGCTTGGCCAGCCAGGGCTTGAGCTTGCCTTCGGTCTGCACCTTCTCCTGCAGCGCGCGCAGGGCATCCAGGCGCGCGCTCAGGTCGGCCTGCTTGCCCGCTTCGATGTTGACGGTGTCGTGCTGGGCGCGACGTGCGTCGTCGAGTGCAGGCGCCTGCTCGCCGAGCTCGTGCAGGCGCGCGTCGGCGAGCTGCTGCGCCTCGGCCGCGGCGTCGACCTGGCGCTTCAGTTCGGCAAGACGCTCGGCGTCCGGCGCCGCGAGCTGGCCTTTCTCGCCGCTGAGCTTTTCGCGTCGGGCGTTGGCCTGTCGACGCTGGTCGTCGAGGTTGCGGCTCTCGGCGGCGAGCAGCTGGATCTGCTGCTGCACCGCGACGACCTTGGTGCGCTGCTCGTTGCTCGCGCCCTGCGCGGAACGCAGCGCGTCTTCGAAGGTCGGCAGTTGCGCCGCCTGCTCTTCGAGGCGCGCGGCGTAGACCTCGCCCTGCTCGCCCGCGCCGGCGATCTGCGTGGCGATCTGCTGCAGCTCCGCGTCGGCCTCGGTCCGGCGCAGGGTCCACTGTTCGCTCTGCGCCTTCAGCTCGACGAGGCGCTGCTCGACGCGCGCGCGGCCCTCGACGACATAGCGGATCCGTTCTTCGAGCCGACTCACTTCGAGCGCGGCCTCGGCCAGTGCGCCCTGCGTTACGTGCAGCTCGTCGCTCGCCGCGTAGTGCGCCTGGCGGATCGTCTCGAGCTCGGCCTCGCCGTGACGCAGCTCGGCCGTGCGCGCCTCGAGCGCATTGACGGCTTCGGCCACGGCCTTCTTCACGCGCGCCTCTTCGCTCGACGCATCGCGGTGCTTGAGGAACCAGAGCTGATGCTGCTTCAACTCGCCAGCGGTCTGAAGCGCGCGGTACTGGCCCGCTACCTCGGCCTGCTTCTCCAGCTTGTCCAGGTTGTTGTTCAGCTCGCGCAGGATGTCCTCGACCCGCGTCAGGTTCTCGCGCGTGTCCTTCAGGCGCGTCTCGGTCTCGCGCCGGCGCTCCTTGTACTTCGAGACGCCGGCCGCCTCTTCGAGGAACAGGCGCAGCTCCTCGGGCTTGCTCTCGATGATGCGGCTGATCGTGCCCTGCCCGATGATCGCGTAGGCGCGCGGCCCGAGGCCGGTGCCGAGGAACACGTCCTGCACGTCGCG
>Ga0068864_100004718_pt1 | contig 11171 bp, 7 predicted proteins | sample KBSSwiS72_FD_66586 | JGI IMG/M metagenome (GOLD analysis project Ga0068864, IMG submission 66586) | Switchgrass rhizosphere microbial communities from Kellogg Biological Station, Michigan, USA - KBS Switchgrass S7-2 | ecosystem: Host-associated > Plants > Roots > Rhizosphere > Soil ...
GATTTTTGTAACGCTTCGCCATAGTTAAACTGCGTCTGTGCGAGAGCGTCAGTGCGTGGGAATGAATGTGAAAGTATGAGCAGCAGCAACGTTAGGACGGCGATCGGCACGGCACACCGTTTAAGAGTTCTTACAAAGCGAAATCTCAAAGTTTTCTTTTTGTTACTCATTAATCTGAACGTGACTGATCGCATTGTCATCGTCATACTCCTTTCACAGCAGACACACTGATAACTAGCCTCACTTTTGTGCGGTGCTGAAACAAAGCATTTAGTCTTAGGACAGTGTGGGATTCGCGTCCTAAGCCGTATGGTTTGTCTTCAGTTGTAACAGGGCTAAGACAGGGAGTAAGGGGCTAAGCTGTTTTTGGATGGCAGCTTATTATCAGGATCGGAAAATAAAGTCAATGATTCGTTACGTCAAAATTTTACTTCAACGTGACGTGCGGTCAATTCAGCTCCGTCCACTTGGACGAACAGATAGATGTGCGCTAATCGTGGACGCCAACGCGAACGCCTGTGCCCCAGTAAGTGCTCGGCTCTTGATTCTTTGGCCAATCAAACTTGAGTGACTGCCTGCCAACACCAACGCCCTCGATGACGTTGGCGTCGAGACGTTGATTCGACGTTAATTCAGTACGCTCTGCATCGTCTATGGGAATGATGGTCCGGTAAATTGGATCTTCCCCATCTTCCCAATCTACTGTTTCGGTCGTTACTTGCAGATAGTGCTGAGAGCAAGACGGGCACACGCGAATACTTACAATGTAATGTGACTCGTCGATTAGGCACGCTTTGATAGGTATGCTTGTGACAGCCCTCCACGCTTCCGAAGCTTCGGAAGACCAGCACTCTTTACAACCGTACTCACTCATCGGTCCAACCTTGCGCACCTCTAAAGTCCTGCCCCCTGCATCCTTCATCCTTGCTTTTTCAACCCTGCAAAGTTCCCACGAACCTTGAGGGGTTGGTAGGGCCACGCAGCAGTTTTTCCTGAGACAGCATTCTTGCAGATAGCGATTTCCAGTTGGAAACTGCCTTCGAGTTCATCCGAGCCCGTGCGCGCTGTGGTGTGAAGATAGCCAACGGTCGGATCTGCGGGTCGACAGTTGAATTTTAACGGCCTGCCCCCGAGTTTTACTGGAAATCCGACGTGTGTTCCTTGAGCGAGTCGTCCTTCGTGGTCGATCGCGATCAAAAGGTCCCAGCCCTCATCGGCACTAAGCTCGATATGATCCGGTGCTATCTTGCCGACCTGGGCGCCAGGACTTGCCTGATCGAACCGCGGTCCACGATCGTAACCCAGGATGACGCCAGGGATCTCCCAGGGTGCGCGGCCTGAATTGAAGGCAGGCATCTCGACCTGAACCTCGAAGGCCGGGCCTCCGATTAATCGCGAAGCTTCCGACACACTCGGGCCAACTGGCTCGTCCCTTCGCAGTCTCAGCGCGACGATACAGCCAAGCAGCAACGCCAGCGCGATGACGATGATCACCAATATCTTCCTGCCACGCATTATTACCGCACTCCGAGTACTGTTGTAGAAACGATGCATGGGCTGGATTCGATTGCCATGTTCTCTTCCTTGTTATGCCTCACCCGCTAGTAATCGAAATGGTAGGCTACCATGTAGTTTGGATCTGCGGCACAGAGATGGTTGCTAATCGCGATCATAGCGACCATTGCCGGTGTAATTACAGCTTGGATTTATTACGCCAATTAAAGGCTATGACAAAAGCCCGACAGCTTGAGGCTGTTTCAGTTTGTCCACAAACTGGCCACAAATGGAATACGGCCGCCGGTGACGGCGGCCGTAATTAGTAACTCTATTGGTCGGGGCGAGAGGATTCGAACCTCCGACCTCTCGGTCCCAAATCACAGGTTCGGCAAAAAGCTAAGTTTTTGCCATTTCGAAAGTTGCAGCCACCACGAGTTTATTAGGGTTTTGCGGTTCTTTCACATTCGCTATCAGCCGCTATCAGCACTGTGCTGCGGATTCTGTCCACAAATTGGCCACACAAAAATTGGGGTGTTCCCTGTACAAGACCCAGCATCTTAAATCATCCGCGTAAACATTAAGATCATTTTCACCGAGATCATTGTAGCAACTTAATCGAATAGGCTGAGAACTGCGAATCGGCGGAGACCAGAGTAAGGGCCTTCTTCATACACTTAATCCCTTTCAACTCGGAGAGTATAGCATTGTCAAAAGTTTCTGATTCTACCAAGTGCAAATGGGCCTTCCCGCGCCGCGCAGGAACCGGCGAGAAGAGGACTGACGAAAGGGGAACCAAGTCGGCCGACTCGTGAAGTGACCATTCCTAATAATTTGGTAGGAACTAAGTGTCCAGAAAAACTCACTCAACATTTATTAACCGCGAATTGACCGAGTGTATCCAAAAGTGGGCACCTCATCTTAGATTTGTCGCCGATTGGAGACACTTTGTATGGTCCATATTGGAATGAACCTCCATTTCATCTTAATTACATCGGTAATGAGCGCACGTTCGTGATGGCATAAGCATTGCTCTTTGACGAGCCTGACCTCAAACCGATTCTCAACCAACGAGAGCCTTCTCCCCAAAAGCTCTCAGGAAAAAGGAATAACAATGACTCACCTCCAGAATAAGCCCACACTCACTACCATTTGCTGGTTCCTAGATCGCCACCCTCATGTTCGGCGTTGCCGTGCAGGCGAAAAAAGAAGGATCCGGAAACGACTCAACATAAGCACTAACTAAAACACCAGCATGCCTGTCATCGACTCCACACCGGCGCCCCGCACTCGGAGGGCAAAGGTGAGAGCTGCTGACAGATGCTGTCGATGATTGGGATCTCCGGCCAAGGATTCCAAACGCTGATCCTGTGTTCAGCTCGACCTCGAATTGTCACTTGAGCTAAGGGGAACGTCTGAAAGATCAACTTCAGAAAGAGGTAAAAATATGAGAACCAAACAGCGAAGCGGTCAGTGCAGAGTGCCACGTGCGAGCTTGTTGCTTACACTAACCACAATCATCTTGTTCAGTTGCTCACAGCAAAGCCTCGCGCAGCAAAGGGATGGAGACGCGACGAATGCTGACTCGAACAGCAGCAGTGCCTCTAACGGACGAGTCAACTTCAACATCATTCAACTCATGAGTGGCGAATATCTCGAGATGTTCGGCGCCGGAACCAGCCGGGGAATACTGCGTGGGCACCCGACCATCTCGGGGATTGAATTGGGAAGTCTGTCCGCGGATCCGCTCATGTTTTCGACGAACTCCGTTGAACGTATGCGAATCATGCCGAATGGCTTTATTGGAATCGGCACCACAAGTCCAAAGACCAAACTCGACATTAAGCAGTCCGAGGACACTTTTGTCGGCGGACTGCATTTACGGCGCTCGAGTACGAATGATACATGGGCACTGGCAACCGGATTGGACAACAGCTTATACATGGGATACGCAAACGACGCTTCCGGAGCGGATGCCGGTAGTGATTTTACGGTTTATCCTCTCGTCCTGACCGGCAGTGGCAAGGTCGGCATCGGCACCACGAGTCCCGGTTACAAGTTGGACGTTGCTGGTCAGATCCGTTCGAGCAGCGGCGGATTTGTATTTCCTGACGGCACAGTGCAGACCACGGCAGCAGGCGGTGGTGGCGGTGGCTCGCAATGGACCACCACCTCCGGCACAAACAACATTTCCTACAACTCCGGCAACGTCGGCATCGGCACCGCCACGCCCTCGTCGGCACTCGACGTTGCTGGAGTAAGCAAGTCGCAAGCCTTCAACGTAGGTGGGTTTTCGGCGGAGAAAGGATTCAGCTTGTTGTGGAGTAATGCCGTGGCCAACCAGAAAGTACAAGTCTACTGGCCAGCCTCAACGCAGGTGGACGGCATTTATGAAATTACCGTTACCGGTCATTACTGGTTTTCGAATTCCAATGGCGGCATCCGGAAGCGGATTGTCATCAATGGTCGGGATATTGGCATCATCAACATGGAAGAAAGCGAAGTCCCTTTTCGCATGGGCTATACCGGAAACAGCAACACCATATCCAATATCATGTGGGATGCTGCTAACAGCCGCTATTACTTCATAGTCTCCAATCTTGACAACGCCCAAAACGCAATCACTATTCACGTCAAGTCGATTACTCCCGGCGCCACGCCGGCCAACGCCGACAACCTTAACATCACGCCGATTTACACGACCGATGCGACGAGCTATCCCCAGTTGTTCACTTCATTCATGAGCAGCAACGTCGGGGTTGGCACAAATACTCCGGCATATAAACTCGACGTTAACGGCGAGGTTAACGCGACCGGCTTTCGAATCAACGGGACACCCATTTCGACCGGTGGCGGGGGCGCAGTGAGTTCAGTGTTCGGACGCACCGGAGCAGTTGTTCAGCAAGCTGGTGACTATACGTGGGCGCAAATAAACAAGAGCACGTCATCGCTCGCGGATATTGCGACTCGCAGTGCCGGCGATTTATCTTCCGGCACGCTTCCAGACGCACGTTTTCCCACAACCTTACCTGCCGTTTCCGGCGCGAATCTCACGACCCTCAACGCCTCAAATCTCGCTAACGGCACTGTTCCGATCGCCCGACTTGGAAGCGGAACCGCTGACTCCACAAAGTTCCTGAGAGGTGACAACACCTGGGCAGTGCCGAGCGGCACCTCACAATGGACCACTTCCGGCACAACTATTTCTTACAGCTCCGGCAACGTCGGTATCGGCACAACAGCCAGCCCGACGGAAAAGCTCGAAGTTATCGGTAACATCAAAGTCTCAGGGAACATCAACGCCAAATACCAGGATGTGGCCGAGTGGGTCGACTCGTCGCAAGAGCTTGTTGCAGGCACCGTAGTAGTCCTCGATTCCAGCAGATCGAATCACGTAATTGCAGCGACACAGTCATACGACAGTCGGATTGCTGGTGTGATCTCACTGCAGCCTGGCTTGACGCTCGGCGAAGAAGCTGAGGGCCGTGTGCTGGTAGCTACCACCGGTCGTGTCAGAGTAAAGGTTGACGCGACTGAAGGGGCGATACAAATCGGTGACTTGTTGGTAACCAGCAACCGGGAAGGCTTCGCAATGAAGTCGCTGCCAGTAAACGTTGGTGGTGTGCGAATGCACCGGCCCGGCACACTGATTGGCAAAGCACTCGAGCCGTTAGCTAAGGGCACCGGCGAGATTCTAGTGCTCCTGAGTTTACAGTAACGAGTCACGTTTCTGAGGCTGTTGCTTTCCGGAGGCAATCATGATGAGACGCATTTTTAGTCGCACTCTACAAGCTGGTCCAAGACGATCCTTTGCTGTTTGTGGGGCAATTGCGCGAGTGTTTCGCAGTCACATTCGCCTGGTTGTGGTCGCGTGCGTAGTGTCGCTGCTAGTAGCGGCCATGTTTTCGGTACGTCGTACGCAGAGTGCCGGCTACCTCAGGCCAGCGCCATTATTCATAGATGCGCCAACAAACCTCGTCGTAACAGCCACAACGAGTGCGAGCGTTAGTCTAAGCTGGACCGCGCCCGCAGGTTTCGTCGATCACTACGAAGTGGTGCGGAGTGAGAATAAAAATGGACCGTTTGTCTTCGTCTCTAATGCTGCCGGGACAACTTTTAATGACACTACAGTTACCAGTCTCCATGCCTATCTTTATAGTGTGCGTGCAGTAGGAACCGGAGGTATTGCCTCTGCTTCGAGCAACATGATGTTGGCCACGGCCATTTCGTTTGAATTCAGCCAGTTGCAAGGACGGCAGGTCAAAGCGCAACACTTCCACGATGTGCGAACCGCAATAAACGCCGTGCGGGCGGTCGCAAATCTGCCTGCTGCAACCTGGGTTCGCGGCAACTTAAGTGGTTTAGATATTAAGGCTGACGATGTCCAGGAAATGCGCAACAAATTGGGTGAGGCGCTGACGGCACTCGCTATCTCCATTCCCGCTTATGATGATGCTGTCCTGAATACTGGAGCCAATGGCACTTCCATCAAGGGGATCCATATTGAACAATTGCAAGCCAGATCCACTCGCGGTGGTAGTGCGAATGCGCCGAGTGCGAGTCCAACTCCAACTCCATGTTCTACCTCGACGCACGCATCAGTAGTAGGCCAGTTTGGCCCTGCCATTATCCGCTTGCCGATTGTTCCAGTGCATCTGAGTGTTTTGCCTGACGGAAGAGTGTTGTTCTGGGGACGCGACAAGGACATAAATATAGATGGAAATGTTAAAGAGGTCGGTGGAAGAAGCGAAGCTTACGTTTGGAACATCCCCGATGGGAGTAACAAAACGGATGTAGCAGTATTTCGCCCATCGGAAAGCAAGTGGTACATCAAAAACAGCGCAACTGGAACGACTAGCGTTACTCAGTGGGGGCTTAGCGGAGATCTCCCCGCGCCGGGAGACTTCGATGGCGATGGTCGAGCGGATCTGGCCATCTTCCGTCCATCGAATGGTCTTTGGGGCATAGTTAATAGCTCTGACGGAAGCGTGACCAGCATAGATTTTGGCATCAACGGAGATATACCGGTACCGGGGGACTACGATCAGGATGGCAAGACCGACTTGGCCATCTATCGTCCATCAAACGGCCTTTGGGGCATTCGTAATAGTAAAGATGGAACTGTGCCTGCGATTGGCTGGGGGATTCCTGGAGATATCGCCGTACCCGGAGACTACGATAGAGATAGAAGAAATGATCTCGCGATATATCGCCCATCTGAAGGCACTTGGTACATCCGCAAAAGCTCAACTGGAACAGCCCTGATTACGCAATTTGGAATCAGCGGAGATGTCCCGGCGCCAGGTGATTACAATGGAGATGGGGCAACAGATCAGGCCGTCTATCGTCCGTCTAATGGCAACTTTTATGTTGGAAATATCATGGTGCCGGGCTCGAGTCAGGTTCTCCCTGTTGGACAATCTCCTTCAGCTACTGTCCAACTTGGAGATTACGATGGTGATGGGAAGACAGATCCAGCGATATTCCGCCCATTAGAAGGCAACTGGCAGATTCGCAAGAGTTCCACTGACTCGATCGAGGTTAGATCATGGGGACAAAACGGAGATGTTCCAGTGCCGAAAGACTATGATGGAATGCTTCGCGTCGCTAATACCACTACAAACCTGTTTTGCTCGGGGCATTCATTCCTGCCTGATGGCCGGCTGTTTGTTGCAGGCGGGCATAGGGTCCAACATTTCGATGCCGCCGGCGAGCGTCATACCAATATCTTTGACTACAGGACCAACTGTTGGTCGAGAGGTCCTGACATGAATCAGGGACGGTGGTACCCCTACAATGTAACACTCGGCACGGGTGAAACATTGATTATGTCTGGTTCTTATTGGGCTAATGAACCGGGTCTGCCTTTCAATCCGTATGATCCGAATTCGCCCCTGCCATCACCTTCACCCACACCAGATCTGCGCCCTAATTTAGTTCCGGAGATCTACACACCGGGCCAGAACTTGAGAAATCTCTCTGAGCCCCGATTAGTTCAACTTACAGCATACCCATACCTTCACCTTACGCCTGGGGGTAAGGTTTTCCAAGCCCAATCTGGTTTTTTGGTTAACTCAACTGACAAAAAGACCCGGTTGTTAGATCCAAATGTCACAGATTCCTTGACCGAGCTAGAAGAAACGAACTTCTCCCACGCGATCGGCACGTCAGTTTTGTTTCACTCGGGCAGCAAGGCTTTGATCGTAGGTGGCTTCAACAGCGTCACTAGTCCTACCACAGAGGCTGAATTCATCGACTTGGAGGCTGCACAAAAAAAATGGATTGCTATGGCTTCCATGAACTTTCCCAGGGCATACCATACAGCGACCATTCTACCGAACGGCAAAGTGATGGTTACGGGAGGCGTTACTTGCCAGGGCACCAACCACGTAGACTGCGGTCAGGTAATGACTGCTGAAATGTGGGATCCTACGCCTAGCCTTGCTTCTAATCTGGAATATTTGGCAAGAATTCCCTGGTGCAAGATGGCAGTTTACAAAGAGGTTCGAGCTTACCATTCCATCGCGGCCCTTTTGCCAGACGGCAAAGTGCTCATCGGCGGTGGAGGATTGCCTGGAGCGGTAGGTGAAACAGATGAAAATGGTGTCCCGATTGTTGGTCTTGATACCAACGGGGATGGCCGGGTTGATACCTTTAAGGACAACGAAAGAATGTATGGTCACAAGACCGTTGAAATCTACTCACCGCCTTATCTTTTTGACGCGAATGGAGGCGCGGCAGTGCGGCCAGTCATCACGTCGGCGCCAGCCAGTGTCTCTTACGGTCAGACGTTCTCTATCGAAACTTCGGGAGCCGGCCCTGCCCCGAAGGTAAGTCTGGTGCGGCTTGCTTCTGTCACACACGGATTCAATCAGGACCAGCGACAGATCTTCTTGAATGATCCTCAAGTTATCTCTTCAGGGATGAATGTCACCGCGCCTGCTGATCCAAATAGATGCCCACCGGGATATTACATGTTATTCGTATTGAACTCGGATGGTGTGCCTTCGGTGGCTAAAATCATTCGGGTGCAGGCCCTCGTAATGAGTTCAACCATGTCAGCCACTGTGACCTCCGACAACGGCTACGAACTTTACTTCAACGGCATCTTCAAAGGCTCCGGCTCGGCTTGGTGGCAGTCGCAGACCTACGGCTTGACCATGCAGCCAGGAAAGAATGTTTTAGCGATCAGGGCTATTGACGCTGGCGGAGTCGCAGGCTTGCTGGCTGATATAACAGTCACTGGACAGCGCCTTGGCAGCAACGTCACTTGGAAGGTTAGCCTCAATGCGCCAGCTAACTGGACTGACGTCAACTTCAATGATTGCAACTGGGTCAACGCAACGGAATATGGGTCTTATGGAGTTTCGCCCTGGTTCACTAACGTCAGCGGCATGCATGTCGACACTTCCGGAAAGTGGATATGGTCAGCGAACAACGACCTCGATGATGTTGTTTATATCCGCGTTAGCTTTACGAAATAAAGAATCGGCGGCTGCATCGTAACGGGAACATCCTTTGCTGATCCAGCCGGGCTAGCTAGTCAAATAACATGGCCCTATCACTTGTAATAAACCGACGACTCGTTTCCGTTGTGATGGCTTCATTCCTAGCCTGTGGGTTTATGACGCCTTTGGCAGGAACCGGAGCAATGCGAGGCGGTCGTCCAATTCGGGTACTAGGGTCCAGCGGCCAACGCCAAGTTCAAAACACGGAACGAGCACAAGACGTCGAGGTAGATATAAGGGGAACAAAAGTTAGGATTCCAGACGTGACTTTACGTGACCAGGAAGGCAGGAAGGTCCGCTTCTACTCCGATTTGATAAAGGGCAAAGTAGTTGTTCTGAGCTTCTTCTACACTAGCTGCACTTACACCTGCACCATGCAGGGAAGAAGCTTTTCACATCTTCAGTCGTTATTAGGTGAACGTCTGGGAAAATCTGTTTTCTTAATTTCGGTCACCACTGATCCGATCAAAGATAATCCTCAAAAACTCAAAGCATGGGCGGAGCGCTATCAGGTCAAACCGGGGTGGACCCTGGTGACGGGCGAAGTAGCTGAAATGAATAAGCTCTTGATTCAATTCACCGGCAACAAGGCGGGCGGAGGAATGCACTTACCGTCGACTTTCATAGCGAATGACAAAACAGGATCGTGGACTAGCGCGGTAGGAGTGTTTGCGCCAGACTATCTGCTGAAGGCTATAAATTACGTAACGCGAGACGACACCGCCAAATCAGATAGGGCCGCGAGTCGCTCTCAATAAGCTAAATGGTTCGTCTCGAGCCCGCGAAATAGTGCAATCCCTTGTCTGTGGATTGACACGGTAGTGGTCTGGGGTTTTCCCACGGCCACCATATTTAAGTACCCACCGAATCAATGAACTCCAGTGAATGCGAAGCTCCGATTTTCTTTGGAAGAATACTCCGACCACTCGGTTATAGACCGAGTGACCGTTGCTACCCCAACTGCTTCTAGTTTCAAGGGTTGCGCGGCTGGGAAATCCTCGGGATTTCAGATTCCGTCCCATGCGCTGCAGTTCGTTACACGTCTCGTGTCGGCATTTCTGTCCACAAATTGGTCACATGGAAATGGGGTTCGTTACTCCACGCCTCGCTAAGTTATTAATGGGGTTGAGGTTTTTTGGTCGGGGCGAGAGGATTCGAACCTCCGACCTCTCGGTCCCAAACCGAGCGCACTACCAGGCTGTGCTACGCCCCGAAGAAGTTAGGTATTCTAAGAGGAGGGTGCGGGATGGTCAAGTTTGGCGTTCATCCGCGTAAATCTGTGGCTAAAAATTCTTTGGTCTGCATCAGTGCAAGGGCGCGGTGGCTGATGCGGTTTTTGAGGGTTTCGGGTAGTTCAGCGAAGGTTTGGGTGTAGGCGTCGGGAATGAACAAGGGATCGTAGCCGAAGCCACCGTCGCCGCGAGAGGCGAAGGTGATTGTTCCGCGACAGATGCCTTCCGAGAGGTTAAGGACTGATCCAGATGGGTCGGCGATTGCGACGACACAGACGAAACGAGCGCGTCGGTCGGTGTTACTCGTCTTAGAGAGTTCTGACAGAAGTAGTTGTCGTCGATCGGCATCCGAAGCATTCTCACCAGCGTAGCGAGCGGAGTAGACGCCGGGCGCGCCAGAGAGTGCCGCGACTTCCAAGCCGGAGTCGTCGGCTAAAGCCACCAATCCTGTTGCAGCAGCGTAGAACTGAGCCTTTGCGATCGCGTTCTCGGAATACGTGACGCCATTCTCTTCTGCTGATCCAACGTGGTCGAATTCCTGAAGTGAACTAAACGACCAACCCGAACCTTCGAGGATGCTCGTAATTTCTCGTAGCTTGCCAGGATTTTGCGTGCCGAGAAGAAGAAGGCGCATGAGGTTAGCGAGCCGACTGGAGCAGGGAAATGACGGTACTGAATTGTCCAAACGCAGAGCGTGTCGTGCGCTCAATGCCGAAAGCGTTCAAGCGAGTCTCAGTGGAAGAGAAACCGAAACGCCGCAAGTTGTCCTGCAGCTTTACGATTTCCTCGTTCGAAAGTTGACGCCCCTGAAGCTGCAACAGCGTCGAGATGAAATTGTTTACTCGCGCCTCGTCGTTGGCGAACGTGACGATCGGCGCCGAGCTCTGCTGGGCCGACTGTCTTAATTGCTTGTCCTGAGCCTCAGCCTTATTTCGCA
>Ga0068864_100004719_pt1 | contig 11164 bp, 9 predicted proteins | sample KBSSwiS72_FD_66586 | JGI IMG/M metagenome (GOLD analysis project Ga0068864, IMG submission 66586) | Switchgrass rhizosphere microbial communities from Kellogg Biological Station, Michigan, USA - KBS Switchgrass S7-2 | ecosystem: Host-associated > Plants > Roots > Rhizosphere > Soil ...
TTCTGCATCTGCGTGACGGAGCCGAACGGCTTCGCGACGCCGCGCCGCACGAGGTCGACGCCCGCGATCAGCGTGGTCGAGACCGCGCCGAGCCCGGGCAGGAGCACCGCGAGCTTGCCCTCGGCGGGCGCGATCTTCTTGGCGAGCTCCGGGTAGAACGAGGTGCGGTCGCTCATGGATGCCTTTCTTCGGAACGACGCTCGAAGAGCGCGATGCCGACCACGACCAGGAGGAAGGCCGGCACGGCGACGGCGGCCAGCACGATGAACCAGTCCGCCTTGCCGAAGAGGGACAGTATCAGAACGAGGTAGATGAAATCGCGCCGCGACAGGGCGTCCGCGATGCGCGAGGCGAGCGTCGTGCGGCGCGCCACCGACTTGTACAGCGGCCCCGTCCGGGCCTCCCGCATCGTTCGGCGGTAGACGAGGAACGCCGAGGCGATCGTTCCCACGGTCGCCGAGGCGGCGCACCAGAGCGGCCATCGCGCCCCGAGCGTGCGCGCGAGCCCCAGTCCCATCGCTCCGAAGACCGCGACGTGGACGACGTTGTCTCCCCAGAAATCGAGCAGCCCGCCGCGGCGCGACTCCTGGAACTTCAATCGCGCGAGCTCCCCGTCGCAGCCGTCCACGATCGAGTGGAGGACGAAGAGCGCGCCGCCGATTCCCTGCACGGACGGCCGATCGGACAGGAAGAATGCCGCCGACGCGAGGCCGATCGCCGTCGCCGCGAGGGTCAGCTGGTCCGGCGTGATCCGCGTGTGCGCCATCCGCCGGCTGATCGCCAGCGAAACGTGGCGATCGAAGTGCCGCGACATGAACCCTTCCGTGTCCTTCACGAGGCCGCGGAGGAGCAGCCGCTCGGCCCGCGGCCGGTCCGCGTCCGTGGCGACGGGCACGCCGACGTTCGTCTCGCCCCGGCGGAGCGCCTCGAGCTCGCGCACGCCCACGACGCGGTTCCACGGCAGACGCGCGGCGCCGGGCGGCACTCCGTCCCCCGTCTCGGCGGAAGCGCCGTCGAGTGCGGCGAGGATCTCCGGCGTCGCGCCCGCGATCACGACCCGCTCGAAGCCCGCGCGGCGCGCCGACAGCACGGTGCGCCGTATCGTCGGCAGGCCGAGCAGGGGCGCAGCGGGTGAGACCTCGACCGCGCCTTCCGGCGGGACGAGGACGAGCACCGAGCCGCCGTTCACCTCCGCCGCCTCGAGCCGGCGAGCCTCTCCACCGGCAGCGGCGTTCCGCCCTGCCGGCTGGATTCCCTGGCGAGGTCCACGAGATTCGCGCAGAGCGTCGCCTCCGCGAGGTTGCGGCCGCGCGGGCCGTCGCCGCGCGCCTCGGAGAGAAATTCGGTGATGACGCCGTCGAACCAGTCGGGGTGATGCGATCCGTCCGCCAGCGACGGGAGCTCGGCCTCCTCGAGGAGGCGCTTCTGGACGTCGCGACGCTCGAGGCGCCCCCCGTCCACCGTGAGGCTGCCCTGCGTGCCCGACACCTCGACGCGGTTTCGCCGGTCGCTCTCGGCCCACGTCAGGAAGACCTCCGCGGACGCGTCGGCGAACGCGAGAAACAGATCCGCGGTGTCCTCGATCGGCCACTGATGATGCCGGCGCGTCTCGAGCCGGGCCGCGACGGTGCGCGGCGGACCGGGCACCCACTGCGTCACGGTATAGAGCGCGTGCCAGCCGTGATCCATGAGGACGCCGCCCCCGGACTGGGCCGGGTCGACGCGCCAGTTCGGGTCCGCCCCGGCCGCGACGGCGGGCTCGCGGCGATGCGTCTCCCACTTCACGCGCCGGACCTCTCCGACGGCTCCGTCGCGCACGAGCTCGGTGACCCGCGCGAGCACCGGCGCGTGCTTCCAGTTGTGCACCGTGACGAGCGCCCTCTCCCGCTCGGCCGAGAGGCCGGGCAGCCCGCGCAGCTCCTCGGGGGCGATCACGAGCGGCTTCTCGCAGAGCACGTGCAGCCCCCACGACAGCGCCGACCGGCAGAGCGTCGCGTGCGAAGCCGGCGGCGTGCAGATGTCGACGAAGTCGAGCTGATCGCGTTCGATCGCGAAGAGCTCCTCGACCGAGTCGTACCAGCGGGCGGAGGGGAAGACGGCCGTCAGGGCCTCGCGGCGTTCGGGCCGCGAGTCGGCGGCCGCGGTGATCGTCGCGTCGCTGCGGCGGCGCCAGCCGGGCAGGTGTCCCTGCGCGGCGACGTTGCCGAGACCGATGATCGCGCCTCTCAAGACGTTCATTCCTCCCGCCTCCCACGACCCACCCGCCTCGCGGCGGAACGTTGGGGTGAGGGGCGCCCCCGATGAGTGAGCGACGCTATCCCGGATTCGCTTTCACGCCCCCTCGCCCCTCCCTTTCCTCCCGCGGGGGGAAGAAGGGATCGGGAAGGACGGGGTCGGTTGATCGAGGAGGGAGGGTACGTGGTCGCGGCCGCGGATGTCACGCCCATTCCTTCGCCACCGCGGTCAGCGCCTCGTCGAGAATCTCGAGGCCCTCGAGCGCCTCCTCCTCCCGGATGTTCAGAGGCGGGTTGATCCGGATGACGGGTGAGTAGCTCATGGCGACGAGCCCGCGCCGCAGGCACTCCTGGAAGAGCGCCTTCGTGAAGTCCTTCGAGACGAGCTCCTTCGTTCCGCGGTCCTTCACGAGCTCGATCCCGAGGAGCAGGCCCTTGCCGCGCACGTCCCCAATCAGCGGCTGGCGCTCCTGCATCGCCTTCAGCTTCTCCAGCATCTTCCGGCCGACGCGCTCCGAGTTCTCGACCAGGTTCTCGCGGGTGATGATCTCGAGCGACGCGAGGCCCGCCGCCGATGCGAGGGGGTTGCCGCCGTAGGAGGACGAGCTGCCGGACGGGTTCGCGAACGGCTTCGCCCGCGTCAGCTCGTCGGTCGAGACGACCGCGGCCAGCGGGAACCCGCCGCCGATCCCCTTTCCGCACGTCATGACGTCCGGGACGACGCCGTCGTGGTCGACGCCCCAGAATCTTCCCGTCCGGCCGAACCCGGTGATCATCTCGTCGGCGATGAAGAGCGCGCCGCTCTCCTTCGCGACGCCGCGGATCGCCGCGATGAAGCCGGGCGGCGGGATCACGTTTCCCGCGGTGCCCTGCATCGGCTCGACGATGACCGCCGCGACGCGGCCCCCGGTCTGGTCCCGGATGACGGAACGCGTCTCCTCGACGCAGGCGAGGCCGCAGTCCGGGTGCGTCAGCTTCAGCGGGCACCGGTAGCAGTACGCGTAGGGCGCGACGTACGTGCCCGGCACGAAGGGGCCGAGCCCGTCCTTGAAGTCTCCCCAGAGCAGCGGAAGCACGCCGCCGGTCTTTCCGTGGAAGGCGCCCGAGAATCCCACGAACTCGAAGTTCTTCGTGACCGACTTCGCCAGCCGGAAGGCGGCCTCGACCGCCTCCGCGCCGCCGGAGAACAGCTGGATGCGCGTGAGGCCCCCGGGCGTGACGCCGCCGAGCAGGCTCAGGAACTTCGCGCGGACCTCGGTGGTGAAGCTGCCGAAGGTCAGCCGCGCCGCCTGCTCCTGCAACGCCTGCACGTAGTGCGGGTGGCAGTGCCCGACGCTGCCGACCGCGATCCCGGCGATGAAGTCGATGTACGAGTTTCCGTCCTCGTCGAAGATGCGGCTGCCCTCGCCGCGCGCCATGGCGAGGCCCGCGTAGAGCGCGAAGGACTGGAGGCCCGGCGCCATGTGGCGCTGCTCCAGCTCGACGATCGACTTCGACCGCGGCCCGACCTCGATGCGGCTCTCGACTCTCGTCACGTCGGTTCTCCGGTCATGGTCAGCGCTCCGGCCGCGGCGCGCGCGCGGGAGAACCGTTCCGCCAGGAGCGCGGCGATCCTGACCGCCGCGACGGGGCGGAAGAGCGCGAAGCTCGGCCACGCGTTCAGGTCGATCACGGAGATGCGGCCCCCGGCCGAGACGATCGCGTCGCCTCCGTAGACCTCGAGGCCGAGCGCCGCCGCGGCGCAGCTCGTCGCGAGAGCCAGCGCGTCCGCGTCGAAGGAGTGATTCGAGAGAGCCTGGTCGCGATGGTAGAACCACTGGAACCACGACGGACGGTCATCGTCCTCATCCAGCCCCGCCACGCCGTAGAACTTGATGAGGTCGCCGGCGACGTGCTCCTGCACGACGGCGTGAGCGATCCCGCGTGAACGCAGCCGCTCCAGGTTCGTCTCCAGCTCGGCGGGCGAGCCCGCGAACGAGACGTCGCCCGCCTCGGTCGCGTGCACGTCGGCACGCTTCACCCAGCAGGCGCCGCGGAAGCGCGTGCCGCCGCCGTCCGTCGCGACGAGCGCCGTCTCCGGAAACGGCACGGCGTGGCGCCCGAAGAGCGCGATCGTCCGCGCGCGGTCCGTGTTCCGGATCGCGGACGGGCGATTGACGATCCGGGCCCCGCGGCGCTCCCACGCGGCGAGCCGTTCCACGATGGGAACCTGCTCGCACATGACGAACATGTGCGGCGCCTGCTCGCCGCCGGGTGCGAGCTCTCCGCCCGCTCCACGCGCGAGAGCCTCGGCGTCGGCGAAGAGCTCGTCGGGCGACTTCAGCTCGACGTCGAAGCCCAGGGCGGTCAGCTCGCGCGCCGTGGCGCGCAGGATTTCCGCGTCGTCGGTCTCTCGCCCCGGGGAGTGCGCGAGCTCGCGGTAGACGCCCCAGCAGCGGCCGCGGGAGCCGCTCATGGAAGACTCCGGGAGGCGGAGGGAGACCGGGACACGTCCGCGTCCGCTTGAAAGTACGCGTCCTCTCGGGACAGCGCGTTCGCCTCCTCGATGTCGCAGGGGCGGTCGATGTCCACCACCTTGGGGATCTCGACGGACTCGATCGGCTCTTCCTCCTTCGCGAGCGCCGCGAGGAAGTCGCGAAGCCGGCCGAGCGAGGGCGGGATGCCCATCTTGCGGACCCGTTCCGGAAACACGTAGATCCCGGCGGTCACGGCGTCTCCGGACGCACCTCCCACGACGCGCACGCGGCCGTCCCGAGACGTCGTCACCCAGAGGGGCTTCTCGTCGTCCACGAACCGCGTGACGGCGAGGACCGTCGCGGACGACGGCTTCTCGGCGGCGAGTCGAACGAAGCGGACGAACTCCGCGACGGGACAGAACGCGTCGACCGTCGAGACGAGGAGACGCCCCGGCGGCGCGACCGCGAGGACCTCCCGGAAGCTCTCGAGCGACGAGCGCGTCGTCTTGACGACGATCGTGTCGATCAGCGCGCCGAACCTCTCCCTCACGTAGGGCTCGGCGTCCCGGCCGGCGTCGTTGAAGATGACCGCGGCGCGCTCGATGCCCGCGGCCTCGAAGCGGGAGAGCACGTGCGCGATGAGGGGCCGTCCGCCGATCTCGATGAGCGGCTTGGGGACGCCGAGCGACTTCAGCCGCGATCCCTCGCCGGCCGCGATGACCGCTCCGGAGCGGATCGCGCTCAAGGCGTCCGATCCCCGGCGGGAAGCGGCTGCAGGCGCAGATGCGCGACGTCGACGAGATGGTGCTTCAGGAGGATCACGAAGCCCGGCAGCAGCCAGACGATCTCACGCGCGCGCCGGACGAGCGCGTACGCCGCGCCCTGGGCCGGCGTCAGGCCGACGACCGCTGCGACCGCCATGCGAATTCCCTCGGCGCTGCCGATGCGAGCCGGGATGAAGAGCAGGATGCTGTTGAGGATCATCGCGAGCGTCTCGACCGCGCACGCCGAGGCGAAGCCGTGCGAAGGCGAGAGGAGCCTCAGCACGATCCACGTCTCGACGACTCCGCCGCACCAGCCGAGGAAGCCCCAGAGCACGGCCCACGTGAACTGCGTGCGGTGCTCCTCCCGGTGGTAGTACACGCGGATCTTCTCGTCGAGGTCGTGCGCGTCGTCCTCGAGATGCTGGAGCCGCTTCCGCAGGACCGGGATCTTCAAGAGGGTTCGGAGAATCGGCCCGAAGAACCCGCGGCGCTGCATGCCCGTGAATCCGAGCACGAGTCCGCCGAGAAGGAGAAGGCCGGCGATCACGAGCCAGCGCACGACGGCGGGAAGCTCGAAGTGCGTCAGCGCGACCACCGCGCCCAGGAAGAGAAAGATCCACTGGGCCAGGACGTCCGCGTTGCGGTTGACCCAGATCGTCGCGAACGCCCTTCCGAAGGCCATCTTCGAGGCGAGCAGTTGCGCCTTGACCGGCTCCCCGCCCACGCTCGTGAAGTAGTTCACCGAGTCCCCGGCCAGGTAGGTCCCGAAGAGATGGGCGAAGGTCATGGGGTGCGGCCGGCCGACGATGGCCCACCAGCCGAGCGTGAACGCGACCTGGGCGGCGCCGCAGATTCCGACGAGGACGAAGAAGTAGCCGCCGATCCGCGCGAGGTTCGCGGCGATCGGCGCCCAGCCGACGAGCCCGGCGAGGATTCCGAGCACGGCCAGACCGGCGATGAACAGGAGGATCCGCACCGTGCGGCTCCGGCGCACCACTGCGCGGCCGTTCCCCTCCGCGGGAGGCGGAACGACATCGGGGACGGCCGCGGCGGGCGCCGCAGGAACGGTCATTGGCGAAAAGCGGGTCGGACTCTCGAGAGCGTCAGAGCAGCGGCGTGTCCTGCGTGATCAGCCCACCCTGACGGGCAGGAGCGCCTTCAGCTCCTGGGGCAGAGGGAAGGAGACGTCCTCCTTCACCGTTTCGAATTCCTCGACGACGCGGACGCCCAGCCGCTCGCGGCTGAAAGCGACGACTTCCTGGACCAGGATCTCGGGAGCGGAGGCGCTGGCCGTCAGGCCGAGCACCTTGACGCCGCGGAGCCACTCGGGACGGATGTCCTTCGCCCGCTCGATCAGATGAGACGCGACGCCGTTGGCGCGCGCGACCTCGCACATCCGCAGCGAGTTGGACGAGTTCGGCGCCCCGAGGACGAGCAGCATGTCCACGTGAGGGGCCATCGCCTTGACGGCGTCCTGCCGGTTCTGGGTCGCGTAGCAGATGTCCTGCTTGGACGGCGCCTTCAGGTTCGGGAAGCGCCGCTTCAGGATCGCGAGGATCTCGCGGGTGTCGTCGATCGACAGCGTCGTCTGGGTCAGGTAGGCGACCCGATCCGGGTCGGGGACCGTCAGCGCCTCGGCGTCCTCCCGCGTCTCGACGAGCCGGATCGCGTCCGGAGCCTCGCCGAGGGTGCCGACGGTCTCGTCGTGGTCGTGATGTCCCACGAGGATGATCGTGTAGCCCTGCTTCGCGTAGTGGATCGCCTCGAGGTGGACCTTGGTGACGAGCGGGCACGTCGCGTCGATCGTCTTCAGCCCCTTCGTCCTGGCCAGGTCGCGGACCTGCGGCGCGATGCCGTGCGCGGAGAAGATGAGAGAGGCGTTGTCGGGGACCTCGTCGGCCTCCTCCACGAAGACGGCGCCCTTCTCGCGCAGCTCGTCCACCACGTACCGGTTGTGGATGATCTCCTTGCGCACGTAGACCGGGCCGTCCACGACCTCGAGCGCCTTCTCGACGACGTCGATGGCGCGAACGACCCCGGCGCAGAAGCCGCGCAGGCCGGCGATCAGGAGCCGGTCGACCTGGATGCCCGAGAAGTCCTGCTCGCTCACCAGGTCACCGTCTCCGCGAACTTCTCTTTCTTCCCGCCCTGGGAGGCCGGAGAGGAGGAGCCGCGGCCCAGATCGGGATAGAGCTCCAGGGCGCGCGAGACGACGCCCTCGACGTCGAGCTTCAGGTTGTGGCGCTGCTGCATCTGCGGGCTGTGGTCGACGAAGATGTCGGGAATCGCGTGGACGCGCAGCCCGGACGTCGGCAGCCCCGCCGCGTGGAACGCCTCGAGGACTCCCGCGCCGAAGCCGCCGGCGGCGAGGTGCTCCTCGAGCGTCAGGATGCGCGGGCACGATCCCGCGATCCGAGCGAGCAGGTCCATGTCGAGGGGCTTGGCGAACCGGGCGTTGGCGACGCCGCACGAGATGCCGCGCTTCGCGAGCTCGTCGGCCGCCTGCAGCGCGATCGAGACCATCGACCCGTACGCGAAGAAGGTCAGGTCGCGTCCCTCGCGCAGGAGCTCGCCCTTGCCGTGCGGCACGGTCTGGAGCGACGGCTCGAGGTCCACGCCGAGCGCCATGCCGCGCGGGTAGCGGAGAACGTAGGGACGGCCGGAATTGATCGCCGTGTGGAGGAGGTGCTGCAGCTCGTTCTCGTCCTTCGGGGCGGCGACCGTCATGTTCGGGATCGTCCGCGTGTACGCGACGTCGAAGATTCCCTGGTGGGTCTTGCCGTCGTCGCCGACGAGGCCCGCGCGGTCCACGCAGACGGTCACGGGAAGGCTGCAGAGCGCCACGTCGTGGATGAGCTGGTCATAGGAGCGCTGCAGGAACGTCGAGTAGATCGCCACGACGGGCTTCAGCCCCGCCTTGGCCATGCCGCCGGCCATGATGACCGCGTGCTCCTCGGCGATTCCGACGTCGTAGACGCGGTCGGGGAACTTCTTCTTGACCTCGATCAGGCCGGTCCCCTCGAGCATCGCTGCGGAGATCGCGACGATCTTCGGGTCCTTCTCCATCATGGTCATCAGCGTCTTCGCGAAGACCTGGGAGTAGGTGAACCGGACGCCCGCGCCCCCCAGGCCCGTCGGCGTGCCCGGCTGGTGGAACTTGGAGGGGTTCTGCTCGGCCTGCTGGAAGCCGCGGCCCTTGTGGGTCAGCGCGTGGATGACGACGGGAGTCCCGTCCTTCGAGACGTCGCGGGCGCGGGCCAGCGCCTCCTCGAGCTCCTTGTGGTCGTGGCCGTTGACCGGGCCGACGTAGTGGAAGCCGAGCTCGTCCCAGATCAGGTTCGGGAAGAAGAGGCCTTCGACGGAGCTCTTGAGCTTGCGGGCGAGCTCCCACGCCTTGTCGCCGTGCGGGAGGCGCTTGAAGAAGCTGTGTCCCGTCTCGATGAACTTCTGGTAGGTGGGGTGGAGCTCGAAGCGGTTGCGCCAGTGCGCCAGCCAGCCGACGTTCTCGGAGATCGACCACCCGTTGTCGTTCAGGATGACGATCAACCGCTTCGGCTTGATGTGGACGATGTTGTTGAGCGCCTCGTAGCTCGGACCCGAGGTCAGGGCGCCGTCGCCGACGATGACCACGACGTACGGGTCATCCGGAGCGCGCTGAAGCGCCATCGACATCCCGAGCCCGTACGAGAGCCCCGTGCCGGCGTGACCGGCGGCCAGGGTGTCGTGCGCGCTCTCGGCCGGCTCCGCGAAACCCGACAACCCGCCGGGAGTCCGGATCGAGGCGAACTGGTCGCGCCGGCCGGTGACGAGCTTGTGGGTGTAGCACTGGTTGGAGGTGTCCCACACGAAACGGTCCTTCGGGCTGTCGAAGGCGCGGTGCAGGGCCAGGGTCAGCTCGACGACCCCGAGGTTGGAGGCGAGGTGGCCGCCGGTCTTCGTGATCGTCTCGATGATGATCTTCCGACAGTCGAGCGCGACCTCCGCCAATTGCTCGTGGGTCAGCGACTTGAGGTCCTCGGGCCCCTCGATGCGGCTCAACAGTGGCATACGGCTTGGAACCCCCCTCCGGAGAGAAAACGCGGATGATACTCTACGCCAGCCTATGTCAAATTTACTCGTCATCGGCTCCGACGAGCACAAGGAGCTGCTCTGCCGGGTGTTCATCGACACCCACGATCCCTTCCAGCCCGAGGCGATTCAGTGGCCCGAGCTGGACGCGGAGACCCTCCAGCGCCTGAAGGCCATGCCCGTCTGGAACGAGGCCACCCGCACCGAGGCCGCGACCGCGGTCAAGGTGCAGTCGCTGGGTGACACCGAGAAGGACCCCCTGCTCGCGAAGGCGATCAGCCTCCAGGGGTACGAGGAGGGCCGCCATGCCGCCGTCCTCCAGCTGCTGGCCCGGCATTACGGGATCCACGTGGACGACCACCCCGACCCGGAGGTCCCGTCCAACCCCACGCGCGCCTTCCTCCGGACCGGCTACGGCGAGTGCATGGACTCCTTCTTCGCCTTCGGCCTCTTCCGGATGGGGGAGAGGGCCCAGTACTTCCCGCCCGCCCTGGTCGCGATCTTCGAGACGATCATGCAGGAGGAGGCTCGCCACATCCTCTTCATCGTCAACTGGGCGGCCTACCTCCGGGCACGGCGTCCGTGGGTCGCTCGACCGGCGTTCGACGCCTGGCGAGCCTGGAACATCGTCGCGCAGGCGATCGGTCGCCTGAGGGGCGCGCTGGAGATGGCGGGCGGAGGCAAGGGCGACAAGGGAAAGCCGAAGGCCGAGACCCCCGAAGCCGCCCCTCCCGCCGTCGACAACTCGACGGCCGGGTTCACCATGGGCGCGGCCTCGATCTTCGGCGACTTCTCGATTCGGACGTTCCTCGAGCTGTGCCTGGCCGAGAACGACCGGCGCCTGGCTCCCTACGATGCCCGGCTGCTCCGGCCGACGATGGTTCCCTCCGTGATCCGGCAGGTCGTCAAGGTCCTTCCGCGCCGGCCGCCCTCGGCCCCGGCGAGCTCGAGGGAAAGGGCCGCCTGAGCGCCGGGGCCTCGCGCTCCGGCTGATATCTTTTCCTCCATCGACATGCCTCCGACCGAGGGGCGCGCCGTCCGCGCCCGACATACCCGGACTGTCCTCCTGCTCGCGGGAATCGCCCTCGCGATCGTCCTCGTCTGGCGGACCGGCTGGCCGGACATCCGGGCGAACCTCGCCTCGATCGGCTGGTGGTTCGTCGGGCTGACGGCCTTCTACCTCTTCGCGGAGATCGCGTTCGTCCTGGGGTGGCGCTCGGTCATGGAGCCCCGCCCGCCGCTCTCGAGCGTGCCGGAGCTCCTCCGCATCTACCTCGTCGGAAACACGCTCAACTACATCGCACCCGGCAGCGTCGCGGGCGAGCCCGTGCGGATCAGCATGCTCCGGCACCGCATGGAAACCCCTTCCGCGATCGCGTCGGTCACGATCTTCAAGCACGCTCACCTGCTGTCGCAGGCCTTCTTCGTCGCGAGCGGTCTCGGCGTCGCGGTCGTCTACTTCGACCTGACTCCCGGAATCCGCTGGGCGGCCCTCGGGAGCCTGGGGATCCTCTGCGGCCTTCTCGTGCTGATGACGTGGGGCCTCCAGAAGGGTACGTTCGGGCCGATCCTTTCGTTACTCAGCCGTTTCAAGCCGCTCGCGATGTGGCTCGCGCACTACCGGGACGGAGCCCATCATCTC
>Ga0068864_100004720_pt1 | contig 11163 bp, 7 predicted proteins | sample KBSSwiS72_FD_66586 | JGI IMG/M metagenome (GOLD analysis project Ga0068864, IMG submission 66586) | Switchgrass rhizosphere microbial communities from Kellogg Biological Station, Michigan, USA - KBS Switchgrass S7-2 | ecosystem: Host-associated > Plants > Roots > Rhizosphere > Soil ...
CGTTCCAGACGCAGGGCATCATGCTCAACCCGGACGGCGGCCTGTTCTTCTGCGAGAACAGCGACGTCGTCGGCAACGTGGTTCAGGAAGACGCCGAGGAGATCTATTTCCGCGAGGCGAGCCAGAAGCATCGCGACTGGATTCGCGACGAGAAGTGCCCCGGCTGCCTGAGCCCGTGCCAGATGAACGTGTCGGCGGTCAAGCAGGTGATGCCCTACGTGCAGTTCCTGGTACGCGCCGCGCGCGAGAAGCGGAATGGCGCGCCGCCGCGCCTGACGTCGGCCGCGACCTCGACGCCGAAGTAGCCGGCGCTCGTGCCCATGCCGGTGCACACACCCTCGCCCGACGCCGCGTCGTTGCGGGTGGTCCTCTTCTCTGGCGGCCGCGGTTCCAGCGTGCTCTCGAAAGAGCTGGTCCGCGATCGCCGCATCAAGCTCACGCTCGCGATCAACGGCTACGACGATGGGGCGTCGACGGGAGAGGTGCGCCGCTTTCTGGGCGACGCGCTCGGTCCGTCGGATTTCCGCAAGAACGCCTCGCGCCTGGCGACGGAACTCGGAACCGCCGACGCCGCGCTCGTGGCGACCCTCGACCAGCGGCTGCCGGCGGCGACCGGTCGTGATCAGGCCGTCGCGAGACTTCGTGCGATCGCCGCGTCGACCCCGCCGATCGCGCCGGCCCTTGATACGTTTCTCGCCGAGTTGTCGAGCACGGGCCGCGCCTTCGACTTCAACGACTGCAGCGTCGGCAATCTGGTGTTCGCGGGCGAGTTTCTGCGCGCCGGGCGGTCGTTCAACGCGGCGGTCGATGCATATTCCCGTCTGCTGGGCATTGCGCCCGGCGTTATCCAGAACGTCACCGATGGACGGAATGCGTTTCTCGTCGCGGTCGCCGCTGACGGCGGTGTGCTGGGCAGCGAGGAGGAAATCGTCGACGCGAACCGGCAGAACCGGATCTCCGACATCTTCCTGATCGATCGCCCGGTGTCGGCGGACGACCGTCAGCTGCTGGCGCGCGGGACGGCCGCGGACGCGATCCGCCTCTTCGAGTCGCGGCAGGCCGCTGTCGGCCTGAATCCCCGGCTGGCGGACGCGATCGCGGAAGCCGACCTGATCGTCTACGCGCCAGGCACGCAGCATTCGAGTCTGTTTCCGTCGTACCTGACCCCCGGCCTTCCCGCGGCCATCGCCCGCAACCTTCACGCGATCAAACTGCTGATCACCAACATCCAGGCCGATGCGGAGATCACCGGCAGCAGCGCCGTCGATCTCATCGAGCGGGCGGTGTACTACCTCAAGGAACGCGGGCGGGTCGAGACGCCGACGTCCTGCCTGATCACACACTACGTCGTCAACGATCCGGCGCATGCGGAAACGTCGGCGCCGTACGTGCCGCTCGGCCAGATCGACCTGCTCGAAGATCCGCGCCTCGTGCGCATCGCCAATTACGAAGACGGCGTCACCGGGCGCCACGACGCGAGCAAGATCCTCGGCCCCTTCATCCAGTCGTTCCTCGAGCGCCGTTCCGTGCCGCGCGTCGCGGTGCTGCTGCACGACGCGCAGTCGCTCGACAAGATCACGCAGAGCATCCTGGAGATGATCCGCGGCGGCATCCAGGATCTGCCGCTCGACGTGACGATGTTCTACGAAGGCGAGCCGATGGCCCCGTCGTTCGTCTCGACGCTGCCGTTCGCTGTGCGTCCGATCCCGACCGAGCGCCAGGTGCGCGAGGCGATCCGCGACGAGCGCTTCGACTACGTCGTTCTGTTCGAATCGTCCGGCATGTACCGCGGAGAGGATGTGGCCGCGCTGGCGTCGCAGCTCGTCGTCGGCCGACGGCTGGATGCCGTGTGGGGAAGCCGCCGGCTGTCGGTGCGCGACATCGAGGAGTCGTTGAAGCTGCGCTACCGGCACAACGAGCTCCTGCGCATGATCAGCCTCGTCGGCAGTCAGATCCTGAGCCTCGCATGCCTCGTGCTCTACGGCCGCTACGTTTCCGACACACTCTCGGCGGTGCGCGCCATCCGGACGGAAGACGCGCTGGGGATCGACATTCCGCTGACGCACAAACGCGCGAATCAGTACCTGCTGGCCCGCTTGCTGCGGCGCAAGGCCGAAATCCTCGAGATTCCGGTGCGCTTCTTCCCGCTGTCCCCGGAGCGCGTGAAGCGGACGAGCGTCTTCGAGGGCATCCAGTCGCTGGGCGCGCTGATGAGTGGACGCCTTCGGCCCGCGCCCGCGCCTCGCCCGGCGGAGGGGCCGGGGTCCACAGCCGGCGCCGCAGGGGAGCCGGGAGCAGACCGTGTTGCCGTCCGCTGAGCCGCGCGCCCGGCGGGTGCTGGTCATTCCCGCCGCGGGGCTCGGTTCGCGCTTGAAGACGACGACGCCGAAACTGCTGGTGGCGGTGAACGGCCGGCCGATGCTCGATCGGCTGCTGCATTTGTATCGCGAGATGGTCGACGAGGTGGTTGTGGTCGTCCACCCGTCGTTCGTCGATGCGGTCCGCTCGCACTTGCGTTCGATCGAGGCGCACGTTCAACTGGAGGTGCAGCAGACGCCCACGGGCATGCTCGACGCGATCCTCCTGGCGCACCGCGTCGTGGAGACGTCGCTCGCCGGCCGGGTCTGGATCACGTGGTGCGATCAGGTCGGCGTGCACCCGCAGACGGTGCAGCGGCTCGGTGCGTTGTCGAACGAGCCCGCAGCGGCGCCGCTGATTCTTCCGACGGTTCGGCGGCGGCACCCCTACATCCATCTCGAGCGCGACGCAGCCGGCACCATCGTTCGCGTGCGGCATCGGCGCGAAGGCGACGCCCTGCCCGAGGTCGGCGAAAGCGAGATGGGGCTCTTCAGCCTGTCGCGCGCGGCGTACCTGGCGGAGCTTCCGGCGTTCGCCGATCAGCCCGAGATCGGCGCCGCGACCGGCGAGCGGAACTTTCTCCCGTTCATTCCATGGATCGCGGCACGCGGCGGCGTGACGACCTTTTCCGCCGTCGACGAGGAGGAAGCGATCGGCGTCAACACGCCGGAAGAGCTACAGGCGATCGAGGCCTACCTCACCCAACGCGACGGCCGGGGCATCGGCGTGTGAGCACGCCGGACACGTCTCGGGTGCTGTCGATCGTGATTCCCGCCTTCAACGAAGAGCGGTTCATCGGCACGCTGCTGAAACAGATCAAGGCGGTCGATCTGTCCGGCCTCGGCATCGAGAAGGACATCATCGTCGTCGACGACTGCTCGCGCGATCGGACCGCCGAGATCGTCGCCGGCGAGCCGGGCGTGCGGCTCCGGCGGATGGAGCGCAACGGTGGAAAGGGACGCGCGGTCAGAGCGGGGATCGAGCTTGCGTCCGGTGATTACCTGATCATTCAGGACGCCGACCTCGAGTACGACCCTGGCGACTACGTGCCGATGCTGCGCGCGCTGCTCGCCGGAGAGGGGGACGTGGTGTACGGCAGCCGCTACCTTCGCAGGGGGAAGCACGCGAACCAATCGTGGGCGGCATATCTCGGCGGCCGCAGCCTGAGCCTGATCGCGCTGGCTGTGACCGGACGATATCTCACCGACACGGTGACGGCGCTGAAGCTGTTCAAACGGACCGACATCGCCTCGCTGCCGCTCGAGACGAGCGGGTTCGAGCTGGACCACGAGATCACGTCGCGCATGCTCGCGCGCGGCGCGCGGATCGTGGAGGTGCCGATCAGCTACTCACCCAGAAGCCGCGAGGAAGGAAAAAAGATCGGCATGCGCGACTGGTTCATCGGCGCGCGCACGTTCTGGCGCTACCGTCGCGGATCGCGCGAGACTACCTGAGACGATAGAGACTGACTTCCGCGTTCTTGAATGCGACGGAAAAGTGCTCGGGGTGCTCGTCGAACTTCGACACCGCCGGGTAGGCGGCCCGCTCCGTGCGGTCGACATACAAGTAGTCGATTCCTAACGTCTTCGCGAGATCGTGCGCCACCCCCGCGTCCGCTCCGGCGAAAATGCCGCGCACCTGGCCCGACGTCGCGGCGTAGGCGGGGACGTTCAGCAACGAGATCGGAAGCCCCGCGGCCATCCGCCGCTCGGCGAAACTCGGGATGAGGCTCCAGGTCTCGCGTCCGCGGACCGTCGGCTCTGCCTGCACCACCGCGCCGGCCGGCGTGTTGGCTTTGATCCACGCGAACGCCTCGCGCTCGGCGGGCGTGACCACCACCGTCCAGTGAAACCCCGGACCCATCGAGCGGTTGGTGACATCCTGGGCGTTGTAGGCGTCGATGACCGTGGTCGGGGCGCCAATCATCACGACGAGGAGAGCGAGCGCGACGCCAAACCGTTTGAGACGCGGGCGCCAGAGGAGGACGAAGCCCCTCGCGACGATCGCCGGCGCCAGGACGAAAAAGATCTGTCCGGTACGAAAGCCCACCCAGAACAGATCGACAGTGAGCGTCACGAAGAACATCAGAACCACGCTCAGGACGATGCCCGCGAGGGCCGGCCACGCGCGAGTCAGCGGCGCCGATCGCGACGGCCAGAGGCCAACGATCATCGGCAGGAGAATCGGACCGAACGACAGGAGGAACGTGATGAGCGGCGCATTGCGCGCCGGCCCGAACAGGCCGACGTGGAGCGCGCCGCCGGCGCCTTCGGTCACCTGATTCAGCGCGCACCAGCCGAAGGCTGCGGCGACCGGTGCGGCGGCCAGCGCATGACGGAGCACGTCGGACACCGGTGACCGCCGGCGGACGGCGTCGAAGACGACGGCCATGCCGTACACCGTGGAGAGTACGGCGCCGACGAACGGGTTGAACGTGAACGCGAGGCCGAGCCCGAGGCCGGCGAGGATGATCGCGGACGTTCGCGCCCGCACCCCGGACACGATCGCCACCGGCAGCGCCACGAGCCCGAGCGCGCACGCGAACGAATGCTGCGGGTTGTACCACATCGATCGCGGCAGATCGTCGATGCGCAGACCCTTGAAGGCCCACGACGCCGCGGCGTCGATGTTGAGCTCCTTCAACTCCGCAAGCGAGTGTCCTCGACGCAGTAGATCGACTGACGCCGCCAGCCCTTCGGCGCTCGATGCCACGACCGTGAGCGCGACGCCGGCGGCGACGGCAAATGGATGCCCGGGCAGCGAAACCCAGCCGACGAGATAAATCGCCGCCAGAAACAGCAGCGCGGTGCCGAGCGCATTCAGCTTCAGTGCGTCTTCGACGTTGACGTGTGCCTGCGCGGAGATGGTCGCGGGCACGAGGAAGTAGGTCCAGTAGTAGTGAATCGGCTCGGCCGCGAGATACGGATTGCGTGGCGGCTCGGATTGTTTGGCGAGCTCCGCCACGAGCGCTGTGTGCCACACGAAGTCGGCGGTGAAGTAAGCGCGGTAGAGGCGATTGCCGTCAGCGTCGGTTGCGCCAATCTGCGAGAACGGCGGACCGACAAGCGCGGGCACGAGAAGCAGCACCAACAGCAGCGCCGCGCTGTCGGCGGCGCGCCACGGGGGGAGATCAACGCGCGGGGCGGACTCGCGTCGCCTTGCCCAGATCCCCCACGCCAGCGCCGAGACAATCGCCCACGCGAGCAGGAAGGCCGGTGTCGAGGGAATCCGGGCGAATACCACCGCCCAGCACGCGAGTGCTGTCATCGCGTAGCCGATGGGTACACCCGCAATCCATGCGGCGCCATGCCGGCGGTCGAACAGTGCGAAGCCAACCGGAAGTCCGGGAACCGCGGCCAGAAGAAACAGCGCGAGGTAGACGAAACCGGTCGCCCCGGCCAGCACGGCGACGAGCCACGCCAGGGTCGCGCCGAGCAGGACCGTCGTCACCGCGATGATCGGCATCATACGGGCGCCGCGCGCGGGCCGAAGGCGTAGAGCAGGCCCCCGGGGAGGTTGCCCAGGACGCCCAACGCCAGAAACAGGACCGACAACGCGAGCGCTTCGGGTCCCGTCACGCCAACGGTGCCGAAGAACCAGACAAACGCCATCTGGCTGGTGCCGATTCCGTTGACGCTCACCGGCAGGAGCATCACCAGAAGGATCAGGGGTACGAACGCGAAATAGGCGGCCGCCGACGCGTCGATCCCGAGGGCGCGCCCCAGCCCGTACGCCTGCAGCACGCGCAGCACCTGGACACCGATCGAGCTGGCGAGGACATTCACCAGCTCGCTGTGGTATCGCGCGTAGGCACGGGTCGCCTGGGTCAACTCGCTCGCCAGTCGGCGCAGCGCCGCGAACGGCAGCCGCATCAGGACCCCATGCGCCATCAACGCCACACGTTCGCTGAAGACGACCAGTGCGGCCGCAAGACAGGCGGCGGTTGCCACCGTGAAGGAGAGCACGATAGCCCTGGTCGATGCGAGGCTGCCCGCTGGCGCGAGCAAGAGGCTGGCGACGCCAACGACCACGATCGATAGCACCCCGAGCAGCCGATCCATCAGCACGGACGCGACCGCGGGCCCCCTCGGCACGCGCAGCTGCGCCAGGCCGTAGGCCCTGACGATGTCGCCGCCGACGCTGGCGGGGAGGAAGGTGCCGAGGAACGTGCTGACGAAAAATACGCGCATGATGGCGCCGAACGGCGGGCGTTGATCGGCGTCGATGGGGCAGAGCAGGACGAGCCAGCGATACGCCATCAACGCGCGGTCGGCGACCACGAGCAGAATGGCGACCGCGATCCAACGGACGTCGGCGCCGGCGGCGATGCGCAGCGCGGCGAGCGGACTGGCTTTCCACAGCACGAGCGCGGTCAGGGACGTCGCGACCAGCAGTCGGATGACGCGTCCCGGTGACCAGTGCGTCACGTGTAATTTTGATAGGTGAAGGGCGGAGAAACGATCGGGCCGGCGCCATCGCGCCGGCCCGGAAGAAGCGAGCTGTTAGGGATTATCACCTGGGAATGAGGGGCGCGGCCGATTCGACACCCAGACGTTCCGGATGATTGTGTTCGGATTGGTGTCGTCACCGCCGCGTCCTCCAACGGACCCGAGCCGGACGATGTGCGGGTTCGGGCTGTACGGCGCTTTGTAGCCGGTGCCGATGTTCGCCTTGACGAACCCGTTGGCGCCGCCATCGAGCACCACTGCGCGCGACTGGCCGCCGGCCCACGTGAACTTGAACAGGTACAGGTGCGAACGATCCCAGGTCTGCGGTCCGGCATTCGGCTCGCCCGAGTCGACGCCGCGCGACCGCATCGTGTAGCGAAACGGGCTGACCTGTCCCGCCCAGTTGGTCCGCTTGTCGAGCGTCACGCGGTAGTTGTTGTCGGTGATGTTCACCCCGTCGCCTTGGAGCATGCTCATGACTTTGGTCTTCCACGGCTCGGTGCCGTTGCCGACATTGGTCATGATCGCCGAGAACTCACCCTCTTCCAGCGTATTCTGGAGCTGATATTCGACGTAGCTTTCGCGTGCGTCGAGGCGGATACCAACCCCCGGGATGAACGTGCAGCCGAACGCGCGTCCGACGGTCTTGCCGTTGGTCAACGGATCGCGGATTTCGTTGCCGCGGATGTAGGCGCCCGCCGGCGTGATGAACGAGAAGGTCGTCGACCACGGGCCGACCGAACCGCTGAGCTCGGCACGAACGCGCCACGTAAAGCGCTTCTCGTAGTCGAGCTCGGTCGCGACTGCCGAACTCGGCCCCGTCCTCAGGACGTCTTCGATGACCGCGCCGGCGTCATTGAAGAGCTGAAAACGGTACGCGAGAGCAGTCGCAGCAAACGTGCCGTTTGCAGCATTCGCCGTGAGCGTCGGCACGACGCCGTCGCCGAGCGTCGAGCCGTTGGCCGGCGACGTGGGGACGGGAGCCGTGACTTTGAGGGTGACGCCGGGATCTGCGTTGGCAGTCACCGCCGCGGTGCTCGAGGGTGACGCCGGTGAGGCTGATTGACGCGAGCAGGCCATTGCCAGGCCGGTAAGCGCGGCCAGGGCACAAACGGCGAATTTCGATCGCTGCATTCACAACTCCAAAAAAGACTATGGTCCGAGGGGGGAAGAGGTGGCGATTATAACAGAGTTCGTCAAGCGGCGGTCCCCTGATTTCGCCGATTCCCGGTGAATTCTTCGCCGCTTGCGGTTCCCGACGTACTCGACGGACACTCTCTCAATGCCATCGCTCCGGCGGGCGCCCCTTGCCGCCCGCCTTGTCTTAGTTATCGGCAGCATCGTGCTCGCCGCCAGCCTGGCCGAGGCCGGTCTGAGGGCGGCCCATTTTCAGTACCACATCTACCCGACGATCCAGTTCGGGTGGCCGGATGCCACCGCGCTTCACGACGTTTATCGTGCCGATCCGGAGCTCATCTGGGTGACACGCGACTTCGACGAGAAGCTGGCCGTTGCGCGGCAGACGCATCCTGCCATCGTGTTCATGGGCGACTCGTGCACCGAGTTCGGATCGTATCCGTCGAAGACGCTCGAACGGCTTCGCGCCGATGCGCCCGCATTCGCCACCGGTGTGAAATTGGGTGTGGGTGGGTGGTCGTCGGAGCAGGGCCTGACGCTCCTGCGCCGCGACGTGCTCGCCCTGCGGCCGAAGGTGATCACGATCTATTTCGGCTGGAATGATCACTGGGTCGCACTGGGCCCCACCGATCCGGATTTGACGCTGGCGCATCGCCTCCTGTGGCTGGCGGATCATTCGCGGCTCGCCGCGCTGTGGATGAAATCCCGCATGAGCGTATCGGACTCGATGGCGACTCGCCCCAATCGTGTGCCGCTCGATCGCTACCGCGCGAACATGCGCGCCATGATCCGGGAGGCCGAAGCCGACGGCATCCGCGTCGTCGTGATCACCGCGCCCTCGAACCACGTGCGCGGGCACGAACCCGAATATCTCAAAGCACGCCACGTCCGCAGCCTCGATGAGGTCGTGCCGCTGCATCAGACCTACGTCGAGGCGACACGCGCGGCGGCTCGCGTCGGCGGTGCCACGCTGTGTGATGCGGCAGCGGGGTTCGATCGCTCGGACACCAAAGGCGCATTGTTTCAGCGCGACGGCATTCATCTGACCGACGCCGGCGATCGTGTCATGGCCGAAGCGCTGGCCCGATGCATCGTCGATGCGGTGCAGCATTAGAATTTCAGCGTCTCGCGAATGTATCGAGCGAGCTGCGGGGTCTGGCCCTGCACGCGAAGGTCGGTGATCGAGACGCGCGAGCGTGTGCGGGTCGTCGTCGCGATCCGCATCACCAGGCGCGCGGCCTTGACCGTCGAGGAAAGGCGTTTCGCATAGCCGCGTGTTTCGCCGGTCTCGAGCGTCAGTGTCGCCCGGTCCCGCGAGACGCCAGAGGCAGACAGGAGCTCGAGCGAGACCGTCACCGGCTGGTGGAGCGATTGGATCTGATTGATATCCAGCTCCGATACATCCACGTCCTCCCGAGCGAATCGGATGTCGAGATCGTACGACGGGTCTGCGATCACGGAGCCGGTTGATTCGCGGAGGAAGGCAAGTGTCGACGTGATTTCCTCAGATGCGACAGGCTTGTTGTTGACGATCGCCGTCTCGAGATAGGCCGTGTGCGCAAGGTTTTCAAAAAACAGCCGCGGATCTCTCTTGTATTCGGAGGCGTCGCGGCCGGTTCGCGCGTAGACGACATCGTTGTCCTCTGGATCGCGCGCCAGCAGCCGGTAGTAACCACCCATCAGTTCGGCCGGTGTACGACCGTTGTTCGCCGCGCGCAGCAAATCACCGCGCTGGATGACGAACGGCACGTCCTGGTAGAGCAGGTACGCTTCCTCAGCACCGATCGACGGGTTTGCCGTCAGCGGTGCATAGTGCCCGACTTCGGTGAAGAACAGATCCCTGACCGGCAGGTGCGCATAGAAGCGCGAGCAGATGCCAAGATTGTCGATGTTTTCGAGGTTCAGCATGAAGGGAAGGAAGCCGGCCTGGTTGTAGGCGACCCGTTCGCCGGAGCCGATGCGCGTGCGCGCGACCTCGAGCAATCCGTAGTACGTGCTGAAGAAGCGGCTCCGATCGGACGACGGCGCCCGCAGCCAGCTGGCCGATCCCGTGGCGGACTCGTACCCCCGCTCGAATGCGCGCGCGGAGATGCCCGACCAGACGACGACGCATATGGCGACGGTCCAGGCGAGCATGCGGCGATCGACGAACAGCACGGAAAATGCCACCGCGACAATGACGGCGGCGAGCGGCATCAGCGGCGCAAAGAAACGCAGGCCGAACATCCAGTCGCCCACCAGCGACACGTATGCCACGAGCGCCACGCCCGCCAGAACCAGCGGCCGGATGGGGCGAGACCGCCGTGTCGCGAGGCCGGCCGCCGCCACAACGATGAGGACGGCGGGCCAGCCATAGATCTGGATGAAGCGGACGCCGTACGGAGTCGCCGGCGCCTTGACCAGCAGATGGTGCTGCGGCATCAGTTTGTACAGCACCTTTGCGTAGAGCGGAAGGTTCAGCAGATTGCCGAAGTACCACACACGCCACCCGTGGTAGACGATCAAGACGGCGACGACCGGCAGCACCACCCGTTTGCACAACGCGATTCGCCGGTCGCGGCCCGCGAACACGACAAACGCGGCGACGAGGACCGCGCTGTACAGGGCGCCGTCGAGCCGCTCGAGCACGACGAGGACGGCCGCCACGGCGGTGAGCCGATCGAAGTGGAGCGGCTCGGGACTCTGGCTGCCGGCGACGAGCGCATAGGTCAGCAGAGCGACCAGCAACGCGAACGGTGCGGTCTCCATCGAGGAACAGGACCAGACCGCGAGCGGTCCGGACAGCACGAGCACGGCCAGGCCGCTCAATGCGCCCTGATCGCTCATTGATTGCATCCGCCGCATGGTCAGGAATGCGACGACGACGCAGCCAGCGCCGGCGGCTAACGCCGCCGCCTTCCCGACGAAGAAGACGGAGAGCTTGGGCCAGTGCATCAGACGAACGGCGCCCAGAAACAGCGCGTCGAGGAGCACGTGCAGGAAGTCCGTGTAGCTTTCGACGCGGCCTTCGAGCGTGGTGTAAATCAGTCCGCGGCCGCGCAGCAGGTTCTGCGCGTAGACCAGCGGAATGCCTTCGTCGTCGACAAAGAAGTAGAGGAAGTTGGAAGCGTAACAAAGAAAGATCGCGACGGCGGCAATTATCCAGTAAAAATCACGCCGCGACCTGCTCGGATGAAGTACCATCGCGCCGTGATTAGGTCCGGCAAACATGGTCGCGGAC
>Ga0068864_100004722_pt1 | contig 11160 bp, 10 predicted proteins | sample KBSSwiS72_FD_66586 | JGI IMG/M metagenome (GOLD analysis project Ga0068864, IMG submission 66586) | Switchgrass rhizosphere microbial communities from Kellogg Biological Station, Michigan, USA - KBS Switchgrass S7-2 | ecosystem: Host-associated > Plants > Roots > Rhizosphere > Soil ...
GGATGCTCCGGATCCAGCATGCGGACGATCTGCACGCCGCCGCCGGTCGCCTCGGTCGAGATGTAGACGTAGTTCTTGAACTGCTTCATCTCGCGCCACGAGGACCCGAGCCCGGGAATGAACGCCACCTCGTACGGGGCCGACGGATTCGTGATGTTCACGATCGACGTCCCGGTCGTGGTGCCGAGGATCGCGTACTCGCGCCCGTCCGAATGCACGTAGCTGCAGCAGGCGGAATAGGCGGCGTAGTTGTCGAGATGGCCCATCAGGGTGACGTTGCGCGATACCGCATAGGCGCGGGCGATCGTGGGAAGCGCGAGCGATGCGAGTGCGGCGGCGAGGAGTGCGGTGCGGCGCAATGCGGTCATGGGCGAAAACCTCGGCGCGGGCCCGGCGGCCCTGCGTCGCCTGACTCTACACCCAACCCGCTTGCCGGTACCAGTCGGCGGTGCGCCGGATGCCCTCCGCGAGTGCGAGCTCCGGCTCCCAGCCGAGCTCGTGGCGGATCTTGGCCGAGGAGCAGATCCAATCGCCCGCGCGGATCTCGTTCAGCTTCTCCCGCGTGAGGATGGGCGCCGTCCCGGTGAGGGCCCCGAATGTTTCGGTCGCGATCGCGGCCGCGCCCAGCAGGAATCCCGGAGGCGATACGATCATCGCCCGCGACCGGAGCGCGCGGCTGACCGCGGTCCCGACCTCGACGTAGTCCGTGATCTCCGGCTCGCCGACGAAGTAGACCTGCCCCTTCGCCTTCGGCTCGACGAGCGCGAGGTGCACCGCTCGCGCGAGATCCTCGGCGTGGACGAGCGTGAAGCGGGCGCCCTTCTTCAGCACCGGCAGCACGTGCCGCTTCACCGCGGCGAAGATGCGAAGGATGGCCGTGTCGCGCGGACCGTAGACGGCGGGGGGACGGATCACCGTCACGGGAATGCGGTCCTTGAGGAGAAGCGTCAACTCCTCGGCGCGGAGCTTCGACACGCCGTACGCGGACGCGGGATCGGGGCGCTCCCCTTCCGTGACGGGGCGACCGTCGGGACCCGCGGGACCGGCCACCGCCTGACTCGAGACGAGAAGGAAGCGATCGAGCGAGCTCCCGGCCTCCATCGCCGCGCGGAGCATCCGCTCGGTGCCCCCTACGTTGGCTTCATGGAATTCTTTCGGGCTGCGGGCGCGGGTGAGGCCGGCCGCGTGCACGATCCAGGTCGCGCCCCGGACCACCTCGACGAGCGGCTCGACGTGATCCAGCGGCACCCGAACGATCTCCACCTTGGATTCGTCGAGCCACCGGGTCGAGGAGCTCTTGCGGAGCAGGCAGCGCACGCGCGCGCCGCGCGCGACGAGCTCGTCGACGATGTGGCTCCCGACGAAACCGGACGCGCCGGTGACGACCGCGAGCGGCCCGCTCACGCGAGCCGGCGCTCGTAGATCCGGTAGACCCCCGTGCGGACGCCGCCTACCCCGGCGATCAGGCTGTTCACGTCGTCATTGGTTTCGAGGGTCCAGCCGATCTCCACGCTCTCGTAGCGCTTGGCATTGAGCGCGCGGATCAGCTCGTCCACGAGGAGGGGGCCGATTCCCTTCCGTCTCCAATCCGACCGGACGCCGAGCGCCATGAGTCTCCCCTCGCGAATCCGGGGCAGCGTGAGGAGGAGCCGCACGATCCCAAACGGGAGCAGGCGCCCCCCGATATGACGAAGGGCGATGTTGATGTCGGGGACGATGAGCCCGAAACCGATGGGGACGCCGTCCACCTCGACGAACCGGACCAGCTCAGGGACGATCGCGGGCTTCAGCTGCTTCGCCATGTGATCGATCTCGCCGTCCGTCATGGGGACGAAGCCCCAGTTCTTCTCCCAGGCCTCATTGTAGATGCTCTTGACTCGCGAGAGCTCCTCGTCGAAGCGCTTCATCTCGACGGGACGCGTCACGATACCCGGCACTCTCCGAGCGGACGCGGCGATCCGGCGAAACACCGGCGGGCTCACCTCCGGGATGGGAGCGCGGAAGGTGTACAGGTCCTTGGCCTTCACGAGCCCCGCCGCCTCGATCCAGGCCGCGTACTCCGGACCGTTGTGCGGCATCATGATCGCGGGAACGTGCTCGAAGCCCTCGATGAGAAGTCCGCACTCGTCGTTGGTGGTGAAGCTCAAGGGGCCGCGCAGCACGTCGGCCCCGTGCTCCCTGCCCCAGGACGCGGCGCGATCGAGCAGCGCCTTCGCCGCCTCTGAGCTATCCGCCTCGAAGAATCCGAACGCAACCTGGCGCTCGTTGTGGATGGAGTCGTGGTTCTTGTCGATGGAGGCCGCGACGCGCCCCACGATCCGGCCACCCTCGCGGGCGAGGAAGTAGGCGGCCTGGCCGTGCTCGAAGAAGGGGTTCTTGCCGGGAGAGAGGCGGACGCGCTCGTCCATCCGCAGCGGCGGCACCCAGAAGGGGTCGCTCCGGTAGCGTTTGTAGGGGACCTCGATGAAGCGCGCGAGATCTGCGGCGCCCTGCACCGGAATCAAGTCCAGCGCATGCCTCCGGCTTGTCTAGCTTTCCTTGGAGACGAGCTCCAGGCCGACCTCTCGATGCACCTCGCCCACGACCTTGAGGATCGTGTCGAGCTGGTCGTCCTGGTGGGTCGCCATGTACGACGTGCGGAGGAGATCCCGTCCCGGCGCGACCGCCGGAACCAGGATCGCGTTCAGGAACACGCCGCGATCGAGGATCTTCTTCCAGACCTGCATGGTCTTGAGACGGTCGCCGATGAAGATCGGAACGATCGGGGTCTCGATGCCCGAGCCGACTTCGAGGCCCTGGGCGCGAAATCCGGAGCGCATCTTGATGGAGATCTGACGCAGCCGGTCGCGAAGGGCCGCCCCTTCCTCGGACTGGATGATCTCGAGCGCGGCCAGCGCGGCCGCCACGCTCGCGGGCGTCATGCTGGCGCTGAAGATCATGGCGCGTGCGTGGTGGCGCAGGTAATCCATGACCGCCCGCGGGCCGGCGATGAAGCCGCCGAGCGAGGCGAAGGACTTGCTGAACGTGCCCATGACGAGATCCACCTGATCTTCGACATTCATGGCCTCGCACGCGCCGGCCCCGCGGGCGCCCAGCACGCCGATGCCGTGCGCGTCGTCCACCAGGAGCCGCGCGTTGTATTCGCGGGCGAGCCGGACCACGTCGGGGAGCGGCGCGAGGTCGCCCTCCATGCTGTAGAGGCCGTCGACCACGATGAGCTTCCCGGATGTGGCCGGAGCGCTGGAGAGGATGCGCTCGAGGTCGCGAATGTCGTTGTGACGGAACCGCTTCACATCCCCGTAGGAGAGCCGCGCGCCGTCCACGATGCAGGCATGGGCATCCTTGTCGAGGATGACCACGTCCCCCTTTTCAGCCAGCGCCGAGATGCTGCCGAGGTTCGTCAGGTAGCCCGTGGAGTAGACGAGGGCCGCCTCCTTCTTCATGAACTTGGCGAGACGTTCCTCGAGCTGCTCGTGGAGCTCCAGCGTGCCGTTCAGGAAGCGGGAGCCGTTGTTGGAGGTGCCGAAGCGGAGAAGAGCGTCCTCGGCCGCCGCCATCACCTTGGGGTGCTTGGTCAGACCGAGGTAGTTGTTGGACCCGGCCATGATGAGGCGCTTGCCCCCGATCGTGACCTCCGTGCCGTGGTTTTCGCTGATCGGCAGGAAGTAGGGGTACACGCCGGCCGCCTTGGCCAGTCGGTGCTCCTTCCAGTTGCGACACTTCTCGAAGATGTCCACGCGTTTCCTGTCGTTTGGGATGGGGTGCAGCCGCTCGGCGGCGCTCTCAGAGGAGTTCGACGGAAGATACCGAATCTGCCCCTCCGGAGTCAATCCGGTGGCCGGACGGCGGGCTCAGCTCGTTGCGGTGACGGGGCTTGCGCCGGAAGCTAGCGGAGCAGGCGGAGTGACGAGGAGCGGGTCTCGGTCGGGAGGCTGAGGACCGCGAAATAGGCGCCCGACGCGCACGGGGTGCCGTCCGCCCGGGTGCCATCCCAGGCCACGGAGCGATTCCCGGCTGGGGCGTCGCCCTCGGCCAGGACGCGGACGAGCCGTCCCTGGACGTCGTGGATGGCGAGCCGGAACCGGGACGGCTGATCGAGCGCGAACTCGATCGTCGTGTGCGGATTGAACGGATTCGGCCGCGGCGAGAGGCTGGCCCTGGCGGCCGGAGACGAAGGCTCGACGCCCGTTCCCACGGGCGAGATGCGGTAGGCGAACACGTCGTAGAAGCCGGACCGGTTGTCTTCGAACGCGAAGAGAGCGCCGCCGAAGCCGTCAGGAGCGGACGTCGTGAGGTGGCGATTGTTGGCCGCCGACGCGATCTGGACGCCGTTCGTGGTCCAGCGGATCGCGCCGTTGCGCGTCAGCCCCTGCGCGTAGATGTCGAAGTTCGTCCCGGCCGCGCGGCCGTCATCCCAGCCCAGGATCACGCCGCCGGACTTGTCGGGCACGATCGTGGAGAGGGACTGGGTGCTGTCCGCGCTGCACACGGCGATCCCGTTCGCGGCCCACGCGACGACGCCGGTCGAGTCCACCCTCTGGGCGTAGATGTCCGCGTTCTTCGAGCCGGTGCGCTGATCGTTCCAGGCGACGATGGCGCCCGCGAGGCCATCGGTCGCGACGAGCGGGTGGAGCTGGGTGCTGTCCTGATCGCACACCTGGATCCCGTTCGCGGCCCAGCGCGCCGTGCCGTCCGGCTTGATGCGCTGAACATAGATGTCCGAGTCGGTGCCGTTCCGGGTGTCCTGCCACGCGACGAGGAGACCGAACTTGCCATCCGTCGAGATGGAAGGCTCGACCTGCGATTGCGCCACGGCGGCCACCGCGACGCCGTTCGCGGTCCAGCGCGTGGTTCCGGTGGCGTCCACGGACTGCGCGTAGATGTCGTCGGTGAACGGTCCGCTCCTCTGATCGCGCCACACCAAGAACGCTCCACCGACGCCGTCGGGCAGGATGCGGACGTCGGTCTGGGTCATGGTCGCCGTGCAGATCGGGATGCCGTCCGCGGCCCACTGGACCACGCCCGAGCCGTTCACGCGCTGCGCGTAGACGTCGCTGTTCAGCGTGCCGTTCCGACCATCGCGCCATCCGATGATCGCGCCCCCCACGGCGTCGGTCGCGATGACTTCGAGGATCTGGTTGTTGGTCGCGGTGCAGACGGGCACGCCGGTCGAAGGCGCCCAGAGAAGCGTTCCGTTGCCGTTCAACGCCTGGGCGTAGATGTCGTAGTTGGTCGACGCGCGGCGATCCTGCCACGCGACGATGATGCCGCCGGAGCCGTTGCTGCAGAGAACGGGGGATTCCTGCGCGTCGGCCACGGTGCAGACGGCCACGCCGTTCGAGCCCCAGAGGCGATTGCCGCTCATATCGAACCGCTGCGCGTAGACATCGGCGAGCGTGTCCGTGCGGAAGTCCTGCCAGACGACGAACGTTCCGCCGCTGCCGTCCGAGATCATCTGCGAGTTCACCTGATTCTTGGTCGTGAGGGACGCCTGGTTGCCGTTGACGGCCCAGGATGCATCCGCGCTCGGAGCGAGCACGCAGACGACGACGAGCAAGGCGAGAGCGCTGGCACTCCAAAGGAGTTTCATGGGCAGGTCGTGGCTCACCAGAGTGGAGGTCGGATGCTTGCGGGTCACGGTTGCGGCGACTAGTATGCAGGAGCCGCGCCTCTTCGTAAACGATGTGAATAGGTAGCCACAAGCCCTTAATATTCAGGCCCTTACGGTCATGGGGCGAAAGCCCCAAAGGGGCCCGTGGCTGGGTCCAACCGCGGTGCTGGGTGGTTTGGCGGAAAGCGTCGGATCGTTTTGGGGAAATTGCCTCACGGACGGATGCTGCCGGCCGTCCGCGTTCCCGCACACACGTCAGGGAGGACTTTCATGAGCGCACGGATGGGCGCCCTCGCACTGCTCGCGCTTCTCGCGCTTCCCACCTCTGCGGGAGCGACCTTTTCGATCGTCGCGCGCGACCCCGACACCGGCGAGATTGGCGTGGCCGTTCAATCGCACTATTTCGCCGTGGGGCCGATCGTGCCCTGGGCCGAGCCCGGCGTGGGCGCGGTCGCCACGCAGTCCCTCGTCGAAGTGAGTTACGGGCCGAAAGGGCTCGAGCTGATGCGCAACGGAAAGTCGGCTTCGGACGCGCTCCAGGAGCTCCTCGGCAAGGACGACCACGCCGACGTGCGCCAAGTCGCGATGATCGACGTGCGCGGAAACGTGGACGTGCACACCGGCAAGCGCTGCATCGCCGATGCCGGCGACCACAAGGGCGAGAACTATTCCTGCCAGGCGAACCTCATGGCGAACGACAAGGTCTGGGGCGCGATGGCCAGGGCCTTCGAAACCTCCAAGGGCGATCTCGCGGAGCGCCTCCTCCGCGCCCTCGAGGCGGGCCAGGCGGCGGGGGGCGACATTCGTGGCCAGCAGTCGGCGGCCATCGTCATCGTGAAGGGAAAGCGCTCCAACCAGCCCTGGGCCGACCGGGTCCTCGACCTCCGCGTGGACGACAACCCGAAGCCGATCGCGGAGCTCCGGCGGCTCGTGACCCAGTGGCGCGCGTACCGGAACGTGGATCAGGGAGACGCCTACGTGGCGGACAACAAGGTCGAGGACGCGATGAAGTCCTACGCCGAGGCCTCGCGGCTCGCGCCCGGCAACGATGAGATCCTCTTCTGGCAGGCGGCCACGCTCTGGAAGCTCGACCGGGAGAAGGAAGCGACGCCGATCTTCAAGAAGGTCTTCGCGCGGGATCGGCGCTGGGTCGCGCTCGTGCCACGGCTCGTCCCGGCCGGCCTTCTCGACGATGACCACAACGATGTGAAGCGCATCCAGGCGTTGGCGCCAGCCGCGGCCAAGCACCGCTAGTCCTACGCGGCTTGGCCGGCGAGGAGAGGGTGATGGGGGGCCTGAACAGCGCGTCCCGGCGCTCGCTATCGCACCCCTACGGTGACTTGGCCGGCGCCGGGCGTGCATTATTCAGGCCCCCCATCACCCTCTCCTCGCCTCCCATGGCGGCGAAGCAGTGGTGCTCGCGCGGACACCGACCCGATGGAAGCAAGCGCTTCACTCGTTGAGCCAGCGCACACCGCGTCGCGCCTATCGTCCTCGATCGACCCGTGTGGTGTCGCTTTGGTAGGCGCGTGGAGGGCGTGAGGGTCCTGGATCCTGTACGCCCGGCGCCGGCCAAATCACTGTAGGGGTGCGATAGCGAGCGCCGGGACGTGCTGTCCAGGACCCTCACGCCCTCCGCGCGCCGGCCAAGTCACCGTAGGGGTGCGATAGCGAGCGCCGGGACGTGCTGTCCAGGACCCTCACGCCCTCCGCGCGCCGGCCAAACCGCCCCCGCACCCGTTGCATCGAAACCAATAAACCGACAGAATGACGCGTTCTGTCCGCAGCTTCATCGCCGAGCACCGGAGGAACCCATGTCGGAGCGCACCGCGCCGCCACCCGCCACGCCCAGCCCCGCGCCGGCCTTGCCCTTTGTTCCGGGTCTCGACGGTGTTCCGGCGGCGAAGTCGAGCATCTGCTTCATCGATGGAGACCAGGGCATTCTCGAGTACCGGGGCTATCCTATCGAGACCCTGGCGGAGCATTCGACCTTCGAGGAGACCTCGTACCTCCTCCTCTGGAGCAAGCTCCCCGGCCGCGCCGACCTCGACAAGTTCACGCGCGACCTGGCGTCCAACCGGGACGTGCGCTTCCGGCTCATCGACCTTTTGAAGTGTCTTCCCGACACCGGCCACCCGATGGAGGCGCTCCAGGCGTCGATCGCGGCGCTCGGGATGTTCTATCCCGATCGGGACGTCGACAAGCCGGAGGATCGCTACAAGTCCGCGATCCGGCTCATCGCCAAGGCGACCACGCTCGTCGCCGCGTACTACCGCCTCTCCACCGGGCGGGACTACATCCCGCCCAAGGAAGACCTCTCGCACGCAGCCAACTTCCTCTACATGCTGACCGGCGAGGATCCGGATCCCGACGTCGCGCGCGTGATGGACATCTGCTTCATCCTGCATGCCGAGCACTCGATGAACGCCTCGACGTTCGCGGCGCGCGTCACCGCGTCCACGCTCGCGGATCCCTACACCGTCGTCTCCTCGGCGATCGGCGCGCTCACGGGGCCGCTCCATGGCGGCGCGAACGAGCAGGTGATCCACATGCTCCAGGGAATCGGCGAAGCCGAGAAGGCGCGCCCGTACATCGAGGATCTGATCACCCGGAAGCAGAAGATCATGGGCATCGGGCACCGCATCTACCGCGTGAAGGATCCGCGCGCGCTCGTGCTCCAGAAGCTCGCGGCGCAGATGATCGCGAAACGCGGCGGCGATCCGCTCCTCGTGATCGCGCAGGAAGTGGAGAAGGTGGTCGCGGAGCATCTCGGCGCGAAGCGGATCTATCCCAACGTGGACTTCTACTCGGGCGTGGTCTACACCGCGATGGGGCTTCCCCCGGCGCTCTTCACGCCGATGTTCGCGGTGGCGCGCATCTCCGGATGGCTCGCGCACTGGATCGAGCAGCTGCAGGGGAACCGCATCTACCGCCCGGACCAGATCTACACCGGCACCCACAACGAGCCCTACCTCCCCGTGGAGGAGCGGGTCTAGAGCGGCACGGCGCACCGTGTGCACGCTCCTGATCGGAATCGACGTCCTCGGACCAGGGACCGCCCTCCTGGGCGCGAACCGGGACGAGTCTCCCGAGCGCGCCACCGCGGGTCCCGGTGTCCTCGTATCCACGCCGCGCGTGGTGGGCGGCCGCGATCTCGTGGCGCTGGGCACGTGGCTCGCGATTCGCGACGCGCGCTTCGTGACCGCGCTCATGAACCGGCGGCCGCGTCCCGGCGATCCCGTAGACGGACTCCGATCGCGCGGCATCCTCTGCCTCGAGGCGGCATCGGCCGCACGACTGGACCAGCCCGCCCGCATCGATCCCGAGACCGGCGAAGCGCGTCCCGAAGCGTGGGACGCGGCGCTCCGACGGTTCGGCGGCGGCGAGTACGGACGCTGCACGCTCGTCGGGATCGATCCCGATCTGGGATCGTGGGCCGTGGTCGGCGGCGGTGGTGACGAGCCGCGCGGCGTGCCGATCCCCGCGGGATGGCACGCGATCACCCATGCCGAGCTGGACGATCCCAGCGAGCCGCGCACGCGGCACGTTCTCTCGAGGCTCGAGGGGATGAAACCTCGAAACGTGGACGAGGCGCTCGCGGGATTCGCGTCGATTCTCCGGAGCCATGGCGAGGATGGCGGTCCGGCCGTCTGCATCCATCGGGAGCACTTTCCCACCGTGTCGAGCACGCTTCTCGCGCTCGGCGCCGTGGACCGGCCGCGGTATCTTCACGCCGATGGGCCTCCGTGCGTGACGGAGTACCAGGACCACTCCGCGCTCCTCCGCGCGGACGCACACCAGGAAGCGAGGGAACGCGCATGACCGCTCCGACCCGCGAGGTCACCCTGATCACGTTCTACGCCTACGTGGCCGCTTTCTTCCTCGTGGAGCGATTCTTCACGCGGTCCACGTTCGGCAGCGGAGCGCGCGGCGACCGCGATCCGCTCACGCCGCTCTTCTTCGTGATCCCGACGGTCGGAATCTTCACCTGGATGTTTCTCCAGAACCGAGGACTGCCGCCGCACCCGTCGTGGTGGATGTACGCCCTGGGGATCCTCGTCGGGATCGCGGGCATGACCGTGCGCGTCCTCGGCAAGCGGACCCTCGGACGCATGTTCACCGTGCGCGTCCAGATCCAGGAGGACCACAGGATCGTCGACACCGGGATGTACGCCCGGGTTCGGCACCCGCTCTACTCGGGCTTCATCCTCGAGTGGATGGCGCCGCCGCTCATCCTCGGAAGCCCGATCGGCTTCCTCCTCCTCTCGCTTCCGCTCGCGATCGTGGTGCTGCTCCGCATCCCGCGCGAGGAGAAGCTCCTCGTCGAGACGTTCGGAGACCAGTACCGCGCCTACATGGCGCGCACGAAGCGGCTGATTCCGGGGATCTGGTGAGCGGGCGCGAGTGCGGCGAGGATCAGCCGGCGGCCACGTCCAGCTCGGCGTGCACCTCGACCTGATCCGGCGGAAGGACGCCACGATCGCCGGTGGCCTGGAAGTGGACACGCGCGGCCAGCGGGGCCGGGCCCGGGAGGCACGACGCCTCGACCGTGAGCGGCACCCGGATCGCGATCCGTCCCACGTACGCCGGAACGCGTCCGCCGCCGAGCGGATCGACGGAGTCCTCCGGCGCCACCATCGGCCCCGGCGTGAGTCCCTCCGCCAGCCCGAGCTGGATCGAGGTGGCGAGCGCCCGGCCGATGGGCGCGTCCACCGACTCGATGCGGTATCCCGGATCGACCGCGAGGGTCAACATCAGGTCGAGGCTGTCTCCGCGCGCCACGCGGCGCCGCGGTGCTTCGATCGCGACGGTGACGGGAGGGCGCACGGTCTGGGCGAGAATCACGCGCGCTCCGCGCGGGACGCGAGGTTCATGCTGAGAGCGTACACCACCCCGCGATGAAACGACGAATGCGGATCGCCGCCTGCCTTCTCGCCGCACTCCTCGCCGCGGCTTCGTGCGGCCGCGGCGCACCGCAGCGCACCGTCTTGCTCCACATGAGCGGCTACGCCTTCAACGACAGCAATCCCGCGCTCACCTTCGAGACGGGCGAGCGCGTCCGCTTCGTCCTCCGGAACGACGAGACCACGACGATCCGGCACAACTTCCGGATCGCTGCGCTCGGGGTTCGCTGCGATTACGAGCTGGGACCGGGAGAAGAGCGCGCGGTCCTCGTGACGATGCCCGACACGCCGGGCGTCTTTCCCTACGACTGCTGCACCCACCGGGGTATGGGCGGGTCGATCGTCGTCAAGCGCCGCTGATCCGGCCGAAACGAAACGGGCGGCCCGGCGCCATGCCGGACCGCCCGCGGAACTTTGGAGCTCGGTTGAGGCCGGTCAGCTAGCCTTCTTCGCGGTCGACTTCGTGGCCGTGGACTTCTTGGCCGTCGACTTGCCCTTCGCGGTCGCGTTTCCGGCCGCGCGCTTGCCCTTCTCCTCCATCACCTTCTGCATCGATCCCGACATGTCGTTCTGGATCGTCAGGACGTAGGAGTTGGCGTCGGGGAACTGGACGTCGACCTTCTCGGTGACCGGCTTGTCGCCGAT